>Ga0164243_10013217_pt1 | contig 11633 bp, 9 predicted proteins | sample OricompcompostOP_FD_108781 | JGI IMG/M metagenome (GOLD analysis project Ga0164243, IMG submission 108781) | Organic Plus compost microbial communities from Emeryville, California, USA - Original compost - Organic plus compost (OP) | ecosystem: Engineered > Solid waste > Mixed feedstock >... | reverse complement strand
GTTGTAGTTGAAGTTCACATGATCGAAGACGATCTCGCCCTTCGTCACCTTGAGCGGCTTTGCATCGGGTGCATCGACGACGCTCCGTCCGCGCGCGATCGTCTCCAGCCCGTCATGAACGACGCCGATGTTCTCGAACAGGCCGGCCGTCTCCCACATGATCCAGTGCGACATGCCCTGCAGGCGCAGCACAAGGCCCACCGACAGCGCGATTGCGCCGGTGGAAACGGCATCGATCGACCACAGCCACAGCGACGTCCCCGCCACCGAGAACAGCAGCGCCGCGTTGAGGCAGTTGAGCGCCACCGTCAGCAGGGTCACCAGGCGCAACTGCTGCTGCGTGATGTCGAGGAAGCTCTGCATGCTATCCTGCGCATAGCTGTCCTCGCGCTCGGCATGCGCAAACATCTTCACCGTCGCGATGTTCGTGTAGCTGTCGACCACACGCCCCGTCATCACCGAGCGGGCATCGGACTGCACATGCGAGATCTTGCCGAGGCGCGGAATGAAGTAGCGCATCGCCACTAGATAGCCGCCGAGCCACAGCACCAGCGGCGCCGACAAACGCATGTCGGTTGCCGCGAACAGCAGCACCGCACCGGTAAAATAGATCGACACGTAAAGCAGCACCTCGGTGATCTTCATGACCACCTCGCGCACCGACATAGCCGTCTGCATAACTTTCGTGGCCACGCGTCCGGCGAAGTCATTATTGAAGAAGTCCATCGACTGCCGCAGCACGTAGCGGTGCGCCTGCCAGCGCGTGCGCATGGTGAAGCTGGCCAGCAGCCCCTGATGGATAATGGCTTCGTAGAAGAACTTCAGGCTCGGCAGCACCAGCAGCACGACGCCCGACATCGCCAGCAGGAACAGCCCGTGCGTCGACCAGAACGTGGCGCGATCCGCCTTCTGCAGCCAGTCAACGAGACTGCCCAGGAAGCCGAACAGCGACACCTCGATCAGCGCAATCGTCGCCGACAGGGCGGCAGAAACTGCGATCAGCGGCCAGAACGGGCGCGTGTAATGCGCAATGAACCCCCAGAACGAGGCAGGCGGCATCGCCGGCTGAACAGCCGGGAAGGCTTCAACATGCGTTTCGAGCCGGCGGAATAGGCTGGCGATCATGATTGGCTCCAGGCCGCATGGGCCGACGAAGATGCGCACGGAGGCTCGCACGAGCCCCGCAAAGCGCAAAATGTTCGGTATCTCTGGTCTTGGAGCGGGTTCCCGAGGTGCGCCCCTAGACAGCGTTGCACCGGATATATAGGGGGAATTGCGCCAACAAAAGGGATCAAGGGGTAAGGAATGGCCGATCTTGCGGCATCTGACAGCGCCGGCGACTTGAACGACCGCAAGGAAAAGGCCAGAGCCTGGTTCGAGGAGCTGCGCGATGGCATCTGCGCCGCCTTCGAGAAAATCGAGGACGACCTTCCCGACGGCACTGCCTTTTCAGATCGCGACCCCGGCCGCTTCGTGCGCACGCCCTGGCAGCGCTCCGATCACACCGGCGCGCCCGGCGGCGGCGGCACCATGAGCTTGATGCACGGCCGCGTGTTCGAGAAGGTCGGCGTTCATACGTCCACCGTCTTCGGCGAGTTCGCCCCCGAATTCCGCAAGCAGATCCCCGGCGCCGAAGAGCACCCGCAGTTCTGGGCTTCGGGCATTTCCCTCATTGCCCATCCGCAGAACCCGAACGTCCCCGCCGTGCACATGAACACGCGCATGGTCGTCACCGCGAAATGGTGGTTCGGCGGCGGCGCCGATCTGACACCCGTCCTCGATCGCCGTCGCACCGAAAGCGACGCCGACACGCTCGCCTTCCACGCCGCCATGTATGGCGCCTGCGCGGGCCACCCCATCGCCGACTACCAACGTTATCGCGCGTGGTGCGATGAATATTTCTACTTGCCGCATCGCAAGGAAATGCGCGGCGTCGGCGGCATCTTCTACGACTACCTGACGCCAACGCCGGAGGAAGGCGGCTGGGATGCGGCATTCGCCTTCACCCAGGATGTCGGCCGCGCCTTCCAGCGCGTTTACCCGATGCTGGTGCGGGGCAACTTCCGAATGCCCTGGACCGAGGCCGACCGCGAAGAGCAGCTCGTGCGCCGCGGCCGCTACGTCGAGTTCAACCTGCTCTACGACCGCGGCACCGTGTTCGGCCTGAAGACGGGTGGCAACGTCGACTCCATCCTGTCGTCGATGCCCCCCATCGTGAAGTGGCCCTGAGCGAGACCGCCCCTCCCCATCCTTCATGGGGAGCGGGCTTTGGGTGAGGCGAGACGCGCGCGTCATCGCGCGAGCAGCCGCCCCCGTCGTCGCAAGCTTATACGTTCAATTTTTTAGAAGCGGCGCACGAACCCGAAGTCGAACACATCGATCGCAGGCGACAGCGTGTCGTTGCCAGCGGGCAGCGTCGAGAACGTCACGTCGTCGAAGTCGATCCGGCGATAGCCGCCGTGCAGCGTGATGTCGTTGTTCCAGACAAACTCGAGGCCGCCACCGTAGGTCCAGCCGCTCAGCGTCTTGCTGTCCGAGGCTCCGGTCGCTATGTCCGTCACTTCCATGCCGCCATAGGCATAACCTGCTGTGGCGTAAGGCAGGAAACGTCCCAGGGAGACGCCGAGACGGCCGCGGATCGTCCCGTAATAGTTGAGGTCGGACTTGAAACCGTACCCGCCACCATCGGCCCACGAATAGAACGCGTCCGTGATGCCACCGATGAGGATGCCCCCCACCTGATAGTCGTAACCAGCCTTGACGCCGATCGCGAACCCGGAGGGGTCGCTCAGCAAGCCGCCTCCAGATCCACCGAGCTTCAGCTCGTCGCTGAAGGAAAAATCGGGAGACAGAATGAAGCCGGTACGATCGATCGGCGCCAGCTCGGCATCCGTCGCGTAGCTAAAGTTCGGGATGCGGAACCATTCCTGGGCATCCGCCCGAGGTGCAGCACCACTGATCGCCGCCGCTGCACAAATGCAAAAGCACACGAAACGATCACGCCCACCCACAATGCCAAGCATGCCGGTCCCCCTGAAGATTGCCGTTAATCTAACGCAGCCCCCAGCGCGCTGTCCGATGCAAATCTGCACCGCATCGGGAAAAACCACAGCCAACTTGCAGATGGAACGGGTTCCGCTCAGCGCCAGGGCAGCTTCTCAGGCTCCTGAAGGCCGGTCCGCCGGACTCCCGAGACCTCCTCGAACGCCTCGGCAAACTCCACGGCACCGGGCTTGCGGGTGCCATTGTCCATGCGCCGCGTGAACTCGGCGAGCAGCTCGGCCGACGTCTTCCCGATCACCATCTTGTTCACGTAGTAGGCGCGCCGCGAGAAGAAATTGGGCGTCGGCACCGTGAGACCCGTCGGCTGCATCATCTCGAGCCCCGTTCCCGGACCGGACAAGTTCATCAGCTCCAGCTCTTCACCCGATAGGTTGGTAACGCCCTTGCGCTTGGCGAAGTCCTTCAGGCCACGCAGCTTCAGCGACTGCAGCCATGGCCCGATGTCGCCATCGAGATTGACGGCGTGCATCCCGTAACCCTTCGACGTCTTTGCGAATGCCACGTGCCGGTACCAGTTGTTCGGCACCGATTTGGCTGTCTTCAGCATCGCCCTCAGCGAAGCGATCTTGCGATCGAGCTCGTCTGCACGCGCCCTGTCGCGGGCGGACGCACGCATCTGCTCCAGCCGCTTCAAGAACGTGTTGCCATGCTTGACCAGCTCACCGATCGTGTTTGCGTGCAGCAGCTGCGCATAGCCCAGCGCCGACGAGATCGGCTTGCCTTTCTTCGTGATCGGATTAATGCCCGCCTGCATATCGGCGGTGCCATTGCCGCCGGTCTCCAGAGCATAGACGCGCACCACCTGCTCCGGCGTCAGCCCCAGCGAGAGCGCCTCCACTGCATACCGGCGCTTGAATTCCTTCTCGCTGATCCGCGCCGGCACGAAGCCGTAATGCGCTTTTGCTGCGGCCAGAAAATCGGCAAGGCCGGGCATCGGTGTCGGCGGCTTGCTCGGTGTCTTACTCTCCTGACTGGCAAGAAACCGCGACCACTTCTTGTCGAGCTCTCCGCTCAATTGCGGACCTTTGTAGGTCGGCGGAAAAGTCCATACGTAGTCGTCGGCGTCGAAGAATTTCGTCGATCCGCGCTTCGCCGTCCGCCCCTTACGCTTGGTCTCTATCTGCTGCCAGTAAGCATCCAGCAAACGCTCATGCTGGTTTTTCGCCGTGCGCCAGGCGATGAATTCGTTCTGCTGCGCCGCAGGAAGCGTCGCGAGAAAATCTTGCACGCTCGCCGCTCTCGCTGCGCCAGTGCACACCATCGCGCTTGCCGCCAATAAGGCGAGCAGCGGAAACAATCGGTGGCAAAGTCGCATCGGCAATGACCTCCTTTCGCGTAAAATCGCCGCGATAGGTTGACGTGACAGTTGGACGTTATCGTGATTTGCGAAGCATTAGCGAGCCCAACCTGCCCCTTAGCTATTAAGCCACGAATACAGGGCTTGGATTTCGTGAAACTGAATGCGATATGCAGTGCGTGAGCACACTCAAGGATCAAGCCCCCTTCACGGCCGCAGAACTCCAGCGACGAGCCCGCGCTGTGTTGCCCCGGTCCATTCCACTATTCGACCCTAACGCCCCTGATACCCCAAGCGATTTCGACTTGAGCCCCGAGCTCGTCCCGGAGGTCGCTCGCGCTCCGTTGGCACCCGCCGCCGTCCTCATACCCGTGATCGCCCGCCCGACGCTGACCGTGCTTCTTACTCAGCGCACCGAAAGTCTGAGGCGTCACGCCGGCCAGATCGCCTTCCCCGGCGGCCGCATGGAACCCGCCGACGCGGACCCCGTGGCCACAGCACTGCGCGAGGCCCGTGAGGAGATCGGCCTTGAGCCCTCCTTCGTGGAGCCGTTGGGCTACCTCGATGTCTACCGCACGGGAACCGGTTTCCGCATCTTCCCCGTCGTCAGCCTGGTGCGCGAGGGCTTCACCTTGCAGCTTGACGAGCGCGAGGTTGCTGATGCCTTCGAAGTCCCGCTTGCATTCTTGATGGATGAGGCAAACCATCGGACGGAGGCGCGCGTCTGGCGCGGTCAGGAGCGCCGGTTTTATGCCATGCCTTTCGAGCAGCGGTACATTTGGGGTGCAACCGCCGGCATGTTGCGAAACATGTACAGGAGGCTCTTTTCAGAATGATCCGCATCGTCGCCGAAAACATTCTTCTCTTCCTGCTGCCGACGATCGTCTATGTGGCCTACATCTACCTGACACGCGATGAGAAACCTCAGGCGTCGCGCGTTCTCGACGATGCTCCGCTGATCTGGCTGTTCGTGGCCGGCGCCGCCATCGTCATCATCACCCTGGTAAGCTTTGGCACGATAACCGGGGGCAAGCCGGGCCAGGTTTATACTCCGCCCGTTTTCAAGGACGGCCGCATCGAGCCAGGCCATATCGATTGATTGCGCGGGAACGCCCGATGATGCGCTCTGACGACAGCGCCGGACTGCCCAATCTAGCCGGCACCGAATGGCTGCAGCGCCCCCAGACTCGGGCCGTGTTCGATGCGCTGCGCGCCGATGGCGCAGGCGTTCGAGCCGTTGGCGGTGCGGTGCGCAATGCTCTGCTCGGCACCCCCGTCAAAGACATCGACATCGCGACGACCGCGCCGCCCGAAGAGGTCGTCCAATTGGCCAAGCGCGCGGGCCTTCACGCGATCCCCACCGGCTTCGAGCACGGCACCGTGACCGTCGTCGTCGACAAGCATCCCTTCGAGGTCACGACGCTGCGCCGTGACATCGAAACCTTCGGCCGCCATGCACGCGTCACGTTCACCACCGATTGGCGCGAGGACGCCATGCGCCGCGACTTCACGATGAACGCGCTCTACTGCGATCTCGACGGTGTCGTGCACGATCCTCTCGGCGGATATCCCGATCTCATCGCCAAGCGCGTGCGTTTCATCGGCGACGCACACGAGCGCATCCGCGAGGACTATCTGCGCATTCTGCGCTTCTTTCGCTTCCTCGCCCAATACGGCGATCCCAGTGCGCCCGATCCCGACGGGCTTGCCGCCGCGCGCGCCGAGAAAAGCGGATTGGCACAGCTTTCCGGCGAGCGCATCCGCAACGAGCTTCTTCTGCTGCTGTCGGCGCCCCGCGCGCTTTGCGCACTCGCTACGATGCAGGAAGCGGGCTTGATCGAACCGTTGCTCGGTACGCCGGGCAATGTGCAGCTCGCAAAGCGCCTTGCAAGTATCGAGGCAGCGCTCGGCCGCGCGCCCGATCCGATCCTCCGCCTTGCCGCGCTGGCAGACGCGCCCACGCCGCTGCTGAAGGATAGACTGCGGTTATCGCTGGTCGAAGCCGGCCGCCTCGCCGACGCCGCACGACGCGATGCCTCGTTCGATCCGCGCACCGATGAAGCCGCCGCGAAGGCCTTCATCTATCGGCATGGACCGGATGCATTCGTCGATGGCGCTCTTATCGATTGGGCGCGCTCCGATGATCCGTCGGATGATCGAGTCCGCGCCGAACGCATCGCCCTGCCGCAGCGCTGGACGCCGCCGAAACTTCCGGTGCGCGGTGCCGACGTCCTCGCCCTCGACGTCCCCGCCGGACCCAAGGTCGGCCGCATCGTCTCTGAATTCGAGATCTGGTGGATCGCCGCCGGCTACCCGGATGACCCGAAGCGACTGCATGAAAGGCTGGAGCAGTTGGTGCGCGACGAGAAATCTCCCCGCCGCGCCACCGATGACTGAAACTGCTTAGGGCGAGAACAGCCCCGAAATCGCATCAGCCAGAGACTCTGGTCCTTGCGACTGCTTCTTCTTTCGCCGCGTATACTGCTGCTGCGGCTGGCTGTCGGAGCCACTGTCCGCAGACGCCACGGCATCATCCGCATACGAGGGCTGCTCGAAGCGGATCGACTTTCCGGTCAGCGCCGCCGCGGTCCGGCTGTCGAGACCGTAGAAGTCACCATAGGTCTGCAGCTTGCCGTTATCGTCGACACGCGCCGTCATGTAAGTGATGTGGACCGGAATGTGCTTGCTGAGAGCAACCTCGCCGCCACTGGCGAACATCGACTGCACCTTGCTCGCCGACCAGCCCTTGTCCTCGGCCAGCAGCACCTCGGCCAGACGGCGCGGCTCGTGCACGCGCATGCAGCCATGGCTCAGCGCGCGGAACGACTTGCCAAACAGGTTACGCTCGGGCGTGTCGTGCATGTAGACGTCGTGCGAGTTCGGGAACAAGAACTTCACTTCGCCAAGCACGTTCTTCGGCCCCGGCGGCTGCTGGAAGCTGAAGCGGCGAATGTCGACGCTCGACCAGTTGATCGAATTGGGATCGATCTGACGGCCATTGGCATAGGCGCGCAAGTCGTAGGCATCGAGCACGGCCTGGGCCGAATACCCGCCGCCGAAAATCCCGAAGAAACCTGCTCCGCCCGAACTCTTGCGCAACAGCGGTGCGAGTTCCTTCATCTTGATACCGTCCGGCACGCCCCAGCTCGGACGGAACACGACGGTCTTCATGTCCGCAGAAAAGACCGGCGTCGGCCATGATGGCTGACCGACGATGATCTCGTCGGTATGGATCACCTCACCGTTCTTCACGATGCGGGTCAGGAACTCCGGAACGTTGTCCCAGACGTGGAACTCGCCGAGATCTGGCGGCAGCCAGCGCCAGCGTTCCATGTTGATGAGGATGCGCTCGATCTTGGAATCGTTCGACTGAGCCACCGGACGCGGCCCACCGTTCAGCACCTGTCGAGTGCCGTTACCGACGAGACCGTCCGGCGTCAGGTTCTTGTCACGCTGGAAGTCGCGCACGGCCTGCACCAGCGCATCGTCGTAGACGTTCTCGCTGGCCGGATCCTGAGCGGGCACTTTCAGACGCTGGCGCAGCAGAGCGACCTGCGGATCATTCATGCCGGGCCGCAGCAAACGACCTGCCGGCAGCTGCACGGCCAGCGCGGGATCTTCCTGCTGGACCTCTTCTTTTTCTTCGCCGCCACGCAGCTTGATGAGCATTTTGCGCAGCGCATGGAATTGCGGATGCTTCGGATGCAGCGACGTCAGGTACACGTCCGGCTGCGATGCGGCAGCGATCTCGCTCAGCACCGTTTTCGGCGGCACTAGCGTCGGCTGCTGATCCATCAGCTGAGAGATACTCCCGGGGTTGATGCGCCCGCCGCGCGCGTAACGCGCATACTTGAGCACCGCGACCGCGACTTGCAGCTCGGTATCGGCGGCAGCCTCCGGCGTCAGATTCTGCACCGCCGGCGAGGGCACGTCGAACGCGGAGGCCGGCAGGCCCCAGCTGTCCGCCCGGCCGATCTCGGCAACGACCGCCTTACCCTTGTCGGTGAGACCGCTCGTGGACGCCCAGAGCGGCGTGCCCGTCACCTCACCATAATAGCTGGCGAGAGCAGCAGCTTCTTCCTGATTGACCTTCTTGCCGAGCTCCGAAACCTTCGTCCGGATGCTCGCCACCACTGGATCGGCTGGCGGCAGAACCTGCGCCGGAGCGCTCTCAGGCGCTGTGCCGGAGGCCGTATCGGGCAGCGCGGCAGTGGACTTTGGCGGCTCCGCGGCTGCATTTGCCGGCGTCGTCGCGGCTTCATTCGTGGCAGCCGGAGCAGTTGGCGCGGGTGCGGTCGCTGTCGCGGCTCCAGGCTGTGGCTCTGGAACCGCAGCCGGTTGCGCAGCCGTGGCTTGCGCGCCAGCAGCTGGCGGAGGCGTGGCCGCAGTAGTGGAGGATTGCGGCGCCTGAGCAGGCTGTTCCGTAGAAGCTGCAGTGGCCGGAGCAGCCGGCGTGGCGGCCGCTGCTGCAGGCTGGGCAGGCTGGCCTGCCGCCGCAGTACTGGCCCCTGCGGCGGGCGCCGCCGCAGGCTGGCTTTCCACTACAGCGGGCGTGGATGGTGTTGCTGGAGCCGGTGTTTCGGCGCGGGAAGCGACCGATCCCGAGACGCAGAGAGCCGCAATCGCCGGCAGAAGCGCGGCGCGCGTCGAAACAGCCTTCTTGATAGTCATCCCTCGGTCTCCAATCGCGCCTTCAGGCTAGGTGGAGAAAATGGCCGTGGCTGGGCCGGATCCGACGCAAACGAGTGATTAGGCATGTGGCAACCGATGCATAATGCCGTCAAGGCTAACGTGGCGCATCTCGGCCACAGCCGGTCCATTAATTACCTCAAGAGTCGCGGAAAAGCCCCCGGCACAATCTCACCGCGACCAACCATTCACAGCTTAAGTGAACCTTAAGACGCTGAGCGGCCCAAACGAAGAAGGGCGCAGCTTGCGCCGCGCCCTTCCACAATCAGGTGCTTTTGGCGTGGAATTAGAAATCCATGCCGCCCATACCGCCCATGCCGCCGCCCGGCATCGGAGCATGCGAATGCTCCTTCTTGGGCAGTTCGGCAACCATGGCTTCCGTAGTGATCAGCAGACCGGCAACCGAGGCCGCGTCCTGAAGCGCGCAGCGCACAACCTTGGCCGGGTCGATAACGCCCTGCGCAACGAGATCGCCGTACTCCAGCGTCTGAGCGTTGTAGCCAAAGTTGTACTTGCTGTTGTCGAGGATCTTGCCGACGATCACCGAGCCGTCCTCACCAGCGTTGGTGAAGATCTGGCGAGCAGGAGACTGCAGCGCCTTGCGCACGATGTTGATGCCGACCTTCTGGTCCTCGTTCTCGACCTTGAGACCCTCGAGCACCTTCGAGGCACGCAGCAGAGCAACGCCACCGCCGGGGACGATACCCTCTTCGACAGCCGCGCGCGTAGCGTGCAGCGCGTCGTCGACGCGGTCCTTGCGCTCCTTCACTTCGACTTCCGTAGCGCCGCCGACCTTGAGCACGGCAACACCGCCCGCGAGCTTGGCAAGACGCTCCTGCAGCTTCTCGCGGTCGTAGTCCGAGGAGGTCTCCTCGATCTGAGCGCGGATCTGCTTCACGCGCGCTTCGATGTCGGCCTTCGAGCCGGCACCGTCGACGATCGTGGTGTTCTCCTTGTCGATCGTCACCTTCTTGGCGCGGCCGAGCATCTGCAGCGTCACGTTCTCGAGCTTGATGCCGACGTCCTCGGAGATGACGGTGCCGCCCGTGAGAACAGCGATGTCTTCCAGCATCGCCTTGCGACGATCACCGAAGCCCGGAGCCTTCACGGCAGCAACCTTGAGACCGCCACGCAGCTTGTTCACGACGAGCGTCGCCAGGGCCTCGCCCTCGACGTCCTCGGCAATGATCAGCAGCGGCTTACCCGACTGAACGACTGCCTCGAGCACCGGCAGCATAGCCTGCAGGCCCGACAGCTTCTTCTCGTGGATGAGGATGTAGGGGCTGTCGAGTTCGACGATCATCTTCTCGGCGTTGGTGATGAAGTACGGCGAGAGGTAACCGCGGTCGAACTGCATGCCCTCGACGACGTCGAGTTCGGTCTCGAGGCTCTTGGATTCCTCGACCGTGATGACGCCCTCGTTGCCGACGCGCTTCATGGCCTCGGCGATCTTGCTGCCAACTTCCGTGTCGCCGTTGGCCGAAATGGTGCCGACCTGAGCGATCTCGTCGTTGGACTTGATCTTCTGCGACTTGCTCTTCAGTTCTTCGACGACCGCGGTGACGGCCAGATCGATACCGCGCTTGAGGTCCATCGGGTTGGCGCCGGCAGCAACCGACTTGGCGCCTTCCTTCACGATCGCCTGGGCGAGAACGGTAGCAGTGGTGGTGCCGTCGCCTGCGAGGTCGTTGGTCTTGGAGGCGACCTCACGAACCATCTGGGCGCCCATGTTCTCGAACTTGTCCTCAAGCTCGATTTCCTTGGCGACCGAAACGCCGTCCTTGGTGATGCGGGGAGCACCGAACGACTTCTCGATCACGACGTTACGGCCCTTGGGGCCGAGCGTGACACGGACGGCGTTGGCGAGGATGTCGACGCCGCGCAGCATCTTCTCGCGCGCGTCCTGCGAAAACTTCACGTCTTTTGCGGACATGTGGGGAAAGCTCCTGAAAAGCTGAATGATGGGTGGTGGCTAAGCGGAATTAGGCGGCAGCCTTCACGCTCGCCTTGCCCTCGAGCACGCCGAAGATGTCGCTTTCTTTCATGATCACGAGATCCTCGCCGTCGATCTTGACCTCGGTACCGCTCCACTTGCCGAACAGCACGCGATCGCCGGGCTTCACGTCGAGAGGAGTGACCTTGCCGGTCTCGTCGCGAGCACCCGGTCCGACAGCAACCACCTCGCCTTGTATCGGCTTCTCTTTGGCAGTGTCGGGAATGATGATGCCGCCAGCCGTCTTCGTATCTTCCTCAACGCGGCGGACAACGACGCGGTCATGAAGAGGACGGAACTTCATGGGATCAACCTCATGATGTGCTTTGCGTTTTGAATCTGAATTGCCTCATTCAAGAGGCGTGTAAGGCGCGGGATCGGCGTGCCCATGGCTCATCGGCCCCGCCTCGCGTATATGATCTTGGCTGTTAGCACTGTCAAGAAGTGAGTGCCAAGACGACCGCCAGTAGATGGACCAGCCGAAAGCGGCCGCCGGCACTATCTGCACCGGCGGCTTAATGAAAGCTTATCGGGTCGCCTGGGACAGCGGCGGAGCAACGATCCCCATCTCTGCGCGGCGAGGGCACACAT
>Ga0164243_10013216_pt1 | contig 11633 bp, 10 predicted proteins | sample OricompcompostOP_FD_108781 | JGI IMG/M metagenome (GOLD analysis project Ga0164243, IMG submission 108781) | Organic Plus compost microbial communities from Emeryville, California, USA - Original compost - Organic plus compost (OP) | ecosystem: Engineered > Solid waste > Mixed feedstock >... | reverse complement strand
GGATCAAACTCTCCATTGTAAAGAAGTTGATACCTGACTAATTTCTCTCGAAATCAATCGGATATTTTTTAATAATGTTAGCTGTTACATTACCTGTTTAAATTGAATCAAACTATCACTAATCTGATTCGTGCTGTTGTTTCCATTCTTTCAAAGAACTTTGATCATTGCTGATCTGTTGTTGATGTCTGAGATCCGATCTCTGTGCCCTTGCGGCCTACATCTTAGTTAAGAACTTACCCGTCGTTGTCGTTGGGGTTGCAAAGGTAATTAACTTTTCATTTCTACCAAATCTTTTTCCATTTTTTTTATTGAAAGCGCTAAAGATAATTCAACATACTGCTATCAAACATCCAAGCGTGAAAAATGACCGGAATTAAGAAGAGAAGAACTTTGCAAAAACCGCTTTTTCATCGAAGCGGAGCGCAAAGGTAGCAGGTTTTGCATTATATCCAATGCTTTAGCTTAAAAATTTTTTAATCATCTCACAAAGCCCTTGATAACAAAGGGCCCCAGGTTTAACCACCTCACGATAAAGGATAATTGAAAACAGCAGGAAACCCTCCCCGCTAACGCTTAAAATGTATAGGTTCCAACAACCGGTCAGGATAGTTCACCTGCATCAGGAACAAGCCCTGGGGCGGCACCGCAAAATCGGCCCTGGTACAATCTTTACTTTCAATCACCGCCCGGAATTCAGAGAGCGACAGCTTCCCTCTTCCTACCCTTAACATCGTTCCCACCAATCCTCTCACCATTCCTCTCAAAAACCGGTTGGCCTTAACGTTATAGACTATACGGTGTCCCTCTGTCGACCATTGCGATTCCATTATATTACACAGGAAGGTTTTTACCTGGGTGTTCCGCTTAGAGAAGGTAGTAAAATCAGTATACTCAGTAATAATGGAAGCCGCCTCCTGCAAAGCTGCAATATCCAGCCTGTAAGGGAAGAAATATCCCCTGTCTTGCAGGAAAGGATCTTTCTTTGTATATAAAGTATATTCGTAAGCACGGCTCAGCGCCGCAAACCTGCTGTTGGCATCCGGCGGCACAGCATAAACACCATTCAATACCACATCGTCCGGTAAAATGGCATTTATTTTATAAATAAACTGGGGATGTAAAGGAAGTTCTGTATCGAAATGTAAAAAGTTCTGATAGGCATTCACCCCTGCATCTGTACGGCTGGACCCAGTGCTGACGATCGTTTCTCTAAATAAAATACTCAAAGCCCTGTCTACTTCCGCCTGAACGGTATGAGCATTTTCCTGCACCTGAAATCCACTGTAAGCGGCTCCTTTATAAGCTACTTCGATAAAATACCTGTTCATAGGCGGCGAAAATACAGAATTATCCTATCGGCGGATCATTGCCTTAAAACGTTTCTTATAATAATCATCTATCAGCAACGATTCCAGTGCTGCATACTTTTCAGAATCATACACTTTGGAATAACCGTATTCCAGCAACTGGTAACGGGTGTCATCTGCTGTCAGCAACTGGCCCAGGGTTTTCACCTGTGCTGTTTCCAGGCAATAGTTCCGGGATTGCTTCCTGAAAACGTCTATCATGCTGTTATCGGTACGGGCGGCAACAAATTTGCGAAGCAACTTACGGAAAGTAGCATCATCCATAATATTCACACAATCTGAATTCACCAGCCGGACAGCGGGTTTCTTTTCCTCCTCTGTAGCCGCAACTTCCTCTGTTTTCTTCTTTTTCTTTTTGGAAGATGACTGTTCTTCCGGCGCGGCTGCCGACACGCCATAACCGCTCGGATCTGTTATGATATTGGCAGGATGCTCGGTATCATCAAATAACTTACGTTTCTTTTTCCTGGAAGCCTTAGTGGTAGTTTCTTCTACAGGATCTGTATCTGCAACCGGTGTAGTTACTACTGGTGTTTCCTTAGGCGCTTCTGCAGGTTTATCGTTCTGGAATTCAATAAAATCAGGCTCGTCGGACTTTGTCTTATGCTTCTTGTTCCTTTTTGGCCGCTCCTCTTCCACAACCGGTGTCACTACCGCGTCTTCCGCCGCCGAAACTGCAGCGGCTTTGCTTTCTTCCGCCAGCACCGATCTAAGGATATCCTTCTCTTCATCTGTCAACGGCGCCCGGGCCTTTTTCCCGCTCTCCGCTTTCTCCTCTGTTTTTGCAGGCTCGGTAGCTGCAGCAACAGGCACTTCCTCTATATTGCGATCATCTGAAGTAACCACTACTTTATCCAGCGCCGAGGCAAAAGAGTTACCGGATGATGGTTTAGGAGCCGGTTTCTTGGGGCCTGTTACGATGGCTTTATCTGCGAAAGCCGTTTCCAGGTCTTTCTGCAGGTTATTCATCATTTCACCTTTTTCCGTCGCAGTATCAACGTTCGTTGCAGCTGCAACAGCAGGTTCTGTAGCTGTTTCCGGCTCGGTAGCCGCAGCAACTGATCCGCCATCCGGTTTGAGCTCCTTAAATGTTTGTAAATTATATAATGCGTAACTTGAGCTTCCTGAACGTTTCAGCAAATAACCCTGGTCATTTTTCGCGACCCGCAGGTTGAACTGTGCTTCATGGGCCTCTTCTTTAGGAAAACCCACTGTAATATTGGTAGTTCCGTTCTCTAATTCGGGAAGAATGATATACCCACGCTCGGTGGAACTAAGCACTTTACCATTGTGCTTTACATAAAACGGCTGGCCCTTCTCACTTTGAATATATATATAATAATGTTGTTGACGTTGCGCCGATAAAGAGCGGCCCAAGATCAAGCATATACAAAGGAATAGTAATGTTTTAAAACGCATATTATGAATTGAAAATAATCCTTTGCAAATATTATTCCAGCACTATCAACACTTCTCCTTTCTCCACTGCCGTACGTTCCGCAACCTTAATTTCCTTCACGGTTGCATCTGAAGTGGCTTTGAATACATTTTCCATCTTCATTGCTTCCAGTATCAATACCGGGTCTCCTTTTTTGATAGCCTGCCCCGGTGTCACCAAAACTTTTAAAACCAATCCCGGCATCGGTGCTTTGATATCATTCACCTTCCTGGCCATAGCGTCTTTAATGCCCATAGAAGCCAATAGCTGGTCTATCGGTTCTTCCAGCGCTACCTCGAACAGTTGCTGGTTAATCTGCAATACGACAGTTTTGCTTTCTCTATCTACCTTTAAAACCTGAGCCTGGTAACTATAGCCATCCATTATGACGCTATAATCGCCAGACGGAAGCTGCACGGCAGACCAATTCACTTCCCGGTCGTTACAGGTTACTTTTTTATCATGATTGATAGCAAATGCAGATTTGCCATTGACTGTCGCTTTGATCATTGTGTTAATTTTAGACCCTGTGGACAACAAAAATAGCATTTTTAACCACTTAGCTCGTTTTTAGCCCATTTGTTTAAATTTGGGCCTTTGAAAAAATCGCAAGCCGATACTTTTGTTTAAAACAATCTTTTACATGAATCAACAACTGAAGCAATCCTTAATGGGGATGCTGATAGGAGGAATGGCGCTGGCGGGTTTGAATACCCCCCTGTTTGCCCAATCCGAGAAAGCAACCCAGGACGACCCCGCCCTGAAAATTTACAGAGCCTCTGCCACCAAGATCAACGACCTGGTACATACAAAACTGGATGTACGCTTCGATTATGCCAAAAGATACCTGTACGGCAAAGCATGGGTTACCTTAAAACCTCACTTCTACCCTACCGATAGTTTAACCCTCGATGCCAAAGGCATGGATATTAAAGAAGTAGCGTTGGCAAAAGGAGCAGCCAACACTCCTTTAAAATATACCTATGATGGTATGCAGCTGCATATCCAGCTGAATAAAACTTACCAGGCAACAGAATCTTATACTGTATATATCAGTTATACAGCCAAACCTGACGAACTTAAAGTAAAAGGCAGCGCCGCGATCACGAACGCCAAAGGGTTATATTTTATTAACCCTGATGGGAAAGAGCCAAATAAACCTACCCAGATCTGGACACAGGGAGAAACAGAAAGTTCCTCTGTATGGTTCCCGACGATCGATAAAACCAACCAGAAAACGACCCAGGAGATCAGCATGACCGTTGAAAAGAAATATGTAACCCTTTCCAACGGTAAACTGGTAAGCCAGAAAAATAATGCTGACGGTACCCGTACTGATACCTGGAAAATGGACCTGCCTCATTCTCCTTACCTGTTTATGATGGCGGTAGGAGAATATGCTATTGTAAAAGATTCCTGGAAAGGGAAAGAAGTAAGTTATTATGTAGAGAAACCATATGAAAAATATGCCAGGAACATTTTCGGGAACACTCCTGAAATGCTCACCTTCTACTCAAAGATCCTGGGCTACGATTACCCATGGGTAAAATACTCGCAGATCACGGCCAGGGATTATGTTTCCGGGGCTATGGAAAACACCACTGCAACCCTGCACGGGGAGTTCCTGCAAAAGACAGATCGCGAACTGCTGGATAATAATAATTCCAACGAATGCGTAGTGGCCCATGAGCTGTTCCACCACTGGTTTGGCGACCTGGCCACTGCCGAATCATGGAGCAACCTCACGGTGAACGAATCGTTTGCTGATTACAGTGAATACCTCTGGCTGGAACATAAATACGGGAAGGACGCTGCCGACGAACATGCGCTGGAAGCTGCCCAGTCTTATATGTCTATGGTGCAATACAGCGGGGATAAAGACCTGGTGAGATTCCATTACCACGATAAAGAAGACATGTTCGACCAGGTTACCTACCAGAAAGGCGGCAGGATCCTGCATATGCTGAGAAATGCGGTAGGCGACAGCGCCTTCTTCAGGTCACTGAACCTTTACCTGCGTACCAATGCCTTTAAAGCTACCGAAGCTCATCAACTGCGCCTGGCCTTTGAAGAAGTAACCGGCAGGGATATGAACTGGTTCTTTAACCAATGGTATTTCGGAAAGAGCTTCCCGCAATTCGATATAAGCTATAACTATAACGATGCTGCAAAGAAAGTAACGGTGATCATCCAGCAGATCCAGCGTGAGAACAAGACCTGGCAAATCCCGATGGCTATAGACGTTTATGAAGGCAGCAAAGTAACAAGACACAACGTAACGGTTGCCAACCGGGTAGATTCATTCACTTTCGCCTACAACACCAAACCTGACCTGGTAAATGTGGATGCAGAGAAAGTGATCCTATCGAAAACTGACGACCACCGCGCCTTCAGCACCTATGCTTTCCAATACCATCATGCGCCCGGCTACCTGAACCGCCGCATTGCCATTGAAGAAGCTGCAGATGCACAGGCTACTAACCCTGAAGCGCTGAAATTACTTCAGGCTGCACTGAAAGATAAATACCACGGGCTGCGTTCTTACACTATTTCAAAACTGAATTTTGAAAATGAAACAGTAAAAAGCGCCACCCTACCCATCATCCAGGAACTGGCAAAACAGGACCCCAGCTCTCTCGTTCGTGCAGCTGCCCTGGATGCCCTCGGCGCCCTGAAGAACGCACAGTATGCATCCCTGTTTGAAGCGGCCATCAAAGATCCATCCTATGCCGTGGAAGCGGCGGGACTGGAAGGATTAGCCGCCCTGGATATCGATAAAGCCTATACGCTGGCCAAACAATTGCAGAACGATTCGAAAGGCAAGCTGGTAAATGCCATTACAGGCGTTTACGCCAGGAAAGGCAACCCGGATGATGTAGCTTTTGTGGCAAATAAGTTCGACGAAACAAGCGGGCAGGATAAACTGAATGCGGCGTTTGATTACCTGGGCTTCCTTTCCAAGATCAACAATACCGACGCGGTGATCAAAGGAATTGAGCAGGTAAAAGCCATGTGTGTGCAGTTTAACAACCCGCAGGTTAACAACTACATCAGCAACTGGATGCAGGAAATAAGCAGGAAAAAAGCAGATGAAGCAACCGCCGTGAGTGGCGACAATAGAGCTGCACTGGAAAAGCAGGCAGAATATTTTAAAAAGGCATCTGAAGAAGTGAAAAGTTCTTCTAAAGACTAATACGAAGAAAGCGGGGCACAGCGCCCCGCTTTTTTAATCAATTTCTACAAGGCGGTTAAGGGATTGATCCCAGCGCCAGGGGGTTGTGGCAAGCCTGACCCCTCCCAGCCAACGATGTTCCAACGATACATAGTCGAGATAATTTTCCTGTTCTTCCAGTATCTCTCTACCCAGGCTGGTGATCATGAGCAATTGTTCGCGTTCGTCTATCACGCCCGCATCTTCCATGCGATGCACAAGTACGTCTAACTGGAAGTTACTGAAGCCGTATATTTCCAGGTCTCGCCAGAAGAACATATAAAGTACATACCAGCGGTAGCTGCCAAGCGCCAGTTGCAGCAGGAAGTATTGTTCAATGACGCTCAGACCGGTTACTACATCCGGGAAACGTTTTAAGTGGGCGGTAATGGCTGATGGTATATGTTTCAGGTTGCCGGTGGGCATTTTGCTGATGGTTTCCAGCAGCAATGGGGTATCCATGCACCAGGCGTCCCAGATATCTGCGGCCAGTGAGAGATCGTCGGTTTGCAACCGGGTTCGTTTTTCAAAAGCTTTCGGTATGTCTTCTGAGCCTGGGTGATGAGGGAGGTCTACAATACTGATAGGGATTTGTTTATCTATTTTACTGTTGGCTATAAAATGAAGTATGAAGAGGAGGTTTACCTGGGAGAAAAGGTCATATTCGAACCAAAGTACGATTTCGTCTGAAGAGCTGGCGAAGGATACCATCTTCTCCAGCTCAGTGACTACATTGCTATAATAAGTTTGTTTATCGATCCCGTAATGAAACTGCAGGTGTTTGGCCCTGCTTTCGAATAAGGTTGGGAGGTTGTTGGTATTTTTTACCTTGCCTTCGCACATCATTTCCCGGCATATTACTACTTCTCCGGGCACCTCGCATTGCCGAAACAAGGTAAGGGCTGCATCTCCGTTTAACACATGTAGGTATCTCATAAAATAGTTTTCTATTCTTTTACCAACTTCCGCTGGCGCCTCCTCCACCACCAGAACCGCCTCCGAATCCGCCGAAGCCGCCACCGCCAGACCAGCCGCCTCCACTGCTGCTTCCGCTACCCCAACCGCTGCTCATCCCGCCTATTACAGGCCAGATCCATCCGCCACGCCTGTTGTAGGTGGTACCGTTACCGCCACCGCCTCCACGACTGATCATTGCTATTACGATGATGATCAGCATAATGAGGAGAAAAATACCACCTATGCTAATCCCCGAGTCGTCTTTTTTCGGACTGCCTTTATATTCGCCTGCCGCCGCTTTTTCAATAGCGGTAACTGCGTCGTCCAGTCCTTTATAATAATTGCCTTCCCTGAAGGCAGGTTTGATAAAATTGTTGATGATGTCGTTTGCTACTGCATCCGGCACCACTCCTTCCATGCCATACCCGGTTTCAATCCTTATCTTTCTATCCTCAACAGAAACAAGAATCAGCAAGCCATTGTTCTTTTCTTTCGTTCCTATCCCCCATTCTCTCAGGATCTTTAATGCAACCTGGCTGATATCGTAATCGCCAACTGATTTAAGGGTAACGATAGCGATCTGCGTGGAAGTACTGTCGTTATACGCTACCAATCTTCGTTCCAAAGCTTCGTCCTCACTTCCTAGCAGGATCTTCGCAAAATCATTCACTAAAGTTGGAGGATTGGGGCGAGGAGGGATATTCTGTGCATTGGCAAACAGACCTATCAATACAAATAATCCCGGTAATAACCAGCGTAATATCCTCATTGTATAAAATACTAATTCGTTAAGAAAGAATCCCTTATTTGCCGAAAACTATGTCATCAGGCAGTTCATTGGCATCGTTTCCGGCTTCATGTGGGAAATGGGTTCGGAGAGAAGCGCCAATTTCCGCGATACAGGCTTCAATTCCTTCGATGATCCGATCGCGTTGAAAGTGGCTGATGAGCAGCTCCGCTTCTTTTTCCCAGAAATCGTTGCCTACTTTCTCATGAATACCCTGGTCGCCTAAAATCGCGAACTGGTGATCTTTGATGGCCACGTATACCAATACCCCATTGCGCAACCTTGTTTTAGCCATATCAAGGGAATTAAAAACTTCCTGGGCGCGTTCAAGGGGATTTACGTATTTACAGTGGTTTTCGACAAATAGTCTGATTTCTCCGGATGTTAATCGTTCTGCCACCCGGATAGCCTGCACCAATCTGTTCTTTTCTGTTTCGGAGAAAATTTCTTTTTGTTTTAAAAAAGGAATGCGCATGCTATAGGTTTATGAAGCCAGGAGTTTGAATTCTCCTGGCTTACTCAATGAATTAATCAGAACTTTACCTGCGGGGCAGTTGCTGCGCCCTGATCGGCTTCGAAATAAGGTTTTTGTTTAAACCCGCCGATACCGGCAATAATATTATTAGGGAACGTTCTTACGGCACTGTTATAATCTTTTACCACTGCGTTAAAATCGTTCCTGGCAACATTGATCCTGTTTTCAGTTCCTTCCAGTTGGGCCTGGAGGTTCTGGAAGTTAGCATTAGCTTTCAGTTCCGGATAATTTTCTGAAACTGCCAGTAAACGTCCCAATGCGGCTCCTAACTGGCCCTGGGCCTGTTGGAACTGTTGCAGTTTTTCGGGGGTCAGATCGCTGGGGTCTACCTTGATCTGCGTAGCGCTGGCGCGGGCCTGGGTTACTTTTTCCAGGGTTTCCTGTTCAAAATTGGCGGCGCCCTTTACGGTAGCAACCAGGTTAGGGATAAGATCTGCACGGCGTTGATAGCTGCTTTGTACAACTCCCCACTTTTCTTTCACTGCTTCGTCCTTGTTTACAAGACCATTGTACTTTCCGCAACCAAACAATACTAGAATTGCCGCAATGACAATGACAATAATACCTGTTTTCATCTGAATTAAAATTTAAGTTTAGGTGCCGTCCGTTGTGCAAAACACATTCCTGTTTTGACCACTTCGGGCAGAAGTAGTTGATTTACCCGGTGAGTGCTATAAAAAAAGCGGTGAACGCACGATTTTCATAACTATACGAAAATAGGGAAACTCGTCCACTAAACCGCCCGATGGATAAGGAAACGGCATTTTTTTAAAAAAGTTCAGTCATCCTTGAAATATTCATCATAAAACAGTATGTTTATATGTACCTTTGTAACGGTTAAACCCTAAACGGTTTAATCAATTTAAGGTGAATGGGGCAGAGAAAAGGACGCAACATCTCAATTAAAAAGTTTCATTGTTTCTAACTCATTTATTATCAATAATAGGATTAAGTCTGCTTAAATGAGTGCACAACACATTCATATACTTTATATAGACGATGAAATACACAACCTGAATGCTTTTAAAGCATCTTTTAGGAGAATGTACAGCGTTGTTACCGCCACTTCTGCTGAAGAAGCAGAGAAATTGCTTGCCGAACAGGAGTTTCATATCATCATCTCTGACCAGCGGATGCCTAAAATGACAGGCATCGAATTTTTCGAATCAATACTGGACAAGTACCCTGAACCTATCCGCATGCTGCTGACCGGCTATGCCGACATCAATGCAGTAGTAGATGCTATCAACAAAGGACAGGTTTATAAGTATTTTTCCAAACCCTGGAATGAAGATGAGTTGAAGCATAACATCGATAAAGCCTATGAAGTATATGCCTTACGTAAAGAGAACAGGGAGTTGACAGCCAAGCTGCTGGACGTTAACCAAAAACTCGAATTCCTGGTAAGGCAGAAACTTATCTCATAAACTGCCGTTTTACCGTCGCTCCTCTCCTATACCGAAATTTACCCAACCGGAAAAATTTCCAAATATTGATTTTCCGTTAACTTGCACCCCATTGTGAACTTAATTTCCTGAATCATGCAAGTTTGGAAAGATTACCAGGCAGAGAACAAAGACCGTTTTCTGGACGAATTACTGGCATTATTGCGCATCCCTTCTGTGAGTGCAGATTCCCGGTATAATGAAGATACCCGTAAATGTGCGGAAGCTGTAAAACAGCGCCTGCAGGAAGCGGGTGCGGAGAATGTAGAAGTATGTGCAACCGCCGGCCATCCGATTGTATACGGAGAAAAAATTATAGACCCTTCTTTACCTACCGTACTGGTATACGGACATTACGACGTTCAGCCGGCCGACCCGCTGGATCTCTGGCATAGCGGCCCGTTCGAACCTGTGATTAAAGACGGTAACATATACGCCCGTGGAAGCGCAGACGACAAAGGACAGTTTTACATGCATGTAAAAGCCTTTGAAACAATGAATAAAACCAACACCCTGCCTTGCAATATCAAATTCATGATAGAAGGGGAAGAAGAAGTTGGTTCCGCTAACCTGGGCATCTTCCTGAAAGACAATAAAGAAAGACTGAAAGCTGATGTAGTACTGATCTCCGATACTTCCATGATCAGCCTGGAAAACCCGTCTATCGACACCGGTTTACGCGGTCTTTCCTACATGGAAGTAGAAGTGACAGGCCCGAACCGCGACCTGCACAGTGGCGTATATGGCGGCGCAGTTGCCAATCCCGCCACTATCCTGGCAAAAATGATCGCTTCCCTGCACGACGAAAACAATCATATTACCATCCCTGGCTTTTACGACAAGGTGCAAACACTGAGCGACGAAGACAGGAAAGCGCTCAATGCAGCCCCATTTGATGAGGAAGAATATAAAAAAGACCTGGGGGTAGATGAACTGTGGGGAGAGAAAGGGTATACTACGATAGAAAGAACAGGCATACGCCCAACCCTGGAAGTGAACGGCATCTGGGGCGGTTATACCGGCGAAGGTTCTAAAACCGTATTGCCTTCCAAAGCATACGCGAAAATCTCTATGCGCCTGGTTCCCGACCAGGATTGGCACGAAATCTCCGATCTCTTTGCCAAACATTTTGAAGCGATTGCGCCTAAGAGCGTAAAGGTGAAAGTAACCAAGCATCATGGCGGCAGCCCTTATGTGACTCCAACAGATGCGGTAGCGTTCAAAGCAGCGCAGAAAGCTATCAATGCTACATTTGGCAAAGACCCGATCCCGGTGCGCGGTGGCGGAAGTATTCCTATTGTAGCCCTTTTCGAAAAAGAGTTGGGGTTAAAGACCATCCTTATGGGATTTGGCCTGGATAGCGATAACCTGCATTCGCCTAACGAAAAGTATGGATTGGAAAACTACTATAAGGGTATTGAAACCATCCCTTATTTCCACCAGTACTTCGCGGAAATGAGTAAATAACTATCGTTTTAACGGCATACAGGATCGGAGTAATTAAAAATACGGGATTGCAGCATTCTTCGTATTTTTAATGTTACTCCGATCCTTTTGTATTAAAGGAAGTGATTTAGTTAGAATAAGTAATATGAGTAACACAACAACAGAAAAAGTACGGGTAGATAAATACTTATGGTCTATACGGGTGTTTAAAACCCGCAACCAGGCTTCTACGGCCTGCGATACAGGAAAAGTTAAGATGAACGGCGCCCCCGTAAAGGCAGCCAAAGCAGTGTCTGTAGGTGATAAATTTGAGATCAGGGGAGAAAACCGCCGTTGGGTGATAGAAGTAACCGGCATCATTTCCAACCGGGTTGCCTATAGTGAAGCTATCAAATATTATATAGATAATACCCCTGATGAGGGTAAGTTGGATGCAGCCTACAT
>Ga0164243_10013215_pt1 | contig 11634 bp, 22 predicted proteins | sample OricompcompostOP_FD_108781 | JGI IMG/M metagenome (GOLD analysis project Ga0164243, IMG submission 108781) | Organic Plus compost microbial communities from Emeryville, California, USA - Original compost - Organic plus compost (OP) | ecosystem: Engineered > Solid waste > Mixed feedstock >... | reverse complement strand
GGCCGATCACGCGCTTGGCGTACTGGACCGGGATCCGGCGCTGGCCCTCCTGGATGAAGACGACCGCGGCGATGACCGCGATCACCAGGAACGGGATCAGGACCTTGAAGACCTGGTCGCCGGACTGCCACCAGTTGCTGACGCCCGAGGGCAGGCTGGAGACGATCGAGGCGAAGATCATCAGCGACATGCCGTTGCCGATCCCGCGCTGGGTGATCAGCTCGCCCATCCACATGACGATCATCGCGCCGGCCGTCAGCGACACGGCGATCATGAAGACCGTCCCGAAGTTGAACGGGTCGATCAGCGGCTCGCCGGCGGCGCCGGAGAAGCTCTTGAAGAGGAACACGTAGGCAACCGACTGCCCGGCCGCCAGGGCGACGGTCAGGTAGCGGGTGTACTGCGTGATCCGCTGCTGGCCGATCTCGCCCTCCTGCTTGAGCTTCTCGAGCGAGGGGACGACGACCTGCAGCAGCTGCAGCACGATCGACGCGGTGATGTAGGGCATGATGCCCAGCGCGAAGATCGCGATCTGGCTCAGCGCGCCGCCCGAGAAGACGTTCAGCAGCTGCAGCGCGCTGCCGCTGCCGAAGCTGTCCTGGATCGCCTCGACGCCCTCCTTCGAGACGCCGGGGACCGGGATCTGGGCCCCGATCCGGTAGAGCGCGAGCAGCGCCAGCGTGAACCCGATCTTCTTGCGGATCTCGGGAACGGTGAGCGCGCCGGTGAGGATGCGGATCATCGTGCTCTGGCTCTGGTGGCGGGGCGGGACGGGCCGGGCGGTCCGGCGGGACGCCGGACGCGGACCGCGTGGCCCGCGCCGGGATCAGGATGGTACGCGGAAGCGGCCCCGGGCGCGCTCGCGCGGGGCCGCGGTACCGGTGACGGACCCCGCTCCGGGCCGCGGGGGCCGGAGCGGGGGCGTCCGCGACGCTCAGGCGTCGACGACGACGGCGCTGCCGCCGGCGGCCTCGAGGGCCGCCTTGGCCGAGCCGGAGAAGCGGTGCGCGTGGACCGTCAGCGGACCGGTCAGCTCGCCGCGGCCGAGGACCTTCACCGGCACGCCGTTGTCGCGCGCCAGGCCCTTGGCGACGAGCGCCTCGAGCGTCACCTCGGCGCCCGCCTCGAAGCGGTCGGCGAGGTCGTCCAGGTTGACCGGCTGGGTGGCCGTGCGGAAGCGCTCGAAGGGCATCGAGGTCTTCTTGTTCGGGCCGCGCAGCTTGCGCATCCGGCTCTGGAGCGGGTTCTGACCGCCCTCGAAGCCGCTGCGGTCCTTCGCGCCCGAGCGCGCGCCGGCGCCCTTGTGGCCGCGTCCGGACGTCTTGCCGTGCCCGGAGCCGTGGCCGCGGCCGACGCGCTTGCGCGGCTTGCGGCTGCCCTCGGCGGGCTGCAGCGCGTGGAGCCCGACCTCGTCGAGCTTGGTGTCGTCCGCGCTCATCATGCCTCCTCGACGCGCACCAGGTGCCGCACGGCGTGCAGCTGCCCCCGCTGCTGCGGGGTGTCCTGGACTTCGACGGTCTGGCCGATCCGGCGCAGGCCCAGCGAGCGCAGCGTCTCGCGCTGCGCCTGGTTGCTGCCGATGGCCGACTTGAACTGGGTGGCCTTGAGGGTGCTCACGCGGGCACCTCCTCGGTGCTCTCCTCGACGGCCTCCGGCTCGCGCTGCGACAGGCCGAGCACGTCGGCGACGCTGATCCCGCGGAGGTCGGCGACCTCCTTCGGGGTGCGCAGCTGCTGGAGCCCGTCGACGGTCGCCTTGACCAGGTTGATCGGGTTCTGCGAGCCGAGGCTCTTGCTCAGGATGTCCTGCAGGCCGGCGAGCTCGAGCACGGCGCGGACGCCGCCGCCGGCGATGACGCCGGTACCGGGCGAGGCCGGCTTGAGCAGGACCTGCCCCGAGCCGAAGCGGCCGATCACCGGGTGGGTGATCGTCGAGCCGTGCTTCGGGACCTTGAAGAGGTCCTTCTTCGCGCGCTCGACGGCCTTCTGGATGGCGGTCGGGACCTCGTTGGCCTTGCCGTAGCCGACGCCGACGACCGACTCCTCGTCGCCCACCACCACCAGGGCGGTGAACGAGAAGCGCCGGCCGCCCTTGACGACCTTCGCGACGCGGTTGATCTCGACGACCCGCTCCTGCAGGTCGTAGCCGACGGGGCTGACGGTGCGATCGATAGCCATGGTCAACGCTCCTAGAGCTTCAGCCCGCCCTCGCGGACCGCCTCGGCGAACGCCTGCACGCGTCCGTGGTACTGGTAGCCGCCGCGGTCGAACACGACGGTCTCGACGCCGGCGGCCTTCGCGCGCTCGGCCAGCAGCGCGCCGGCCTTCGCCGCCTGCTCCTTCTTCGGCAGCTCGCGCAGCTCCGGCTCGGTCCACTGGACCGACGCCAGGGTGTGGCCGCGCTCGTCGTCGATGAGCTGGGCGAAGATGCCCCGGTTGCTGCGGAACACGGCGATGCGCGGCCGCTCGGCGGTGCCGGAGACCTTCGCCCGCACGCGGCGGCGCCGCTTGAGGCGACGCGCTTCCTTCGTGACGACGCTCATGCGCGCTTGCCCACCTTCCGGGCGACGTACTCGCCCTCGTAGCGGATGCCCTTGCCCTTGTAGGGCTCCGGCGGCCGCTTCTTGCGGATGTTCGCCGCGATCTCGCCGACGAGCTGCTTGTCGGAGCCCTTGACGACGACGCGGGTCGGCTGCGGCACCTCGAACTCGATGCCCTCGGGGGCCTCGATCACGACGGGGTGCGAGTAGCCGAGCGCGAGCTCGAGGTTCTTGCCCTTGAGCGTGGCGCGGTAGCCGACGCCCTGGATCTCGAGCGTCTTGGCGAAGCCGGCGGTCACGCCCTCGACCATGTTGGCGATCAGGCTCCGGCTGAGGCCGTGCAGCGCGCGGTGCGGCCCGCGGTCGGTCGGCCGGGTGACCAGGATCTCCGCGCCCTCCTGGGTGACGGTGATGTCCCGGTGGATGGCCTCCGAGAGCGTGCCCTTCGGGCCCTTGACCGAGACGGCGCCCGGCTCGATGGTGACGTCGACCCCGGCGGGGACCGGGATCGGCTTGCGTCCGATGCGGCTCATGCTGCGCTCACCAGACCTCGGCCCAGACCTCGCCGCCGACGCCCGCAGCGCGGGCCTCGTGGCCGGTCATGATGCCGCTCGAGGTGGACATGATCACGGTGCCCAGGCCGCCCAGCGACTTGGGCACCTGGCCGGCGCCGACGTAGTGGCGCTGGCCGGGACGCGACACGCGCCGCAGGCCGGTGATCGCCGAGCTGCGGTTCTTCGTGTACTTCAGGGTGATGTGGAGCACGTCGCCCGGGGTGTCCTGGGACGGCTGCACCGTGACGTCGGCGATGTAGCCCTGCTCCTTGAGGATGCGGGCGATCTCGGCCTTCGCCTTCGAGGCCGGGACGTCGACGGTCCGGTGGGCGGCGGTGATCGCGTTGCGGATCCGGGTCAGGAGGTCCGCGATCGGGTCGGTCGTCGCCATGGTTACCAGCTGCTCTTCGTCATGCCGGGGATGAAGCCGCGATGGGCGTTCTCGCGCAGGCAGATGCGGCAGATCCCGAACTTGCGGTAGACGGCGCGCGCGCGGCCGCACTCGCGGCAGCGGCTGTACTCGCGCGTCTGGTACTTCGAGGGGCGCGCCTGGCGGACGCGCTGAGAGGTCTTCGCCATGGGTCAGCTCCCCTGGGTGGTGGTGGTCGAGGTCACGTCGCGCGGCGGCGGGGCGCCCTCCGGCCGCTTGCCTTCGCGCGAGAACGGGAAGCCGAAGGCGTCCAGCAACGTGAACGCCTCGCCGTCGGTCTGCGCCGAGGTCGTGATGTTGATGTCCAGGCCGCGGACCTGGTCGATCGCGTCGTAGTCGATCTCCGCGAAGATGATCTGCTCGCGGACGCCGATCGAGTAGTTGCCGCGGCCGTCGAAGCTCGTCGTCTTCAGGCCGCGGAAGTCCCGGACGCGCGGCAGCGCGATCGACAGCAGGCGGTCCAGGAACTCGTACATGCGCTCGCCGCGCAGCGTCACCGCCGCGCCGACCGGCATGCCCTCGCGCAGCTTGAAGCCGGCGATCGACTTGCGGGCGCGGCGGACGCTCGGCTGCTGGCCGGCGATCGCCGCCAGCTGCTCGACGGCGGCCGCGAACGTCTTGTTGTCCTGCTTCGCCTCGCCGAGACCCATGTTCAGGGTGATCTTCTCGATCCGGGGCACCTGCATGATCGAGCTGTAGCCGCCCTGCTCGAACAGCTGCGGGCGGATCTCCTCGAGGTAGCGCGTCTTCAGTCGCGCGGTCGTGGTCGCACTCATCGCAACTACCTCAGTCGATCTGCTGCCCGGAGCGACGCGCGACGCGGACGGCGCGGCCGTCCTCGCCGCGCACGACGCCGACCCGGGTGGGCTGGTTGGTCTTGGGGTCCACGAGCTGCACGTTGGAGACATGGATCGGGCCCTCGCGCTCGATCACGCCGCCCTGCGCAGCCGCGCTGCCGGGCGCCGCGAGCGGGTTGGGCCGCTGGTGACGCTTGACGAGGTTGACGCCCTCGACGGTGACGCGCTCCTTGGCGGGATCCACGTGGATGACCGTTCCGGTCCTTCCACGGTCCTTGCCGCTGATCACGACGACCTGGTCGTCGCGACGGATGCGAAGGCCCATGCTAGAGCACCTCCGGCGCCAGCGACACGATCTTCATGAACGACCGCTCGCGGAGCTCGCGAGCGACCGGCCCGAAGATGCGGGTGCCGCGGGGGTTGTTGTTGGCGTCGATGATGACCGCCGCGTTCTCGTCGAAGGCGATGTACGTGCCGTCCTCGCGGCCGAACTCCTTGCGGGTCCGGACGACGACGGCCTTGACGACCTCGCCCTTCTTGACCGAGCCGTTCGGCGTGGCCGACTTCACGGTCGCGGTGATCGTGTCCCCCACGCGGGCGTAGCGCCGGCGCGAGCCGCCGTGCACCCGGATGGTCAGGATCTCGCGGGCGCCGGTGTTGTCGGCGACCTTCAGTCGGGACTCGTTCTGGATCACTTCGCGCGCTCCACGATCTCGGCGAGCCGCCAGCGCTTCGTCTTCGACAGCGGGCGCGACGAGTTGACGCGGACGACGTCGCCGACGCCGGCGTCGTTGTTCTCGTCGTGCGCCTGCAGCTTCGAGGACGAGCGGACGATCTTCTTGTACTTGGGGTGACGCTTCTGGGCGTCGATCCGCACGATGATCGTCTTGTCGCCGGTGGCGGAGGTGACGATGCCCTGGCGGACCTGGACGCGGCCCGGCTCGCGCTCGGCGGGCGGGGTGCCCTGCTTGGGGCCCTCGGCCTCGCGCTTGGCGACCTTGCGCTCGCGCTCCTGCAGGCGGCGGCGACGACGGGCGACGGCCTTGGCCTTGCGGGCCTCGGCACGCTCGCGGGCGCGCTCCTCGGGGGTGCGCTGCGGCTTGGCGGTCGTGCCCTGCCGCTGGCGGTACCACTGGCGCTTCGCGCTCGGGGAGAGCGACGGGTCCGGACCCTCGGGCGCCTGCGCCTCGGGGGCCGCGGCCTCCGTCGCGTCGTCCGTGGTGACCTCGGCGTCGACGGCCTCGGGGGCCTCGGTGTTCTCGGTGTTCTCGTCAGCCATCGCGATCAGCGGATCCGGTCGACATCGATGCCGCGCTGCCGGGCGACCGTCAGCACGCGGGCCAGCTCGCGGCGCGCGGTGCGCAGCGAGGAGGTGTTCTCCAGCTCGCCGGTGGCCTGCTGGAAGCGCAGGCCGAAGATCTCCCGGCGGGCGGTGGCGACCTGCTCGGCGAGCTTCTCGTCGCTGAGGTCGCGCAGCTCCTGGGGACGCGTCATGCCTCGTCCTCCGCGGTGACGAACTTGGTCTTGACGGGCAGCTTGTGGCCGGCCAGGCGGATCGCCTCGCGGGCCAGGGGCTCCGGCACGCCGGCCAGCTCGAACATCACGCGGCCCGGCTTCACGACGGCCACCCAGCCCTCGGGCGAGCCCTTGCCGGAGCCCATGCGGGTCTCGGCCGGCTTCTTCGTGTAGCTCTTGTCCGGGAAGACGTTGATCCAGACCTTGCCGCCGCGCTTGATCTTGCGGGTCATCGCGATACGCGCCGCCTCGATCTGGCGGTTCGTGATCCAGCCGGCCTCGAGGGCCTTCAGGCCGTACTCACCGAACTGCACGTGGTTCTGGCCACGCGACAGCCCGCGCTTGCGGCCGCGGTGGACCTTGCGGTGCTTGACGCGCTTCGGGGACAGCATCAGCGCCCACCTCCCTGGGGTCCGCGACCACGGCCGCCCGGCCCGCCGGGGCCGCGACCACCGCGGTCGCCGCCGCGACCGCCGCGATCGCGGGGCGGCCGGGAACCGAATCCGGCGCCGCGGTCGTCGCGGCGGCCACCGCCGCGACCGCGCCGGTCGCGATCGTTCGTGCTCGGGCCGTCGACGTCGGTCAGGTCGGAGGCGCCGTAGCCCTCCGGCATGATCTCGCCCTTGTTGACCCAGACCTTCACGCCGATCCGGCCGAAGGTGGTCTTGGCCTCGTAGAAGCCGTAGTCGATGTCGGCGCGCATCGTGTGCAGCGGCACGCGACCGTCCTGGTAGGACTCGCTGCGCGACATCTCGGCGCCGCCGAGGCGGCCGCCGACCTGGATCTTGCAGCCCTTGGCGCCCGAGCGCATGGCGCTCGTGAGGGCGCGCTTCATCGCGCGGCGGAACGCCACCCGGTTCTGCAGCTGCTCGGCGACCGACTGCGCGACGAGCTTCGCGTCGAGCTCGGGCCGCCGGACCTCGAGGATGTTGACCTTGACCTGCTTGCCGGTGATCCGGTGCAGGTCCTTGCGCAGGGCGTCGACCTCGACGCCGGACTTGCCGATCACGACGCCCGGGCGAGCGGTGCGGATCGAGACCTCGACCTCGCTCTTGTTCTTCCGGATGGCGATGTCCGACAGGCCGGCGTGGGCCAGCTTGTTCTGGATGTGCTCCCGGATCCGCCGGTCCTCATCGAGGAAGTCGGCGGTGTTCTGCGCGCTGAACCAGTGGCTCTTCCAGTCGTGGATGTAGCCCACGCGCATCGACTCGGGATGGACCTTCTGTCCCATGTCAGTCCTCGTCCTTCGGCGTGAGCTGGATGGCCAGGTGGCTGGTGCGCTTGTTGATCCGGTACGCGCGGCCCTGGGCCCGCGGCTGGAAGCGCTTCAGCGTCGGGCCGTCGTCGGCGGTGACGCTCTTGATGCGCAGCTCGTCGCCGATCAGCTCGTGGTTGTTCTCGGCGTTCGCGACGGCCGACTCGAGCACCTTGCTCCAGTCCTGCGCGGCGCTGCGGGTGCTGTGGGCCAGGATCGCGCGGGCGGTCTCGACGTCCTTGTCGCGGATCAGGTCCGCGATCAGGCGCGCCTTGCGCGGGGTCGTGCGCACGTACTTGGCCACGGCGCGCACCACGGGGGCCTCGCCCTCGGGCTGGCGGCGGCGGGCCCGGCGGGCATCGGCGCGCGCCCCGCCGCGGACCTGCTGGACGGGAGCGGGAGCCCCGCCCAGCCCGTGGTCGTGGTCGTGGTCGTGGTCGTGGTGATCGTGACCGTCGTGGTCGTGGTCCTCCACGGACGCGGCGGCCGGATCGTCGGCGTCGGCCGACTCCGCGACCGGGGCGACGGCCGCCTCGGCGGGCGTGGGATCGGTCGTCTCGCTCTCCGCGACCGGCGCGGCAGCCTCGTCGGCCTTCGGCTCCGCCGCGGCCTCGTCGGCCTGCGGGGTCACCTCGAGCGCCTCGTCCTGGACGTCGTCGTTCGGGGTCTCGTCAGCCATCGGTTCAGCGCCTCTTCGCGGTGTCGCCGTGGCCGCGGTACGTCCGCGTCGGGGCGAACTCGCCCAGCTTGTGACCGACCATCGACTCCGACACGAACACGGGCACGTGCTTGCGGCCGTCGTGGACGGCGATCGTGTGACCGACGAACTCCGGGAAGATCGTCGACGCCCGCGACCAGGTCTTGATCAGCTTCTTCTCGTTGGCGGCGTTCATGGCCTCGATCCGCGACAGCAGTCGCTCCTCGACCCACGGCCCCTTCTTGCTCGAGCGGCTCACGGCTACTTCCTCTTGCCCTTGCCGCGACGGCGACCGCGCACGATGTAGCGGTCGGACGGCTTGTTCTTCTTGCGGGTCCGGTACCCGAGCGTGGGCTTGCCCCACGGGGTGACCGGGTGGCGGCCCGGCGTGGTGGAGCCCTCGCCGCCGCCGTGCGGGTGGTCGACCGGGTTCATCGCCGTGCCGCGCGTCTGCGGGCGCACGCCCATGTGGCGCTTGCGGCCGGCGTTGCCGATCTTGACGTTCTGGTGGTCGGCGTTGCCGACGCTGCCGACGGTCGCCCGGCAGCCCTCGCGGACGAGGCGCATCTCGCCGGACGGCAGGCGCAGCGTCGCCATGCCCTGGTCCTTGGCCATCAGCTGGATCGCCGACCCGGCCGAGCGGCCGAGCTGCCCGCCCTTGCCGGGCTGCAGCTCGACGTTGTGGACGACGGTGCCGGCCGGGATGTCCTTCAGCTCGAGCGCGTTGCCGACCTTGATGTCGGCGCCGGCACCGCTCTGGACGGTCTGGCCGACCTGCAGGTTGCGGGGGGCCAGGATGTAGCGCTTCTCGCCGTCGGCGTAGTGCAGCAGCGCGATGTACGACGTCCGGTTGGGGTCGTACTCGATCGCGGCGACCTTCGCGGGCACGCCGTCCTTGTCGCGCTTGAAGTCGATCCGGCGGTACAGCCGCTTGGCGCCGCCGCCGCGATGGCGGGCGGTCTTGCGGCCGTTGCTGTTGCGACCGCCGGACTTCGTCAGGCCCTCGACGAGCGAGCGCTCGGGCTCGGTCTTCGTGACCTCGGCGAAGTCCGCGTAGGTCGCGAACCGCTGGGCGGGGGTGGTGGGCTTCGGCTTGCGGATACCCATGGTTACTCCTGCGGGCTCGCGTCGAGCGACTGGAAGATCGGGATCTCCTCGCCCTCGCGCACCTGCACGATGGCCTTCTTCCAGGAGCGGGTGCGACCGCTGGTCGTCCCGCGCCGCTTGGGCTTGCTCTTCACGCTGGCGGTGCGGACCTCCTCGACGTGGACGTCGAAGAGCGACTCGATCGCCTGGCGGATCTGCGTCTTGTGCGCGTCCGGGTGGACGCGGAAGGTGTACTTGCCGACCGTCGAGAGCACGTAGCTCTTCTCGCTGACGACCGGGCGGATGATGATCTGCGTCGGATCCATGGTCAGGCGGCGGTCGGGGTGTCGGTGGCGGTGCCGGTGCTGCTGGCGAGCGTCGCACCGATCGCGCGGGCGCTCAGCTCGTCGACCGCGGCGGTCGAGACGAGCAGGCGGCCGGCGCCGATCAGGTCGGCGACGCCGACGGCCTCGGCGGGCAGGACGGTCACCTTCGGCAGGTTGCGGAAGGAGAGGGCGACGCGCGCCTCGCTCTCGGCGAGGACGAGCAGCACCGAGCCGGACGCGGAGGTCCAGGTCTCCAGCAGCGCCGCGGCGGCCTTCGTCGACGGGGTCGAGAAGCCGGCGGCCTCGACGCCCGCGATCGAGCCGCGCAGCGCGTGCAGCGACAGCGCGCTGCGCAGCGCGGCGCGCTTCTCCTTGCGGTTCACCTTGAAGGTGTAGTGGCGCGGGGACGGCCCGAAGATCGTGCCGCCGCCGGTCCAGATCGGGGACCGCGACGAGCCGGCGCGGGCGCGGCCGGTGCCCTTCTGGCGCCACGGCTTCGCGCTGCCGCCGGAGACCTCGCCGCGGGTCTTCGCCTTCGCGGTGCCCTGGCGGCGGGCGTTCAGCTCGTGACGGACGTTCTGGTGGACGAGCGGGCCGTTGAACGGGACGCCGAAGACGGCGTCGTCCAACTTGATGGTGCCGCCTCCGAGGATCGGTGCCTCAGGCATCGGTGCGGACCTCCACGAGGCCGTTGCGCGGGCCGGGGACCGAGCCGCGCAGGATCAGCAGGTTCTCGTCGGCGTCGACGCGCACGACCTCCAGCCCGGGCTGGGTCACGCGCCCGCCGCCCATGCGGCCGGGGCCGCGCAGGCCCTTGAAGACGCGCGCCGGGTAGGCGGCGGCGCCGATCGAGCCCGGCGCGCGGGTGTTGTGCGAGCCGTGGGTCACCGGGCCGCGGCCGAAGCCGTGGCGCTTGACGGTGCCCTGGAAGCCCTTGCCCTTCGAGGTGCCGGCGACCTTGACCTTCTGGCCGGCCTCGAACGCCTCGACGGTGACCGTCTGGCCGACCTCGACGTCGAGGTCGACGTCGCGGAACTCGACGACGTGGCGGTGCGGGCCGACGCCCGCCTTCTTCAGGTGGCCGAGCTCCGGCTTGCTGACGTGCTTCTCCTTCGTGGCGCCGAAGGCGAGCTGCACGGCGTCGTAGCCGTCGCGGTCGGCGGTGCGCTTGGCGGTCACCGGGCAGGGACCGGCCTCCAGCACGGTGACGCGCTCGACGCGGCCGTCCTCGAGGAACAGCTGCGTCATGCCGAGCTTCTTGGCGAGGATCGCGGCCATCGGTCAGCCCGCCAGCCGGATCTCGATGTCGACGCCCGCCGGCAGGTGGTCGAGCCGCTGGAGCGAGTCGACCGTCTTCGGCGTCGGCTGATGGATGTCGATCAGCCGCTTGTGGGTGCGGATCTCGAAGTGCTCGCGCGAGTCCTTGTCCTTGAACGGCGAGCGGATCACGCAGTAGACGTTCTTCTCCGTCGGCAGCGGCACGGGACCGGAGACGGTCGCGCCGGTGCGCTGCGCCGTCTCGACGATCTCCTTGGCCGCCGACTCGATGGCCGACGTGTCGTAGGCCTTGAGCCGGATGCGGATCTTGTTCTGTGTGGCTGCGGCCATCAGGGGCTCTCGTACTTCCGGTTCCGTCTGCTGTCTGGAAGAAACTCTGTGCTGGTGCTCTACGCGCCGGGGTCGCCGGTTCGCACCGTCCCGACGCGTGAGGCGCGACGGGTCCGGACCAGCGGGCGGTCCCGGCGCCCGGTGGTGGCCGGCGCGCGGGACCAGGGGCCGGCGCGCCCGTCGCCCACCACCGCACGGGGTGGCGGCGCCGGGCGCGCCGATGCCGGTGTGCTGCGGTGCTGCTGCTACTCGATGATCTCCGAGACGACGCCGGAGCCGACGGTGCGGCCGCCCTCGCGGATGGCGAAGCGCAGGCCCGCGTCCATCGCGATCGGCTGGATCAGCTCGATCTCCATCTGGACGTTGTCGCCCGGCATGACCATCTCGGTCCCCTCGGGCAGGTTCGCCACGCCGGTCACGTCCGTGGTGCGGAAGTAGAACTGCGGGCGGTAGCCCGAGAAGAACGGCGTGTGGCGGCCGCCCTCCTCCTTCTTCAGGACGTAGACCTCGGCCTTGAACTTCGTGTGCGGGGTGATCGACCCCGGCTTGCACAGGACCTGGCCGCGCTCGATGTCCTCGCGCTTGGTGCCGCGCAGGAGGGCGCCGATGTTGTCGCCGGCCTCGCCGCGGTCCAGCAGCTTGCGGAACATCTCGACGCCGGTCACGACCGTCTTCGAGGGCTCGCGGATGCCGACGATCTCGACCTCGTCGCCGACGTTGATGACGCCCTGCTCGACGCGGCCGGTCGCGACGGTGCCGCGGCCGGTGATCGAGAAGACGTCCTCGACCGGCATCAGGAACGGCTTGTCCAGGGCGCGGACCGGCTC
>Ga0164243_10013214_pt1 | contig 11634 bp, 6 predicted proteins | sample OricompcompostOP_FD_108781 | JGI IMG/M metagenome (GOLD analysis project Ga0164243, IMG submission 108781) | Organic Plus compost microbial communities from Emeryville, California, USA - Original compost - Organic plus compost (OP) | ecosystem: Engineered > Solid waste > Mixed feedstock >... | reverse complement strand
GGAGGAGGATCGGTTGTTCGATATTCAGAACGACCCGTATGAAATGAAGGACTTGAAAGATCAATATCCGGCAGTCTATCGGGCGATGTTCGAAAAAGTTACGCAACAATATGATGCGATAGCACCGGCGGTTTCGGTACCTTCCTATGAAGTGGGTCGTGACAATTTTAAAGCGCCGAAGGACTGGAAAGTGCTGGATTAGAAATACGTACGATTTAATTTGGATCTCGCCCCTTTCAGCGGTGCAGACTGGGAGTTTAACGAACGAGTAATCATGCAAAAAGTAACAGCATTGATAGTTAGCCTATTGGTAAGCTTATCCCACGTTATTGGAGCCTATCAGGAAAGGCCAGGGGACGGTCGCCCTAACATCGTCTTGATTATGGCGGACGATCTGGATTCACGGCAATTGAGTTGCTATGGCGGCCAGAACCTGAAGACAACGCACATCGATGGGCTTGCCGCAGAGGGGATGCAGTTTAACGCGATGATTGCTTCGGAGGCGATGTGTGTACCTACGCGTGCGTCGTTATTTACGGGATTATACCCCGTAAGGCATGGAGCTTATCAGAACCATAAACCTGTCTACGACGGCCTGAAAAGTGTGGTACATTACCTGAACGACCTTGGGTATCGGGTTGGGCTGACGGGAAAAAATCACATGACAAGGCCTAGATCGATTTTTCCGTTTGATATGGTGCCGGGGTTTGAGCCGAATTGTACATCCGCGACAGACGTTTATTTTTTGGATAGTGTGCGAAATTACATCGAACAGGACCAACCTTTTTGCCTCTTCGTGATGAGCAACAACCCACATCGGCCGTGGACGGTAGGCGATCCGGATGAATTTGACGCAAGCAAATTGGAGTTGCCTCCTCATTGGGTGGATACCGAATTGACGCGGGAAAACTTCCGCAAGTATCTGGCGGAAGTTCGCCGATTAGATAACCAAGTGGGAGACATAATCAGTTTGCTAAAGGAAACCGGACAGGAAAATAATACGATCGTAATCTTTCTGGGGGAACAGGGGCCTCAATTTCCGGGAGGTAAATGGACGTTGTATGATAACGGACAAAAAAGTTCTATGATTGTCAAATGGCCCGGCAAAATTAAAGCAGGTACGGTAACAGAAGCAATCGTACAATATGAGGATATAACGCCAACCTTGATAGAAATTGTTGGGGGCACGCCGATTGATGGACTGGATGGCAAGAGTTTCAGAGCGGTGCTGGAAAACCCTTCTGCCGCCCACCGGGAAGTCGCTTTCGGTATTCACAATAATATTCCGGAGGGGCCCGCATACCCCGTACGGAGCATCAGGGGACATCGGTACAAATTAATATGGAATCTCGTACCCGATTCAGCATATTATATCAAGTATTCTATGAACCGCCAAAAGACGGACCTGGACTGGACTTCGTGGCTGGCCGAGGCGGAACACGATACAGACGCACGTAGGCTGACCGAGCGGATTGCCCATCGACCTGAGTTTGAGTTTTATGATTTGCAGAATGATCCGTATGAACTCCACAACCTTGCTACGAATTCTGAATATAAATCGTTGATTATAGCCTATCGAGATCAGCTAAAGGCGTGGATGGCTGAGCAGGGGGATCGGGGCGCGGCATTAGATGTAGCTATCAAAAAAAAGTAATTGATTATGTATGTGAATTACCTGAAGACAAGAGCTGTTTTGATAGCAATATTGGCGTTAACCTTTTTTTCGTGGCCGACGTTTGGTACAGAGTTCCCGCGGAAGCAACGACCGCCCAATATTTTGTTGATACTGATTGATGATTTAAGGCCAGCGCTGGGGGCGTATGGCGACGGAACCGTTAAGTCACCCAACATTGACAGGTTGGCTGAGAATGGAATACGGTTTGACAAGGCGTACTCCAATCAAGCCGTATGCGCACCTTCCCGATTTAATCTACTGTTGGGAAGTAGGTCGTCCTCATCAGGAATATATGGCTTTGGACAGAATTTTCGGGACTACTACCCCGATGCTGTTACGTTACCCCAATATTTTAAGCAACAAGGCTATCACACAGAGTCCATGGGTAAGGTCTTTCACATTGGGCACAACACCTATGCCGATGAGGCTTCGTGGAGCGTGCCGCACCATAAAGATCTTGTGATTGAGTATGTGGATCCCGAAAGTAAAAAAGGAGGGTTGACTCGTGAAGAAGCTCTGTTTTCAAACCGGCAAGCTAAAGGGCTTCCCCGGGGTCTAGCATGGGAGTCGCCGGATGTTGAAGACTCGGCTTATGCCGACGGCCGCACCGCACGGCGGGCAGTTGAGCGGTTGCACGAGCTAAAGCAGAAGTCAAATCAGCCGTTTTTTCTGGCAGTCGGTTTTGCGAGGCCTCATTTGCCGTTTTCTGTGCCGAAGAAGTATTGGGATTTGTACGACGAGGACGCCTTGCCGCTACCCAAACGGACAACGCGCCCAGTGGGTGCTCCATCTTTTGCCGTTAAATATGGTACTGAGATTGACCAATACATTCCCGTGCCGGAAGAGGTTACGGAAGCCCCTTTTTCAGATAGCCTTGCACGTAAGCTCATTCATGGTTACTACGCCAGCGTGAGTTATGTGGACGCCCAGATAGGCAAAGTGTTGGATGAACTGGTAGCGACGGGTCTCGACGAAAATACGATTGTAGTCCTATGGGGCGATCACGGTTATTTACTCGGCGAGATGGGCATGTGGACGAAACACGTTAACTACGAGTTGGCGAACCATATACCGTTGATTATTTCTGCACCAGGAATAACGACGCCGGGTACGCATACGACCCAATTGACAGAAACCGTGGATCTATTCCCTAAGTTGGTAGAACTTGCCGGACTGACACTTCCGCAGGTTTCTCAACCAATCGATGGAATAAGTTTGGTACCGGTGCTTGCTGATTCAAATGCGCGTATTCGAGACCACGCTTACCATTGTTTTCCGCGGGGAGGGTATTTGGGAAGGGCGATAAGGACAGACCGATATCGATTGGTCGAATGGAGAAAGATGGGGGAGCAATCTGCTCCGCCCCAGTTTGAGTTATATGATTACCAGGATGGTCCTTTGGAGGTAAAAAATATCGCAAATGAGCAACCGGAAATCAGGAGGTCCTTAGAAGCAATATTGGCAAGGCATCCCGATCCGGCACCCTCGCGTCCGCAGAGTCCCCCGAGGGAATAAAACTGCGAGCCTATGATTGGAGTTGCTTGTTGCATACACCTGGACGCATGTTAATTTGCTTTCGGTTATCATGCGGGTTACGTATCTTAGCCAAGTTAGTCTAGCAGAATAATAAATCGATATGTTAAAAATAATAAAACGATATTTTTGTCTGATACCGAGTTGGTTCTTGATCGGTTTTTTCTTACCAGTCCACGTGAAGGCCCAGTCAAAAGCTGATGTCGTTACCTACCGAGTGATCGAAAATCTAAAATATAGAGTGCAGGGCGGTGACGATGATGCCTATGCAGCCGAACGCTGCGTCTTGGACGTTTACTATCCCGAAGGCGCTAAAGAATTTCCCACGGTGGTTTGGTTCCATGGCGGTGGAATAACCGGCGGCGAAAAATTTATCCCGAAAGAACTCAAGGAGAAGGGGATTGCGGTTGTCGCAGTGAATTACCGACTTAGTCCAAAGGTAAAGGCCCCTACGTATATCGATGACGCTGCAGCCGCCATTGCCTGGACGTTTAAACATATCAGGGACTACGGGGGCGATCCTAATAAAATCTTCGTTTCTGGCCATTCGGCTGGCGGTTATCTGGTTGCGATGGTGGGACTCGATAAGTCGTGGCTTAAGACTTACGGCGAAGATGCTGATCGGTTGGCCGGTATCATTGATTTCAGCGGTCACGCTATCACCCATATGACGATCCGGGGGGAGCGTGGAATAAAAGACACACAACCTATCGTGGATGAATACGCACCGTTATATCATGTACGAAAAGATGCTCCCCCATTGGTTCTCATCACAGGCGACAGGGAGCTTGAGATGCTGGGTAGATATGAGGAAAATGCTTATTTCTATCGCATGATGAAATTGGTGGGACATACACGAGTGTATTTATACGAACTGGATGGATTTGATCATGGGGCTATGGCGGCACCGGCCTTTCACATCTTGCTCCATCATGTAAATCAATTCATGCAAAATACAACGAAAAACTAAACTAATGCGTATTTCTAACATAACGGCGGCGTTTTTTTTCTTTATCCTACCGTTTGCGGCTGCCGCACAAGAAACGGCCATTTTGACCAATAATCCGTTGAAGGTAGCCTTAGGAGATCCCTTTGTGATGTATGACGAGGGTACGGAGCGTTATTACATGTATGGTACCGGTGGCGGAGCAAAACATGGCTTTGCAGCTTATTCGTCTACGGATCTAGTTAATTGGAAGAGTGAAGGACAGGTTTACTTTGCAAGTAACGAAAACGGGTGGAGCGACTCAACGGCGGCTTGGGGCGGCGCGTATTGGGCGCCCGAAGTGTATCGGTACAAGGGAAGGTTTTATTTGTTTTACAGTGCTCAATGGAAAGAAAACCCCAGCAAAGAGCTGGAAAATTTTCGGATTGGCGTTGCCGTAGCAGATGCACCTACCGGCCCGTTTATCGATGTGCAGAATCGACCTATTTTCGACCCCGGCTATCCAATTATTGATGCCAACCTATATGTCTCCGACGATGGCCGAGTCTACCTATACTATTCACGTTGTTGTTACAAGCATCCGGTTGCCAGTGAGGTTGCTGACTGGGCGAAGCAGAAAGGCTGGTACAATGAAATTGAGGAAAGCTGGGTTTACGGCGTTGAGCTGAAGCCTGATTTTTCGGGAGTAATAGGAGAACCCGCATTGCTATTGAGACCTCCGGTAAGTATGAGTGATGGGCAGGCCGAGTGGGAGAGCCGATCGGTGACCAGCAAAGAAGTGAACCGTCGATGGACGGAGGGATCTTTTCTGTTTAAGCACAACGATACATACTATATGATGTATTCGGCAAACCATTTCGCTGGTGAACATTATGCGGTGGGTTATGCTACGGCTGAACATCCGTTGGGTCCATTTACTAAGGCATCCCATAATCCGGTATTGGAGAAAAATACCGATAAAGGTGGTGATGTTTCGGGTACAGGGCATAACAGTGTTTTGTTCCTTCCTGATGGACGAATGCTTTGCGTATACCACGGGCGAACGCAGAAAACCGGAAATGAACGTGTGGTGTTTATCGATGAGATGAAAATCGATGAACACGGCAAACTCACAGTCCAGGGCCCTACCGCGAAACCTTAAGGCCTTTTTTGGCCTAAAAATTTGATGCTCTTCGTGCATATGGACGGAGTAATCCGTCTGTTGACGGCAACTTCTAACGACTTTCTGACCGGATCAGTGCGTTTATATACTTGCGCCAACAGCTATACGTTAGCCAGGCCAACTTCCCGTCTACCTAATTGGTTAAATGACAATCACGTAACTTCCTAACCAAAACGCGGATATCGCTGATTTGGATAACCGCATTATTTGCATGCGTACAGTGTGGGTCTATTTGAGCCTGAATGTGCGGTTTTTCTGTATAAATGCGGTTTTACTAAATTAAATCAGAAAAAAACTTGCATTATTCTGATTCATGTTTAAATTTGTCGTTATTTTTGCTGATTTAGCTTTCCATATCCGCATAAGCAAGAAATGACCAAATTAGTTATGAAAAGATTTTACGAGACAGTCTTTACGAAAGGAAAGGGGGGAACATTCCTATTACATTTCATAGTAGCTTACGCGTTGCTAACGGTTTCGCTGTCAAGTTCGGCACATCAGAAAAATCAACTATCGGTTGCCGGACGGGTAACCGATGATAGCGGAGATCCCATTTGGGGCGTCTCCATAAGCATTAAAAGTGGCTCGCAGACCGAATCAGTGACAGATGATCTCGGCAATTTTTCAATCATGGTTTCGCCTGTCGATACCCTGCTTTTTTCGCATGTGGGTTATCAGACGCAAGAAATTCCCGTGGATAACCGCACCTCTATTGATGTTACGATGACGCCTTCGGAAAGCATGATGGACGAAATCGCCGTGGTGGGCTATGGAACCCAACGTAAGATTACGTTTACAGGGGCTCAATCGACCATTTCAACCCGCGAAATGGAACGGACTTCCACACCTTCGCTTTCCAATGCAATTGCAGGAAAGTTACCGGGCATTATTACACGGCAATCAAGTGGTGAACCCGGGGCCGACGCTGCACAGGTTTTTATAAGAGGCTTGTCGACATTTGGGAACAACGCACCATTGATTCTAATCGACGGTGTAGAGCGTAATATGAACCAAATAAATGCTCAAGAAATCGAAAGCTTTACCATTCTTAAAGATGCTTCAGCCACAGCTGTTTACGGTGTTCGGGGAGCCAATGGCGTAATTATCATCAATACGAAGCGAGGAGAAGTGGGAAAGCCGACAGTTATGTTTAGAAGTGAGGGGGCATCATTGACAGCACTCCGGTTACCGAAATACATCAGTGGAGGCGAGTATGCGCTTCTTATGAACGAAGCAAGAGATTTCCAGGGATTGCCTCCACGTTGGGCCGATGAGGAAATCGACAAATTCTTTACGCAATCGGATCCTTATTTATACCCGAACTCCGATTGGACCGCAACCGTTCTGAATCGAACGACCTGGCAATCTATCAGTAACCTGAGTGTTAACGGAGGAACTGAAATCATTAAATATTATACCAACGTGGGGTATACAACGCAGAATGGGATTTACAGACAGGATCCGGTTAATAAATACAACACCAACGCGCGCATCAAACGATACAATTTTAGAAGTAATGTGGATGTTAATTTATCAAAAGATCTAATCATGCAGCTCGGGATCGGGGGTATTATTCAAAACGGTAACTACCCAGGTGCATCAGCCGATCAAATATTTAACATGTTACGTGTCATTTCGCCGATAGCTTATCCGGTATTGAATCCGGATGGAACTCCGGGTGGGGCTTCGACGTATGTGGGCGGAAATCCTTGGGGATTAGCTACACAGTCAGGGTACGCTACGCAGGATCATACTACGTTGCAAGCTACCTTCGGAGGGCGTTGGGATCTTTCTTCCCTCATTTCAGAAGGACTGTCTTTAAGGGGGCTTTTTTCCTATGATCGTTATGCGCTTACCAGTAATGTGAGGCCAAAGGAGTTTGAGGTCAAACGGTATCTGGGAAAAGATCCCAATACCGGTGAGGATCTTTACAGTGCTCCATATCGTGAGGAAAAGCCTTTGGGCTATAGCATAAGCAGCGCAGGAAATCGAGCGATTTACCTGGAGGGACAGATCAATTTCGAGCGGCAGTTAGGGGATCATTATGTAACCGCTATGGTGTTGTATAACCAACGAGACTATGTGGATCTCACAGCAGGCAGCTCGATCTTGAATCTTCCGTACCGGAAACAAGGAGTTTCAGGTCGTGCGACCTATTCATATCAGGATCGGTACCTCGCGGAAGTGAATTTTGGATATAATGGGTCGGAAAATTTTCCGAAAGGCAGACGCTTTGGCTTTTTTCCGGCATTTTCAGCAGGTTGGGTAATCTCGAACGAGAATTTTTGGAACCTATCGGTAATTAACCATTTCAAAATCAGAGGATCTCATGGTAAGGTCGGTAACGATCAAATTGGCCAACGGTTTCTTTTTCTCAACACCATCAATACCGCCGGGCAGTCTTATCTATTTGGCCCTGATCAACAGTTGTATCTAGGTATGGAGGAGAACCAGATCGGAAACGATCGTGTTACGTGGGAACGTGCGACAAAAAACAATGTGGGTATTGATGTTGGCCTCTGGAATAACCAAGTTACGTTGCAAGTAGATGCGTTTAACGAACACCGATCGGGAATATTAATGCGCCGGTCTACGGTTCCTGATGTAGCCGGGTTTTTTCCTTGGTCTATTCCGTATGCTAACATCGGTGTAATGAAAAATAAAGGACTGGATGCACTGTTGGAAATACGGAATTCCTCTCCATCGGGATGGATGTATACATTCCGTGGCAACTTTACGTTTGCTAAGAATAAAATCGTCGAAAACGATGAGCCTCAACGGCGATATCCGTACTTATCCTCCAGGGGATTGGCCGTAGGGACGCATCATATGTATATCGCGGAGGGGTTGTTTGCTAATGAATCGGAGATTAAGGCTTGGCCCCGTCAGGTGTTCTCTGTAACCCGGCCGGGGGACGTTAAATACCGTGATATAAATGGCGACGGAGTCATCGATTCTTATGACCAGGTGCCGGTAGGTTATCCCCGTTTGCCTCAGATGTCGTTTGGTCTTGGGGGCACCATAGCTTACAAATGGTTTGATGTAAGCATCTATTTTACGGGCGCAGCGCAGTCCAGTATTTTCCTGAATGGATATTCCATTTGGCCGTTCTACGACGGAGAGGGGGTTAATAACGTATTGCGCGAATATTACGACAACCGGTGGACGCCGGATAGACTCGATGCACGTTATCCTGCAATTGACAGGGGAAATAATCCGAATAACTTTTTGAATTCGACCATCTGGCTTCGAAACGGGAATTATCTAAGGTTAAGGAATGCAGAGGTCGGTTTCAATGTACCCCAGGATGTAATCCAACGTTTACGCCTGAAAGAGTTGCGGTTGTTTGTCAACGGTATGAACCTATACACTTGGGATTATGTGAAAATCATCGATCCCGAATCAAATGACGGTACCGGCGGATATCCACTACAGCGGTCGGTCAATTTTGGCTTACAGATCAAATTTAATTGAAAATATTAATGTTGAACCGATGAAGAAATTTGTTGCTTTTGGGCTGGTCGCTGTTATCCAGCTTTTCATCACGTCTTGCGATAAAGGGTTTTTGGATAAGGCGCCGGAAGAAGATATTACCATTGAAGAGGCTTTTCTCCAACGACGTTACGCAGAGGCTTTCCTTACAGACATATACGCGGGTATTCCAAACGAAATTTATTTTACAGATCTGAACGAAATTCAGCCGTTTGTCATTGCTTCGGACGAGTTAAATGTACCTTGGCCTGAAAAATTTGCTAAGTTGATTAATCGCGGTTCCTGGAATGCATTCAACGTAGCGGGACAGATCTGGAAAAATATGTATGAGGGAATTCGGAAGGCCAATATCTTTTTGAAATACATCGAACTAACCCCTTTAGATGAACAATTTACTCAGGTCGATAAGGATCGGTGGATTGGTGAGGCTACGTTTCTTCGAGCTTTTTACCATTTTATACTTATGAGGATTTATGGGCCAGTGCCGATTATGGATTATGCGGTTAGGTTGGATGACAATTTTTTGGAGATAAAACGCCGACCGTTAGACGAATGTGTGTCGTTTGTCGTCAGCCAATGTGATGAAGCGATTAAGTTATTACCGATGCATGTGGTAGACAACCGCCATTTAGGAAGGCCCACCGCGGCAGCCGCGCTGGCGTTAAAAGCCCGTATTCTACTTTATCACGCCAGTCCGCTTTGGAACGGAAATCCGGACTATACAGGTTTTAGAGACGATGAGGGCGTATTGCTGTTTTCAACGACACACGAACCAGACCGCTGGCGAGTTGCTGCGGAAGCGAGTAAGCAGTGTATCGACCGTTGCGAGGAGGCGGGGTATCGGTTATTCCGTGTATCTGGGAACGATCCAGTGGCCAATTATCAACAATTGTTTATCACTAATCACAATGACGAGGTTCTTTTTGCAAGAAACAGTGGTCGCGATGGCTGGATGGAGCGATGCGCTTTTCCGGGAAGCCTGGGCGGATGGAACGGTTGGAATCCGACCCAGCGGATGGTTGACGCCTATGAAATGGCCAACGGTCAAAGCCCTTTATCGGGTTACACGAGCAGTGGTGAGCCTATTGTTAATGAGTCGTCAGGTTATCAGGAATCTGGTTATGCGGATGTTGACGGTCCGTCGGGGAGGTGGACCGCGGGAGTGCGAAATATGTATGTGGGTCGAGACCCACGTTTCTATGCAACCATTAATTTCAATGGTGCGAATTTCGGAGGGAGAAAGTTGGAATTTTGGCAAACTGGAGCAGATGGTAGAGGGAATGCGGGCCGGGACTACAACACGACAGGCTATTTACTGAAGAAATTTCTTGATCCGTCAGTTAACATTTCGCGAGGGGAATATTCGTTAAAGACCTGGATTTTTTTCCGGTTGGGCGAGATTTATCTCAATTATGCCGAAGCGCTTAATGAGGCTGAGGGTCCTGTAGCTGAAGTGTATAATTATCTGAATGCAATCCGAGAGCGGGTCGGGATGCCACCACTCCCTTCAGGTCTTTCACAAGCGCAAATGCGAGAACGTATCCGGCACGAAAGGCGAATAGAACTAGCTTTTGAAACACATCGATATTTTGATTGCCATCGGTGGAAAATTGCTGCGCAAACAGAAAGCGGTGCCTTTCACGGCATGAATGTTGCCGCAGGGACTCATCTTCAAGATGATGCGTTTTATGAACGTACTATTTTCGAAACGCGTGTATTCCAGGCACCTACACATTACCTTTTTCCTATACCCCAATCAGAAATTGATAAGAATCCGAGTATCGTTCAAAACCCTGGCTGGTAAAAACGGAAATCGAAAGCACCTAAATATGAATTGCATAACTAATATACAATGAAAAGAATCGTAATCTTCAGTGTCGTAATCGCAACGTCGTTGCTCATGGTAAACTGCAGTGAAACCGTGGAGATTGATGAGGAAATTGCTTCTGCGCAAGGCTTCGGTAACGTATATATACCTCAAGCAAATTATCGCCCTCTGAAAGCCGCCATTACCTTAACTGACAAGGAGTTTCTTTTGGAATATAATGCTTTTTACGGGGGGATAAAAAAGGCAAGTGATCGAATCCAGCTGAAGTTCGTGGTGGATGAGAAACTCGTGGATAAATATAACGATCAATACGGAACGGATTATGTTCTCCTACCCGAAGGAAGTTATGAAATCGGTGCCCAAACGGCGGTTATCGAGCCCGGTCATAATGCAACGCCAATATTCAACGTTTTCTTAAAGCCCAAAGGATATTTAGAGCCATTCAAGCCATATCTGTTGCCAATCACGGTGGAGAGTGAACAGGTGCCGGTTAACGAGACGCTCAATACCGTTTATTACGAAATTATAGCTTCTTTCGGCCCAGGAGAAGTTCCCAGGGAAAAGGTGATGTCGCTTGCGAAAGGTCAGAGCAATTTGTTGGTCCCCTTTGCCGATGATAAGCTGATTATACGGACCGGAGATGGAACCTTGCAACTATGTGAGGCGGATGATAGGGGCATCTTCGGTAGCCCGGTTCAGATTGGAAGCGGCTGGCAGATTTATGATTGTATTTTTTATTTCGGACCAAATCGGCTTGTGGGTGTTGCGACGGACGTGACGCAATATCAAGTGAATAGCGAAGGCGGGTTTGGCGGCCATCGCGTTATAGGATGGGGGTGGAACATATTCGAAAAGGTCTTTCCCTATAAGCATTTTCTGATCGGTGTCCGTTCCGATGGACTGTCAACGGCATATCCTTATGATGAACAGGGAGACTTAGATGGAGGGAATATATATGATATCGCCTCGGACTGGAATCGATATCAGCATCTTTTTGC
>Ga0164243_10013212_pt1 | contig 11634 bp, 14 predicted proteins | sample OricompcompostOP_FD_108781 | JGI IMG/M metagenome (GOLD analysis project Ga0164243, IMG submission 108781) | Organic Plus compost microbial communities from Emeryville, California, USA - Original compost - Organic plus compost (OP) | ecosystem: Engineered > Solid waste > Mixed feedstock >... | reverse complement strand
GAAGACCGTCAGTCGCGAGATCTTCGAGGGGCTTTTCCCCGAGCCAATTGACGTTGCGCAGCATAAGGCCGGCGGTCGTCAATGCCGAGCGGGGGCCGACGATGACCTCGTTTCGCGAGGCATCGAGGCGGACCACGTAAAGCGGCTCGGCGGCCGGAATCTTGATCCCGCGGCGCTGTCCGACGGTGTAATGCACGATACCGTCGTGACGCCCGAGAACGCGGCCGTCGAGGTGAACGATATTGCCCGAATCGAGCGCGGTCGGTTTCAGCCGTTCAATAACGTCCGTGTACTTGCCGGCCGGCACGAAGCAAATATCCTGACTGTCCGACTTGTCGGCGACCGGTAGATCGAACGACCGGGCAAGTTCGCGCACGTCGGCCTTTCGCATGCCGCCGATGGGGAACCAGAGCGACGCAAGCTGCTCTTTCGTGATGCCGAAAAGAAAGTAGCTCTGATCGCGATCGGTATCGACGGCACGGGTAAGCGTCGGCCCGTCCTCGGTATCGATCCGCTGGACGTAGTGTCCTGTGACGAGGACTTCGGCGCCAAGGTCTTTGGCCGTGTCGAGGAGATCGCGGAATTTGATCTCGTTATTGCACGTGACGCAGGGAATGGGGGTCTCGCCGGCGACGTAGCTCTCGGCAAAGGATTCGATCACCTTCGCTGCGAAGCGCGTCTCGTAGTCGAGGACGTAGTGGGGGATATCGAGTGCTTCGGCAACACGGCGAGCGTCGTGGATGTCCTGGCCAGCACAGCAGCTGCCCTTCCGGCCCGCGGCCGTTCCATGGTCGTAGAGCTGCAATGTCACGCCGATGACGTCGTGACCGGCGGCCTTCATGATGGCTGCTGCAACCGAGCTATCGACGCCGCCAGACATCGCGACGACGACACGCTTTCTGGGCGCGGTCTTTTTGGCCGAGCCAAGCGTCGTGCCATTCTCGGCAGATGACGTTCCAGTATGAGTCATGCGGGTTAACAGGTTCCGACTGCTCGGGCTGGGCTCAAACGCCCCTACAACGCTATTCCGATGCCGCCATTCTTCCAAAAAGCTCAACAGATTCAGGCGATTTCCTTAGCGTGAGCCCATGGGGCTCCGTACCAAGGCGGAAAGCTCGTAATCAATAGTTCTCAAAACGTCCCCCGGCAAGGCGGCGTGTCGTTTGATCCCGGCGTTGGCCCGTTTCTCGCTTTTAGAGGTGACAGTTAGCGATTGTTTCGCGCTGAGACGGTTTGCCTCAACGGCGCCCTAATTCAGTGGCGGCAATAGCGGAATTGGCACGCCGATTTAAGTCTTTTTCACTCAATGGGTTAGTGCTAATTTAATCGCAACCGGTTATAACCTTAGCCGTGGTCAAGAGTGTGTATCGAGTATCATGACCGAACAGCAGATGAGAGCGCGCGGGCGCTATGTGATCGGACCCGATGGGTCGCCGCTCACAGTTGCAGATCTTCCCCCGCGGGATACCAAACGATGGGTCATTCGCCGCAAGGCTGAAGTGGTCGCCGCAGTGCGCGGTGGTCTTCTCAGCATTGAAGAAGCTTGCGAGCGATATACGCTGACCGTCGACGAATTTCTGTCGTGGCAACGTTCCATCGATAAGCATGGTCTTCCGGGCCTGCGCGCGACCCGACTGCAGGACTATCGCGACTGAATTTTTCGCCGGGATCAGGCGAACTGACGGCTCGGATGCCCGAGCCGCGACGGGGATGTTTGCCCTTGTAGGGTTATCTTCAAGGCTGAGCTGCGGATTGCTGAGCGGCTTTGCCTTGTGCTGCCTTGGGCTTCTTCTTGCTTTTGGTGGGGGCTTTCGGCACTTCGGCGATGGCTCCGGGTGGCTGCGGGGCCCAAGCGACCGGAGTTGATGGGCCCGTGCATCCTTGCTCGCCCTTCGACCAGCGCGCGATGTCGTCCGTCATCGCGGTCGCATAGGCATCCGACATTTTCCGATTTTCGACGGTGACGTTGGCCGAGGCGTCGCCCGTCGGCTGAATCTCAACAATGTAGGCCTTGAGGCCACGTGGATTGGCCTGCGAAGGATCACGCCGGTGGATCGTAATGACGGCCTTGCCGCCGCCGCCGCGCGACGGTGCGTCTGCCGCCGCATGGAAAATGTAATCCTTCTTGAGAGGGCCATTCACCGCAAACCAGCACGCCATCGCACCGCGGGCGATGTGCGCGTAAATATCCGTCGCAGACCCGACGGCGCCGGGTACCGGGATCCCTGGCGGCTCGCCGTTGCTTTCCGGTGATGAGGCAACGCCAGCAGAGGAGGGGGCATCGGCCGGAGGCTGGACGTTCAACGACTGCAACTCGGGAGCATTGCCCGCACAACCCGACAGTGCCGCCACGGCGAGCAGCATCGGGACCATGCTGGATGGGCAGCGAACGAGCATTTTCCCCCAAGTGGCAAGCCAAAGCGAATCATCGGTATGGCACGAAAAACGTCGAGACTCGTGCCCGCCGCGCCTGGTTTCGGCAAGGGGTCACAGGCGCATCACATCGCGCGGCCAACAGAATTTGGGACGAAAAAGACGGCGCCTTTCGGGCGCCGTCCAAAAACCGTGTTCCGTTTCGATACGCTCCGAGAGGAGCGGGTCGTTCAGCGCAGAGCTGTGAAGCCGAGTGGCCGATCGCGGCGGCTGCCGCGGGCATCTTCAATGTTGGCGGTCTGTTGTGTGGCGCGGGACAACTGCTCGACGGTATCGTCCCGTTCGCGGACGGCGGCGACGAGCTTTTCGCGCAGGCCTTCGGTGGATTGGCGAAGTTTGTCGCGCCGCTGTGCCGCTGCCTTGGCGAAGGTCGAATACGAAAAATGCGAATGGTCGCGAATGCCGGTCCGGTCCTCTTCAAGCTGGATCTGGCGTTCGAGATCGGCTGCCATTTGATCGAATTCGCGAATAATTCGCTCTAAATCGTCAACCTTTCTGGATTTCTCTTCAACTTCGCGACGCTTCAAGCGCACGGCCAAGTCACGTGACTTCATCGTTCGATACCCCAAACTCATTCGAACCCCCGGCTTCAAAAAGCATGCCAAACGAACAGGTCAGGCTTTGCCGTTGTAGCTGCCGGGATGAATACTTGAAATCCTGAAAGACGCCGCGTTGCAACAGCGCCCGAGGACCCTCAATACTCTGAATAACATAGTGCACTTAAGTTGCGGTAAAGCAACGCGTAACTAGTTCTGATGCGGCGTTTCGTTTGGGGGCAGATTTTAGCCCTAATCGGCCTAGGGCAACGACGCGAATTCTGTTAGCTCTTGATTCGAGCCGTATGCAGGTTGCGAAGCGATTGTATAGGCCAATCAATGGGGTGGGCGCCTCGGAGATCGGCTTCGCGGAGGGATCTGTTAGCGGGTCGAGAGGGGCGCAGTTCAAATATTCGGATTACTTTCGCGGGCCGTCCATTGGCACGATCAGGGTCGTTTTGCCCTGTGGCTGCCGGTGCGTGACCTCGAGAAGCGAAGGCCGTATCATCGGCGGCGTTGGGCTGGCTTGTGCCGGCTCTCTGCCGGATGGTGAAATAGCTAACGCGGATTAGGGTTTGTTAACCTCTCGTCGCTAACTTCCTAACGATCGCTTAGCTCGACAGTCGTGCGTTCACTTTGAGCGAAGAAGCAGACATAGCGCGGACACGGATCGGATAGGGCACCAGAGGGACGGTCATGCGGGTTCTACTCATTGAAGATGATAGTGCCACGGCGCAAAGCATCGAGCTTATGCTGCAGTCGGAAGGATTTAATGTTTATACGACGGATCTTGGTGAAGAGGGCGTCGATCTCGGTAAGCTTTATGATTACGATATCATTCTCCTCGATTTGAATCTTCCCGACATGAGCGGATACGAAGTGCTGAAGACGCTTCGGGTCGCAAAAGTCGGAACGCCGATTCTCATTCTTTCGGGATTGGCTGGCATCGACGACAAAGTCCGCGGGCTCGGCTTCGGCGCCGACGATTACATGACAAAGCCGTTCCACAAGGATGAGCTCGTTGCGCGCATCCAAGCGATCGTTCGCCGCTCAAAAGGGCATGCGCAGTCGGTCATCGAGACGGGCGATCTTCGGGTCAACCTCGATACCAAGACGGTTGACGTCAACAATCAGCGTGTGCATCTGACCGGCAAGGAATACCAGATGCTCGAGCTGCTCTCGCTGCGCAAGGGCACGACGCTGACGAAAGAGATGTTCCTCAACCATCTCTATGGCGGCATGGACGAGCCGGAATTGAAGATCATCGACGTCTTCATCTGCAAGCTCAGGAAGAAGCTGCAGGCGGCGACGGGCGGCAAGCACTACATCGAAACGGTGTGGGGCCGCGGTTACGTCCTTCGCGACCCGGGCCATGAGGGTTCCGAAGCAGCCTGATCCGGCATCTTACTTATTGAATTCTTTCACGCGCACAGGGGCCATGATGGCCCTTGTCGTGTTTTTGGAGAGAGAGCTTATTTCAGCGGCGCAGCCCGCTCAGAATGCGCTCCAAACCGCCAGTTGATGGACAGCATTCCGATTTGCATCGTCGGATCGAACGTCGTGCGCGCGAATATGACGTCGGGAATTGAGGCGGCACTCATCGACATATCTTCACTGCCAAAATCGACGTAGCGGTATTCGGCTTTGAGCGACAAAGCATCCGTGATCCGGGATTCGATGCCGCCACCGATAAAGCCACCGGAGAAGCGTTGGCCATCAAGGGTCACTGTCTCGCCCGGTGCATCACTCGGATTATAGCTGACGCTCGTATCGCCCAGCCCGGCATTTGCATAGCCTCCGCTGACGAAGACGAGTGTTCCGGGAGAGGTGAGATACCCGAGGCGGCCGCCGATCATCAGTAGGTTTCTGAAATTGTTGTCGAGGGTCTCGCTTAGGCTCTCGGGGTCGCTGGTAATGCCAAACGTGCTTTTGTAGCGGAAGTGTGTGAAGCCCGCGTCGCCGAACGCGCCAACGACGAAATGCGAATTGAGCTGGTAATCATAGCCTGCTGTGAAAAACAGCAAACCGCCGTCGCTACCGAGGTGGGTGGTTCCAACCGCGCCAGGCGATCCGACAGTCGTATCGGCTGTGCCTGCGCCGCCTCCGAGGCCGAGATAGGGTGATGTCCAGCCGCTTGTGATCGTGGAGGGAGATCCGGTGCCTTGGCTTTGCTCGTCGGCGCCAAAGCGGTAGTTGAGCGATACGCGAGCCGTCTGAATTGTCGGTTTGCTCGACGATGAGATGGACTCGTCAGGGCTAAACGCGAGCTTGTCTCCTTCGGACCCGAACGAGGTATAGCGATATTCGGCTTTCACGCTGAAGCCGCCGCCAATCAGCGTTTCGGCACCGCCGCCGACAAAATAGCCGTCGAAACCGCGCTTTCCTTCGCCTGTATCGCCGAACACGAACCCGACAGAGGGATTTGTCGCATCGGTGTGTGCATAGCCGAATGTGGAAAAGAACAGCGTGGATGGAGAGATGAGGTAGCCAAGGCGCGCTCCCGCGGAGACCTGGTTTCCGATCTCGTAGGTTGACGGCGACCCGATGTCGGAAAAATCGTAATCGACGAATGCGCCCGCGACCAGCGACCGCGACAGTCTGTGATCATAGCCGGCGCTCAGTGTGAAGAGGCCCCCGGAACTCGGGAGTCCGTCGGTCGTCGCATCGAGGCCGCTATCTAGAACGCGTGCCGCGCCGTCGATGCGGGTGTTCGCCATTCCGTAGCCGCCGCCGATACCGACGGAAAACCCGTTCCAATCTCCTGCGTTGGCTGGCCACGAAACAGTCCACGCCGCTGAACCAATAAGAAGGGCCAATGCCACCCGTTTGTGCATTCTTTTTCTTTCTATGGGCCGCGCGGCAAATCCCCCGCCTTCCGCCTCTTAGGCCGATTCGACGGGTTTGCTGGGTGCGTCGGGGCCTCAGCATCAAACAATGATGTGAGCATTTCCGGCCCGAAGACTCGGCTCCGGGGTTAGTCCGAGATGCGCCTCAGTGAACCCAATCGGAGGCTTTTGGATTTTCCAGGGATATGCACTAAGACAGCGCCCAGCATTGCAGGACGTTTTTCATGCCCAGTGATAACGACAACCCTCCCAAATCTCCGCTCAAAGCCGCGATTGTTCGCGTCACGCCTTTCGAGCAGAACTGCACCCTCATTTGGGATGAAGCGACGAAGGTCGGCGCCGTGATCGATCCTGGCGGCGATCTCGACCGCATCGAAAAAGGCCTGAAGGAAACCGGGATTTCAGTCGAGAAAATCCTGCTGACGCACGGCCATATCGATCATGCGGGCGGGGCAGCCGACTTGCGCGACCGTCTTGGGGTGAACATCGAAGGGCCGCACAAGAACGATGCGGTTTTGCTCGACGCCCTCGAGAAGCAGGGTGAGATGTACGGCATTCCAGGTGTGCGGAACGTCACGCCGGACCGGTGGCTGAACGAGGGCGATACGGTCATGGTCGCCGGACATACGTTCGAGATTTTCCATTGCCCAGGACACTCGCCGGGCTCGGTCGTCTATTTCAATCGGGCGCAGCGGTTTGCGCTCGTCGGGGACGTGATCTTTCAAGGTTCGATCGGACGGACGGATTTCGCGTACGGCGATCACGATGCGCTGATTTCGTCGATCAAGGAAAAACTATTGCCCCTTGGAGACGATATCGCATTCATCTGCGGGCATGGGCCGCCGAGCCAGTTCGGCCACGAACGGCGAACCAATCCTTTCCTCGTTTGAAGAGCGATTTCTTCAGAAGGAGAATTCGTAGGAGCCGCCAAGGCAGCCGAATATCCCGCATTCACGCTGAAGCGTGCCGTAGCCACCGTCATCAATCGAGTTGCCTTCGTAGAAGTCGACGGTTTTCACGCGCAGCGTTTCTTCGCAGCTCCGGCGGCAGTCCGTCCAGGCACCACCCGGCAGCCGCACCTGCCAGCCCCAGCGGCCCAGCCTGACGACGCTCTTGATCGAACCGTTGCCGAAACGGCTTTGAGCGACGATGACCTCGCCCGGCTGGTAGTCGGAGCGCAGGCGATGAATGCCCGTCGCGTCCGCTGGAACTGCCGTCGCCATAGCGAATAGCGTCGCGACGACGGGAAAGATGGCCAGCAAATTTGCGCGCATTGCGAACTCCATATCTTCGAAGCTTGGCCTATTCCCGTTAACGCGACATTGAGATGTTCACGCCCTTGAACGACGGTCCGCTCGTCGCGACCGTGACAGAGTGCGTGCCGCCAGAGATCGCGACCGTCATCGATCCCGTGATGCCGCCGCTGATCGAGAGTGTCATTCGGCTGGCCGTCGCCCGTCCGGTCACAGTCCCGGACTGGTTATAGGTGCGCTCTTCCCACGTGCCGCTGACCGCACCGTTGGTATCGACGAGGCTTGCACGCAGCTCGACCTTCGCCGAAGCATTTGCGCAGCGGATCGAGAGGCCGAGATTATGCGGGTTGCCGTTGTTCGTGTAATAGCCGCGGCAGCGCAAGCTTTCGGTCTTGCCGTTGTCGAAGCGTGCTGTGCCGGATCCGCTCCACGTGCCGGCGAGCGTGACGAACGGATTGCTCGACGCCGCCGATGCGGGCGCAACAGGCGCCGCCAAAACGATGGCAACAGCTGAGGCCCACGCCGACATCGACGCTGCGAGTCTTTGATTGCGCATCACCAATGTTATCCTTCCCGAGATTGCGGGCCTTCGAAGCGGCGCGCATTATTGTCCGATGTTTGCACTTTTGCGAGCCATATGGATGTAGACCGTCTTCGTGTCCGAAAGTGTGGCCTCCAGGCGACACTCCTCGGCTGTCGGGGATAGGTCCTGCCCGTGATGCGGCACTCCGGGATCGGGCGGAAACATTTAGAACGGTTGGATGATTTTGGCGACGATCGGCGGGGCATCCGATGCCAGATCGTAACGGAAATCCAGGATTAGATTGAAAACGTCCTGCGGCCAGGGATCGGGAAAGGCGCCCCTCTGGCCGCCAAGACGGGCCGCGATTTCTGGCAGTTTCCCGTGATGCCAACAGACGAGGACGGTTTTGCCGTGATGCTCGGATTTGGAGAAGATCTCCGTCACGAGCAATTCAAACTCCTTGTCCTCGATGTGGTACTGCATCTCGATGCCGAGGGCTGTTGCCAGCGGCTTGATCGTTTCGATCGATCGTACCGAGCGTTTGGAACGCGCGGCCGCGTAGACGAAATCGGGACGGCCGAACGTCTGCGGAATGTACGCCACGAGTTGTTCGGCGCGCCGCATGCCTTCCGCCGACAGGTAAAAGTCATCGGCCTTGCCAGTCTTTTCCGCATGGCGCATCAGCAGAATGCGAGCGGGGCCGCGTCCCTGATAGCTGGTTGCGCTTATTTGCTTGTGGCCAAGCCAGCCCTCGCAAAACGATCGCAACCAGCGGCCCCTGCTGCCGGTCTCCAACGTCTTCTGCACGTGCTTCCCTCAACCTGCGTCTGTCGTCGCCTCTTGTCGCGACTGCTTGATATTTCGCGCTTGCTTGGCGGGCCTCACGGTTTTCCAGGCCGGCTTCCATCAGGTCGCGTCAATTCGAAAAGTCTTGCATGCTCATCAAAACGGTTCGATGACGCGGGTGACTTTCGGCGGGCTGCCTGAGAACGGATCGTATTGAAGATCGAGAATGAGATTATAGGCGTCGTCCGGCCAGGGATCGGGATAGCTGCCCGCGGGTGCGCCAAGCAGAGCCGCGATCGCCGGCAGCTTCCCGTGGTGCCAGCAGATGACAACCGTCTTGGTCTTGTAATCGGGATCATTGAAGATTTCGTCGACGAGATCGGCGAACTCCTTATTCTGAAAATAGTCCTGAACCTGGAGGCCAAGGGCTTCGGCCAGCGGCTTTACGGTATCTTTTGACCGATCGGAATGCTTCGATGCGGCCGTTGCAATAATGACGTCGGGTTTGCCGAACGTCTCGGGAATATAGGTTGCGAGCCGCTTCGCGCGCTCCCATCCGGCATCCGACAGATCCTCATCGTTCGGATCGTCCGTCTTGTCGGCATGGCGCATGAGAATGATGCGCTTCGGTCCGCCCAAGTAGTGATCGGCCGGTGCATAGTCGCTGGCCCTTTCGCGCGCGAGCGTGCAGAGCTCGCATGGAAGAGTGTGGACGATCCTCGGGATCCCTAGCGCGAGCAAGCCGACGTGACCGCCATCGATCGTCTCTGCCGCCGCGGGCAGGTCGACGGCTGTGGCCATGATGATGCTCGAGAACAGAATCAGCGTTGCCGCGGCGCGCGTATAGGCAAAGATCGGCTTCATGCTTTTCACTCCTGTCGGCCTCAGACCCATGTCTCGCCGTCGCTGGCGTCAGGCACCGGCCGGGGGCGGCCATTCTCGTCCAGCGCGACGAAGGTGAAGTGAGCGCGCGTGACACACGTTTGCAGTTCGCCGTCACGGGGACGGCGCCACGCCTGGACGTCAAAGGTCATGGAGGTCCGTCCGCGCTTGATGAGACGCGCCCAGACCGTGACTTCGTCTCCGACCTTGACCGGGGAATGGAAGATCATCCCCTCGACGGCGACTGTTGCGCAGCGGCCCTGACTGATCCGCGCTGCGGCATTCCCGGCCGCCAGATCCATCTGCGACATGAGCCACCCCCCGAAAATATCGCCCGCCGGGTTCGTATCGGCGGGCATGGCGATGGTACGGATGACGGGATCGCCGGTGGGCATCGGCATATGCGGTGCCGTCCGGTGCCGGTCGGCTTCGGGTTTCTTAACCGTCATTCTAGCGCGAGACCTTCTTTGGTTGCTGCAGCCGGCAGCGCAGCGCCGCTGCAACGACAATTATCCGCCCGCACCCAAAAGGGCCATGTGCCGGACGCGCGCGGCTTGCGGTCAACGCAAAAAAGGCGCGGCGTCAACCCTTGCGCAACCTTCGTTGCCTAAATTTCGGCAAATGAGCCGTTTTCCCGATTCGAAGTGAGACCGTGCCATGCCGTCGGCCCCTCTAGATCGCGAACTGCTAGAGCAACTTGCGGATATTCCGGAAGTGTCGCTCAGCGGGTTTTCTGTGCGGGAAGGCCTTGCTGGTACCGGCGTGACGGTGCTGAAGGGCCGCGATTATTTCGGGAGTTGGCGGAGGGTCGACACACAGCTCGTCTGGGTGCCCGCTAATCTCACAGACCCCGGTCATATCGTCGAGACTGTCGACGAAGCCGTCCGGCAAACGCTTCTGATGATTTTGAAGAGTCTCGAAGTGTCGTCACGCAGACCGCCGCGGGCGCTTGCGGGCTGAGCGACGCTGCACAAACGAAACGGCCGCCAGTGCGGCGGCCATCTCAAGTTGGTCTTCAGGGAGTTGTGCTGCTTCACGCCGCGAGGACGGCACGGTCGTGTTTGCCTTCCTCGATCTCCTCAATGATCTTCGCGACGAAAGCTTCGAGATCGCCGGGATTCCGACTCGTGATGATGCCTTCGTCTGCCACCACCGGTTCATCGACCCAATTGGCGCCTGCATTGAGCATATCGGTCTTGATCGAATTATAGGATGTCGCCCTGCGGCCGCGCACGGCGTTGGTCTCAATCAATAGCCACGGAGCATGGCAGATGGCGGCAACGACTTTGCCTTCGGCGAGGAACGATTTGATGAGTTTCAACGCCTCGGGATTTTGCCGAAGCGTGTCGGGGTTCATCTGACCGCCCGGCAGGACGATGGCATCGTAAAGCGAAGTCGACGCTTCGCTCAATTCGACATCCACTTTGACGGGTTTGCCCCAGTCTTTGTTCTGCCAGCCGATGATCGAATCCTTCTGCTTACGATCCTTTGGCGCGGCGACATGCACGAGTTGCGCGACAGCCTTGAGCTTCTCGCGTGGAACGTCGAGTTCGGATTGCTCGAAGCCGTCGGTCGCAAGGATGAGAATTTTCGCTTTCGAGATCTTTGGCATTGGAGGGTCCTCGATTGCTGTACAACTGAGAGACAACCGGTAGCGCTTGCCGGAGTTCCTCGCTCTGACACCACGCATTTCGAAGCGGCTTCGGCGGCGTAATTCACACCATTTTTCCTAGAATTCGCCCCATTTCTGCTGGCGTGAAGGCGCGCAGCGTTTGCATCCGGACGTTGCCGCGTGTGGCTATGCTCAGCGACAAAGCCGTTGCCGTTTCGTCGTCAGGCGCCTCACAAATCGAGACGACATCAAACGCTCCGATCGTCCAATACATGTCTTTGACCGTGACGCCCGCGTGCTCGGCCATCGCCTTGAACTTATCTGCGCGGCTTATCGTGTCCTTTGCGTCGTGAATGCCTTTGTCCGTGAAGTGGGCAAGAATGACATAAGATGCCATGAGAACCTCCATTATGGCGGCGCTCCCCTTGGCAATGGATGTTAGATCCGCAGGCGCTGCGAAAGTAGGGCAAACTTTTGCCTATTGTCCGGGCCGGCCGGTTTTGCGTGGTCTGCCACGGCGGCCCTTTTTCTGCGAAGGGTCGTCGAATTCGCGCGTTCGAGTCGGAATCGTGATGCGCGAGGGCTTCTCGCCCGATTTCACAGGCAGTGATGCGTGAGGCCCCATCTCGTCGAGCGTCGGCTTATGAGGCCCTGAGATTTTTTCGCCGAAGGCCCCGGCTTTTATGCGGCTGTCGACATGCTGCGTGCGTGCAGGAACCGGACGATCGGTGCCAGGACCCATTTCGTCGAGCGATGGCTTCTT
>Ga0164243_10013211_pt1 | contig 11636 bp, 11 predicted proteins | sample OricompcompostOP_FD_108781 | JGI IMG/M metagenome (GOLD analysis project Ga0164243, IMG submission 108781) | Organic Plus compost microbial communities from Emeryville, California, USA - Original compost - Organic plus compost (OP) | ecosystem: Engineered > Solid waste > Mixed feedstock >... | reverse complement strand
CGGCGGGAGGCCCGCTCTAGGGTGGATCCGTGAGCGTCCGACGGATCATGGGGATCGAGACCGAGTACGGCATCCTCGCCGTGCACGACCCCGCCGCCAACCCGATGCTGCTGAGCGCGCAGGTGGTCACCGCCTACGCCGCCGAGGGTCTCGCGGGCGGCGCCCGCGCCCGGTGGGACTACTCCGACGAGGACCCCCTGTGCGACGCGCGCGGCTGGCGGCTCGATCGCGGCGCCGCCCACCCCAGCCAGCTCACCGACGAGTGGGAGCAGGAGCTCGCCGAGGCCGACGGCTGGGGCATCACCCAGCGGCGGCGGCCCGCTCCCACCCCCGAGCAGGGCACGGTCTCCAACGTCATCCTCCCCAACGGGGCGCGCTTCTACGTCGACCACGCCCACCCGGAGTACTCCGGCCCGGAGGTCACCAACCCCCGCGACGCCGTCGTCTGGGACCGCGCCGGCGACGAGATCCTGCTGCGCTCCTCGCGGCTGCTGGCGCAGATCCCCGGGATGCCGGAGGTCGCGCTCTACAAGAACAACACCGACGGCAAGGGCGCCAGCTACGGCACCCACGAGAACTACCTCACGAGCCGCGACGTGCCGTTCGGCGACGTCGTCGCGATGCTGACGTCGTTCCTCGTCACCCGTCCGGTGATCACCGGCGCCGGGCGGGTCGGGCTCGGGCAGCGTGGCGAGCGGCCGGGCTTCCAGCTCACCCAGCGCGCCGACTTCCTCGAGGCCGAGGTCGGGCTGGAGACGACGCTGCGACGCCCGATCGTCAACACCCGCGACGAGCCGCACGCCGACTCCGAGCGGTTCCGCCGGCTGCACGTCATCGTCGGCGACGCCAACCTGCTGGAGGTGCCGGCCTACCTCAAGCTCGGCACCACGTCGCTGGTGCTGTGGCTGCTCGAGCAGGTCGGCGTCCCCGTCGACATCGCCTCGCTCGCCCTGGCCGACCCGGTGCGCGCGGCGCACCAGGTCAGCCACGACCTCGACCTGAGCCAGCCGCTCGACCTCGCCGACGGGCGCACGATGACGGCCCTGCAGATCCAGCGCGTGTACGCCGAGACCGTCGCCGCCGCGCTCGAGCAGCAGGGGCAGCCCGACGAGATCACCGCCGACGTCGTGCGCCGCTGGCTCGACCTCCTCGACCGGCTCGCCACCGACCCCGCCTCCTGCGCGCGCGAGGTCGAGTGGCTGGCCAAGCTGCGGGTGCTCGAGGGCATGCGCAGGCGCGACGGCATCGACTGGGACCACCCCCGGCTCGCGGCCCTCGACCTGCAGTGGTCGGACCTGCGGCCCGAGCGCAGCGTCTACCGCAGGCTCGCCGCGGCCGGCGCCGTCGAGCTGCTGGTGACCGAGGAGGAGGTCGAGCACGCGATCGCGCACGCGCCGACCGACACCCGCGCCTACTTCCGCGGCGAGTGCATCCGACGGTTCCCCGACGAGGTGAGCTCGGCCAGCTGGGACGCGGTCGTGTTCGACGTCGCCGGTGAGCGCAACCTGCAGCGGGTCCCGATGCCCGACCCGTACCGCGGCACCGCCGAGCACGTCGGCGAGCTGCTGCGCACGCACGCGGACGCGGGGTCGCTGCTGAGCGCGCTGGCGGGGTCGGCCACGTAGGATCGACCCGGGTCCGAAACCAGGAGGAGCAGCGTGTCGTCGCAGCAGTTCGAGAACCGTCGCGAGCCCGAGCCGCCGGAGGACGAGGCCCCGCCCGCGCCCCCCGCGCCCGCTGCCGGCAGCGACACCGAGGTCGACTCCCTGCTCGCGGAGATCGACGACGTGCTGGAGACCAACGCCGAGACGTTCGTGCGCGGATTCGTGCAGAAGGGCGGGCAGTGAGCATCGACCGCGGCGACCGGCTGCCGCCGGCCTTCACCACGCCCGGCAGCGCCTCGTTCACCGAGTTCCTCGCCTCCTACGCGCCCGAGCTGCTGCCCGGGCGCCGCCACGAGGGGCTCGTCGCCCCCGACGCCGGCACCGCCGGCGCGCACGCCACCACGATCGTCGCGCTCACCTACGCCGACGGCGTGATCATGGCGGGCGACCGGCGCGCCACCATGGGCACGACGATCGCGCACCGCCAGATCGAGAAGGTGTTCCCGGCCGACGACTTCTCCGCGATCGGGATCGCCGGCACGGCCGGCCTCGCCGTCGAGCTGGTGCGGCTGTTCCAGCTCGAGCTCGAGCACTTCGAGAAGATCGAGGGCTCCCGGCTGTCGCTGGAGGGCAAGGCCAACCGGCTCGCCACCATGGTGCGCTCGAACCTCGGGCTGGCCATCCAGGGGCTCGCAGCGGTGCCGCTGTTCGGCGGCTACGACCTGCAGCGGCGGATCGGCCGGATCTTCTCCTACGACGTCGTCGGCGGCCGCTACGAGGAGCAAGACCACCACAGCGTCGGCTCCGGCTCGGTGTTCGCGCGCGGCTCGCTCAAGAAGCTGTGGAGCCACGGGCTCGACGCCGACCGCGCGATCGAGGTCGCCCTGCACGCACTGGTCGACGCCGCCGACGAGGACGCCGCCACCGCGGGTCCGGACGCGATCCGCGGCATCTACCCGATCGTCGCAAAGGTGAGCGCCGCCGGGTACGAGCAGGTCACCACGGCCGAGCTCGCCCGTCACACCGAGGCGATCGCCGCGCAGCGCGCCGCGCGGCCCGAGCGCGGAGGAGCCTCGTGAGCCAGCCGTTCTACGTCTCGCCCGAGCAGCTGATGAAGGACCGGGCGGACTTCGCACGCAAGGGCATCGCCCGCGGCCGCTCGGTCGTCGTCCTCGGCTACGACGGCGGGCTGGTGTTCGCGACCGAGAACCCCTCGCGCGCGCTCCACAAGATCAGCGAGATCTACGACCGGATCGCCTTCGCCGCCGTCGGCAAGTACAACGAGTTCGAGAACCTCCGTGTCGCGGGGGTGCGCTACGCCGACCTGCGCGGGTACTCCTACGACCGCGCCGACGTGACGGCGCGCGGTCTCGCCAACGCCTACGCCCAGACGCTCGGCGCGGTGTTCACGACCGAGTCGAAGCCGCTGGAGGTCGAGATCGCCGTCACCGAGGTGGGCGTCAGCCAGGACGGCGACCAGATCTACCGGCTCGCCTACGACGGCTCGGTCACCGACGAGCCGGGGCACGTCGTCATGGGCGGCGACGCCGAGCGGCTCGGTCGGCTGGTCGCCGACGCCTGGCGGCCCGGGCTGTCGCTGCCGGAGGCGGTGCGGCTCGCCGTCACGGTGCTCGGCACCGCGGAGGACGGCACCGTGCGGGCGATCGACCCGGCCGCGCTGGAGGCCGCCGTGCTCGATCGCACGCGGACCCGGCGCGCGTTCCGCCGTCTCGACGCCGAGGCGCTCGCCGAGCTGCTCGCGACCGACGACGAGGACGACGACCAGGGCGACGACGGGAGCGCCGGCACCGAGACCGACGCCGGCGCGGACGCCGGCGACGACAGCGGCCCCGCGTCGTGATCCGGCGGATCTTCGGGCTCGAGACCGAGTTCGGGGTCACCTGCGCCGCGCCCGAGGGGCGCGGCCTCTCCGCGGAGGAGGTGGCGCGCTACCTGTTCCGCAAGGTCGTCGCCTGGGGGCGCTCCAGCAACGTCTTCCTCGCCAACGGGTCCCGGCTCTACCTCGACGTGGGGTCGCACCCGGAGTACGCGACCGCGGAGTGCGACGACCTCGCGCAGCTCGTCGCGCACGACAAGGCGGGCGAGCGCATCCTCGTCGGGCTCGCCGAGGACGCGCAGGCGCGGCTGGAGGCCGACGGCGTCGAGGGGCGCATCCACCTGTTCAAGAACAACCTCGACTCGGCGGGCAACTCCTACGGCTGCCACGAGAACTACCTGATCCGACGCCGGGCCGACTTCGCGCGCACCGCCGAGGTGCTGGTGCCGTTCCTCATCACCCGGCAGATCCTCACCGGGTCGGGACACGTGCTCGTGACCTCGCGCGGACCGCTCTACACGTTCTCCCAGCGCGCCGACCACCTGTGGGAGGCCACCAGCTCCGCGACCACACGGTCCCGGCCGATCATCAACACCCGTGACGAGCCGCACGCCGACGCCGAGGAGTACCGCCGGCTGCACGTGATCTCCGGGGACTCGTCGATGTCGCAGGCCACGACGATGCTCAAGGTCGGCATGACCGACCTGCTGCTGCGCATGCTGGAGGCCGGGCTGTCGTTCCGCGACTTCACGCTCGAGAACCCGGTGCGCGCGATCCGGGAGATCAGCCACGACCTCACGGCGACGAAGGAGGTGCCGCTCGCGCGCGGCGGGCGCATGACCGCGCTGCAGATGCAGGAGAGCTACCTCGAGCGCGCGCGCGACTTCGTCGACCGCTCCGACGAGCGCGGCCCGCACGACCCCTGGGTGCTCGACCTGTGGCAGCGCGGTCTGGCGGCGCTGGCCAGCGGCGACCTCTCCTGTGTCGAGACCGAGCTGGACTGGGTGATCAAGAAGCGGCTGGTCGACCGCTACCGCGCGGCGCACGACGTGCCGCTGTCCGACCCCCGGGTGCGGCGGCTCGACCTCGCCTACCACGACATCTCACCGACCGACGGGCTGTTCAGCCGGCTCGTCGCGCGGGGCCTCGCGGCCACGGTCGTCGACGACGCCGCGATCGCCGCGGCGGCCGACTCCCCGCCGCAGACCACCCGCGCCAAGCTCCGTGGCGACTTCGTGCGGGCGGCGACCGCTCGCCGTCGGGACTTCACGGTGGACTGGGTGCACCTGAAGATCAACGACCAGGCGGGCCGCACGGTCCTGTGCAAAGACCCGTTCCGCAGCTCCGACCCGCGCGTGGACCGGCTGATCGCCGCGCTCGACGGCCCCGAGCCGCTCGGTGCGAGCACGGTCCTGGGACCCTGATCACCGTGGCCGGGGCGACCGGCCGTCATGTGCGCGACGTAGACTCCTCGCTCGTGCCCGGGGTCCGTCTCATCATCCGCCGCGTGCTGCTGACGCTGCTCGGCGGTGCCCTCGTGGTCGCGCTGGGAGCATGCCGTCCCGAGCAGCCCGACGACCCGCTCGCACAGATCGAGGTCGCGGGCGAGGTCGGTCGCCGACCGGTCGTGCAGGTGAGCACGCCGGTCCAGGTGACCGATGTCGTCACCGAGCAGCTCGTCACCGGCGACGGCACCGAGCTGGCCGACGGCGACGCCGTCATGCTGGCCTACCTCGCGATCGACGCGACCACCGGCGAGGTCGTCGAGGACTCCTACGGTCGGCAGCCGCGGATCCTGCCGCTCACCGAGGACGAGGCGGGGCCGCTGTACGACGAGCTGGTCGGCCGTACCGAGGGCAGCCGGCTGCTGCGGCTGGAGCCTGGCTCCATGACCCGGCCCGACCCGGTCGTGCTCGTCTACGACATCCTGCGCACCGCGGCGTACGGCGAGGAGCTCGAGGTGCCGTCGTCGCTGCCGCAGGTCGAGCGCGACGAGGACGGCGCGCCGGTCGTCACGCTGCCCGAGGCCGACCCGCCCACGTCGCTGGCGATCGCGCCGCTCATCCGCGGCGAGGGTCCGCAGGTGCAGGCGGGGGAGTCGGTGACCGTGCGCTACGTGCAGGTCGCCTGGAGCACCGGCGAGGTCCTCGACACCACGTGGGGCGAGGGCGCGCTGCCGATGACGATCCCGCTGGTCGACCGGATCCCCGGGCTGCAGGACGGCCTGGTCGACACCACGGTCGGGTCGCAGGTGATGCTCGTGGTGCCGCCGGCGCAGGCCGACGGCACGGACACGATGGTGTTCGTCGTCGACGTGCTGGCGGTGACGCAGCTGGCCGACGGCAGCGGTGAAGGGACCGGGTGAGCGACGGGATGGGTGCAGCATGAGCGTGGCGGTCCGGGTCATCCCGTGCCTCGACGTCGACGCCGGCCGCGTGGTCAAGGGCGTCAACTTCGTCGACCTCGCCGACGTCGGCGACCCCGTCGAGATGGCGCGCGTCTACGACGCCGAGGGCGCCGACGAGCTGACGTTCCTCGACATCAGCGCCTCCGCCGACGGCCGTGCCACGACGCTGGAGGTCGTGGGCCGCACGGCCGAGGAGGTGTTCGTGCCGCTGACGGTCGGCGGCGGCGTGCGCTCGGCCGACGACGTCGCCCGGCTGCTCCGCGCGGGCGCCGACAAGGTCGGCGTCAACACCGCCGCGGTCGAGCGGCCCGCGCTCATCGAGGAGATCAGCCGCCGGTTCGGGTCCCAGGTGCTGGTGCTGTCGGTCGACGCGCGCCGCGTGCGCCCGGGCGACCCGCCGACGCCGTCAGGGTTCGAGGTCACGACGCACGGCGGTCGCCGCGGCACCGGCCGCGACGCCGTCGCGTGGGTGCGGCACGCGGCCGAGGCCGGCGCGGGCGAGGTGCTGCTCAACTCGATCGACACCGACGGCACGAAGAGCGGGTTCGACCTCGACCTCATCGAGGCGGTGCGGGCCGCCGTCGACGTGCCGCTCATCGCCAGCGGCGGCGCGGGCAACGCCGAGCACTTCGTCGAGGCGGTCCGCGCAGGAGCCGACGCCGTGCTCGCCGCGAGCGTCTTCCACTACGGGTGGATGCGCATCGGCGAGGTCAAGGACGCGCTGCGCGCGGCAGGTCTCGAGGTCCGCTAGCCCGGCGCGCCGGGTCAGGCGAGCGCGGCCTCGAACGCCGCGACCGCCTCGGGCTCGCCGACCACCTCGACGTCGGCGGCCCCGCGCCGACCGCTGACGGCGAGCGCCAGCTCCACGGGCGCGCCGACGACCGCCACGGAGTCCGGTCGCTTGCGCACGACCCGGCGCCGACCGCCCGGCACCACGAGCACCACGCCCACGTCGACCGAGCGCAGCCCGGCGCGCGCCATCAGCCCGAGCGCGTCGAACAGCGCGTCGGACTCCTCGGCCGGCAGCGACCGTGGCGGCACCGCGCCGGCGCCCCGGCGCAGGTCCTCGTGGTGGATGACGTACTCGGCGAAGTTCGTGACCATCCCGAGCGGCCCGTCGGTCAGCGCGAGCGGGCTGAGCGGTGCCGGGGGTGCGGCGAACCGCTCGACGACGTCGGCGTAGACGCTGGGGTCGGCCGCCTGCTCGGCCAGCTCGGCGAAGCGGCTGCCCTCCTGCTCGCGGAACGCGCGCCACGGCTCGTGCCGACGCAGGAACAGGTGCGTCGCGAGGTGCCTCGCCTGCCAGCCCTCGCACAGCGTCGGGGCGTCGGGGGACGCCGCCCGGAGCGCGTCCACCAGTGCCTGCCGCTCGACCTCGTCCCACCTCGCCATGACCGTCAGCCTATGTCGAGCCGCTCCCGACGCCGACTACGATCGACCGTCGTGTACGCCCTGCCCGGCGGCGCTGTGCGCCGCTCCCTGCTCCTCATCGGCCGGGGCATCAGGTCGGAGCCGCGCACGTTCGCCCTGGCGATCGGCTCCAGCGCCGTCTGGGGCGCCGCGTTCGTGGGTGTCGGCTGGCTGCTCGGCCGGCTGACCGACACCGTCGTCGTGCCCGCGCTCACCGGTGGCGCCGACTCCGACGTCGGCACCGGTGACGTGCTGCGGGCCGGGCTGCTGCTGCTCGCGCTGGCGGTGCTCACCGCGGTCTCGGTCGCCGGCCGGCGCATCTGGGCCGGCATGGCCGCGCTCGACGTGCAGGCCGGCCACCGGCGCCGCGTCACCGAGCAGTACCTGCGGCTGCCGATGTCGTGGCACCGCGCGCACCCGACCGGGCAGCTGCTCTCCAACGCCAACTCCGACGCCGAGAGCGCCGGCTACGTGTTCGTGCCGCTGCCGTTCGCGCTCGGCGTCGTCGTCATGATCATCGGCGCCGTCGCGGCGATGCTCGCGGCCGACGTCGTGCTCGGCCTCATCGGCGTCACCGTGCTGCCGCTCGTGCTGGCCGTCAACGCCGTCTACCGGCGCTGGATGACGCCCGCGGTCACCCGTGTGCAGGCGGAGCGCGCCGCGGTCTCCGACGTCGCCCACGAGAGCTTCGAGGCCGCGACGGTCGTCAAGTCGCTCGGCACCGAGACGCTCGAGGAGGAGCGCTTCGCCGAGGCGACGCACAGGCTGCGGCGCGCCAACGTCACGGTCGGCAAGGTGCGCTCGGTCTTCGACCCCGTCATCGACCTGCTCCCCGCGCTCGCGACGCTCGCCGTGCTCGTCGTCGGCGCGCACCGCGTCGCCTCTGGCGACATCGCGACCGGCGACGTCGTGACCGCCTCCTACCTGCTGACGATCCTCACGTTCCCGGTCCGCGCGATCGGGTTCGTGCTCGGCGACCTGCCGCGCTCGCTCGTCGGGCACGAGCGGGTCGCGCGCGTCGTCGACGCGCGCGGCTACCTCGAGCCCGGGCGGCTGCCGCTCCAGGGCGGCGGCGGCCTCCACCTGGAGGTCGAGCACGTCGAGCTCGGCGTCGGCCGCGGCCGCGACCGGCGGCAGCTGCTCGACGACGTCAGCCTCGTCGTCGCGCCGGGTCGCACGCTCGCCGTCGTCGGCTCGACAGGTGCCGGCAAGTCGACCCTCGTCGACGTCCTCATGCGGCTGACCGACCCCGACGACGGCGTCGTGCGCTACGACGGCGTCGACGTCCGCGCGCTGTCGGAGGAGGCCCGCACCTGCGCGGCGGCACTCGTCGCCCAGCAGGCGTTCGTCTTCGAGGACACCGTGCGCGCCAACATCACACTCGCCGAGCCCGGCGAGTCGCCGATCACCGACGAGCAGGTGTGGGACGCGCTGCGGCTGGCGCGCGCCGACGACTTCGTGCGCGCGCTGCCCGACGGCCTGGACACCGTCGTCGGCGAGCGCGGCACGTCGCTGTCCGGCGGGCAGCGCCAGCGCATCGCGATCGCCCGCGCGCTCGTGCGGCGGCCGCGGCTGCTCGTCCTCGACGACGCGACCTCCGCCGTCGACCCCGAGGTCGAGCAGGCGATCCTCGCCAACCTGCGCCGGCAGGAGTGCACGGTCGTCGTCGTCGCCTACCGGACCGCGACGATCGCGCTCGCCGACCGCGTGCTGCACCTGGAGGCGGGCCGAGTCGTCGACGTCGGCGCCCACGAGGAGCTGCTCGCGCGCGACCCCGGCTACGCCCGCATCGTCACCGCCTACGCGCGCGACAGGGCCGACCGGGCCGAGCGGGACGAGCGCGACGCCGACCGCGGCGGGGTGGCCCGATGAGCGCGCGCATCGAGTCCACCTCCGACCTCGGCGTCCTCGGCACGCTGCGGGAGGGGCTGCGGCTGTCGCCGGCGATCCGGCGCGGCTTCGGCGTCACGCTCGCGCTGGCCGTGGTCGCGACCCTCGGACGGCTCGTCGTCCCGTTCACCGTGCAGCAGGCGACCGACCGCGGGCTCGTGGGCGGCGTCGACATCGACCTCGTCGTCCGGATGTGCGGCATCGCCGCCGGCGTGCTGCTGGTGACGTCGGTCGCCAGCGCGTGGGTCAACGTACGACTGTTCAGCGCGACCGAAGCAGGTCTCGCGCAGCTGCGCATCCGCGCCTTCCGGCACGTGCACGACCTGTCGGTGCTCACCCAGAACACCGAGCGCCGCGGGTCGCTCGTCTCGCGCGTGACCAGCGACGTCGACACGATCTCGATGTTCGTGCAGTGGGGCGGGATCATGCTGATCCTGTCGACGCTGCAGATCCTCGGCGCCACGGTCGCGATGCTGTTCTACTCCTGGCAGCTCACGCTCGTCGTCTGGGTCGTGCTCGCGCCGATGATGGTGCTGGCACCGCGCATCCAGCGCATGCTCAACAGCGCCTACGGGGAGGTGCGCGCCCGCGTCGGCGCGATGCTCGCGGCGATCTCCGAGGCGGTCGTCGGCGCGCAGACCATCCGCGCCTACGGCTCCGGGCAGCGCGTGCTGCGGCGCATCCACACCGCGATCCGTGAGCACCGCGACGCCGGCGTGCGCGCCCAGACGCTCGCCTCGGCCGCGTTCGCGACCGGTGTGCTGCTCGCCGGCACCGCGCTCGCCGCGGTCATCACGGTCGGCACCTTCCTGGGGCTCGCCGGGCAGATCTCGGTCGGCGGGCTGCTCGCCTTCATCTTCCTCGTGCAGCTGTTCACCGGACCGGTGCAGGCGGCGACCGAGGTGCTCAACGAGATGCAGAACGCGATCGCCGGCTGGCGGCGGGTGATCTCGGTCGTGCACACGCCGGTCGACATCGCCGACCCGGCCGAGCCGCGCGACCTCGGTCCCCGCGGCCCGGCGTCGATCGCGCTCGAGCACGTGCACTTCGCCTACCCGGGCGGCCCGCCCGTGCTCACCGACGTCACGCTCGACGTGCCGGCCGGCTGCCGGGTCGCGATCGTCGGCGAGACCGGCTCCGGCAAGACGACGCTCGCGCGCCTGGTGACGCGGTTCGCCGACCCCGTCCGCGGCACCGTGCGCATCAACGGCGTCGACGTGCGCGAGGCGGCCCTGGAGGACCTGCGCGAGCGCGTCGTCGTCGTCCCGCAGGAGGGCTTCCTGTTCACCGGGACGATCGCCTCGAACGTCGCCTACGGCCGCCAGCCCCACCCGCGCGAGCGGGTCGAGCAGGCGTTCGCCGAGCTCGGCCTGCTCGACTGGCTCGCGACGCTGCCCGAGGGCATGGACACCGACGTCGGGCAGCGCGGCGAGTCGCTGTCGGCGGGGGAGCGGCAGCTGGTCGCGATCGTGCGCGCCTACCTGGCGAACGCCGACGTGCTCGTCCTCGACGAGGCCACCTCCGCCGTCGACCCCGCGACCGAGTCGCGGATCAACCGCGCCCTGACCGGGCTCACCGAGGGCCGGACGTCGATCGCCATCGCGCACCGGCTCTCGACGGCGGAGGCCGCCGACATGGTCGTCGTCGTCGACGCCGGTCGGGTGGTCGAGGTCGGGTCGCACGCCGAGCTGGTGGCGGCCGGCGGTCGGTACGCGCGGCTGCACGCCTCCTGGGTGGTGCAGAGCGGCTGAGGGTGCGCCGGTCGTGGCAGGATCGTCCGCGTGCCGCTCGACCCCGCGATCGCCGACCGCCTCCGCCGCGACGCCGCCGGCCTGGTCTGCGCCGTCGTCCAGGACGACCGCGACGACCGGGTGCTCATGGTGGGCTGGATGGACGACGAGGCCCTGCACCGCACGCTGACGACCGGCCGCGTGACCTTCTGGTCGCGCTCGCGCCAGGAGTACTGGCGCAAGGGCGACACCTCCGGGCACATCCAGCTGGTGCGCGGCGTCGAGCTCGACTGCGACGGTGACGCGCTGCTCGTGCGCGTCGAGCAGGTCGGGCCGGCGTGCCACACCGGCACCCGCTCGTGCTTCGACGCGGGCGGCCCGCTGCCCGCGGTCGTGAGCGGGCAGGCGTCGTGACCGCCCCGGTGCGCCCGGAGTGGGGCGCGACCTGGCCCGATCTGCCCACGTTCCGCGCGCTGGCGCGCGAGCGGCGCGTCGTCCCGGTCGTGCGCCGGCTGCTCGCCGACGACGTCACCCCTGTCGGTCTGTACCGGCGTCTCGCGCAGGGGCGGCTGGGCACCTTCGTGCTGGAGTCGGCCGAGTCCGACGGCACCTGGGGCCAGTGGTCCTTCGTCGGCGTCTCGGCGCGGGCGGCGCTGACGTCGGCGCCCGACGGCTCGGCCTCCTGGTGGGGCGACGTGCCGGTGTCGCTGCCGCGCGAGGGCGACGTGCTCGAGGTCCTGGGTGCCTCGCTCGCGGCG
>Ga0164243_10013210_pt1 | contig 11636 bp, 9 predicted proteins | sample OricompcompostOP_FD_108781 | JGI IMG/M metagenome (GOLD analysis project Ga0164243, IMG submission 108781) | Organic Plus compost microbial communities from Emeryville, California, USA - Original compost - Organic plus compost (OP) | ecosystem: Engineered > Solid waste > Mixed feedstock >... | reverse complement strand
TTAAAGGTAGAATTGAACTGCGGCTTGCCATCGGCTGCGGCGCGTATAACCAACAGCAAATGTAAAGATTTCATCCGCCCGTGTGTCCACAAGTTCTGAACAGCCTGTTCACATCGTATTCCACGCAAATCCTTTTTCGCTGACACAAGCATAATTAGCAAGATACGTTATTCACATCGATTGTGCAAAAAATGTTGGAAAAACCAAATAGCCCTTCTGGCACAGTCAATTAACCGGATGTTAATAACTTTGCAAGTTGTGAATAGCTGCGCGATGAATCAATAATAATTTTATCTTTGCCTATCATGGCAACATCCGAAACAGTAAAGCCCTACAACGATCAGGCGGCTAAAAAAGAGCAGGTGGCCGACATGTTCAACAACATTTCGGGCACCTATGATTTCCTCAACCATTTCCTGTCGCTGGGCATTGACATCATCTGGCGGAGAAAGGCCATCCGCACGCTGAAGGCCGCCAACCCGCAGTACCTGCTGGATGTCGCCACCGGCACGGGCGACTTTGCGCTGGAGGCGCTCCGCATCCTGAAGCCGAAAAAGATCATCGGCGTGGACATCTCGGCGGGCATGCTGGAGGTGGCGCGCGAGAAGATCGCCCGCAGGAACCTGGGCGACCGCCTGGAAGTGGTGCTCGGCGATTCGGAGAACCTCCCCTTCGCGGACAACACGTTTGATGCCGTAACGGTAGCCTTCGGCGTCCGTAATTTCGAAAACCTTGAAAAGGGCCTCGCCGATATCTGCCGCGTGGTGAAACCCGGCGGAAAGGTGGTGGTGCTGGAGTTCTCCAAACCCAGGCATTTTCCCGTAAAACAGCTCTACCGGTTCTACTTCAACCGCGTCACGCCGTTTATCGGCAAGCTGTTTTCCAAAGACCGACGGGCCTACAGCTACCTGCCCGAATCGGTCGAGCAGTTTCCGGACGGCTCCCGGTTTACGGATATCCTGCGGCACGTGGGCTTCAGCCATACGGTATGCCGGCCCCAAACGTTTGGCATCTGTACCCTCTACATCGGCACCAAATGACGGCCACACGCCCGATATGCATCGCCTGTTGGGCCGGCCTCCTGCTGGCGCTGGCTACCCTGCCGGCTCCTGCTCAGCAACGGTTCCAACGGTGGGGCGGCGGCGTGGACGATGAACCCCTGCATTTCGGCTTCAGCTTCCATTACATCGAGGCCGACTACAAGATCGTGCTGAAACGGGAGTGGCAGAAGCCCTACGAAGACGCCAACAGCTCCTTCCGTGCCGACTCGCTGTATGGGGTATATTCCCCCTTCCAGGGCGGCGTGGGCCTGGGCCTGCTGGCCGACCTCAAGCTGAAGGAAAACACCAACCTGCGCTTCGCGCCGTCGCTGGTGTTCTCCAACAAGGCGGTGAACTACCGCTATACGCCCACGGCGGTCAACGACCACGACCGGGAGCTGTCGGCCCTGGTGCGGGCGTCGTACATCGACCTCCCCCTGCTGCTGAAGTTCAAATCCGACCGCAAGGGCAACTACCGGGGGTACCTCATCGGCGGCGGCAAATATTCCATCAACGTGGTGTCCGGCAAACGGTACGACGATTCCAGCTACGGCCCCCTGGAAAAGCTGCTCAAAACCAAGCCCGGCTATTTCTCCTACGAGGCCGGCATCGGATTCGACCTGTACTTTGATTTCTTCAAGATGTCCCCGGAAGTACGGTGGGTGCAGAGCATCGGCAACCTGCTGGACGCCCGGGAACCCAATATGTATAATCACCCGATTGACCGGCTGACGCTGCGCAACTTCCAGATCAGCCTGTTTTTCGAATAAACGTTAAATGGTTTAATGCACATGGCTAGAAAAAAAGTATTCATTACAGGCGCCAGCGCCGGCATCGGCGCGGCCTGTGCCGCGGTGTTTGCCCGCGAAGGGTACGACCTGCTGCTTGCTGCCCGCCGCATCGACCGGCTGACCGAACTGTCCGACCGGCTGAAAGGCCAATACGAAGTACATACCCACCTGCTCGCCCTGGACGTGCGTGATCCGGATGAAGTGTTCTCCGCCTTCAGCAACCTCCCGGGTGAATGGCAGCAGGTAGACGTGCTGATCAACAATGCCGGCCTGAGCCAGGGGCTGGACCCCATCCATGAAGGGGACATCGGCGACTGGGACCGGATGATTGACACCAACATCAAAGGCCTGCTCTACGTTACGCGGGCCGTCACGCCCATCATGGCCGCACGCGGCGCCGGGCATATCATCAACATCGGCTCCATCGCCGGCAAAGAGGTGTACCCCAAGGGCAACGTCTACTGCGCCACCAAACATGCCGTGGATGCGCTCACCAAAGGGATGCGCATCGACCTGCTGGACAAACACATCCGCGTAACGGCCATCCACCCCGGCATGGTGGAAACCGAGTTCTCCGTCGTCCGCTTCAAGGGCGACCGCGCACGGGCCGACGCCGTGTACCAAAACCTGGAGCCGCTGGTGGCCGATGACATCGCCGAAGCGGTATGGTTTGCGGCATCACGCCCAAAACATGTCAACATCAACGACCTGGTCATCATGCCCACCGCACAGGCCAACGCTACCTTAATCGTCAGGGAGGAAAACACATGAGAAAAATCTGTTTCATCATCACCATTATGTCTATAGCCGTCACTTCCACGTCTGCTTTTCAGCAGCCCCGTATCCACTTTGAAGTATCGTTCAAAGAGCCGCAGGCCCACTACGCGGAGATCACCATGCACATCGAAAACGTCCAACGGGAATACGTAGACGTCAAGATGCCCGTCTGGACGCCCGGCTCGTACCTGGTGCGCGAGTACGCCAGGCACGTGGAAGCACTGGAGGCGTGCGACGAGGGGGGCACCCGCCTGCCCACGGAAAAAATCAGCAAAAACACCTGGCGGATCTCGGCCTCCAAAAAACGGAAGCTGACGGTCCAGTACCGGATCTACGGCTTCGAAGTATCGGTGCGTACCAACTTCATTGATGACAGCCACGCCTTCCTGTCGCCGGCGGGCACTTTCCTCTATGTGGACGGACTGCTGGACGTCCCCGCCGAGGTAACCGTTGCCCCCCATGCGTCGTGGGCAACGATCTCCACCGGCCTCGACCCGGTGGCCGACCGCCCGGGCACCTTCCGCGCCGATAACTTCGACATCCTCTACGATTCACCGATCGAGGTGGGCAACCAGGATGTGTTCACCTTTGAGGCGGCCGGTGTTCACCATGAAATCGCCATGGTGGGCGGCGGCAATTACGACCGGGAGCGGTTGAAGGCCGACTGTGCCACCATCGTGGAGGAAGCCACGCGCATCTTCGGCGTCAACCCGAACAAGCGCTATGTCTTCATCGTGCACAACTACCAGTCGGGCGGCGGCGGCCTGGAACACCTCAACTCCACCGTGCTGGGGGCCTCACGCAACGGCTACCGCAACGAGCGCTCCTATGTGGGCTTCCTGGGCCTGGTGGCCCATGAATACTTCCACCTGTGGAACGTCAAGCGCCTGCGCCCCAAGGAACTCGGACCGTTCAACTACGATACCGAAAACTACACCCGGTCGCTCTGGATCATGGAAGGGTTTACCGCCTACTTCGATAACCTGCTCCTCCGGCGCTGCGGCTTCCTCCCGGAAAACGGATACCTGCAGGCGCTGGGTAACGACCTCAACACCGTGGAAAACCGCGCCGGCAACCAGGTTCAGTCGGCGGCCGATGCCAGCTTCGACGCATGGATCAAATACTACCGCCCCGACGAAAATTCGGCCAACACGGGCATCTCCTACTACAGCAAAGGCGCACTCTTGGCCATGTTGCTGGATGTGAAGCTGCTGGCCGCCACCAACGGCGATAAGCGGCTGGACGATGTGCTCAAGGCGGCCTATGAACGGTTTTACGTGAAAGAAAAACGGGGGTTTGAAGAGGCCGAATTGCAGGCGCTCATCGAAAAGGAAACGGGTGTATCCGTGGACGACATTTTCGCGGCGGCCCATGCGGTGGGATCGCCCGACTATAACCGATACCTGAATGCCGTAGGCTACGAGGTGGTCGACTATAACGAAGGGCGGGATCTCCCCGACCTGGGCATCACCACCACGGTGACGGATGGCCGCGTAACGGTCACCGGCGTTGGCCGCGGCACAGCCGCCTGGGACGGCGGCATCAACGTGCGCGACGAGCTGATCGCCATCAACGGGGAGCGACTGGACAGCCAGGGTAAAGAGCTCAGCCGCGCCGTGCAGACGGCCGCCATCGGCGACAGCCTACAGGTGCTGGTCGCGCGCGACGGCAAAATCCGCGAACTCACCGTCACACTCAAAAAAGACACCCGCCGTTCGTTGGGTATTGTTCCGATGCCGAATGCGACACCGGAACAACAGCGCCTCGGCAGGCTGTGGCTTTCCGTGCAGTAAAGCGTTAAACGGGTACGGGGTTAAAATACAAACCGTATGGACAGCCCCACCCCATCGAAGCGGACACCCGACTCCGGAGTAAGTTCCATCGTCGGCTTCCAGTCAAGCGAAAGGTTGATGGGAGCCGTCGGTATTTTATAGTCCAGGCCAATCACCCCGTCAAAGCTCCACGCCAGCCCGCTGTCATCGGTGTCCTTGTAACGGTACGAGCCCAGGCCACCCCCAAACCCATAGTACCACTGCAGGCCCGGCACGTCCACAAACGTGATGGGCTGATGAAATTCATAAAGCCCCAGCAGCTTAAACAGGGAGAAGCTGCGGTTCCCCTGGAAGTTCAGGATGCCTTCAATGGCATGGCTCTCGTTGATAAAATGCTTGTAGGTAATGCCATTGGCGACGCCGAAACGGCCGCCGATGCCCCGGTCATAGGTTGTACTCTCCTGAGCCGATGCCACCTGGCCGGCTCCCCATCCCAGTACTAAAACAGCGATAAATGCAGTGATACGTTTTTTGTTCATGCCCACGGTCGCGCAAAACAAATGCCAACAATTGTTAAATTCATATTCCAAAAAGTTAGTACCTTTAGGTGCGCGCCCCCGGCAGGGGCAACAGATTATAAACCCAAAAAAGCGAAGATATGACTCCGGTAACCCGCATTTTTGACATTCTGGCAAATTACGCCGCCAACCATTCGAAACCCGTCATGGTGGCAGGAAAGTCGGCAGGCACGTGGACCACCTACGCCACCGAAACGGTGGTGTCGCTGGTCGATAACCTCAGCCGCGGACTCCTGGCCAAAGGCATCGGCAAGGGCAGCCGGATTGCCCTCATGTCGGGCAACCGGCCGGAATGGAATTTCTGCGACTTTGCAGTCAACCAGCTGGGGGCCGCCGTGGTGCCGTTATACCCCACATTGTCGGCGCAGGACCTCTCCTACATTGTCAACGATGCGGACGTGAAGCTGATTTTTGCGGGCACTGCCGGGCTGGTGGAAAAGCTGATGCCGGCCCTGCAGGACCACCAGCTGGATATCCCGGTGTACACCTTCGACACGGTGGAGGGCCTTCCGTCGTGGCGGGAGCTGGTAGACGAAGGCACCCATCAGACCACCGACCTGGCCCCCTACCGCGCTGCGGTCCAGGAAGACGACCTCCTCACGCTCCTGTACACGTCCGGAACGACGGGCAAGCCCAAGGGCGTGCCGCTGTCGCACAAAAACGTGATCACCAACGTGTATGATTGCTATGACCTTCTGCCCGACTACGCCCGGCGGGCGATCAGCTTCCTCCCCCTGTGCCACATCTTTGAGCGGATGGTGGTGTACCTTTATTTTGCCAAAGGGGTGGAGATCCACTATGCCGAGAGCCTGGATACCATCGTGGCCGATATCAATGACGTGCGGCCCCACGTGTTCACCACCGTGCCGCGGCTGCTGGAGAAGGTATATGATCGCATTGTCGACAAAGGCAAGGCCCTTTCCGGTGTCAAGCGGCACCTGTTCTTCTGGGCGCTCGGACTGGGCCTGCGCAACCGCGAGCCGGGGAATAACAGCGCGTGGTTCAACATGCAGCTGTCGGTGGCGCGGAAGCTGGTATTCCGCAAGTGGCAGGAAGCGCTGGGAGGGAACGTCAAGGTGATCGTGTCCGGCGGGGCGGCGCTGCAGCCGCGGCTGTCGCGCGTGTTCTGGGCGGCCGACATGCCGGTGCTGGAAGGATACGGCCTCACGGAAACGTCGCCCGTCATCGCGGTCAACAGCCTGAAGGAAGACGGCGTCCGGTTCGGCACCGTCGGAAAGGTGCTCCGCCACGTCGACGTGAAAATCGCCGCCGACGGCGAAATCCTCTGCAAGGGGCCCAGCATCTTCCCGGGGTACTACAAAAATGAGGCGGCCACGGCCGAAGCCATCGATGGCGACGGCTATTTCCATACGGGCGACATCGGCGAGCTGGACGCCGACGGCTTCCTGCGCATCACAGACCGCAAGAAAGAAATGTTCAAAACCGCCGGCGGCAAGTACGTCGCCCCCCAGTCGCTGGAAAACAAATTCATGGAATCCACGTTTATAGCGCAGGTCATGGTGGTCGGCGAAAACCGGAAATTCCCCGCCGCACTGATCGTGCCGGACTTCCCCGTGCTGGAAAAGTGGTGCAAATCCAAAGGCATTCCCGTAACTTCGCGGGAGGAACTGTGCCGCCACCCGGACGTCATCGACCGGTACCAGCGGGAGATCGACCGGCTGAACCAGGGCTTCGGCCACTGGGAGCAGGTAAAGAAATTCACCCTGCTGCCCGGTGAGTGGACCATTGACGCCGGGGAGCTTACGCCAAAGCTCAGCCTGAAGCGTAAAGTTATCTTACAACGTTATGAAAGCGAAATCGAAGACATCTATAACCCGTAAATCATCCCTCTTCACCGAAGCATTCCAACTGCTGGGCCAGACATTTTCCGAATTTTCCAAAGACAACGCCATGAAGATGAGCGCTTCGCTGGCGTACTATACCATCTTTTCCATCGCCCCCCTCCTGCTGATCATCATCTGGCTGGTGGGCTTCTTCTACGGGGAGATCCTCGCGGGCGGGCAGGATGCGCAGGCGCAGGTATTCCATGAGTTCTCGGACATGTTCGGGCCGGAGACCGCCGCCCAGATCCAGCAGATCATCCGCAACATCAGCCTGTCCAACAAATCCGGTGTCGGCATCGCCGTGGGCATCGCCACGCTGGTGATCGGCTCCACCACCATCTTCACCGAAATACAGGATTCCCTGAACCGCATATGGGGAGTGCGTCCGAAGCCCAAAAAGGGGTGGCTGAAGATGCTCCTGAACCGCGCCATTTCCTTTTCGATGGTGCTGGGCCTGGGCTTCCTGCTGATCGTGTCACTGATCGCCAACGGCATCATCGTGGCCCTCAGCTCGCAGATCACGCGCTTCCTGCCCGAAATATCGGTGTATGTGGTGCAGTGGGTAAACGTAGGCCTCACCTTGGTCGTGATCACCACTCTCTTTGGGTTCATCTTCCGCTTTCTGCCCGATGCGCGCATGCGCTTCCGCGATGTGGTGGGCGGGGCACTCTTCACCGCGGCGCTGTTCATGCTGGGCAGGTACCTGATCTCGCTGTACATGCAGTACAGCGCGCCGGCGTCGGCCTATGGCGCCGCCGGCGCCATCATCATCCTGTTGCTGTGGGTGTACTACTCCGCCGCCATCCTGTATTTCGGGGCCGAGTTCACCAAGGTATACGCCCTGCGCTACGGCCGCGGCGTGTGGCCGTCGTCGTACGCCGTGAAGGTGGTGATGAAAGAAGAAGAGGTGGAAGACGAGCCGCTGGAACTGCCGGACGATCAGAACAGCGACAGCTGATGGCCGCCGGCGTCAACCACGCGGTCGAAGTTACTGACCGAGATGCCCAGCAGCCGTACCGGCTGCGGTTCGGGTGTCATCACCGTGTGCAGCAGCCGCTGGGCGGTATCCAGGATTTCATCTGCTGAATCGACGTAAAAGGCGTGGGTCTGGCTGCGGGTGATCAGGCGGAAGTCCGCATAGCGGACCTTCAGCGTGAGCGTACGTCCTTTCAGCTTCCGGCTCTGCATGCGGCCGGCCAGCTTCTCGGCGATGGCGGTGAGTTCTCCCGCCATGGCTTCCAGCGTGTGCAGGTCGTGGCTGAAGGTATCCTCCACGGCAATGGATTTCACCTCGCGGTTGGGCTGCACGGGGCGGTCGTCCACGCCGCGGACAATGCGGTAATAAAACCGGCCGCTTTTGCCGAAGCGGCGCACCAGGTCGGCCTCCGACAGCCGCTTCAGGTCGGCGCCGGTAAACAGCTGCATGCGCTTCATCTTGTCGGCCGTCACCTTGCCCACGCCGAAGAACTTCTCCACGGGCAGGCTCTCCATGAACCGCTCGATGCGGGAGGGGCCGATAAAGGTGAGGCCGTCCGGCTTCTGCAGGTCGGACGCGATTTTAGCCACAAACTTATTCACGGATACGCCCGCGGAGGCCGTCAGGTTCAGCTCGTCGCGGATGGCCGCCTTGATGCGGCGGGCAATCTCAATGGCGGAGCCGATGCCCTGCTTGTCGGTCGTCACATCCAGGTAAGCCTCGTCCAGTGACAGCGGCTCGATCACGTCGGTATAGCGGCGGAAGATCGCCCGTATGTTGGCCGATTCGGCCTTGTAGGCATCAAAGCGGGGCGGCACGAACACCGCCTGCGGGCAGAGGCGTGCCGCGCGGCTGCACGGCATGGCGGAATGGATGCCGAAGGCACGGGCTTCGTAGCTGGCCGTGGCCACCACGCCCCGGCTGTTCGGCGGGCCGCCCACCACCAGCGGACGCCCCCGGTATTCGGGAAAATCCCGCTGCTCCACCGAAGCATAAAAGGCATCCATGTCGATATGGATGATTTTGCGCATCCCCCTGTGGTTTTACCTACGGCTTCACCGTATACCGGTATACCGCGCGGCCGATGTTTCCGGTGGCGTCCATGCCCTCCACGATCACGCGGTAGCTGCCGGCGCCGTCGGCATTGTAGAAATCCAGCTGCGCCGTCCCGTCGGCGGCCGTCTTCACGTCGGGATTCCAGTACACCGTCGTGCGGATGTCATTCACCGCCCGCCGTTCCGGCGTGTCGTACTTCGGCGTGTAGAACCGCCGTTCCTCGATGTACCCCAGCGGCGTCAGGTCCACCACGTTGCTCTTCGGCAGCAGGGCTTCAATCTGGCTGAGTGACATCCGCGGTCCTTTCTCCTGCTTCTTGGCGGTATAGATGGCCACCACGCCGTTGTTCTGGTACACCCGGCTGACGGTGCCCAGCTCATCGCGCAGGAAAATCTCGATGCCCTCCACTTCCGCGGGCATGATGCCGTTGAGGGAAGGTACATCCATGGCCATGCCGTTCACGAAAAACTGCACCGGGATGCGCCCCCCCGCATTGTAGTCGCGCGTGATGTAGAAAAGCTGCGTCTGGCTGTCGTAGGTGATGCCCGTGAGGGCGGTCTGCAGACACATAATCAGGTTGTTGCACCCCTTCAGGCGGTCACCGGTGATCTGGTGGTCGGCCATCCCCAGTCCGGAAATCGCCGGATAGTCCTTATTGGAAAAGGTGGGCCGTGACGAGGCGGTCACCTCCACCTCCTCCAGCAGGATGGACGTGCGGTATTCGTTGCGGCTGTTGGTGAGGTACGGCGCCAGTTCGCGGTCGATGTTCAGCACGTCGTCCGCGCGGTAGCCGGTGGTATCCACGCCGGGATACTGTGTGGGATCCACGTTAATCACCATGTCGCGGTAGTTGTCGTTGCCGCGGGCGTTGATGGTGACGCGCGAGGAGTCCGTAAACACGAGGTCGTTGAACACAAAGCGGCCGTTTTCGTCCGTGTACGTATCCTTGCGGAAGCTCCGGTCGGGGATAGACAGCAGCAGTCCGCCGTTGGCCACCGGCTTGCCGTTGCTCATGCGCAGCACGCCCGATATTTCGATGCCCTGCTCCGGGAAGAAGTGCACCTGCGGATACTTGTCGGCCAGCACGTCCGGATACGAGAACCGGCGGTAGCCCTGCGTCAGCAACAGCACATCCAAAGCCGCCCGTTTCTGGTCGTCCGGCTGGTTGAAATAGTAGTTGGGTTCTTCGATATATCCCTTCAGGTCAGACGTAAGCAGCAGGTTGCTCAGGATGGTCGTTTCTTTGTTATCGTCATAGGGCACCTTCGTCTCGTCCACCACCGACACGGAATAGGTACCCACGGTGGTCGTATCGTTGTTGGCCACCTGGATGCCCAGCTTCACCGGCTGCTTGGCGGCGTATTCCTTTTGGTCGCTGGTCACGGAAATGGACAGCGGCCTGATATTTTCCACGAACACCAGCCGTTCGCTCACCGGTTGGCCGGCGGAGGTAAACAGCGTCAGCTGCGTCACGCCCGTCGGAAAGCGGTCTTTCGGCAGGTTCACCACCACGGCATCGCTGCGCAGCGCTGCCTGTGCCGCATAGCAGAGGATGCCGTTGGTCTGGGCAATCAGGTAAAACGCCTGGCCGCGGTTGGCTTCGAGGAACCGTTCGTTGGCCACGATGGCCAGCTGCAGCTGCGCCGTGTCTGATTTCAGCACGGTAACGCTGATGCCCTGCTCCACCACCGGCGGCAGCGGGTACGTACGGCTTTCGCCGTTCGGGAAGGTCACCTCCGCCGTGTACGCGTTGCCGGCCTCCGGTATCAAGGTGATGTATCCCATTCCTTTGTGCATGTCCGTAAAGGACGCCACCTCGTTCCCCTTCTGGTCTACCACGCGGCCTTTCACCGCCAGGCCACGGCCATTGCTGCCGATGGCTTTGAAGGCCACCTTCTTGGACAGGCCGGCGATCAGGTCACCCCCTTCGGGGAAGAACTGCACGTCCGCATCCCACAGGGCGGCGCGCAGCGGAATCGTCCCCAGCATGGGCGGGGCGCTGCCGCCCGATTCCAGCGACACGTACAGGTTGCCCTTCGTCAGCTGCTCGCGGTCTTTGCCGTTGATGGTGATCGAGGCGTTGCCCACGGCGTCGGTCTGCCCCTTGCCGTCATCGATGGGCTCCCACCCGGCCTGGGCGGACCAGTTCAGCTTGCGGTTGCCCAGCGGCTTGCCCTCGCGGTCCTTAAACTGCACCACCGCCTGCACCCGTGCGTTTTTGCCTTTTCCGACGTCGTTGAACGTAACCTCATAATGCAGCGCATTGTTGAGCACGTCGCCCACGGGCACAATCTTATTGAAGAAAAAGGCCGGATCAAAGTTGGCCATCCACTTGGTATAGGCCCGGAAGCGGTAGTTTCCCTGCGTGTACCATTCCTGGTCGAGCACCAGGTGGCCGTTGCCGGTATTTTCCTTCAGCGGAATCCGCAGCGTCTGCATCAGCGAATCCTTGCCGTTCAGCACCTCCACGTACACCACCTTGCTGAGGTCATAGTCATACATATTGCTGCTCAGGTACGCCTTAAACCACAGCGTATCCCCCACCGCATAATACGGTTTGTCAAAATGCAGGTGCACCTTTTCTATGGGATAAGCTTCCAGCAGTTTCTGTGTTTTTTCCACCACGGTATTGATGGACATGCTGTCCTGCTGGGCTACCGACCGTAGAAACGGACTACCGGCAACGACTAAAAACGAAACGAGCTTAATGATACGGTTCATGCAAATCAATCTTAGCGCAATAATGCGCTAAGATATCTTTTTTGCGGCTGGCTGCCAAATCCGGGGCAATTTTACCCCTTA
>Ga0164243_10013209_pt1 | contig 11636 bp, 14 predicted proteins | sample OricompcompostOP_FD_108781 | JGI IMG/M metagenome (GOLD analysis project Ga0164243, IMG submission 108781) | Organic Plus compost microbial communities from Emeryville, California, USA - Original compost - Organic plus compost (OP) | ecosystem: Engineered > Solid waste > Mixed feedstock >... | reverse complement strand
TGGCTAAGGTGCCGGTATCCGCGCAGAGGGATCGAAGTTGCGCAGAAAAATACACCGAACGGGACACGTCGCGTGTCACTTATAAAAATTTAAATCGAGGCACCCGACGTGTCCCGGCCGATCAGAAAAACAACCGAAATCGCCAAGGGCGGAATCTGCCCGCATGAAGGAGTAGGCTGATGTCATCGGATCAACCAACACGGCTCGAAGTTTTACGCACTCGCTATCACGAAGAATGCGCCCGCGCCACCGCATGGCTCCTCAATCCGGGGCAATCCCATTGTGCCTTGAGAAAATGCCGGCGTGACCGTTTCTGCTCCGGCCCAATGATCGTCAGCGACTATCAGAGTGATCGTGTGAGCATCCAGAAAATGCTCGGTCAAAGCGGCAAGGCCTGCGAAAGGCTGCCGCTCTGCGTTGCCAGCCGCGACAAAGAAGAGTTCCAACAATATCGGCTTGCATTCGATGAAGTTATCAAGTGGCTGTCGGAGGACAAGGCCAACAAGCTACCGAAGTGCATTCGCGCACTGAAGGGACGACAATGGCCCGACCCTGCGGCGACGAGCCTCTTGACTTCCAGTCCCTGTCATCCGACTTCATCGGCTGAAACGAAGGGATGAAGACCATGACCGAAGCCGCCAGAACGACCGTCGATCCGCAACAGGTGGAATGGTTCTCGAAGATGGCGGCCGAGTGGTGGGATCCGACCGGCAAATTCAAGCCGCTCCACAAGTTCAATCCCGTGCGGCTCGCCTATATCCGCGACCGCATCTGCGAGAATTTCGGGCGTGACCCGAAAAGCCACCAGCCGCTCTCCGGCCTGCGCATTCTCGATATCGGCTGCGGCGGCGGCCTGTTGTCGGAACCGGTCGCCCGCATGGGCGCCACCGTCGTCGGCGCCGATCCGTCCGAGAAGAACATCGGCATCGCCTCCACCCATGCCTCCGAGACCGGCACGCCGGTCGATTACCGCGCCGTCACCGCCGAACAGCTGGCAGACGCCGGCGAGACCTTCGACGTGGTCCTCAACATGGAAGTGGTGGAGCATGTGGCGGATGTGGATTTCTTCATCTCCACCTGCGCGAAAATGGTCCGCCCCGGCGGGCTGATGTTCGTCGCCACCATCAACCGCACCTTCAAGGCCGGCGCGCTGGCGATCTTCGCTGCCGAAAACATTCTCCGCTGGCTGCCGCGAGGCACCCACCAATACGAGAAGCTGGTCCGCCCGGAAGAGCTGGAAAAGCCGCTCCACGCGGCCGGCCTCGAAATCATCCACCGCACCGGCGTCTTCTTCAACCCGCTGCAGGACCGCTGGAACCTCTCGTCCGACATGGACGTCAACTACATGCTGCTGGCGAAGCGGGCGGGGTAAAATTGATAATTTGTGTCGAGAGCAACGTCTGGTAAGCTCGACAGTGAAATCGGAGAACAAGATGGGAAAGCCGTCGGAAATCGTTGTGAAATTGGAGCCAGCGCTCGATGATTTCGTTCGGGCCGAAGCACAGCGTGGTTCGTTCGCTTCCAGCAGTGAATATATCCACGATCTTCTCCAGGAACATTTCGAAGCGACACGCCGGAGCATGCTGGAAGCTTTGGACGCAGCTTTGGATAGAGGCATCGCTGATGTCGAGGCCGGACGCTCTCTTCCAATCGACGAGGCCTTTGCGGAGGTTCGTAAGCGACTTGGGATTACCGAAAGCGGACGATGAAGGTCATTTTGTCCCGCGAGGCTATTGAAGATCTGGTCACGATTGGTGAACGCATTTTTGACTTCAATCCACAACGGGCATCGAGCTTTATCGCGGAATTGCAGGCAAAGTGCTTCCAACTAGGCGAAACACCTTTCGCTTTCGCACGCTTGGCCCACCGGGAAAATCAGGACATTCGCCGTCGCCCGCATGGAAATTACCTTATTTTCTATCGCGTGCTGGAATCGAATGTGGAAATTCTCCACGTTCTTCACGGTGCCCAGGACTACCAAAAAATTCTCTTTCCCGAAAACTGATCGTTCCCGCCCCGTCATCCCCTGCTACACTCCCCCGCAACACGCACGAAGGGCCGGGCGGATTTCCCCACCCAGCCCTTCGGGTTCTTTGAAATGAAGTCCTGCCGGAACGACGTCAGTTCGCGTCCTCGGGCAGCACCGGCAGCGGCGCCACCTCGATCCCCTCTTCCAGAAGGTCGCGCACCTCGCCGAGGCTCGCCTGGCCGATGATGCCGCGGGCATCCGCCTCGCCGTAATGGATCTTGCGGGCTTCCTCGGGAAACTTCTCGCCCACGTCCTCGGCGCTGGCCTTGATCTCGGCGATCGCCTGCTTGAGCTTCGCCATGGCCTCCTGGCGGGCCATGTCCATCACCATCTCCCGCTTCGCTTCCTTCTTGCGCGCGGTCGAAACGGAGGGCGCCATCAGCGATTTGGAGATCGACGCGGAATTGCACACCGGGCAGGTGAGGAAACCGCTCTCGACCTGGCGGTCGAAATCGGCGCTTGTCGAGAACCAGCCTTCGAACGTATGGGCATTTTCACAGGTAAGCGTGTACTTGATCAAGCGGCAACACCTCCCGCCGCATCCGACATCGCGTCGAGCGTGAATTCGCGGGCATTCCTGAGATTGGGAATTTTTCCGCGCGCGGCCTTCACCGCGGCAATGTCGATCTCGGCAAGCACCACCGCTTCCCCGGTTCCGGAGGCGGATGCCAGCACCTTGCCCCAGGGATCGACGATCATCGAATGGCCGAAGGTCTCGCGGCCGTCCTCGTGCAGGCCGGCCTGGGCGGCGGCGATCACGAAGGCGCCGTTTTCGATGGCCCGGGCGCGCAGCAGGATTTCCCAATGCGCCTCGCCGGTCTGGCGGGTAAAGGCGGCGGGCACGGTCAGGATCTCGGCGCCGGCCAGCGCTTCCGTCCGGAAGAGCTGCGGGAAACGCACGTCGTAGCAGATCGCAAAGCCGAGCTTACCGAACGGCAGGTCGACGACGCGGGCATCGGTGCCCGGCTCGTAGGCCGCGCTCTCGCGCCAGCTCTCGCCGTTGTCGAGATCGACATCGAACATGTGGATCTTGTCGTAGGTGGCGATCTGCGATCCATCGGCCGCAAAGAGGAAGGCACGATTGGCGATCTTGCCGTCAGGCCTGGCGATCGCGGTGGAGCCGACATGCAGATGGATGCCGAGATCGCGGGCCAGACCGCGGGCCGTCGCAACGATGATGTCGCCCGCCTCGTCGCGCAGCTGCTCGCGCATCGCCTTGCGGTCGCGCTGCAGCGCGCCGGTCATCTCCGGCGTCTGGACATAGGTCGCGCCCTGCCCCGCCGCCTCGCGCACCAACCTTGCCATGTCGGCGGCGTTCTTCTCCGGATCGATGCCGGAGCACATCTGGATCGCTGCTGCCTTGAACGCCATGATCCGCTCCTCAAGCCGCCAGCAGCGGGTCCAGCTTGCCGGCCCGGTCGAGCGCGTGGAGATCGTCGCAACCGCCGACATGCGTGCCGTTGATGAAGATCTGCGGGAAGGTCGAGCGGCCATTCGCCTTGCCGATCATCTCCTCGCGAAGCTCCTTCGAATAGGTCGCGTCATGCTCGGTATATTTCACGCCCTTGGACTCCAGCAGAGCCTTGGCGCGGGCGCAGTAGCCGCAATATTCACGAGTATAGATTGTCACATCTGCCATGAACGTCTCCGGGCGCTGCCAGTCGGGAGGAACCCGTCATCAGGTTGCGCGCAATTGTCGTTTCCGTCTGTCATATAGGCCCGGAAACGGCCATTGCAAAGGTCAAAACCGTGACTTCCGCGGCGCCTGCCTTCTTCAAGGCGCGGGTCGCGGCGGAGACGGTCGCCCCGGTCGTATAGACGTCGTCGACCAGCACCAGCCGCCTGCCGAAGACATCCGCCTCGCGGCCCGGCGCCACCTGGAAGGCTGCCCGCACATTGTCCTCGCGGGCTCGTGCCGAAAGCCCGACCTGCCGGCTCGTGCGTTTGGTGCGGACAAGCGTTGCGGGAAGGAAGGCCCTGCCTGATTTCTGCGCCAGATGCCGGCCGAGTTCCGCCGCCTGGTTGAACTTTCGCGAGGCGAAGCGGAAGCCGTGCAGCGGCACCGGCAATATGCCGTCGCAGCTCGCCACATGGTGTTCCGCGGCGCGCAGCATCCAGCTCGCCATCATCGGCGCAAGGTCGGTGCGGTCCCGGTATTTCAGCGAATGCACGAGGTCTCGCGCCGCGCCCTCGAAGATCGCGACCGCGCGCAGCCGGTCGAAGACGGGCGGATCGGCGATCGCCTGGGCCGAGAGCATGCCCGGTCCCGGATCGTAGGAGAACGGCAGGCCGAGCATCTCGCAATAGGGCCGCTCGATGAAGCGGATCTCCCGCCAGCAGGAAGGGCAAAAGCCGCCATGCGATCCGGTCCGGACACCGCAGCCGGGACAGACCGGCGGATAGACGAGATCGCCGAGCCATTTCGTCCATCCTCCGGCGAACGATGTTACAAATCGAAGGACGTTGTTTTCCGGCATGGTCGACATCACTTGACAATACCGGATGGAACGCGCCTTTGCGACGGCAGAATACGGGTTTGATGACGATGGAAATTCTCTTCGACGAACAGCTGGTCAAGGCAAGGCGCGAGCGGGCGCTGGCACAGCACGGCCGCGCCGCCGCCTTCCTGCTGGAGATCGCAGGCCGCGAGCTGGCCGATCGCCTCGCCGTCGTCGAGCGCCGGTTCGAAACGGCCGTCGAGCTGCATGGCGGCACCGGCATCGCCGCCCGCGATGCGCTGGCGACCGGCAAGATCGGCAGTATCCGCCGCGTCGAAACCAGCGCGGCCTTCGCCGAAGCCGGCGAGGATATCACGGCCGCCGCCTGGGAGGACGTGCCGCTGGAAACGGAATCCGTCAATCTGGTGATTTCGCCGCTGGCGCTGCACCTCGTCAACGACACCCCTGGAACGCTGATCCGCATCCGCCGGGCGCTGAAGCCGGACGGGCTTTTTCTGGCGGCAATCCCTGGCGCCGGCACGCTCGCCGAGCTGCGCGATGTCCTGCTTTCCGCCGAAGCCGAGATCACCGGCGGCGCGAGCCCCCGTGTCGTTCCCTTCGCCGATGTCCGGGATGTGGGCGGGCTCCTGCAGCGCGCCGGCTTCGCCCTGCCGGTCGTGGACGCCGAAACCTATACGGTACGCTATGATTCGCTCTTCCCGCTGATGCGCGATCTGCGCGCCATGGGCATGACCAATCCGCTCGCCGGTCGCAGCCGCGCGCCGGTGACGCGGGCCTTCTTCGTCAGGGCCGCGGAACTTTACGCCGAGCGCTATTCCGATCCCGACGGCCGTATCCGGGCGACCTTCTCGGTCATCTACGTCTCCGGCTGGGCGCCGCACGAAAGCCAGCAGCAGCCCCTGAAGCCGGGCTCCGCCAAGATGCGGCTGGCCGAAGCGCTTCGCAAAGGGACGGAATAGCGCGGGATTACGGCGCCGCTTCTTTGAACGCGTCGGCGATCCCGCCGAATATCCCGTTCATGCTGTCGTAGTAGCTGCTGAGCGCGACGAACAGCGTCATGGCCAGGATTGCGGCAAGCAGCCCATATTCCACGGCCGTCGCACCGCTGTCATTCTTCAAAACGAACCTGAAAAGGCGCATGAATTATCCTTCAAAAAGAAATGGATGAATCCAGGCGCCCGGAAGAGCCCGGCTTCAGCAATCGTTGCCGACACCGTAACCTTCTACGACGCACACCGAATTCGGTGTCTCCTGCAGAACGCTGCGGCGTATCGTATAATGTTTGGTCCCCTGCTCCGCCGGCTTGATGGAGCCCGTGGTGATCCGGTCGAAATCGTCCTGGACATCCGCCAGCCGCCGCTGCTTGTCGCTGCGGTCCGCCAGCATCGGCGTCAGGATCAGGGCAAGAGCGATAACAGCCGTGCCGAACAGGAGCGCTATATTGAGCGCGCCGGTCTTACCGGAATTGTACGCCGACCGCTGCCGGACCGGTACAGTTTTCCAGAATTCCTCGTCCATGCCTTCAAAGCCTCGCCAACGCAGTTACTTGATCGGCTGAGAGGGTGCCACATGCGGCTAAACGAACCCTTAACGCGATATGAATTCGATAGTGCTAATTTTAGCAATCGACCCATTCCGATAACGGCATGCGGAAGGTCAGATGAGGTCCTGCAGGATCGGGATAAGCGGCTCGTCGGCCGGCGGCATGGGATAGTCGCGCAGCGCGTTCGGCCGCACCCACTTGATCGCCTGGCCTTCCCGGCCGGTCGGTATGCCTTCGAAACGCCGGCAGACATAGAGCGGCATCAGGAGATGGAAGGTCTCGTAGGTATGGCTCGCGAAAGTGAGCGGCGCGAGGCAGGGGATCTTCGTCACGATCCCGAGTTCCTCGTGGAGCTCGCGCACCAGCGTCTCTTCCGGCGTCTCGCCGGGCTCCACCTTGCCGCCCGGAAATTCCCAGAGGCCGGCGAGCGACTTGCCCTCCGGCCGCTGCGCCAGAAGGATGCGACCGTCGGTGTCGATCAGCGCACAGGCGGCGACCAGCAGGAGTTTGCGGGGCGTCTCGCTCATCCTCAGCCTTCCTGCCGCCAGTAGCGGTATTCGTAGGCCTTGCGAAAGCCGAATTTCCGGTAGAGCGCCACGGCCGGGACGTTGGTGGAGACGACCTGCAGCCAGGCCGAGCGGGCGCCGCTGATGCGGGCCCAGCGCAAGGCAGAGGAGAAGATCTCCGTGCCGATCCCCTGGCGCTTCCAGTCGGACGCCACCGCAAAGGACATGATGCCCGCAAGATCGTTGTCCTGGACGCAGAGCGCCACGGCCACAGCTCCCCGCTCCGGGCTTTCCTTGATGAAAAAGCCGGATGTCGGCTTGATGGAACTGAGGATCTCCGCAAGCGCCGGCTTCAGCGAGACGTCGTCTCCCTCGACGGCAAGGCTTGCATCGATGAAACGGCCGATATCATGGCTCGGCAGATAATCCAGCGTATCGGGCAGTTCGAGCGCGGCGAGATCGACGGTCATCACATCGACCGTCTCGACGACCCGCCAGCCCTGCTCGGCCAGAAGATCGAGAAGCGGCGGCGGCGCAAGCGGCGTCTCGCGGACGACGAGTTTCCGCCCGTAGGTGTCGAACCGCCTGCGCGCCTTGTCAAGGCGGGCCGCCATGTCCCGGTGGTCGGAAGGGTCGAGGGGCACGAGGCAGTTCAGCCGTTTGGACGGATGGCCGCCGGTCAGCCGCACCTGCCAGCTTCCGTCATAGACGACGGAGGCCGCCGGCCAGGCGCGGAAGCCCACGGCTTCCAGCCGCCGCACCGTCGGCAGGTCGCTTTGGGGAAAGGAGGGCCGTATCAAGTTGCGTCAGCTCCGGTAGTCGCCGTTGATGGCGACATATTCCTTGGTGAGGTCGCAGGTCCAGACCGTCGCCGTGCCGCTGCCGAGACCGAGATCGACCTTCACCGGAATGTCTTCCTGTTGCATCACCGCCGTGGTCGCGGCTTCCGAATAGCCCGGGTCGCGCTCGCCCTCGACGGCGACGCGCACGTCGCCGAACCAGATCGCCAGACGGTCGCGGTCGGCCATCTCGCCGGACTTGCCGACAGCCATGACGATGCGGCCCCAGTTGGCATCCTCGCCGGCGACCGCCGTCTTGACCAGCGGCGAATTGGCGATGGAAAGCGCGACCTTCTTGGCGGCCGCATCGTTCTCGGCGCCGGTCACGGTGATCTCGACCATCTTGCGGGCACCTTCGCCGTCGCGCACGACCTGCAGGGCGAGATCCTTGAGCAGATCGTTGAGCGCGGCACGGAAGCTTGAAAGCCGCGGGTCGTCGGCGCTTTCCACCCGGGCCTGGCCGTCCTCGGCCGCAGCCCCGGTGGCGAACAGCATCAGCGTGTCCGAGGTGGAGGTGTCGCTGTCGACGGTAACCGAATTGAAGCTCGGGCCGACGCCGGCGGCAAGCAGGGTCTGGAGAACCGGCGAGGCGATATCCGCATCCGTTACAACGAAGGAGAGCATGGTCGCCATGTCGGGCGCGATCATGCCGGCTCCCTTGGCAATCCCGTTGATCGCCACCTTGACGCCGCCGATCTCGGCCGTGCGGGTCGCGACCTTCGGATAGGTGTCGGTGGTCATGATCGCCTTGGCCGCTTCCTGCCAGAAGTCGCCGGTCGCGGTCCTGTTCATGTCGCCGAGCACGCCGGCGAATTTCGTCGCGTCCAGAGGCTCGCCGATGACGCCGGTCGAGGCGAGATAGACTTCGTTCTCGCCGCAGCCGACCGCCTCGGAGGCCGACTTCGCGGTCAAGGCGGTAGCGGCCTTGCCCTTGACGCCGGTAAACGCATTGGCATTGCCGGAATTGACGACCACGGCGCGTGCCACCCCGTGAGACAGATTGGCACGGCAAAAATCCACCGGCGCCGAGGGGCACTTGGAGCGGGTGAAGACGCCCGCCACCGCGGCCGGCTTGTCGAAAACCATCAGCAGCACGTCGGTGCGGTTCTTGTACTTGATCCCCGCGGCGGCCGTCGCCATGCGCACGCCGCGCAGCGACGGCATGTCGGGAAAGGATTTCGGAGCGAGCGGCGAAACGGAAGCGGACATCTCTGGGGCCTGTCTGGATATGAAAGGGCCCGGAAGATCCGGGCCCGGTACGAAGGTTACTGCTGCGCAGGAGCAGCCGGGGCCGGAGCGGCCGCGCCGCCTGCGGCATCCTGCATCTTGTTGACTTCGTCATAGCCCTTCTTGAGGGCCTCATCCATGATCTCGACCTTCTGGTCGGCCTTGGCCTTGTCGATCAGCGCAACGTACTTGTCGCGCATCACGAGCTGCTTGACCTGATCCTGCACCTGCTCGAAAGCCGGCGGCGCAGCGTCGCGCGTGTCTTCGAGCTTGATGACGTGGAAGCCGAACTGCGTCTTGACAGGGGTCTTGGTATATTCGCCCTTCTTCAGCGCGAACACGGCTTCCTCGAATTCCGGCACCATGCGGCCGCGGCCGAACCAGCCGAGATCGCCGCCGTCGTCCTTGTTGGAATCCTGCGACTTCGCCTTGGCGATTTCGGCAAAATCCTTGCCGGCGTCGAGATCGGCGATGATCGCCTTGGCCTCGTCCTCGGTCTTCACGAGGATATGGCGGGCATGCACTTCCTCCTGCTTCGGCAGGGAAGCGACTTCCTTGTCGTAGCGGGCCTTGACTTCCTCAGGCGTGGTGGCGTCGATGACGTGCTTGCGGAAAAAGGCGTTGTGGAGTTCGCGGTCGGCGATATAGTCCATCCGCTTCTTGAAGTCGTCCGTGTCCTTGACGCCTTCGGCGATCGCGCCGGAGGCGAGCAGCTTCACGTCGATCGCGCCGGACAGGGCGGCGACCTTCTTCTGCTCTTCGGGAAGCTGGGCGAGCTGAGGATCGAGGTTCTGGACGGCGAGATCGAGTTCCGATTGCCGGATTTCCAGCCCGCCGACCTTGGCGACGACCGGATCCTCCGCCGCGAAGACGGGAGCCTGGGAGAAGAGTGCAGCGGCGAGCGCGGCCGTTACGAGAAATTTGTGGCGCAACATCGGATTCACCTTTCGATAGAGCCTCCGGTTTCAGAATGCCTGATTCCGGCCGAAAAACCTTCACAAACACCGGATTGTGGCCATTGTGTATCGGCCGCCACCGTTGACATCATTCGACCCCCCTCTTATCTGTCACGCAACTTCGCGTCCAGCAGAGTTTCCGGGCGTGGCGGGTCATTTTGTCGTCATCAACACGGTGTTACCGCACCGTTACGGACCGGCAGCGCGGCCCGCATTTCATGAGACTGATATCAGAAAGGACCATCCGTATGGTCAGCCTCGGCGGCATCGCCCGCAAATTGTTCGGTTCGGCAAACGACCGCCGCGTGCGCGGTTACCAGCCGAGAATAGATGCCATCAACGCAATCGAGGAGAAGACCAAGGCTCTCTCCGACGAACAGCTTGCCGCCCAGACGGCCGAGTTCAAGAAGCTCCTGGCCGAGGGCAAAACGCTCGACGACATCCTGATCCCGGCCTTCGCCGTGGTGCGCGAGGCCTCCCGCCGCGTGCTCGGCCTGCGTCCTTTCGACGTGCAGCTCATGGGCGGCATGATCCTTCACGACGGCGCGATCGCCGAGATGAAGACCGGTGAAGGCAAGACGCTGGTGGCGACGCTGCCCGTCTACCTGAACGCGCTTGCCGGCAAGGGCGTGCATGTCGTGACCGTCAACGACTATCTCGCCCAGCGCGATGCCAACACGATGGGCCGCCTCTACGGCTTCCTCGGCCTCACCACCGGCGTCATCGTCCATGGCCTCGACGACGACCAGCGCCGCGCGGCCTATGCCTGCGACATCACCTACGCCACCAATAACGAGCTCGGCTTCGACTATCTGCGCGACAACATGAAATACGAGCGCGCTCAGATGGTCCAGCGCGGTCACAATTACGCGATCGTCGACGAAGTGGACTCGATCCTGGTCGATGAGGCGCGCACGCCGCTGATCATCTCCGGCCCGCTCGACGACCGGTCCGACCTCTACAACACGATCGACGCCTTCATTCCGCAGCTCGACCCGGAAGACTACGAGATCGACGAGAAGCAGCGCTCCGCCAACTTCTCCGAACAGGGCACCGAGAAGCTCGAGAACCTGCTCCGCCAGGCCGGTCTCCTGAAGGGCGAATCGCTCTACGACGTCGAGAACGTCGCGATCGTCCACCACATCAACAACGCGCTGAAGGCCCACAAGCTCTTCACCCGCGACAAGGACTATATCGTCCGCAACGGCGAGATCGTCATCATCGACGAGTTCACGGGCCGCATGATGCCCGGCCGCCGTTATTCGGAAGGCCAGCACCAGGCGCTCGAAGCCAAGGAAAAGGTGCAGATCCAGCCGGAGAACCAGACGCTCTCCTCGATCACCTTCCAGAACTATTTCCGCATGTACGAGAAGCTCGCCGGCATGACCGGCACGGCCTCGACGGAAGCGGAAGAGTTCGGCAACATCTACAAGCTCGAAGTCATCGAGGTCCCGACCAACCTGCCGATCGCCCGTATCGACGAGGACGACGAGGTCTACCGGACCTTCGACGAGAAGTTCAAGGCGATCATCGAAGAGATCAAGGCGGCGCACGAACGCGGCCAGCCGGTTCTGGTCGGCACGACCTCGATCGAGAAGTCCGAACTGCTCGCCAACCTGCTGCGCCAATCCGGCTTCGACAGGTTCCAGGTGCTGAACGCCCGCTATCACGAGCAGGAAGCCTATATCGTCTCCCAGGCCGGCGTACCGGGCGCTGTCACGATCGCCACCAACATGGCCGGCCGCGGCACCGACATCCAGCTCGGCGGCAATCCCGACATGCGCATCGAGCAGGAACTGGCCGAAATCGAGCCGGGTCCGGAGCGTGACGCCAAGGAAGCCGCGATCCGTGAAGAGATAAAGCAGCTCAAGGAAAAGGCGCTCGCCGCCGGCGGCCTCTACGTCATCGCCACCGAGCGCCACGAAAGCCGCCGCATCGACAACCAGTTGCGCGGCCGTTCCGGCCGTCAGGGCGACCCGGGCCGCTCGAAATTCTATCTGTCGCTCCAGGACGACCTGATGCGCATCTTCGGCTCCGACCGCATGGACGGCATGCTGCAGAAGCTCGGCCTCAAGGA
>Ga0164243_10013208_pt1 | contig 11637 bp, 11 predicted proteins | sample OricompcompostOP_FD_108781 | JGI IMG/M metagenome (GOLD analysis project Ga0164243, IMG submission 108781) | Organic Plus compost microbial communities from Emeryville, California, USA - Original compost - Organic plus compost (OP) | ecosystem: Engineered > Solid waste > Mixed feedstock >... | reverse complement strand
GCTGCCGCCGCTTCTTGCCCTTCGCCGTCATCGCCTTTCCTCCGTGTCCGGCACCCGCCGGTTAGGGGAAAGGTGTAACACTCTCAGGCCGCCCTAAAGATCGGTTTCCGCTGAACCACTACAGGCAAGCAGCGGTAACGCCGGCTCCAAGGTCCCGAGTACGAGAATCGACTTCTGGAATCCACGTCGAGATCTCGGAGGAGGGGAATATTGTGTTGCAATAGAAGCAGCCGGCCTTCGCGCTCCGCGCGAGCAGTTCGCGGTTGCGCGTACAAAACCGATGGATCAATTCGAGGTCAGCGCGATTGTACATCCGGTTGGGTGTCACGATGAGGTTAGGTCACCGGTTGCCAGTCCAGTAAGTCGTCGGTCGAGGCGACAGCGGTTGCTCCGACGGTGGTACCCAATGCCGGCGGGTCGCCGACGCGATGAACTCGAATCGCTTCGTAGGTGAGATCAGCATGTACCTGGGGATCCGTGGCTAGAATACGAGCATCGACTTCCTCGCCATCGCGAAAGCGTAGGCGTACGAGCTGATTGGTCTGCTCCCAGAGTTTGAGAAGAGCCATATGGCCGCCTAACGCTGCTTAGACTGCGATCCAATAGCAAAGAGGGACGACCACAGTCGTCCCTCTTTTTACAGAACTCTACTCAGCCCCCGCGCGACCGCTCAGCCGCACTCGCTGAACCCGCACACGTGGCACTTCACGCACCCCTCCGCGTACTCCATCTGCGACCCGCAGTCCGGGCACGTCCCGATGTACGCCTCCGCCGAGTGCGCGAGCCCGAACTGCAGCTCCATCTCGCCCGCCGTCGACCCGGTCGACCGCAGCGCCGGCGGCACCTGATGCGTCATCGACGTCACCATGTCCGCGTTCGGCGCGAGCCCACCGCCGTTCACCGGCGCCTGCGACGACGGCAGCAGCTCCTGCTGCACTCCCGCCACCCGGTCGCGATGCCACTCCTCGATCGCGATGCCGATCGCATCCGGCAGCGACAGCACCTTGTTCGGGCCCAGCCCCACCGCGCGATCCGACGAGATGCCGCGCAGCTGCTTGTGAATCGCCGGCAGCGGAATGCCCGAGCGCAGCGCGAGTGAGATCAACCGCCCCATCGCTTCCGCGTCGGCCATCGCCGAGCCGCCCGCCTTGCCGAGCGTGAGGAACACCTCGAACGGCTGACCCTTCTCGTCCTCGGTGATGTTCACGAACATCGTGCCGAGTGGCGTGTCCTTGCGGATGGTGGTGCCGCGAAGCTTGTCCGGGCGGCTGCGCTTGGCGCGACGCTGGAGATTCTCCGCCTCCACCTCATAGAGCTGCTTCTTGAGCCGCTCGATCTCCGCGTCCTTCTCGGCGATGGTGCTGTGGAGATCGGCGAGCGCGGCGCGATCCTCCTCGCGGCGCGGCTGCGCGGCCGCATCGCGGGCCTTCGCGGCCGCGTCGGTCGCGCCCGTCGACAGCACCTGGTTGTCGCGGCTGCCGTCGCGATAGACCGTGACGCCCTTGCAGTTCATGTCGTACGCCATCTCGTAGATCTTGCGCACGTCCTCGATCGTCGCCGTGTGCGCGAAGTTCGTGGTCTTGCTGATGGCGGAGTCGCAGTGCTCCTGGAAGGCCGCCTGCATCCTGATGTGCCACTCGGGCGCGATCTGATTCGCCGTGACGAACACCTGCTGCCACCGGGCCGGCACCTCGGGGTGGACGACGCTGCCGGTCTTCGCGATCCGCTCCATCAGCTCGTCCGAGTACCAGCCCTCGGCCTTCGCGATGTTCACGAAATCCTCATTCACGTCCGGCATCATCACGCCGGCCTGATTGCGCATGAACGCGACGGCGAACAGCGGCTCGAGCCCCGAGGAGCAGCCGGCGATGATCGAGATGGTGCCGGTCGGCGCGACGGTGGTGACGTTGCAGTTGCGAAGCATCTGCATCGGCCGGATGCGCTGGCCGTTCTCGTCGCGCGCGCACGTCTCGTCCGGTCCCCAGATCGACTGCGCCCACTCCGGGAACGTCCCGCGCTCCTTGGCGAGCCGCTCGCTCTCCTTCTTCCCTTCGACGTCCACGAACTCCATCACGCGCTTGCCGAACGCCACGCCCTCGTCGGTATCGTAGGCGATGCCGAGCTTGATGAGCGCGTCCGCGAACCCCATCACGCCGAGCCCGATGCGGCGGATGCGCTTCGACAGATTGTCGATCTCCGGCAGCGGATACTTGTTGACGTCGATGATGTTGTCGAGGAAGTGCGTGCTGAGATGGATGTCCTGGCGGAACGCCCCCCAGTCCATGCGTCCATTCGTGACGTACCGCCCGACGTTGATGCTGCCGAGGTTGCAGACGTCGTAGGGGAGGAGCGGCTGTTCGCCGCAGGGGTTCGTCGCCTCGTACTTCCCGAGGTGCGGCACCGGGTTGTACCGGTTCGCCTCGTCGACGAAGAACACGCCCGGCTCGCCGGTGCGCCACGCGCCCAGGATCATCTTGTCCCAGACCATGCGGGCGTCGAGCTGGCCGACGACCTTCTGCGTCCCCGGATCGACGAGATCGTAGCTGCCGTTCGCCTTGACGGCGTCCATGAACTTCCGCGTCACCGCGACGCTGATATTGAAGTTCGTGACCTGCGTGAGGTCTTCCTTGCAGGTGATGAACTCCATGATGTCCGGGTGGTCGACCCGGAGGATACCCATGTTCGCGCCGCGCCGCGTGCCTCCCTGCTTCACCGCGTCGGTGGAGGCATCATAGAGCTTCATGAAAGAGACCGGTCCGCTCGCCACGCCGGTCGTGGAGCGGACCATGGACCCCTTCGCGCGCAGGCGCGAGAACGAGAACCCGGTGCCGCCGCCGCTCTGATGGATGAGCGCCATGGCGCCGAGGGTGTCGTAGATGCCGTTCTTGCCGTTGGCGAGGGCATCTTCGACCGGCAACACGAAGCACGCGCTCAGCTGCCCCAGCGGACGCCCCGCGTTCATCAGCGTCGGCGAATTGGGCTCGAAGCGGCGCTCCGTCATCAGGAAGTAGAACTCTTCCGCGACCGCCTGCACCGCACCGTCCGTCGCCCCATACCGGCGGTCCGCGTCGGCGACCACCGTCGCGACACGCCAGAAAAGATCCTCGGGCTGCTCCACCGGCTTCCCCTTCTCGTTCTTCACCAGGTAGCGCTTCTCGAGCACAGTGCGCGCATTGGCGGACAACGAGACGGGACCCGGAGGATTGGACTGGGCGGGTTGGGTCATGAGAACGACACTCCTTGCGACGAACGCGGTGATACGGTTGAGCGGATGTACGAAGGCGGGAGCGACCTTTAGACCGAGTCCATCGGCGAACCGGAGATGCTCACGAGTCGCGACGACAGGAACATTGCGTTCGGAAACCGCGGGGCGGGATTCTATCCGCGTTCGTGATTCCGCGCCAGTAAAAGGTAACGCCCACGGGAATAGTGACTTACAGAAAGAGGATCACTTACATGGAAGGTGCGGCCGGGTGCGTTGATAACGAGCCCACCTCAGCAGTCGATCCGGTCATCCCGACCGCATCACCGACCCCAACAGGGGGCCACGCGCACCGCAACTCCCACTCTGACACACACTTGGCGCATCGCAACCCACCGCGATGCACCGGGCGACGACCAGCACACCGACAGCAAAACCCCCGTCAGCAGACGAGAGATCACCACGCCGGTTTGCCTGGAAACACGTCCTGCATTTCGCGCGCCCTCGATCGAGGCGGCGTCAGCCGCAAACTCGAGATCGCTCGCGCTCACCCCACATGCCGAACGAGGTGCCGCACCCGCTGACGCTCTCACGAACGATCAGCCGTGGCGCAGCACCTCGCCTCGTCGGTGTCGCTCCTGAAGCGCGACGTACGCCGCCACCGTATGCGCGATGCGCTCTCGCTCCGCCTCGGTGACATCCCGCACGCGCTTCGCCGGAACGCCAAGCACCAACGACCCCGGCGGAATCTTCATCCCCTCCGGGCACACCGCGCCGGCGCCCACGATCGAACCGGCGCCCACGTGCACGCCGTTCAACAGGATCGAACCCATCCCGATCAGACAATCATCCTCGATCGTCGAACCATGCACGATCGCACGATGTCCGATCGCGACGCGCTTGCCGATCGTCGTGCGCACGCCCGGATCGACGTGAATGATCGTGCCGTCCTGCACGTTGCTGTCGTCGCCGATGACGATCGTGTCGCCGTCCGCCCGCAGCACCGCCGTCGGCCACACACTCACCCGCGCTCCCAACGTCACGTCGCCTAGCACGTGCGCATCGGGATGAATGAACGCGGTGGAGTGAATGGACACGGGCATCTGGATGCGTGAGACGTGAACGCGATGCGCGCGACAGAACGGCGCGGCGAAGAAAAGAACCTAGTGGCGATGATCCGATGCGCCATGCTTGGACGCGGATCGCGACTAAATGCGCGCGAGTTGACAGAAGCGCGTGGACCGAATACCGCGATGCGGCGCGCGCGACGCCGCGGCTACGTCGGCGTGCCGCTCGTCGTTCCGTCGAAGATGGCGCGCAGTTCCAACGCGAAACCCGGCAGAACATCGTCGCCGTGGAGTGTCTCCGTCGCTGACAGAATCCGCAACACAGAGCGCGAGCTACGCACTGTCAGCGTGCGCGCGATCGGATCGACGATCCAAGCGAAACCCCACGTTGTCGGGAAAGCACGCGCCGAGTTGATTCGCGTTCACGAAATTGCTCAGCGCGACGAAGATCCGGCCGACGATGAGCCCATGGATGCCACTTCCGGGCGACATCATCCGGATACGTCCGCGAACCAGCTCACTCGGCCCCTGCGCCGCGGGGTGCGCGAGGAACGCCTCCGCGGTCACGTACTCGAGTACCTCGGACGACATCTCCATATCGTACGCTACACTCGGCGGCGACGATGTGGTAAGGGGCTGGGGGGGAGGAGTTGGGAGTGAAGCTTTCGAGCGGACTTGCGTCGCCAACGCGAATGCATCTCCTTCTGCGACGCACATGAGCGACTCTCTCCTCGCCGGCGTTCATCGCCGCCGCAATCCGCTCACCGGCGAGTGGATCCTCGTCTCGCCACAGCGCAATCGCCGACCATGGCTCGGCGCGATCGACTCGGCGCAGACGGAGCGGCCGCCCGCATTCGACGCAACCTGCTATCTCTGTCCCGGCAACACGCGCGCGAACGGCGAACGCAATCCGCACTATCAGAGCACGTACGTCTTCGATAACGACTTTCCTGCACTCGTTGATGCGATGGACCGTCACGCGCCGACGGCACACGACGACGAGCTGTTCGTCGCGCGACGAGAGTCTGGTCGTTGCCGCGTCGTCTGCTTCTCACCGCGCCATGATCTCACACTCGCTGAGCTCTCAGCCGAGGAGATGAGCGCCGTCGTCGACACGTGGACGGAGGAGTTCGCGCAACTCGGCACCGATCCCGCGATCAACCACGTTCAGATCTTCGAGAACAAGGGCGCGATCATGGGATGCAGCAACCCGCATCCGCACGGACAGATCTGGGCGCAATCGTCGCTGCCGCTCGAGGCCGCGCGCGAGGGTGAGACGCAACACGACTACTTCGCGCGTCATCGCCGTACGCTGCTCAGCGATTACGTCGCGCGTGAATTGCAGATCAACGATCGGATCGTTCTCGCGAACGACAGCTTCGTTGCGGTGGTTCCCTTCTGGGCAATATGGCCGTTCGAGGCGCTCGTCATCGCCCGTCGAGCAGTCGCGACTCTCACCACGCTCACTGACGCCGAACGCGCAGACTTCGCCGACGTCGTGCGACGGCTGGCGATTCGCTATGACAACCTCTTTGCGACGTCGTTTCCCTACTCCGCCGGCATCCATCAGGCGCCCACGGACGGCCGCGCGCATCCGGAGTGGCACCTCCACATGCACTTCTATCCGCCGCTCCTCCGTTCAGCGACGGTGCGGAAATTTCTCGTCGGCTACGAGATGCTCGGTGAACCCCAGCGCGACCTGACCGCCGAAGACGCCGCCGACCGATTGCGCACACTGAGTGACATTCGCTTCTCCGAACAGGCGCGATGAGCGAATATCGCGTCACTGACTCGACTGTCGCCGCCGCTTTTCGCGAACGTTTCGGCAGCGCGCCGACGATGATCTCGCGAGCGCCGGGGCGCGTGAATCTCATCGGCGACCACACCGACTACAACGACGGCTTCGTGCTGCCGATGGCGATCGACCGCGCGGTGTGGATCGCCTGGCGGCCACGCGACGACGAACGGGTTGTCGCCTACTCGCTCGACCGCACCGGCAGCGCGGCCTTCTCGATCGCCACCGATGACGGACCAATCGCGCGCACCGAAGATTGGGCCGAGTATGTGCGCGGGGTCGCGTGGGCGCTTCGCGCCGACGGCCGTACGCTGCGCGGCTGGGAAGGCGTGATCGCGTCCGACGTGCCGATCGGCGCGGGGCTCTCATCGAGCGCGGCGCTCGAGCTAGCGACGGCGCGTACATTCGTCGCCGCCTCGAATGACACTTGGGATGCGCGCGCGATGGCGCGACTCGCGCAGCGCGCCGAGAACGAGTGGGTCGGCGTGAGCTGTGGAATCATGGATCAACTGGTGTCGGCGTCTGGTGTGCGCGGCCACGCGCTTCATCGATTGCCGCTCGCTCGAGACGCGTGCAGTCCGTCTTCCTGACAACGTCGCGGTGATCGTGCTCGACACCGCGACACGCCGCGAGCTCTCGAGCTCCGCCTACAACGAGCGACGCGCCGAGTGCGACGCCGCGGCGCGTGCGCTCGGCGTTGCGACATTGCGCGACGTCTCGCTCGATCGCCTCGAGGCGGAAGCGTCGCGCCTCTCGCCGATCGTCGCCCGGCGCGCGCGCCACGTAGTGACCGAGAACGCGCGCACGCTCGCCGTCGCCGAGGCCCTGGCGGTGAACGATCTCGAGCGCGTGGGAGCTGCGATGCGCGAAAGCCAGGCGTCGCTGCGCGCCGACTTCGAGGTCTCGACGCCGGCGCTGGACGCGATGGTGGCGATCGCCGCGCGCGACGCGGGGTGCGTCGGCGCGCGGATGACGGGCGCAGGGTTTGGCGGCTGTGCCGTCGCGCTGGTGCGGCGCGACGCCGTCGCGTCGTTCACGCGCAACGTCGCAACCGCATACGAGCTCGAGACGCACCGCACCCCCGCGCTCTACGTCTGCGACGCGGCCGACGGCGCCTCGTGCGCGCGGGCGTGACTCACTAGCGGCCCGTGCGGAACGGTGTCGCGGGCAGGCCGTCGGCGTTGACGAGATTGGCCGCGAGCGGGTTGTCGCCCCAGGCGTAGCGCACCGCGACGGGCGCGGCCACGCGATCGCTCCAGACGATCACGCGCTCACCCTCGATGCGCGCGTTCGCCCAGACGAAGCGGCGATCGGCGCCCGCGATCGCGAAGCCGCCGGGCGCCTTGCCGTCCCGCGTGCGCAGTCCGCGCGCGTGACTGAGCTCGATCGTCACGCGGCCGTCGCGGACAGCCTGCGAGCGAAACGTCGGGCTGACGTAGTCGATGCGTTCGCCGTACGCGATCGCGCGCGCCCCGAGCGCGAGGCGATGACCGACGTCCAGCTTGTTGCGCGGATGAATGTCGTTGGTTTCGCCGATGTCGATGATCACCGCCTGCGCGGTGCGCGGGAGATCGAGCGTGGCGGTTTGCGACTCGCGCAGGAGCGCCCAGCCGCTCTGCACCGGCGGCACCGAGTCGACGGCCATGTAGTTCGCGAGCTGTACCCAGAGGAAGGGGAAGTTCGCGGAGCTCGCGGTCCAATCGCGGCGCCAGCTCCGAATGAGATCGGCGAACTGCGTGCGATACGCGACGGCGTCCTTCGGATCGGTGTTCGATTCGCCCTGGTACCAGATCGCGCCGGTGATCGGATAGCGCAAGATGGGATGCACTATGATGTGATACGCGACCGCGGGAATGCGATTGATGTGCTGCGGGTCCGGCGCGATCGTGACCGTGCCGACGCGGAATTTCCAGCGGGGCGGCAGCGCGCGACGGTCGCCGCCGACGTCGAGAAAGCGCAGGGTGGAATCGCCGTAGAGTCCACCGCCGCCGCCGGTGTCCTCGACGCGGATCGTGATCACGTTGTCGCCGGCGTGCAACGCGGAGGCGGGCACGTCGTACACGCGCGGCCGGTTATAGGCGAGCGTCGTGCGGCCGACTTCGACGCCGTTCACCCACGTGATGTCCGAGTCGTCGATCGTGCCGAGACCGAGATGCACCGGCTTGCCGAGATCCGCATTCGAGAGTTGGAATGTCGTGCGGTACCACGCGGTGCCGTCCATGCCGGGATAGCCCGCGTCCTTTCATTTCTCTAACAACTCACCGGCCCGCCGAATTTCCGGACGGACACGCAGCTAGGGAAGGTCTGAACTAAGAGTGTTTTTGAACGAGGGCGGTGATACGGCGCGGCGGGACCATGCGAACACGGCATTGGCCCGCCGTTTTGTCGCCCGCGCTGGGCGCGGCGGGCCGCGGCGGACCGCCGCGCGCCGTTGGCGACGCTACGAGAGACACCTCGCCTGACGGGCGCCGAGGCGGTAGCGCACCAAGTAGAGGTTGGCGAGCGCGAAGGCGGTGAACGCGCGCACGGTATTCTTCGCGAGGCCGCGGTACCGCACCTTCGTGAAGCCCCATAACGTCTTCACCACGTGGAACGCATGCTCGCCCCGGGCGCGCACGCGGGAGCGGGCGCGATTGATCTGGCGCCAGCGCTCCGAAACCGGATGATGCGCGGTGCCGCGGCGATTGACCCGGTACCGGATGCCCTGCGCTTCACACAGCACGCGATCCTGCTCGCTCCAATACGCCCGATCGCCGTAGAGCGCCGTTTCTTCCCCGTGCAGGAGGTGCGGCAGCTGGCCCACATCCATTTGCGCCGCGTCCGTCACCGTGAGCGCATGCACCAGGCCTTGGCGATCGGTGCCGACGTGGATCTTCATGCCGAAGTACCACGTGTTGCCCTTCCGGGCCTGTTTCATCTCCGGATCGCGCGTCTTCGTCGCGTTCTTCGTCGAGCTCGGCGCGTGAATCATCGTCGCATCGACGATGGTGCCGGCCTTGAGCACGATCCCGCGCGTCGTCAGCAGCGCGTGCACGGCGGCGAAGATGCGCTCGGTGAGCTGGTGCCGCTCCAGCAGATGGCGGAACTTGAGAATCGTCGTCTCGTCCGGGAACGCGTCCTCCCCAAGCTCGATGCCGACAAAGCGCCGCATCGTCTCACTGTCATAGAGCGCGTCTTCTGCGGCCGGATCGGAGAGATTGAACCACTGCTGCAAGAAGTAGATGCGGAGCATGCGCTCGAGCGGCATCGGCGGGCGGCCCCGCTTCCCGGCGATGGGATAATGCGGCGCGATGAGGGCGGCGAGAGTCCGCCAGGGAATGACCGCGTTCATCTCCGCGAGAAACTGCTCGCGGCGCGTGACCTTCTTCTTGCGGCTCCACGCCTCGCCCGCCAGCGTCCGTTGCTCTGCCATCATCCGCTCCGAAATGAGTAAGGGCTTCGCCGCGGGAATACCGCATCGAAGCCCTCGCCACACAAGAGCAAATGCTATTAAATCAGACTTTCCCTAGCGAACTGCGTATCGGTATTATCAAAACGTTGAACAGTCATGCGGCGCGAACTTGCGGAGCGTAGCGTCCACCATGCTGTCTCACCCGATTGGGACGAGGAGTGTCCGATGCGTAAAGCCGCAGTGACTATCAGCATGCTGATTGTAGTCGGCGCCCGTGCGCTCGCGGCGCAGGATTCACTGCCAGCCAACGTGTATTATGAATCGCAGGTCACTCACGCCGTAGTCGTCACTCGCCGTGTCGAGCCAGCCTATCCCGATTCTTTGCGCGGCGCAAGAATCGGCGGCCGCGTGCTCGCACAATGGGTGGTCGACACGACGGGCATGGCCGAACGACGCACCGTACGGATTCTCAAGACACCTCATGCCGCGCTCGGTGGAGCCGTGCGCGACGCCGCATTGGCGATGCGGTTCAGACCAGCGGACCTGGATGGCAAGAAAGTTCGGCAGCTGGTGCAGATGGGCTTTCGCTTCAATCCCTGAACCCGACCGTTCAGTCGATCCGGAGCACCGCAGCCGGATTCCGTCGCAACACGCGTCTCGTCGGAACCGCCGCCGCGACCCCGGTAGTCGCAAGCAACAGAGCTGCGAGTCCCAACACGATCCGAAGATCGTGTGGGGACGTCTCGAAGAGCAGTGAGCCAATCCAGCGTTCGCTGATCCAGGTCACCGTCCACCCGAGCGCCAGTCCGATGCTCGTCGCGGCGAGTCCGTTTCCGGCGACGACCCTGAGCACATGGCGCGGCGAAGCACCAAGCGCAACTCGCACCGCGATTTCCGACGAGCGCTGCGCGGCCGTAAAGGACACGACGCCATATAGCCCGACGACCGCGATCGCCAGTGCAACCACACCAAAGAGCCCGAACATCATCGTCCCCAACCGCCATGGTCGAATTTCTGGATCGATCGCGTCGGCTAGCCGCCCCACGCTCACGGCAGGAAGGTCGGGTCGCACACGCTGGATCGCAGCGCGGACAGCGCCAATCGTGCTTGCCGGATCCGCCATCGTTCGAACGAAGAGCGCACGGGGTGGGCCGCCGCCGACGGGACGCTGCGTAAGTGGCACGTAGACGAGCAGCAGATCACGATTAAGAATGGTCCGCCGCCAAAAGCCGCTGACGACTCCGACGACTCGATAGCAGTTGTTGGTCGGATCGCTGAACCGAACGGGAAGAACGACGCAGCGCCCTAGTGCGTCGCGATCCGGCCAAAGAATCCGAGCGAGCGGTTCGTTTATGATGGCGACTTTTTCGCCTCCGGGTACATCCCGCGAGTCAAAGTCGCGTCCTCGCAGTTGCGCGCCCACCGTTCGAAAAAAGCCGGTATCGACAGCGGCTTCCATCGGTACTTCGGAGACGCCAGGGTGCCAGAAAACATCGGCTGACCGATCAGGCGTCCGTGCTGCCACGGCGCGCCCGTTCCGGTATGGATTGAATTCGGCGAACGCTACGCGTTCGACGCCCGGAAGTGATCGGACATCACTCGCCATCTGATGGTATGCGCGCTCGATCTCCGGCTTCGAAAGCGCGCGGGAGGTGAGATCGAAACGCGCCATCAACGTGTGGTCGCGATCGACCCCGATGTCGAGACTGTCGACGCGATACAGACTCATCGCAAAGAGCCCCGCCGCAATCAAGAGAACGATGCTCAATCCCGCTTGTACTCCAAGAAGAATGGACCGCAGGCGAGCGCTGGCGTGACCGACCCGGAGCAACGTGCTGAGGTTCGCCCGCACGGCATATAGCATCGGCGCAAGCGAAATGGAAATCGTAACGAGCAGGCCGACCAGCGTCATCACCATCAGGACGCGCAGGTCGATCACGGGCGCTCGTCGCGCATTCCCTGAAAAGAGGAGTTGTGAGATCACCTGACCGCCAGCCACTGCGAGCACTGCCGCACCCAACGAGGCGCCTGCGACGATGATCCCTGCCTCGACGATCATCTGTAGTGCTTCAGAGCATTCCGATCTTTTGAGGGCCCTGGATTAGTTACACCCCTCCGGGTCTACGCGGCTTGCCGCCGCTCCTCGTTGATCCGCTGCCGTTCGCGCTGCGCTTTCTCCAGT
>Ga0164243_10013207_pt1 | contig 11637 bp, 10 predicted proteins | sample OricompcompostOP_FD_108781 | JGI IMG/M metagenome (GOLD analysis project Ga0164243, IMG submission 108781) | Organic Plus compost microbial communities from Emeryville, California, USA - Original compost - Organic plus compost (OP) | ecosystem: Engineered > Solid waste > Mixed feedstock >... | reverse complement strand
TCGCGTTCCGTGTACGCTTTTTCGTAGGCACGCAGGTATTCCAGTTTCCGGCGCTCGAGTTCGGTCGGCGTAAAGCCGTGTTCACGGACCCGCTTGGCTTCCGTGAGGATCGCTTCCAGTCCCCTTGCAATGCTATCTTCCTGTACTTGGGCGAATAAGCCGGATACCTGAATAGGGCGGACCAGCCTGTAGGCGCTCACGCTCGCGCTGAGGAAGGGCGAGTTCGGTTCGCGTGCGATCTCACTGAGCCGTTCGTTCAGCATGCTGTTGACGAGACTCGAAATCAGGTTTTCTCGGTAGTCCGCTACGGTGCTGTCATCTTCGGCAGGTCGTAGGTAGTTCACCTGAACCGTGGTGTATGGGTACTCGGGGTCGGCAATCACGAGGTAGTCATCGTGCTCACGGAGCGGGACAGAGAGATCGGGCCTGGAGCGCGGGTTCTCCGGGGTGGACAGATGTGAGAAGTGCTCCCGGATGAGTTGCTCGTACCAGTCTAGATCAATGTCGCCTACGGCTACGACGGCCATGAGGTCGGGGCGATACCAATCCTCGTAAAAACGCCTGAATACGTCATAATCGAGGTTCTGAATGACCTCGGGTTTTCCTGCGAAGAGGGTTTCAGCATAGCGCGAATCACCCAGGAGGAAGGGAACCGTCTTTTCGAGTATCCGCCCCTGTACGTTCTCCCTGCGAGCACGCCACTCCTCGATGATGACGCCGCGCTCTTTATCGATCTCTTCCTCGGACAGCGTGGCGTAAGCGGCCCAATCCTCCAGGACGTCGAAAGCGCCTTCGACAATCTCTATGCTGTCTGTCGGGATCGTGAGCATGTAGACGGTTTCGTCCAGCGAGGTGTAGGCATTTACATGCGGCCCGAATCGTACACCGGCACGCTCCAGAAAGTTGATAAGCTCCTGCTTCTCGAAACGCTCCGTGCCATTGAAGAGCATATGCTCCAGGAAGTGAGCGACGCCGCCCTGGTCGGCCTCTTCCAGCGCCGTACCCGCATTCACTGCCAGCCGCAACTCTACCCGGCCTTTCGGTTCGGTATTGTGCCGGAGGTAGTAGCGTACCCCGTTGGGCAATGTGCCGGTCCGTACGTTCGGATCCACCGGTAAGGTGCCGGAAAGAGCCGGGCTTTCCTGGGCTACGGCGGGTAGAACCAGCGCCAGGAAGGTCAGACTGGCCAGTAGTGCAATGAATACCTGGGTAATGAACGGGTGCTGTCGTGTGTTCATTGACATGTAGAAAAGAGACGGGCAACTCGTTACGTGTGTGTAGCCGTGGGTCTCACCTGAAGCTGAAACCGAGAGATTTCTGGTGGTGCTTGTCTGCGAAGGAGCATCCATTCCACTGACAACGTCGGTCAGCAGATACGCCAGTCCGAATGAATACCCGTTTGTTACAAACCAAATGAAAGCAAGTGTCTAGTTACGGCATGTTCACAGCCGACTTCTTGTATGCTGGTTCGGTGTCCCGTACGCTTCTTGACGAGCTACATGCGTTGTATCCCGCTGAATAAGAAAGGGCAGGTGTGCTGACCTGTCCTGGCCGTCGTGGTCCAGATGTAACGACTTGTTTGATCGAGGATGCCGGGAAATTTGGGGCCACAGCGCCGGGAGTCTCTGTCGATTGTGAACTGAACTACCTGCCGTGAAACTAGTCATCTTTGGACTTACGGTCAGTTCTTCCTGGGGTAATGGCCACGCAACCTTGTGGCGCGGCCTCTTTCGCGCCCTCATACGGCGAGGGCATCAGGTCGTCTTTTTCGAACGGGACGTTCCCTACTACGCCCAACACCGCGATCTCACGGAAATTCCCGGTGTCAGGCTTGTCTTGTACGACAGTTGGGAAACGGTGTTGCCGCTAGCCAGACAACATCTCACCGGGGCAGACGTGGGTATGGTTACGTCCTACTGTCCCGATGGGGTAGTGGCATCGAACCTTGTACTCGCTTCCAACGCGCGTATCCGCGTGTTCTATGATCTCGATACGCCCGTAACACTCGATCATGTACGGGCAGGGAGGCCTGTGAACTACCTGCCTCCGTACGGCCTTGGCGATTTCGATCTCGTATTGAGCTATACCGGTGGGCGGGCACTGGATGAGCTGAAGACCATGCTTGGTGCGCGTTGCGTGGCGCCGTTATATGGCAGTGTCGATCCCGAAGCCCATTTCCCGGTGGAACCGAAGGAACGGTTTCGATCCGACCTGTCCTATCTGGGCACGTACGCGGAAGACAGGCAATCGGCTGTAGAGGCTTTCTTCGTTGAGCCCGCACGCAGGCTCCCACACTATCGTTTCATGATCGGGGGGGCATTGTATCCCGTGGACTTTCCATGGACGGGAAATATCTATTTCGTTCGGCACCTGGAGCCGAGCCTGCACTCGGCGTTCTATTGCTCCTCCCGGTTCACGCTCAATGTAACCCGTCGGGCTATGGCCCAGTCCGGCTTTTGCCCTTCGGGCCGGCTTTTCGAAGCCGCCGCGTGCGGGGTGGCAGTCATCAGTGACTGGTGGGAGGGACTGGACACCTTCTTCGATCCCTGGTCCGAGGTCGTGATTGCCCGGAGCACTGAGCACGTGGTTCAGGCGCTGGAACTGTCGTCTGAAGAATCCGCAGAAATCGGCCGTCGGGCGCGGGAACGCGTGCTTGCCGGGCACACGGCGGATCATCGTGTGACGGATCTAGAAGCGGCATTGGAACTGGCTTCCGGGCCAGTTGTGCAGCAGCCCGATTCCGGATCTCCGATATCACAACCACTTTCTGTACCGGAGACATAAGCTATGTGGGGAATCATACCAGCAGCGGGGGCCGGTAGCCGGATACAGCCGCTGGCGTTCTCGAAGGAACTCCTACCGGTAGGCAGTCGCCTGGAGGGAGCTATGGAGCGTCCGCGGGCCGTCAGTGAATACCTCATCGAACGCATGATCACGGGCGGAGTAACGAAAATCTGCTTCGTCATCTCGTCAGGCAAATCCGACATCCTGGAGTATTACGGAGGAAACATTGGAACGGCGAGTATCTCCTACGTGGTGCAGCCGAGACCGGCGGGGCTCTGCGACGCCATATTCCGGGCGCAGCCGCTCATACCCTCGAATGAGCCGGTCGTCATAGGGCTGCCCGATACCATCTGGTTTCCCGCTGACGGATTATGTGCCCTTCCGGATGACGTGCTTTCGTTTCTTCTTTTCCCCGTTGAGCATCCGGAATTTTTCGATGCCGTCGTAACGGACGATGGGGGGGACGTGCAGGAGATTCGGGTGAAGGAGCAGGAGGCGTCCTCGAACTGGATCTGGGGCGCTATCAAGATGCCGGGTTCGACGCTCCACGATCTGCATGCATTGTGGCAGGAGCGAGGTCGGCAGGACGAGTATATAGGCACGCTAGTCAATGCCTACCTGGAGCGTGGCGGCAAAGCAAAAGGGATTCCCTTCGGGGGAGCCTACGTGGACGTAGGCACGCTCCATGGCTACCGCGAAGCGATCCAGCTTCTGGGAAGCTTGCCGGACGATGACCTGATTGCTCCTGAGGTTGAGGATGGGAATGAAAGGCGGTCCAGCCGAGTGAAGGCTAGCAACGGGCTGATTCCCGAGATATCCCGTTTGGCAGATGTTGTGGCAGAAATAGTGCCCATCGTGGCGCGGAAGCAGGAAGCATGATGCCATCGGTAACGAAGAATGCGGCTGTAGGAAACTCGATCGCAAGCGGAGCGCCGAAACAGGTGCTTGCGCGGGATGAAATCGAACGGCGCGTGCGGGAGCTCGGAACGTGGTTCCATAACATGAACCTGGGTGGGGTATGGACTGCACCGGATCATTTTCTCGGCGATTATCCAGGATTCAAGTGGCGGATGTTCGAGCACGCCCTCCCGGCCGATCTGACCGGCAAAACCGTACTGGATATCGGCTGCAATGCCGGTTTCTACTCCATCGAGATGAAGCGGCGTGGTGCAGAACGAGTGATCGGTATCGACTACGACGACGACTATCTGAACCAGGCCCGGTTTGCCGCGGAAGTGCTGGGCATAGAGATCGAGTTTCAGAAGCTCTCCGTGTACGACATCCCTACGCTCGGCGAGAAGTTCGATATCGTCGTCTTTATGGGGGTGCTTTACCACCTGCGGCATCCGCTCCTCGCGCTGGATCTGATCCACGAGTACGTCGCCAGAGATCTATTCCTCTTTCAGTCCATGCAGCGTGGCAGCAAGGAGGTGGCGCATGTGCTGGCTGATTATGATTTCTGGCAGACGGATCATTTCGAACAGCCCGGCTACCCGAAGATGTACTTCATCGAACACAGGTATTCGGGTGATCCGACGAACTGGTGGGTGCCGAACCGGGCATGTACCGAGGCAATGCTGCGAAGCGCGGGCTTCGAGATCCTGAATCACCCCGAAGAGGAGGTCTACCTCTGCAAGTGGACCGAGGCGAATGTAGAACCCCTGACATGTTTCTCACGAGACGGACGGAAGAATGGTTGAAGCAGTAATGCTCTGGAACGAGCCCAACAATAAGTCCCACTGGATGTTTGAGATCGATCCGGAGTGGAAGACGTTTTCGGAGATGGTCAAACTGGCAGGTAGTGCGATAGCCGCGGAGCGTCCCGGGCTTACGCGTGTGCTGGGCGGCATCTCACCTATCGACCCGGCTTTCATGCAGCGCATGAAAGATCAGGGCGTACTCGATTGCGTCGATGCCGTAGCCGTCCACGGATTCCCGCTCGACTGGAATCACTGGCAGATCAACGAGTGGCCTGGTAAGATCGAGGAAATCCGAGCCGTTACGGATCTGCCCATCTGGGTATCGGAGGTCGGAGTTTCCTCATTCGGTGCCGAGGAAGTTCAGGATTTCGGCCTTCAGCGCACGGTTGACTTGTTGACAGGGCGCGCGCCTCGCATTCACTGGTACAGTCTGTACGATTTGCCGAAAGCATGGCCCGCGACGACACGGCATAAGGAGGCAGAGGGCTCGTCGTATTACCGCCACTTCTATATGGGACTGCTCCGGGAAGATGGCACGCCTAAGATCGCGCTGGAGCGGTTCTACGATTGTACACCCGAGTTCGGCCTCTGCCAATGGTTCCACTTCGAGGACCATCGATTGGATGCGGCCGTCGAGTGGATGAAGCGCCTCGGTGTGACGTACCTCCGGACGGGCATTAGCTGGGCCGATAGCTTCCGCCCCGATGCCGATGCCTGGTTCGACAGGCAGATGGAGGCGCTCGCCGACTTTAACGTGACAATCACCTTTTGTTTTACCCCCGAGCATAGGGGCATCGAGCCGCATCACACAAGTCCTCCGCAACAGATCGAGGAGTTCGCAGATTTTTGTGCCAGCATCGTTCGCCGCTACGCACCGGCAACACCATCCGTGATTCCCGACGCACCGCGTGCCAGCGTGTATGCAAGGCAAGATCAGCCGGTAGCGGTGACCGGGGGAATTGTCTGAACGGTGGACGGCTGATTAAGAGTCAGCGGGCCAGAGGACGTCCTGGCCTGCGGAGGCGCATGTCGCCGGATCAGGGGACCTCATGTCCTTGAAATTTGAGGCCTACAGGTAAATGCCATGGCATACATTTCCGATACGGAGATGCTCGACCGTTTCTGCTGCTTCGAGGAGTATGCACAAGGACCTCCGAAGGTAGTGGCTGTCGTCGCTCATCCCGACGATGAGACGCTCGGGCTGGCAGGTCGGCTTCCGTCCCTGCCGGAAATAACCATCGTCCATGTGACGGATGGATCTCCCCGCAACCTGGATGATGCGAGGGCTGCCGGGTTTGCCACGCGGGAAGCATACGCGTCGGCGCGGCGACGCGAACTCGTAGCAGCGCTCTCGCTTGCTGGGATTCCTGCAGAGCGGACACGTGAGATCGGGCTGGTAGATCAGGAGGCAGCACACTACCTGGTTGAACTGACCTGGATACTGGTGAGCCTGTTTCAGGATGTTCAACCGGATGCAGTCGTGACACACCCCTATGAGGGAGGGCACCCGGACCACGATGCCACGGCATTCGCTGTGCATAGCGCATGCAGGCTGTTACAGCAACGATCTGTGCGGGCGCCCGTCATCATAGAGATGACCTCCTATCACAATGCAGGCGGTGAGATGAGGGTGTGCGAGTTCTTACCGCATGCAAGTCGCGAAGCACGTCTTCTGCTACTCGCAGAGTGGCAGAAGACATTGAAGGAACAGATGATCGCCTGTTTTTCGAGTCAGAAGCACATAGTGCGACATTTCCCGGTAGACCGGGAGGTTTTCAGGTTGGCACCTGGCTATGTGTTCTCACAGCCTCCCCATAAAGGCACACTGTTCTATGAAATGTTTGACTGGGGCATGGACGGGGCACGCTGGCGTGCCCTGGTCGGTACTGCGGAAGAAGAGTTGGGACTTGTGATCAACGCATAGTAACCGGGGAGAAGTATTCGTGTGCTCGTGTGAAAGATGTCGTGCACCCGAATACTGAACACCGGTGTACCCGAATACCTGAACACAACCGATGACACGGACCATACTCAATGTGGCCTACCCGCTGGCGCCGGTCGGACCGGACGCCGTCGGTGGGGCGGAGCAGGTGCTGACGCATCTGGATGCTGCGCTCGTGCGGTCCGGTCATCGTTCTATCGTGGTTGCCTGCGGGGGCTCGGTGGTGAGCGGTACACTGGTTGCGACACCTGCCCCGGACGGAGTATTAGACGAAGTGGTGAAACGAAAGGCCTGGATGCGGCACCGGGAGGCTATCATCGAGGCACTTGACCGCTGGCCTGTCGATGTCGTTCACATGCACGGGGTGGATTTCCTGCACTACCTGCCGCCTCCTGGTGTACCCGTTCTCATTACGCTGCACCTACCAATTGACTGGTATCCGGAAGGCATCGTTCGTCTGGACCGTCCGGATACGTTCTTCCATTGTGTCTCCCGATCCCAACGAGAAACCTGCCCTGATGGATTGCACCTGCTTCCGGAGATCGAAAACGGGGTGGACGTGGATGGACTGACCGTTCGCCACGCCAAACGAGGTTTTATCTGCTCGCTGGGACGGATCTGCCAGGAGAAGGGGTTTCACCTCGCGCTTGACGCGGCACGGCAAGCCGGTGTGCCCATGGTGCTGGCGGGAGAGGTATTTCCCTATGCCGACCACCGGCAGACGTTCGAGTCAGAAATCATACCCCGACTGGATAAGTACCGGGTCTATATAGGGCCGGTCGGATTTGATAAAAAGCGGCGCCTGCTCACGGCGGCGCGGTGTCTGCTCGTGCCCAGCCTTGCTCCCGAGACGAGTTCTCTCGTAGCCATGGAAGCACTTGCCTGCGGCACGCCGGTCGTGGCGTTTGCGTCTGGGGCGTTGCCGGAGATTATCGAACAAGGGAGGACCGGGTTCATCGTCAACGGGGTGGAAGAAATGGTGGAAGCCATCTACGCTACTGCTACTCTGGATCCGGAGGTGTGCCGTGCTGTCGCGCGAGAGCGATTCTCGCTGGATCGGATGACCACACGGTATCTCGAAGTCTACGAGCGGATAGCTTCCCTTCAGGTGAGCCGGTCTATCCTCGCCGAAACGCTTGAACCGAACTCGGTGACACGCCATGTGGTCTGATGTCGTCACCCATATCGATACCGTCGAGGAAATCACCACGATAGCGGGGCTGGAGCGCCTGCGGCCGGAATGGTGGGCGTTGTGGCACGAATCCCGGACGGCCACCCCATTTCAAACCCCTTCCTGGATCATCGCGTGGTGGCAGCGCTTCGGGTGGGATGGGCTCTGGGTACTCGCACTCCGCAGTGAAGATCGCCTCGTCGGGCTCGCTCCATTGTGTATCTGGAACCGCCAGGATATTTCGGAACGAACCGTGCTGCTCATCGGAACAGGTATCACGGATTATCTCGATGCCGTATTTGCGGAGGACTTTGAGAATGCAGGGGCAGCGGCCGTATTCGAGCACCTGTCCCGCGAATGCGAACGATGGGATGTATGTGATTTCCAGCAGTTATCGGTCTCGTCGATGCTTTTGACACGCGAGTTAGGGGAAGGGTGGTCGGATGTCATCACGGAGCAGGATGTATGCCCGGTGCTCGTATTTCCGGACGGTGCCACGGATTGCACAGCTTTCCTTCCTCGCAAGATGCGGAAGAACCTTCGGTACTACCGTCGCCGCGCCGAGAGTGCCGGGGAGGTACGAATCGAGGCCGCATCGGAAGCCAACCTCGATGTCCTGGTCGATGCGCTGTTCAGGTTGCACACGAGACGGTGGGAGCGCCGAGGTGAAGCAGGCATGTTTGCCGATGAAGATGTGCAAGTGTTTCACCGCACACTGGTCAGGGATCTCCTGCAGCAGGATCTGCTTTGCATGTATGGGCTGTATCTCGATGGTACGGTCGTAGCCTGCTACTACGGCATGTTCGCGAAGGGGCAGGTCTACTCCTATATGAGCTGCTTCGATCCGGACCTACCTGAACTCAGTCTTGGCACGCAGATCATAGGTCATGCCATATGCGATACTGCACGGAAAGACGGGGTCTCGTTTGATTTCCTGCGCGGGCAGGAAGACTACAAGTACCTGTGGGGTACAACGGATCACCACACCTTTAGACGCCGGTGCCGGCTGAACAGGTCAGGCCGCACGTAGGCTGAAATCAATCGAGACCCGGTGTTTTGATTTCAGCTTTGTGAAGGGCGGCATAGATAGATGGACGGCAAGCAGGGAGGTACGACGTGACGCAAAACGGTTCCAGGGGCACGCGCAAGCTGGGTATCCGGTGGACGATCGGAGATGTGAATCCGTACGGGTTTGAAGCACTTCGGCTGTCTGTATGGGGGGCCTGGCACGTGTTCGGCCCGGAAGCTTCCTTCCTCATCTGTGTGAATACGATACCAGTGGATATAGCACGCCGCCGGGTGGGGACGCTCCCGGACGGTGTAGCCTGGCATTCCAGGTCGGCTAAGTTGCCAGGTTTTCTGCAACCGTACCTGAGTCCGGACATGGCGGAAGGGACTGCCTGGAAGTTTTCGCCGTTGCGGGTATTCGCAGACAGGCATGCGCTTGTGCTGGACAATGACGTCATTCTGTGGGATCTGCCGGAGGGGATCCGGAGGTGGTTGGAAGCAGAAGATATCGGCCGGTGTGTGATCGCAGAAGACGTCAGGCGGTGCTTCGGCCAGTTCGATAGCATGTGCGGGCCGGAGCCTCGCAACGCCGGCATCATTGGTCTACCTCCCGGGTTCGACTATGAAGCTGCTCTAGCTGAGGTTCTCAGGGAGAAGCCTGTCCTGATGACCTCCGAACAGGATGAGCAGGGCCTGCAAGTGGCCGCTTTATGCCGGCATAGCGAGCCGCTCATCGTTACTACCGAAGAGGTGACAATCTGCTCTCCGTTTCCTCCGCATATGTCGTACCTGGGGCGATGCGGCGCTCACTTCGTGGGCCTCAATACGAAACACATACCGTGGAGCCTGAATGGCCGCTCTGCGACGGAATACATTCGGGAGCACTGGGAACGACATCGAGGGACGATCTACGAGAAGATCGGCATCGCGCCTGAACATCCGGTTCCGGCAGGTCTATCTGGCAACGTTGGATATCGTACAGAACCGGACTCCAATCAGCACAGCCACCTGACACCTTGAGACAGAATACTATGGATACGAAAAAGGTAAGAGTTGCCATCATCGGCGTCGGTAACTGCGCTTCCTCACTGGTTCAGGGTGTGCAATTCTATAAGGATGCGAACGAGAGCGACTTCGTGCCCGGGTTGATGCACGTCAGTCTCGGTGGATACCACATCCGGGATATAGAGTTTACGGCGGCTTTCGATGTGAATGCAGAAAAGGTCGGCAAGGACCTTTCTGAAGCCATCTTTGCTCAGCCCAATAACACGTACAGGTTCTCGGATGTGCCTTTTCTGGGAGTTAGGGTATATCGGGGCGTTACGCTCGATGGTCTCGGTAAATACCTCAAAGAGGTGGTTGAGGAGTCGCCTGCCGAACCGGACGATATCGTTCGTATTCTGAAAAAGACGAAGACGGACGTCGTCATCTCGTACCTCCCGGTTGGTTCGGAACAGGCTACGCGGTACTATGCGGAGCGGATTCTGGAAGCCGGATGTGGAATGGTAAACTGTATTCCTGTGTTTATAGCCTCCGATCCGTTCTGGCAGCAGAAATTCGCCGAGCGGCGGTTGCCACTCATCGGCGATGATATCAAATCGCAGGTCGGGGCAACGATCACGCACCGTATCCTGACCAACCTGTTCCGCGAGCGGGGGGTACGGCTGGACCGTACGTACCAGCTAAACTTCGGTGGTAATACGGATTTCATGAACATGCTGGAACGTGAGCGCCTGCACTTGAAGAAAGTATCCAAAACACAGGCGGTTACCAGCCAGCTCGATTATCCGTTGCCGGACAACAACATTCACGTTGGGCCGAGTGATTATATCCCGTGGCTGGAAGACCGTAAGTGGTGCCACATTCGCATGGAGGGTACGACATTCGGGAATGTCCCTCTCACCTGTGAACTCAAGCTGGAAGTGTGGGACTCTCCAAACTCGGCGGGTGTCGTCATCGATGCCGTTCGTTGTGCAAAGCTGGCGTTGGACCGGGGCATCGGTGGCCCGCTTATTGGGCCGGCGAGCTACTTTATGAAATCGCCTCCGGTGCAATTCACTGATAACGAGGCGCACGAGCGGACCGAAGCATTCATTCGCAATGAATCCGGAGATGATCTGGATCTTTTTGATGCGGGCGAGGACCGAAAACTCCACATGTTCCAATCCGTTGGGGGCGATGGTGGTGCTCCGGTACGATCAATGGATAGGGATACCCTGGGATGAGTGCGACGACATTCTATCTCATCCGGCATGCCCAGAAAGAAGGCGGGGAGGGATGGCTGCCCGGGCGGATGCGGGGTGTACACATTACGGAGGAAGGGCGTGCTCAGGCCGAACGGTTGGCTGATGCACTGGCCGACGTGCCTTTTCAAGGTATCTACTGCAGCTCATTGGAACGTGTGTATGAGACAGCACGACCACTATGTGAGCGGCTGGGCCTGCCGTGGAATACGGTGGACGAAATACTGGAAATCGACTTCGGGGACTGGACGAACCGAACGATTGGTGATCTCGATGGCGATGAAGTATGGCGGCGCTTCAATACGTTCCGAAGTGGCACCTGTGCCCCGCGCGGCGAACTCATGCTGGATGTGCAGGCGCGGTTCGTCAGGAAAATGATTGAGCTACAGGCTGTACACTCCGGTGGAACAGTGGCTCTCTTCAGTCATGCCGATCCCATTCGTTGTGCGATTGCTTACTTTTTAGGGATTCCCCTTGATTTCTTCCTGCGAATCGAGATCGATCCTGCATCCGTGAGCATCATTGAACTGGATGACTATGGACCCCGCGTTCGCTGCGTGAATCAGAACCTGATCGGGCAAGCTATTCTGTAGGGAAGGGCCTCTGATGCTCGTATTCATCGAAGCCGGTTCAGATTCGAAGGGAATACCGGCGAACTTTGTGTCTCCGCGAACGTTCGCAAACTCTCTCGTCAGCATGATCCACATCTAACAATGAGTGTCGTAGCAAAGCGCCTGCGAGGAAAAGAACAACGCCGCAACCGCATCATCAGCGCTGCCGAGCGCGTTT
>Ga0164243_10013205_pt1 | contig 11638 bp, 7 predicted proteins | sample OricompcompostOP_FD_108781 | JGI IMG/M metagenome (GOLD analysis project Ga0164243, IMG submission 108781) | Organic Plus compost microbial communities from Emeryville, California, USA - Original compost - Organic plus compost (OP) | ecosystem: Engineered > Solid waste > Mixed feedstock >... | reverse complement strand
CTGTACGGGCAGGCGCTGCTGCTCGGCCACCACCCGGTGCGGCCGGCCGACGTCACGCTGATGAACCGTTCCCTGCTGGGCCTGCTGGACGCGGCCGTACCCGAGGAGAGGTGAGCCGGATGCCGGTCGACGAGCAGGAGGCGTGGGAGGCGCTGGGTGCCGCCTGGCGGCTGCCCTCCGGTACCGGCCAGGTCGCCGCGATCGAGCGGGTGGTCGCGGCGGCGGACGCCGGCGAGTGGCCGGACCTGCGATTCGCGGCCCGGTCGCTCGCGGTCACCGCGTACCAGGACGCCGGGGAGACGCACAAAATGTTCGTGCCGTTCGCCTGGTGCGTGGCGGCGCTGGACCGGGGCGAGGCCGACGACCGGTTCGTGCATCACGTGATGTGGTCGTTCAAGCACATCGTGGCGCACCTGCCGAAGTTCCCCGAGGTGCCGCTGTCGCGCACGATGTCGGTACTGGACGACATGGAGCGGCGGTACCGGGCCGGCGGGCACAGCATGCACGCGGTGCACCAGTACCGGTGGCTGATCGCGCAGCACCTGGGGGACGCGGCGCAGGCGGCCGACCAGTACCGGCTGTGGTGCGCCGCGCCGCGCGACGACCTGTCCGACTGCGCCGGCTGCGAGCCGACCGCCCGGGTCGAGCACCTGGCCGACATCGGCGCCGACGAGGAGGCGGTACGGCTGGCCGAGCCGGTCCTCGCCGGCGAGCTGAGCTGCGCCGAGCAGCCGCAGATGCTGCTCACCGCGCTGCTGCTGCCGTACCTGCGGACCGGTCGGTACGAGCAGGCCGCCGACGCGCACCGCCGCGCCTACCGCGCGATCCGGTCGTCCCGCGCCGAGCTGGGGCCGGTGGCGCAGCACATCGAGTTCTGCGCCCGTACCGGCAACGAGCCGCGCGGCCTGGAACTGGTCGAGCGGCACCTGGGGTGGCTCGCCGCGCCCTGCGACCCGTACGCCGAGATGCGGTTCGCCGCCTCCGCCGCGTTGCTGCTGCGCCGGGTCGCCGACGCCGGGCACGGCGACGACGAGCTCGCGGTACCCGTTCCCGGCGACCCGGCAGGTCACGGCGACCCGGCTCGGCACGGGGGTGCGGCCGGGGTCACGGTGGCGGAGCTGGCGGGCGAGCTGGCGGAGCGGGCCAGGACCCTGGCGGCCCGGTTCGACCAGCGGAACGGGACCGGGCACCAGGGCCGTACCATCGCCGCCCTGCTCGACGCCGAGCCGCTGGTGCCGCGGCTGCCGTTGGCCCGGGCCGGCTGGGGCACCCCGGTGCCGGCACCGACGCCGCCCGAACAAGCCGCCCCCGAACAAGCCGCCCCGGAGCCGGTCGTGACCGCGACCGACCCGGCGGCGCTCGCCGACCTGGCCGAACGGTACGGGCGGGAGTTCGACGAGGACGCCGAGCAGGCGGCGTGGGCCCGGTTCGACCAGGTGTGTCCGGAGCCGACCGGGACGCTCGCCGGACGCCGGATGCTCGCCCGCGGCCGAGCCCGTACCACCGAGCTGGCCGAGGCGGAGCGGCTCTGGCGGGCGGCGGCCGACCTGCTCGCCGACGACCCGGTACGGCGCAACACCGCGACCAGCCTCGCCGGCCTGGCTCGCTGCCGGCTCGGCGATCCGGACACCGGCCTGGCCGAACTCGCCGCCGCCCGCGACGCGCTCGCCGCCGAGCCCGCCGATCCCGAGGGGTGGCAGGCCGATGCGGTACGGGCCGCGCAGGAACGGGTCGCGGTCGGGCTGGACGCGGCGGGCCGGGTACCGGAGGCGGTCGAGGCGGCGCGGGAGGCGCTGACCTGGCCGGGCGGTACGCGGCGGGTCGGGCTCACCCACGCCCGGCTCGCGTTCCTGCTGGCCCGGGCGGACCAGCCGGCGGAGGCGCTGACGCACGCCACCGAGGCGGTACGGCTGCTCGACGGCAGGCCGGCCGAGATGGTGGCCGGGGTACGGCTGCTCCGCGGCCAGCTGCACGCCCAGGCCGGTGACTTCGCCGCCGCGCTGCCGGAGTTCCGGGCCGCGACCGCGGCACCGGACGAGGCGACCCGGGCCGACGCGTACCGGATGGCGGGGCACGCCGCGCTGGACGGTGACCGGCCGGAGGCGGCGGTCGCGCCGCTCACCGACGCGGTCGGGCTGCTGCTCGGGCAGGACAGGTACGCGGAGGCCGCGCGGGCGCGGTATGCGCTGGCCGATGCGCTCGCGCGTACCGGTCGGTTCGAGGAGGCGGCCGGCGTCGGCGAGGACGCGCTGAGCGGCCTCGGTACCGGCGAGGACGACCTCGGCACCCGCCTCGACACCCTGGTGTTGCTGGGGTACGTGTACCGGGAGCTCGGCGCGACCGCCGCCGCGGTCGAGGCGCTGGACGAGGTGGCGCGGCACTGCGCGGCGGCCGGCAACCCGGCCGGTGTCGGCGAGGCGAACGGCCGGATCGCGACGGTACTGGACGCGGTGGACCGGGACGCCGAGGCGGCCGAGCGCTGGTCGGCCAGCGCGAACGCGTTCTGGGTGGCCCGGCAGGACGACGACCTCACGGCCGAGCAGCGCGCGACGCTGGCGGCCGAGGAGCTGTCGTCGGCCCGGAACGCGGCGCTGTCCTGGCAGTGGGCGGAGCGTACCGACCGGGCGCTGGCGGCGCTGCCCGCCGCCGACGACGCCGCCGCGGCGACCGACCCGGCCGACCCGCGGTCCGGCTGGGAACGGGCCATGCTCGGGTACGACGCGGGCCGGATCCTCGCCGCGGCGGATCGGCCGGAGGAGGCGCTGGCGCGTACCGGTGCGGCGGTGGCGGGGTTCGCGGAGCTGCGCGAGCGTGGCGTGCTGGACGAGAAGCCGACCCCGGTCGATGTCGCGGTGGGTACGCTGCACGGCCGGTTGCTGCTCGCCCTCGGCCGTACCGCCGACGCGCGCAGTGTGCTGACCGCGCTGCTGGACCGGCTGCCCGCCGAGGCCGAGCACCGCCGCGCCGACATCGCCGAGCTGCTGGCCGAAACGGAGCGCTGACCGGCCGAGCGACGGTCCGGCCGTACGTTGCCGGCGTCGCCGGGCCGGGAGGCGGGACCGGCCGAGCGACGGTCCGGCCGTACGTTGCGGCGTCGCCGGGCCGGGGGGTGCCTCGGGCGGGGACGCCGAGTGCGCCGGGACCGGCGCGGTCACGTGGGGTAGAACTGGGCGTCCCGGTCGAGCCGGTGCGCGCCGTGGTCCGCAACGGAGGTGACGTCCCGCGGCGCGGGGACGTCGAACTCCGACCGGTGCCGGCCGACGTCCCGCGACACCGCGGTCAGGAACCGGTGAATCTGCCGGTCGCGCTCGCCGATCGCGGTACCCAGCTTGACCGTCGCGGACCGCATCTTCGTCACGGTTTCGTCGGCGGTACCGCCGCTCAACGGTACGTGCTTGTTGCCGAGACTCGCGCTCAGCGACTGGTACGCGGACACGCCCGCCGTACCGAGCCCGATGACCGCCGGCAGCGTGATGCCACCCTCGGTCGCGACGAGCGCGGCCACCACGGAGAGGCTCGCCGTCACCGTGGCGCCGAAGAACGGGCACAGGCTCGACGCGTCGAGCGCGTCCAGTGTCCGCTCCCCGATCAGGCCGATGTCGGCGTTGGTCTTGTGGGCCAGCGCCGCGCGCCATTCCAGCGCGTTCGCCAACGCCGCCGCCAGCCAGCTCTGCCGCCGCACCGCGCTCGTGGTCTGGTGCAGGAAGAAGGTACGGAAGTTGTCCGCCGCCGTGCCGGACCAGTCCAGCAGGTGCCCGTCGAGATCCGCGCACAGCTTGTCGACCGGCACCGGCGGCGTGTATGCGTTCGGCGGCAGCCGGTACTGGCCGGCGCCTCCGTCACCGCCGTGCCGGTCACCCGGCGCCAGTACGGACGCGGCCGTCCACAGGTTGTCCGCCAGGTACGCCCAGTGCGCCGGGTCCGGCATGTGGAACGAGGCGAACAGCTGGGGAATGTCCCGGTACGCGGCCGGCGTCACCGTCCACGGTGTCCGCCACCTTCTTGTTGAGAACCTCGAACGCCTCGGCAAGCTCGGGCAGGTCGTGCCTGCCGGCCGCGTACAACTCGGCAAGGTCTACGCCGAGCCGCCTCCCCTGTACCGTCACGATTCCGCCTCTCCCCGTCCGATGTACACCTGCGTCCGATCCGGATCCGCACCGGGCGGTACCCAGATCCGGGCGGACTGCGCTCCGCGCCGGACGTGCGCGCGGGTGTCCCCGCACAGAATCCGACCGCGACGATCGCGAAAGAGAACCGAGGCATATGCCCGGCGCAGCCGCGTGGAGTCTCGACCGCGCACGGTGAACCGAAGAGACGCCATGCCGTCCTCGTCGCGGTCCCCGAGCGCAACATCGCGCACCGTGGCGACTGGCCACCGCTCCGGCTTCCGGCCGGACCCGAACTCCGCTGCGACGATCCGGATGCGGACGTCGTGCACGTCGTCCGCGTCGTACTGCGTCCGCCCACCGGCAATGTAACCGTCCCAGGCGATCCGCTCGCCCGGCCCCAGACCGGCGAAGTCGGACGGGGAGAAGTAGAGGTGGTCGACACCGTTGCGGGCCCGGACCGGGCTTCCATCCGCTGCCAACGGTTCGACGTCGACCCGGATGTCGCGCGCAGCCTCCGCACAGGGGTTCTCGACCACGAACGCGTACTTGATGTCGCCCGCATAATCCCAGTCACCACCGGCCCGCACCGGATCCTCGCTGACGGAGGTGAAGCCGTGGTCGAGGATGTCGAGGTGGCAGCCGGGGGTAGCGGGAGGTGCGCTGGCGCCGGCGCGCGGCGCCGTGCTCGGCCGGGTCGCGACGACCGTGATCACCACGGCCGCCAGGATCACGACGACCGCGGCGGCACCACCGAGACACCAGCGGCGACGGCGACTCCGCGACGCCGGTACAGGCTGCTCCTCGGCACCGGGGATCTCCTCGTCACCGGGCATGCGGACTCCTCGAAGCGATGTCGTGGCGGTGGTCAGGCGGTCAGCAGGTCGCGCCAGAAGGTGGCCTCGGCGGCCGCGTACCGCAACGCGTAGGTCTGTTGGAAGTGGTCGTGCACCACCGCACCGATCGTCGCCTGCAGCTCGGCGACGAACTGCGCCGCCGGCAGCGTACGGATCGTCCCGTCCGCGATGGACACGTCCCAGGCGAGTAGCGCACGGGTGCGGATCGTGATCGCGCCACCCGGTGCCGTGGCGGTCGCGGTGAGCTGTTCGAGCCGCCGGCGGCGGTCGCGGTCCTCGCCCTCGTCGTCAACGAGGTCGTCACCGACGACGTCCCGGAGTACCTCGTACGCGGCCTGCCGGTACCGCACCCACATCAGCGCACCGAGCTGGGAGAGCTGGTGGGCGAGCTGCTCGTCGGTGTACCGCGGGTAGCTGGCGGGGTCGATGCGCACCGACAGCCGAGCGCCCCCGATGACGGTTGCCGTGACGTGTCCGTCCGGTGACGCCACGTCGACCGTCAACTCGGCAAGACGGTGGGCGAGATCGGACATTGCAGCTCCACTCGGCTGGTACCGGCACGATCCTGGTGAGTGTTGCAGCATGCGGCAAGCTCCGACGGGTGGGTGGACGATCTCACACCGTCGCGAACAGCTCCGGCACTCTCGTTAGGATCGCGGCGGACAAACGATCTCCCGACAGCGTCGTCGGAGGCACCCTGATACCGGGAGGGGCTTTCGATGGCTGAGGAGTTGCGGGCGCCGGACGCGGCGCTGCGGGCGGACATCCGCCGGCTCGGCACGCTGCTGGGCGAGGCACTGGTCCGGCAGGAGGGCGGCGACCTGCTGGAGGCGGTCGAGGAGGTCCGGGCGCTGGTCCGTACCGATTCGGCGGCGGCGGCGCGCCGGCTGGCGGAGCTGGACGTGGCGACCGGTACCAAGCTGGGCCGGGCGTTCTCCACGTACTTCCACCTGGCAAACGTGACCGAGCAGGTGCACCGGGCCCGGGACCTGCGGGCGGCGCGCGCGGTGACCGGCGGCTGGCTGCGGGAGACCGCCGAGCTGATCCGCAAGGCCGGTACCGCGCCGGCCGACGTGGACGCGGCGGTACGGCGGCTGGCGATCCGGCCGGTGTTCACCGCGCACCCGACCGAGGCGGCCCGCCGGTCGATCCTGGTCAAGCAGCGCGCGCTCGCCGACGTACTGGACGCGGAGGCGGCCGAGAAGGCGCTCGGCGGCGGCGGTGACACGGCCGCGTACGACCGGCGGCTGGCGGAGCTGATCGACCTGCTGTGGCAGACCGACGAGCTGCGGCTGACCCGGCCGGAGCCGACCGACGAGGCGCGCAACGCGATCTACTACCTGACCGAGCTGTACGCGAACGCCGCGCCCCGGGTGCTCGCCGACCTGCACGACACGCTCGCCGATCTGGGCGCCGAGGTGCCGGTCACGGCGCGGCCGTTCACGTTCGGTACCTGGATCGGCGGCGACCGGGACGGCAACCCGTACGTGACGCCCGAGGTCACCGCGACCGTCCTGCTGTTGCAGCACGAGTACGGCATCCGCTCCGCCGAGGCCGCGATGGACGGCCTGGTGAGCGACCTGTCGCTGTCCGCCCGGCACGCGCGGGTGTCGGACGAGCTGGCGGCGAGCATCGACGCGGACCTGGCGGCGCTGCCGGAGCTGCCGGCCCGGTTCCGCCGGGTCAACGCGGAGGAGCCGTACCGGCTGAAGGCGCGCTGCATCAAGCAGAAGCTGGCGAACACCCGGGCCCGGCTGGCGGCGAAGCGGCCGCACGAGCCGGGACGGGACTATCTCGGTACCGCCGAGTACGTGGCGGATCTGGAGCTGATCCGCCGTTCCCTGGCCGAGCACGACGGCGCGCTGATCGCGGACGGCCGGGTGGCGGACACGATCCGCGCCGCGCAGGCGTTCGGGCTGCAACTGGCCACGATGGACGTACGGGAGCACTCGGCGAAGCATCACGCGGTGCTGGCGCAGCTGTACGCGGCGGTCGGCGAGGTGGACTACGCCGCGCTGGATCGCCCCGCCCGTACCGATCTGCTCGCCCGCGAGCTGGCCGGGCGGCGGCCACTGTCCACCCCGGACGCCGAGCTGGGCGAGGCGGAGCGACGCACGTACGACGTGTTCGCCACGATCCGCGAGGTGCAGGACACGTTCGGTCCGGAGGTGATCGAGAGTTACATCGTCTCGATGACGCACGGCATCGACGACCTGCTGGCCGCGGTGATCCTGGCCCGGGAGAACGGCCTCGTCGACGTCCACAGTGGACGGTCCCGGTTGGACTTCGTACCGCTGCTGGAGACGGTGCACGAGCTCAAGACCGGCGGCGAGCTGCTGGACGCGCTGCTCGGCATCCCGGAGTACCGGCGGATCGTGGCCGCCCGCGGCGACGTGCAGGAGATCATGCTCGGGTACTCCGACTCCAACAAGGAGGCCGGGATCGCCGCCAGCCAGTGGTCGATCCACCAGGCGCAGCGCGCGATGCGGGACACCGCGGCGAAGCACGGCGTCACGCTGCGGCTGTTCCACGGCCGCGGCGGTACGGTCGGGCGCGGTGGCGGCCCCACCCACGAGGCGATCCTGGCCCAGCCGTACGGGACGCTGGACGGCTCGATCAAGGTCACCGAGCAGGGCGAGGTCATCTCCGACAAGTACACGCTGCCGGCGCTGGCCCGGGAGAACCTGGAGCTGACCGTCTCGGCGGTGTTGCAGGCCACGCTGTTGCACACCGAGCCGCGGCAGGCGGCGAACGAGCTCGCGGTGTGGGACTCGGTGATGGACACGGTGGCCGGCGCCGCGGAGGAGACGTACCGGACGCTGGTCGAGCATCCGCGGCTGCCGGACTACTTCTGGGCCTGTACGCCGACCGCCCTGCTCGGCTCGCTCAACATCGGCTCCCGCCCGTCGAAGCGCCCCAGCACCGACGCCGGGCTGGACGGGCTGCGCGCGATCCCGTGGGTGTTCGGCTGGACCCAGACCCGGCAGATCGTCCCCGGCTGGTACGGGGTCGGTTCCGGCCTGGCCGCGGCCAAGGCGGCGGGGCTCACCGACACGCTGCGCGAGATGTACCGGCGGTGGCAGTTCTTCCGTACCTTCATCTCGAATGTCGAGATGATGCTCGCCAAGACCGACCTGTCCATCGCCGGCCGGTACGTGGACGCTCTGGTACCGGACGACCTGCGGCACTTCTTCGGCCAGATCGAGACCGAGTACGACACGACCGTCGCCGAGGTCCTCGCCATCACCGGTGAGGAGCACCTGCTGGACGCCCAGCCGGTGCTGCAGCGGACCCTGGCGGTACGCGACACGTACCTGGAGCCGCTGCACCACCTCCAGGTGTCGCTGCTCGCCAAGTACGGCGACGGCGCCGACGAGGACCTGCAGCGGGCGCTGCTGTGCACCGTCAACGGCATCGCCGCGGGCCTGCGCAACACGGGATGACGGTCCGGAGTGGATCGTGGACGTACCGGCCGGGGCAAGCGGTTGCCCGCTCGATCGACCCGAATTCGGCGGTGGCGGGACGGGGGCGGTCTCGGGTACTCATGATGGGCTGCAAGACTGTGCAGACTCATCGATTGGGGGTGCGATGGCCGAGTGGGTCCTGCCCGACGGCGTGCTGCGTGACGCGCCGTCGTACACGCCGCGCCCCGCCGAGCTCGCCGATCTCGAGCTGCTCCTGTCCGGGGCGTACGCGCCGCTGACCGGGTTCCTGGCCAGCGACGACGTGGCGAGCGTCGCCCGACGCGGCACGCTCGCCGACGGTACGCCCTGGCCGGTGCCGATCACGCTGGTGATCCCGGTGGAGGTCGCCGAGCGGCTCGATCCGGGCCAGGCGGTACGCCGGCTGCTGATCCTGACCGACCCGGAGGGTGCTCCGGTCGCCGCGGTCGAGGCGACCGAGCTCACCGAGGTACGGGACGGCTGGTTCCGGGTGGGCGGCCCGGTGCGGCGGGTCGGCGCCCCCGAGCACGGCGCGTTCCGGCGGCTGCGGCGTACCCCGGAGGAGGTGCGCGCCGGGCTGCCGGAGGGTCGGGTGCTCGGCGTGATCGCCACCCGCCCGCTGCACCGCCCGCAGCTCGCCCAGATCGGCAACGCCGCCCGGACGATCGGCGCGCACGTGCTGATCTTCGTACCGGTGGCGGGCCCGGGCCCGGAGGGTCTCGCGCCCGAGGTGCTGGTGCGGTCGGTGCTCGCGGCCAGTGACCGGATCCCGCCGGCGACGATCGTCGCCGTACCGCTGCTGTCCCGCGGCGACGAGGTGCGGGACGGGCTGCTGCGGGCCCGGATCGCGGCGAACTACGGCGCCACCCACCTGCTGTCCACCGGTACCGCCGTGGGCGGCGCCATCCGCGTCGTGGTGCCGCGCGACTTCGCGTACGACAGCCGGGACGGCCAGTGGCGCCCGATGGACGACGTGCCGCCGCGGCAGCGGCGTACCGCCATGTCCGTCGACGAGATCAACGACCTGCTGGACCGCGGCTCCCCGCTGCCCGAGTGGCACACCCCGCCCGCGGTGGCGAACGAGCTGCGCAAGGCCCGGCCGCCGCGCCGGCAGCGCGGGCTCGTCCTGCTGTTCACCGGGCTGTCCGGGGCCGGCAAGTCGACCGTCGCGCGCGGCGTCGGCGACGCCCTCGCCGAGTCCGGCGAGCGCCGCGCCACCACGCTGGACGGCGACGTGGTGCGGCGGATGCTGTCCGCCGGGCTCGGCTTCTCCGCCGAGGACCGGGACCGCAACATCCGGCGGATCGGGTTCGTCGCGGCCGAGGTGGCCCGGCACGGCGGGATCGCGCTGTGCGCCCCGATCGCCCCGTACGCGCGGACCCGGGCCGAGGTGCGCGCGATGGTCGAGTCGGTCGGCGCCGACTTCGTGCTGATCTACGTGGCGACGCCCCTGGACGTCTGCGAGGACCGCGACCGCAAGGGGCTGTACGCGAAGGCACGCGCCGGCATGGTGCCCGCCTTCACCGGCGTATCGGACCCGTACGAGGAGCCGACGGACGCCGATCTGACCCTGGACACGAGCAAGCTGAACGTCGACGAGGCGGTGGACGAGGTGCTCGACTTCCTGGTCTCCGGCGGCTGGCTGGACTCGGCGGGCCGATGAACGACCTCCTGCTGATCGTCGCCGGGCTCGGTGTCGGTGTTGTCGTCGGACTCACCGGTATGGGCGGCGGCGCGCTGATGACGCCGATGCTGGTGCTGTTCTTCGGGGTGCCGCCGCTCGCGGCGGTGTCCAGCGACCTGATGGCCAGCCTGATCATGAAGCCGGTCGGCGGGTTCGTGCACCTGCGCCAGGGCACCGTGGACAAGCGCCTGGTGGGCTGGCTGTGCGTGGGCAGCGTGCCGTGCGCGTTCGGTGGCGTACTGGTGGCCAGATCGTTCGGCGACGGCGAGCAGATGCAGCACGTCATCCAGCTCGCGTTGGGGGTGGCGCTGCTGCTCGCGGTGGCCGGGCTCGCCGCGAAGGCGTTCGTCGGGGTACGCGAGGAGGGCCGCGGGAACGCCGCGCCGGCCGGCCCGGTCCGGGTCCGACCGGTACCGACGCTGGTCGTCGGCGCCATCGGCGGGCTGATCGTCGGGATGACCTCGGTCGGCTCCGGCTCGTTGATCATCGTGGCGCTGCTGGCGCTGTACCCGATGCTGTCCGCGCGTGACCTGGTCGGTACCGACCTGGTGCAGGCCGTCCCGCTGGTGGCCGCGGCGACGCTGGCGCACCTGGCGTTCGGTGACTTCCGGCTCTCGCTCACCGTGTTCCTGCTGATCGGTGCGCTGCCCGGGGTGTACCTGGGTGCGAAGCTGTCCTCGCGCGCCCCGGGTGCGGTGGTGCGCCGGGCGCTCGGTCTGGTCCTGCTCGCGAGCGGACTGAAGATGCTCGGTGTCGGGAACGTGGCGCTGCTCGTCGCGGTGGCCGGCGGCCTGATCGTGTGCATCCCGGGCTGGCTGCTGCTGCGGCCGGTGATCGCGGCGCGGCTCGCGGGCCGTACGGCGGCGGCGACCGCGTCCGATCGTCGTACCCAATAAACCCACTAATCCGCTCGGAACAGTTGCACCGAGGTCGAACGGGCTCAACGACGGCGTGCCGACGCAGTCGGTACCGAACTCGTCGACGGCGCCGCGCTCCCCGACGGGCTCGTGGACGGTGTCCCGGTCGGCGGCGGGCTGGTGGACGGCGGCGCCGGCGGCGAACTGGGCAGCGCCGGCGGGCTCGGCGTGGGCACGGTGACCTGGAAGATCGGCAGCGCCCCCAGCTTCCGGTACGCGGGCAGCGCATCCGCCGGGTGGTCCACCCGGGAGTCGTGGCCGCCCCCGGCGTCCGGCGTGTCGAAGTACACCAGCGCCTTGATCCGCGGGAACCGCGCGATCTCGGTACCGACGTTGTCGTAGAACCACGCCTTGTGGCCGGTGTCCGTACCGGTCCACACGCCCCACTCGCCGAGCATCATCGGCTTGTCCGGGAACCGTTTCGCCGCCCAGTCGTAGAAGCCGGGCCAGCCGTCCTCCCGTACCGGCGTCTCGGGCCGGCGCTCGACCGCCGGCCGGGGCGGCCAGGTACCGGACGGGCTCGGCGACCCCGACGCCGACGGGCCGGACGACGACGGCGACGGGCTGGACGAGGGTGGGCCGCTCGATGCCGACGGGCTCGGGCTCGGCGAGACCGACGGCGACAGCGACG
>Ga0164243_10013204_pt1 | contig 11638 bp, 12 predicted proteins | sample OricompcompostOP_FD_108781 | JGI IMG/M metagenome (GOLD analysis project Ga0164243, IMG submission 108781) | Organic Plus compost microbial communities from Emeryville, California, USA - Original compost - Organic plus compost (OP) | ecosystem: Engineered > Solid waste > Mixed feedstock >... | reverse complement strand
GCGAAGTCCTACGGCCGCGCTCCGACGTTCCTGGCGATGACCGGGTACGAGCAGGTCCGCAGCGTGGTCGCCGAGCTCGCCGGTGACCACGAGGCCGCGTCGCGGGTCGAGCTGGAGCTGCCCGACACCGGTGTGTGCGGCGGGTCAGGGCTGTTCGACGCACCGGAAGAGGCGTCGTTGGGCGGCTGCTGCACGCCCGCGCCGCAGCTGATCCAGCTCGGCACGAGGACGGCGGGATGAGCCGCGGCCGCCTGATCGTCGTCGGCGGCGGCCAGTCCGGGCTCGCCGCTGCCCGTGCCGGGCAGGAGAAGGGCTGGGAGCCGGTGGTCCTTGAGGCCGCTCCGGAGCCGGTCGGGTCCTGGCCGCGCTACTACGACAGCCTGCGTCTGTTCTCCCCGCGCCGCTACAGCGCATTCCCGGGCCACCCGTTCCCCGGCGACCCCGACGGATACCCGGGCCGCGACGAGGTCGTCGACTACCTCCGCGGCTATGCCCGCAGTCTTGATGTCGAGATCCGAACCGGGGCTCGGGTCGTCGGCGTGGCCGCGGACGGCCTCTCGTTCATGGTCGAGCTGGCCGACGGGAGCAGGTTCGAGGGGTCCGCGCTGATCGCCGCCTCGGGCTCGTTCGGCAACCCGCACGTGCCGACGATCCCCGGTCAGAGAGCCTTCGGCGGCCGGGTCCTGCACGTGGCCGACTACCGGTCCCCGGAGGAGTTCTCGGACCAGCGGGTCGTGGTCGTCGGCGCGGGCAACTCCGCCGTCCAGGTCGCCCACGAGCTCGCCGACCACGCCAGGACGTCGCTGGCGGTGCGGGACCGGGTCCGGTTCGCGCCGCAGGTCATCGCCGGAAAGGATCTGCACTGGTGGTTGAAGGTGACCCGCGCCGACCTGCTGCCGCCGTCGGTCCTCGCCCGGATCGTCACCGGCACCCCAGTGATCGGCACCGACAAGTACCGGAAGGCGCTGGAGGCGGGACGCCCCGACCAGCGGCCCATGTTCGCCGAGTTCGCCTCCGACGGTGTCGTGTGGCCGGACGGCTCGCGGGAGCAGGTCGACGCGGTGGTGTTCGCGACCGGTTACCGGCCGCATCTGCCGTACCTGCGTTCCCTCGGCGTCCTCGACGAAGCCGGCATGCCGAGACATGACCGTGGGGTCGCGACCGGCCTGCCGGGTGTGGGTTTCCTCGGTCTGGAGTTCCAGCGCTCGTTCTCCACGAACACGCTGCGCGGGGTCCACCGCGACGCCGACTACGCGGTCACGGCTCTGGCCGGGCAGCCGCGGGGTGCCGCCGTTGCCTGAGCTGGCGACGCGCCCAGCGCTGGGGACGGTGCTGGCGGCGCTGTGCGTGACCGAGATCGCCTCCTGGGGCCTGCTCTACTACGCCTTCCCCGTCCTCGCCCCGCGGATCAGCGCCGACACTGGCTGGTCGCCGGTCGTCGTCGCCTCGGCATTCTCGGCCGCGCTGGTCGTCTCGGCGCTGGCCGGGGTGCCGGTCGGCCGGGTCATCGACCAGCACGGGCCGCGCCGCATCATGTCCGCCGGCTCGATCCTCGGCGTCCTCGCCCTCGTGGTGATCGCCGTCTCGCCGGAACTGCCGGTCTTCATCGGTGGCTGGGTGCTGGCCGGGGCCGCGATGGCCGGGGTGCTCTACCCGCCGGCTTTCGCCGCGATCACCGGCTGGTTCTCGGGTCGACGCCTGGGTGCGCTGGCGACGCTCACCCTGGTCGCTGGCCTGGCCAGCACGGTGTTCGCTCCGCTGACCGCGACCGTCGGCGCGCACGTGGGCTGGCGGGCGACCTACCTGTGGGCGTCGGTCGTCCTCGCCGTGCTCACGGTCCCGGCTCACTGGTTCCTCCTGCGTCGGCCCTGGCCCGCGAAGCAGCACCCCGAGGAACCCGCCGTCGACCGCGCCCACGCAACGGAGGTCCTGCGCAGCGCACGGTTCCGGCTGCTCGCAGCGGGACTCACCCTGGTGTCGCTGGCGATGTACTCCGGACTGCTCGCCCTGGTCCCGCTCATGCTCGAGCGCGGCCTGACCGCGCAGTCCGCGGCATGGGTGTTCGGCCTCGGCGGCATTGGCCAGGTCGCCGGCCGCCTCGTCTACACCGGTCTGGCGCGCCGCGTCCCGCTGACCGCGCGCACCGCGACGGTGTTCGTCCTGGTGTCGGCGAGCACGCTCGCCCTCGCCGTCGTACCGGGCCCGGTCGGCCTGCTGGTCGCGGCGGCGATGGCCGCCGGGATCGGGCGCGGGATCGCGACGCTGCTGCAGGCGACCGCGATCACCGACCGCTGGGGCCCGCGCGCCTACGGCCACCTCTCCGGCGTCCTGGGCCTGCCGGTGCTGCTGGCCACAGCCCTCGCCCCGTTCGCCGGCGCGGTGCTGGCCGAGGCGACCGGCGGCTACGCGCACGCGTTCCTCGTCCTCGCCGCCCTGGCAGCGGTCGGGACGGTGCTCATGATCGCCAGCTCACGCACCCAGGCTCCCCGCCGGGCGGAGGCCACGGCCGAGCAGACGGCGTGACCCGGGTTCAGGCCTTCGACGAGACGACCAGATCTGAGAGGAGGCCGCGGGCCTTCTCGGCGAGTTCGTCGCGGATCAGACGCATCCGCTCCTCGCCCTCGATCCCGCGGTCTGACGGCTCGTGGATGCTCCAGGTCTCGATGGTCCCGGCCATCCCCGGCGCGGGCTCGACGACGGCCTCGTCGCCGATGACGACGACGCGGTCCACGGTGCGCAGCAGGGCCGGGTCGATCGGCTTGGGGTGCTCGCCGGCCATGCTCGCCCCGACCTCCGCGACCGAAGCAGCGGACAGCGCATTGAGCGACGCCCCTGGGGCCGTGCCCGCGGAGTAGACCTCGACGGCGTCGCCGGCGATCTGGCGCATGAGGGCGGCGGCCATCTGCGACTTCCCGCCGTTCTTCTTGCAGACGAACAGCACCGCCGGCACCTGCCCGCGTTCCTCCTGCTCGGCGGGCGCGAGCAGTTCGTCGACCAGCTTCTCGATGCGGGCGCGGATCTCGTCTCGGATCGGGCGGACGGCGTCGATGCCCTGGCCGGCGGGGTCGTCGAGGGTCCAGTCCTCGTAGCGCTTGCCGGGGTAGAAGGGGCAGGTGTCGCCGCAGCCCATGGTGATCACGACGTCGGAGTCCTGCACCGCTTCGGTGGTGAGGATCTTGGGCTGCTCCGCGGCGATGTCGATGCCCACCTCGGCCATCGCTTCGACGGCGACCGGGTTGATCTGATCGGCGGGCATCGAGCCCGCCGATCGGACCTCGATGCGGTCGCCGGCGAGGCGGCGGAGCCAGCCGGCGGCCATCTGGGAGCGGCCGGCGTTGTGGACGCAGACGAAGAGGACGGAGGGCTTCGGATCGGTCATGTTCGGTCCTGTTCTTTCAGTCGGTGAGGGCGGCGATGAGCGTGCGGACGCGGCGCTCGATGTCGTCGCGGATCGCTTCGACTCCTTCGGGCGAGGCCAGGGCGGGGTCGCCGACGGCCCAGTCCTCGTAGCGGACGCCGGGGATGATCGGGCAGACGTCGCCGCAGCCCATGGTGACGACCACGTCGGCGGCGCGGACGGCGTCGTCGGTGAGGGGCTTCGGGAAGGCTCGGTCGGCTTCCTGCCCGCCCTCGATCTCGGCGAGCAGCGACCGGACGTGCGGGTGCACGTCCGCCGCCGGCGTCGACCCCGCCGAGCGCGCGATCACCCTGCCTCCGGCGAGCCGGTTGACGATCGCCGCGGCCAGTTGGGAGCGGCCGGCGTTGGCGACGCACACGAACAGCACCTGCGGCCGGCCTGCCTCCCGGTCTCGCGTCAGGTCGGCCAGGCGCTGGCGGGCGAAGCGCTCGGTGAGCGGGATCATGTGCTGGGTGAGCTTGGCCGAGCGGGCGAGGCCCGCGTAGGACTCGCGCACGATCGCGATCACGAGGTCGCGGTCCAGGCCGGCCGTCTCGTCGGCCAGCTCCTCGCCCAGGCGGGTGACCCGGCCGTCCATGTCCGGCAGCGTCTGAGCGCGGGCCTCCGCATTCTCGGGGGCGTCGGCGACCGCGGCGGGGGCGAACGCGTCGAGCAGCGCGGAGACGGCGCGCCGCCTCGCCGGGGCGATCCGGTACCAGACCCAGGTGCCACGGCGCTCCGACAGCAGCAGCCCGGTCTCCTTGAGCACCTTCAGGTGATGGGAGACCGTCGGCTGGGACACGTCGGCGAGCTCGGCGAGATCGCACACACAGGACTCGCCGCGGGGATCGGTCGCGATAGCGGACAGCATCCGCAGCCGCAGCGGCTCCGCCAGCGCCTTCAGCGCGCCGGCCACGGTCGTCGCGGCTTCCTGGCCGATCGCGTGCGTCGTGGACGGCGCGCAAGCCTCGGAACCGGTGACGGCTTCGGCGGTGGTCATGATGCACTCGATTCGGCGTAGGGGTCGGTGCGGAACCAGGCCTTTGCGCCCCAGAGGGACACGTAGACGAGGCCGACGAGCACCGGCACCTCGATCAGGGGCCCAACGACGCCGGCCAGCGCCTGCCCGGACGTGGCACCGAACGTGCCGATGGCGACGGCGATGGCGAGCTCGAAGTTGTTGCCCGCCGCGGTGAACGCGAGCGTGGTCGACCGGGCGTAGCCCAGGCCGAGGCCGCGGCCGAGCAGCATCCCGGCCAGCCACATGATCGCGAAGTAGGCCAGCAACGGCAGCGCGATCCGGGCGACGTCCAGCGGGTTGGAGGTGATCGCCTTCCCTTGCAGGGCGAACAGCAGCACGATCGTGAACAGCAGGCCGTAGAGCGCCCACGGCCCGATCACCGGCAGGAACTTCTCCTCGTACCAGTCCCGTCCGCGGCGCTTCTCGCCGATCCACCGCGACGCGAACCCGGCGACGAGCGGGACGCCGAGGAACACCAGCACGTTGAGCGCGATCTGCCCCACCGACACGTCCAGCCCCTGCGTGTCCAGGCCCAGCCAGCCGGGCAGGACAGTGAGGTAGAACCAGCCCAGGACGGAGAACATCACGACCTGGAAAACCGAGTTGATCGCCACCAGCACCGCGGTGGCCTCGCGATCCCCGCAGGCCAAGTCGTTCCAGATCACGACCATCGCGATGCACCGGGCCAGGCCGACGATGATCAGCCCGGTCCTGTACTCGGGCAGATCCGGCAGCAAGACCCAGGCGAGGGCGAACATGACCGCCGGGCCGACGAGCCAGTTCAGCACCAGCGAGGAGACCAGCAGCTTCCTGTCGCCGGTGACGGCGGCGACCCGGTCGTAGCGGACCTTCGCGAGCACCGGGTACATCATCACCAGCAGCCCCAGCGCGATCGGCACCGAGATCCCGCCGACCTCCATCCGGGACAGCAGCCCGGACAGCCCCGGGACAAGACGGCCCAGCAGCAGGCCGGCGACCATCGCCAGGCCAATCCAGGCGGGCAGCCACCGATCCAAGGTCGAGAGCCGTCGGGTCGCCGGGGACGCAGCGGTCACTGCTTGATTAGACATGCCTCTATATTGAAGCGCGTCGAATCAAATGGCAAATCGCTGCGCGTTCTGGTCGGCAATCTGCCTTGCGCGTGGAGCGGCAGGGCATCTGGTGACGGCATCCTCGTGGGCGTGTGCCCGGCTGCCGTGTCCGCGCCGGCTCGTCGTGTCCGCCAGCGCCGTTCCCGAGCGGCGTCTCGGCGAGACGCGGGCGGTCATCGATCCGCGCCGGCTGCTCGGCGTCGGTGTGCCGCTGGGTCCTGTGCGGCCCGCGTGGTCCGGGACGGACGGCAGTCGGCGTCCTGGGTTCGGCGGTGCGCCCCGGCTATTGCGGCCGCGGCGACGGCCAGGACGACTGCGATCCCCGCGGCGACGGTCCAGGGGCTGCGCAGGTGGCCGCCGATCCCGGCGAGCGCCCCTCCGGCGAGGACGAGCGGCAGTCCGCAGCAGAGCACCACGAAGAGAACCGCGCCGTCCGCCATCAGCAGCCCGCCGCCCGGTCGATCATCCGGTCGGCGCATTTGTCTTGCATTCTCGTGGCTGGGTCGTGATCAACAGCATGGGTGGACGTTGCGTCCGCCGGTGGCCCTTTCGGGGCCGTCCAGGAAAGCGGAGGCGAGTGCGGAGCCGAGCCAGTGGGCTTCTGCGACGGTGACGACCTGGCCGTCGGGGTGCTCGGCGAGCCATTCCTCGGCGTCCTCGGGCGAGGCGAAGTAGTGCACCTGGTTGCAGAAGGAGGAGCGGATCGAGGCGAAGCGCTCGGGGTCGATGAGGGACACCACGGCGGTGGCGGGCTCGACGCGGGTGACGCCTGCGGCGGGGTCGACAGTCACCCGGACGGTCTGGCCGCTGGTCGGCGAGGTCGACTCGATGCGCGCCGGGCGTGCGAGCAGGGCTGGGAAGGCCAGGGTGTCCAGGGCGCACCAGGTGTACAGGTCGTTCCCGTCGACGGCGAACCGGTGGACGGTGGGGCGCAGGGTGAGGCCCTGGCCGACGATCCGGTCCTGTTCGTCGTACTCGGTGTCGGGGACGAGCGCCAGGCCTGCGCGCACGTCGTCCTCGCTGCGGCCGGCCGCGTCGGCGAGGTCCTCCACCGCGAGTGGATGCCCTTCGACGAGCAGCCTCAGCAGCGGCACGAGCAGGCCGGCGTCGAGCCCGGACTCCTCGGTGCGGACGAGCCGGTCGGCCAGGCCTCCTGCCAGGTCGGTGGTGCGGTCGGTCATCGCGATCTCCTCGGATCTGTGATCGGTGGGCTGGGCCCCGTGCGCGCTCACGCGCAGCACGACAGGAGCGACGGATCGGTGGTGAAGGCCCTGGCGGCGATCCGGATGCCCTCGGCCATGGTCAGGTAGGGGGCCCAGGCGTCGGCGACCTCGGCGACGGTCTTGCCGAGCACGTGGACCCCTGCGGCGGCGAGCTCGCCGGCGTCCTTGGCGACGGCGGTGATGCCGAGGATCTTCCCGGTGTCGGCGTCCACAACGATCTTGACGAAGCCGCGGCTGTCGCGGTTGACCAGTGCGCGGGGAACATGATGCAGGGGCAGGACGCGGCAGTCGCAGCGGATCCCTGCGGCGACGACGTCCTTCTCGGTCATCCCGACCGCGCCGATCGCAGGGCCGGTGAACGTGACCCTCGGCAGCCGGGCGTAGTCCACGGCCCGGTCGGCGTCGGCGAACGCGTTCTCGGCGACGAGGGTGCCGTGCTGGGCGGCGACGTAGACGAACTCGGGGTGGCCGGTCACGTCGCCCGCGGCCCAGATCCGCGGGTGGGAGGACTGCATCCGGTCGGAGACGACCACCTCGCCGAGGTCCCCGGTCTCGACCCCGACCGCGTCGAGGCCGAGCCCGTCGGTGGCTGGTCGTCGCCCGAGGGCGAGGAGCACTTGGTCGGCGCGGAACTCCTCCCGGCCGCCGGCGACGTCGGCGGTGACGAAGGCCTGCCCGGTCGCGGCGTCCCGCGACACCCGCGTCGGCAGCGCACGGCGGACCACCCGGATGCCCTCGTCGGCGAACACCTCCTGCAGCGTCCTGGACACCTCCGGCTCCTCCTTCGACGCCAGCCGGGACCGCACCAGCACGGTGACCTCGGAGCCGAGCCGGGCAAACAGCTGCGCCTGCTCCAGGGCGACGTAGCCGCCGCCGATCACCAGCAGCGACTCAGGGACCTCCGTCAGCTCCATCGCCGTGGTCGAGGTCAGGTACCCGGTCTCGTCCAGACCGTCGATCGGCGGGGCCCACGGCCGAGCGCCGGTCGCGACCAGGTAGTGCCCGGCCTCGATCGTCTCGGTGCTCCCGTCGTCCCCGGCGACCTGGAGGACCGGTGCGTCGGGGGTGCCGGCGAACGCGGCGTCGCCGCGGCGGACGGCCCACCCGTAGGAGTCGGCGACGTCGGCGTACTTCTCGCCCCGCAGCGACTCGACCAGCGCCTGCTTCCCGGCGATCAGGGCGGGCATGTCCACCGGCCCCGCCGTCGTTTCGATCCCCGGGAACCGGTCGGCGGCGTCGGCCGCGGAGTGCCGTGCGTCGGCCGCGGCGATGAGGGCCTTCGACGGCACGCAGCCGGTGTTCACGCAGGTGCCGCCGAAGGTCCCGCGCTCGATCATCACCACCGACTTGCCGAGCGTGGTCGCGCGGATCGCGGCGGCGAACGCCCCGCCGCCCGATCCGATGATGGCGAGGTCGTACATGGTGGTCATCCCGGCTCCCTGTCGATGCTTGGACTTCTGGTCCCTGCTCAGCCATGCTGGACCTTCCAGTGCAGGGGAAGGTCAAGAGGACTTTCCGCCGATCGAAGAGGGGATGCGAGATGCGCATCGGGGAACTCGCAGAGCGGGCGGGCACGACGGCGAAGACGCTGCGCTTCTACGAGGAGCAGGGACTGCTTCCCCCGGCCGAGCGGACGCCGTCCGGATACCGCGACTACGCGCCCGAGACGGTCGCCCGGATCGACTTCGTCCACCGCGGCCAGGCCGCGGGCCTCACCCTCGCCCAGATCCGCCAGATCCTCGACATCCGGGACGGCGGCCACGCGCCCTGCGAGCACGTGCGCGACCTCCTCGATGCACGCCTGGCCGAGATCGAGCAGCAGATCGCCCAGCTCGCGGCGCTCCGAGACACCATCGCCGGGCTCAGGAACGACGCCGCGAAGCCCGACCTCGACTCGTGCAGCCCGGACCAGGTCTGCCGGTATCTGTGAGTGCTGCGCCGATCTCGCCGTCGTCGCCGGCCGGACCACCGTGCCGATCGGGCCGGCAGGCACTGGAGATGGACGATCTCGGTGAACCATCCGACTCGCCGCCAGCCGAGGCTTCATCGTCCTCGTGCGTCGCGGGCTGAGCCGTCCGCGGCGGAGAGCCGGTCAGTGGTGTCCGCGCTCTGCCGGCTCCGGGGAGCCGCCCATCATGCGGAGCATGCCGGTACTGCCGGTGCGGAGGAACACGGTCAGCAGGGCGGCGGCGAGTGCCAGGAAGGCGATGTTCAGCCAGGTGGTGTAGTTCCAGCTGATGCCGGTCTCGGCGACTGCCAGGTTCCGGTCGTGCGGGACCATGCCGAGCGGGCCGAAGATCAATTCGACGAGGTATCCGGCGACGACCATCGCGGCGTAGAAGACCAGGCAGATCCGGGACGTGGCCTTCCAGCCGTAGTACTTCTTGTAGATGAGGATGATCGGGATGATGATCAGGTCGGCGAACAGGAAGCTGACCACGCCGCCGAAGCTGATCCCGCCGTTCCACAGCACCGCCGCCAGCGGCACGTTCCCGACCGAGCAGACGAAGCTGACCACGGCCAGCAGTGGCCCGATCAGCGGGCCCAGCACGAACGAGGCGACCGGGTCTTCGGTGAAGAACACTGCCTGCAGCCAGGCCTTGGGCACCCATGCGGCGAACGCGCCGGCGATCAGCAGGCCCAGCACGATGTCGCGGAGCACGGCCGCCCAGTCCATCACGAAGTAGCGCGAGACCGCGGTCACGCCGTCCCGGGAGAGCAGCCGGGCCCAGAATCCGGCGTCGCCCTGGACGGACATGTCCATGGCGGCGTGGCCCTCCATCGACCCGGCGAGCCCCTGCTCGGCCTGCCGCCGCGCCGCCTCGACGATCCGGCCGCGCATCCAGAGCCTGAATCCGAGCGCGACCAGCACGATCATGATCGGGCCGCCGACGAACTCCGCGGCGGTGAACTGCCAGCCCATCACGAACCACAGGACCAGCCCGAGCTCGAGCACCAGGTTGGTCGAGGCGATCTCGAAGGCCATCGCCGCCGCGAAGTCCGCGCCCTTGCGAAACAGCGCCCGGGCCAGCGCGACCGCGGCGTAGGAGCAGGACGAGGACGCCGCGCCGAACAGCGCGGAGACCGCGATCGATCTCGGCGAGTCGTCGGCCATCAGCTGCGTGACGCGCTCCTTGCGCACCACCGCCTGGATGACGCCGGACAGCATGAAACCGAGCACGAGGGGCCAGAGGATCTGCCAGCCCATCGAGCCGGCCATCGCCAGCGCGTCGACGACTGCGCTCAGGACGTCCATCCGGATTCCTTCCTCCCGGCAACACGGTCAGCGACTGTTCGGCCATCCGGTCCCGTACCCGGACGCGGCCCGTCCACGCGCGGATTGCGCCGAGCTGCCTGAGAAACCGGGACGACGATGCTGGTGGCGCATCGGCGTCGCCGCGGCCAGCGGCTGGCCCCGAACACCTACCTAGCCGATACTGAGACCAGCGAGCTGCTCAGGGGTGCCGGTGACGACAAGGCGCAGGTCGGCGTGGTCGTCGTCGATCTGCCAGTCGACGAACGAGCAGCAGGCGCTCTCGGTCGCGACCAGGTCGCGCAGCCGCCGCGCTGAGTCGTCGGTCCGGGCGTAGTGCACGACCAGTCTGGCCTCTCCGCGCTCGACCTCGAGGAGGTAGTCGTCGTCGAAGGCTCGCCACCTCTCGAGCTGCTGCTTGCCCGCGGTCGGCGCGAGCGCGCAGGCGATCGGCAGCCCGCCCAGCGGTCCGACCGGCGACTCGAGCCCCGTCACCGCCGACGTCGGCGCGCGACCGATGGCTGCGCGCAGCTGATCGACGGTCGGCGACCCGGCCAGCCCGGCAGGAGTGCGGAACACCCGGCAGGCGAGCCCGACCGGTGTGTGCTCGTCGGCGAAGGGGTCGACGCCGTCGACGAGGACGGTCGGGGACCCGTGGAACTCGAGGCGGGCGGCGTCGTCGGCGGTCTCGACTCGCTGATGCGCGACGCGGACGTCCGATCGGCCGTCGAGGGCCTCGGCGAGCCGCCGGTCGATCACCTCCCAATTCGGGCACCCGTCGAAGTACTGCAGCGTGATCTCCAACATCTTCTCCTCTCAATCCTGTCTGCGGCTCGGCAGCCGTCGTCAGCTCCGCTCGCCAGCCTCTTCGGAACTGAGCCGTGCCGAAGAACTCGGGGAGTCTTCTGGCGATGAGCCGTCGTGGAGCATCAGGAACGCCCCGGTGACCGCGCCCACGACGATGACGATGTCGGCGACGTTCCCGATGAACCAGTCGCCGTAGGCCAGGAAGTCCACGACGTGGCCGCGGGCGAAGCCGGGGGCGCGGAAGAGCCGGTCCCCGGCGTGCGAGGCCGCCGCACCGCCGACGGCACCGATCACGACCGCCCACCGAAGACGCCGGACACGGAACGCGAAGACGACCGCGGCGACCGCGGCCGCGACAGCGACCAGCGCGAACACCCAGGTCGAGCCCTCGCCGAAGGAGAACGCCGCACCGGGGTTGTACGCCAGCTGGAGTCCCAGCAGCTCGCCGACGAGCGGGATGCGCTCCTGCGTCGAGAGGGTGGCCTCAGCCCATGCCTTGGTCCCTTGGTCGACCAGGACGACCAAACCGCCGAGCAGGAAGGTCCCCGCTACCAGGAGCGTCCGCCTCGGACCATGAGCGATCCGGGCAGTGGACCCGCGGACCGCGTCCTTCGCCCGCATCAGCCCGCTGCCTGAGGCTTGCGGGCACGCGCGGCGCGCAGCCCGTTAGCGATGACGACGACCTCGGCGACCTCGTGGACGAGGACGACCGCGGCCAGGCCCAGCACGCCGGTGATGGCCAGCGGCAGCAGCACGGTGATGATCGCCAGGGACAGCACGATGTTCTGGTTCATGATCGCCCGGCCGCGGCGGGCGTGGCGCAGCGCCTGCGGGATGAGGCCGAGG
>Ga0164243_10013202_pt1 | contig 11639 bp, 11 predicted proteins | sample OricompcompostOP_FD_108781 | JGI IMG/M metagenome (GOLD analysis project Ga0164243, IMG submission 108781) | Organic Plus compost microbial communities from Emeryville, California, USA - Original compost - Organic plus compost (OP) | ecosystem: Engineered > Solid waste > Mixed feedstock >... | reverse complement strand
CGACGTCCACCTGGGGATCGCTGACCCGACCATCCCGACATTTCAAACCGAGAAATTCCTGCCATTTTCTTGACGCGGGACAACCTCACCAGACATCTGATGCGGACACGACACCGGACGACGCGACCGCGCCGCCAGCCCCGCCAACCCGCCATCTTCATAACGCCGCAGCCACGCATGGACCGACTGCCGCGAAACACCCCACTGCTGCGCCACCTCAGTCACCGAACGCCCATCAGCAATCACCGCAAGCACAGCCCGATACTTCTGCTCCTGCACACTCAACTCCATCAACATGAGATGAGTGTCAAGAATCAACCGGAGCCACCGTCAACCATGACCCGAACCCCTGTAAAGCAAGAGCCCGAGCCATTCCGACAAGAATGACCCGGACTCATACATCGGCTTGGTAGGGCGGGCGGGACTTGAACCCGCGACCCAGGGATTATGAGTCCCCTGCTCTGACCAACTGAGCTACCGCCCCCGCGCACGAGCGTACCGGTCACTTCGGGTAACCTACAGAGAGGTAGGTCGATCGGTCGGCAAATCGATTCCGGTGTCCTCCCGCCTCTATCGGAAAGCCTTGTAGAAGTGGGTGGGCCGTCGGTAGCGCCGGTCGATCTCCTCGACGGCGTCCAGGTACGACCGGATCTCGGCGGTTGCGCCCGTCCCCGAGGAAGTCTCCATCTGCTCTCTCACGTGACTGCGGACCTGCGCCAACGTCGGCTCGGACCAACCGGCTGGCTGCCCGACCCGTCGTGCGGCATCGGCTTCGTCGTCGACGATCTGATCGTCTTCGACCAGCCGGGTGGCGAGGTTCTCGATCAAGCCGATGGCCGCCCATAGCTGGCCGGTCGCCTGCCGAGACTCGCAGTCGGGCAACACCGATTCCTTCAGCGTCACCGCGATGCCGGCCAGCAGCTCGCTGGGAGTCAGGTACCTCATGCGCCCACCTCCGAACGAGCCAGCCTGTCCGCGCGATCAATGGCCGACAAGATCTGCCCGTACGAGGATCCGTGGCCGAATTCCCACAGAAGCGCTCGAAGATCCGGCACGTCGCTGTCCTGATTAAGGCGTATCGCCTTGATCTCGATCACCACACGCATCCAGGCGACCATCACCTCCCACCACGCGAGCTGCGCGGCCGAGAACCTCCGACCGGACAGCTCCCGGTAGCGCGCCACGACCGTCGACCTGGGCGCTAGGCCCATCACCAGGTCGTCATCGCCGGAGGTCCCCATCAACAGCCAAGCCAGGTCGAACAGCGGATCGCCGGCATCGGCGTATTCCCAGTCGAGCACAGCGGCGATGCGCGTGCCGTCCCAGATCATGTTGCCGAGACGATAGTCGCCGTGGACCAGGACCCGGTCCGTCGGTTCCGGCACGTGCCGGCCCAGCCAGCCGCGCACATACGACGGGAGCACGGGCGTGTCCGTTCTGGTCACCTCGGCCAGCGTCGCCGACCAGCGGGAGAGCAACGTCTCGGGGGCCAGCGGGACGTCGCCGAGCGCTCCGTCCATGTCGGTGCCATGAATGGCGACTAACGTCCTGATCAGCTCTTCGGCCACCTGGTCGGCGTGCGCGAGCGCGTACTCGCTCCCGGGCACCAGCACCTCGCCGCTCACGTGGTCGTACAGGGCGAACGGCACCTGCCCCGGAGATCGGGTATGACCGATGCCGAGTGGGTGGGCGACCGGGACGCCGGCACGCTCGGCCAGCAGCACCTGAGTGATCTCGTGCATGAGATCGTACGGTTCGAGCGGCCCGCGCGGTGGCGCCACGCGCACGACGTACTTCGCGCCGCCCGGCGCCAGTGTGACGAGGTTGAGATGCGACATCCCTCCCGCTCGCGCGTCCGCGGCGTCGATCCTCACGGTCGGGAGCGCGAGCATCTCGGCGACCGCGCGCTGCAGGTCGACATGCCAGTCGTTCACCGGGCATCCTCCGCGACCACGTTCTTCGGCCGGTAGGCGAACTGACTGCTTCGAGTGATCCCGAGTTGCATGCTGCCGGTCGTCCACGCTCCCCCGTCGAGACGGATCCTGCAGATGTGATCGAACAACAGCAAGGGCTGTGCCGCCAGGATCTCCTCCACGGGACGGTCGATCGCGGTGACCTCCGCCTCCAGCAGGCCGTCGGGGTGTTCCGCGCCCGCCCAGCCGCCGTAGCCCACTCCGCCGACGTAGCCGCGCAGCACCCGGTCGTACTCGACGCGACGCGTCTCGCCGCGCTCATCGAGCACCGACACCGTGCCGCCGCAGACGTCCAGCGACCCTTCGACGAAGGTCAGATCGTGACCGGCCGAGACGATCCGGTGCCGTCCATGCTCATCCACGACAGCGCCGTCGCAGTAGGCCACCGAGCCGTCACGGGCCTCGTTGTAGATCAGGAAGACGTCACACGCGTCGAAGCGGTGGTGCAGCCACAGGTGAAGGCCCTGGCGTTCCCGGCTGCGCCGTACCCCCCAGGACCGATCGCGGATGGCAAGACCCTGGCGCACCACGATCGCCTCGCCGTCGACGCTCACCTCGCCCTCGACGGTCCCGAGTTGCACGAAATGGCGGTAGTCGGAACGATCGGAGCCCGACCCGAACTCGAACGGCGCGAACTCCACCGGAGGACGGTTCGCGGTGAACTCCAGGTCCCAGCGAACCCCGGACGGGTTGTCGCGCATCTGCCAGGTCCATCGCTTGAGCGGCTCCAGGATCCCGAACGACACCGGACCGACGGCCGGGTCGGCGAAGTCCGCCGCGGTCGTGCGACGCGCCATGCGCACCGTTCGCTGTTCCTCCGGCAGGAGAACGTAGGCGATCGCGTCCATCCGCGAGGTGTTCCGGTACTGTCCCAGCCCGAGACCGATCGCGAAACGGCTCTCCCGGTCGTGCACGTTCCAGTAGAACCGATCCATGAAGTTCGGGGCCGGATCGTGCGGCACCAGGATGGGGTCCGCCGTCTGATGGATGAAGTAGTCGTCCCAGTCGGTGATCATCGCTCAGTCTCCGTTTCCCGTGACGGGATAGATCCGGTCGCGTCCGGTCCGACGTAGGCCTGGGCGAGCCGGGCGTCCTGGGCCACCACCTCGGCCGTGCCGTCGAACACGATCTCGCCGTGCTGCATGACATAGGCGTAGTGGGCGATGTCCAGGGCCGCGGGATTCTGTTCGACCGTCAGCACCGCGATCCCGTCGGCGGCGATCGCGGCGATCTGCTCCAGGATCGTGTCGACCATCTTGGGCGACAGCCCCATCGAGGGCTCGTCCAGCAGCATCACCTTCGGCGCGGACATCAGGGCTCTGCCGATCGCGGCCATCTGCTGCTCGCCGCCGCTCAACATGCCGGAGCGGACCTGCCGACGTTCGAACAGGATCGGAAACGTGTCGTAGACCCGCTGCAGCGTCGCCTCGTGGACCCGGCGGCCGCCGGCCGCATAGGCACCGAGCCGCAGATTCTCCTCGACGGTCAACGGTGCCACCATGCGTCGTCCCTCGGGCACCTGCACGACGCCGCGACGCGCGATGGCGTGCGGCTGCCGGCCACCGATCTCCTCAGCGGCCCACTGCACCCGGCCCCCAGCGGGGCGGACCAATCCGCTGATCGCGTTCAACGTGGAGGACTTACCGGCCCCGTTGGCGCCCAAGAGCAACCGCACCTCGCCGGGGACGACGGTCAGATCCACGGCGTCGACGGCCACGATCTTGCCGTAGACCACGCGCAGGCTCTCCACCGTGAGCAGATGATCGGTCATCCTCGCCTCCCCAGATAGGCCTCGCGCACCAGCGGGTCGTTCGAGATGGCCGCCGGCGTGCCCGAGGCGATCAACCGGCCCGTGCTGAGCACGAACACCGTGGAGCACAGTCGCGCGATCATCCCCATGTGATGTTCGACCAGCAGCTGAGAGACGCCTTCGGCGCGCAGCGCGATCATGACCTCCTCGATCTCCTGTCGCTCGGCCGGACTCATCCCCGCCGTGGGCTCGTCGAGAAGCAGCAGCTCCGGTCCGCTCGAGACCGCTCGCGCGATCTCGACGAGGCGTTGGGTGCCGTACGGCAACGCCAGCGGGTCGGCGTCGGCCAGGTGGGCGATACGGCATGCGGCCAGGGCCGCGTCGGTGCGCTGGGCCGCCTGCTTGCGGTGACTGCGTGGTCCCCATTCGGCGCCCAGCAGGACGTTCTCCCGAACGGTGAGTCCCCGGACCAGCCGCGTGCCTTGGAAGGTACGGGCCAAGCCCGCATGAGCGTGCTGCCACGGCCGCCGCCTGCGCGCGTCGACTCCGTCGATCAGGACCTGTCCGGCGTCGGCTGGCCGGCCCCCGGAAATGGCCGCCAGCAGCGATGACTTGCCGGAGCCGTTCGGGCCGACGAGCCCGCAGATGCTGCCGCGAGGGACGCCGAACGACACCCCGTCCACCGCCGCGACGCCGCCGTAGCGCACGGCGACCGATCGAAGCTCCAAGATATCGGCGTTCACGACGAGCTCGCCTCCGCTCGGCTCGGGCCGGCTCTTCGCGGCAGCAGCTCGCGCACCTTGCGCAGGCCGCCGAGCACGCCCTCCGGCGCCCAGACAACGACCAGAACCATCAACGCGCCGTAGATCAGGCCGTTCCACTCGTTGAAGGTCCGGGAGATCTCGGGAAGGAACATCAGCAGCGCGGCGCCGACATAGGCCCCCCGCCACGAGTCGATCCCGCCGATGACGACCATCGACAGCAGGAGGGTCACCAGGTGGAATCCGCCTTGATCGGGCGCGATCGCGTTGAACATCATGGCGTAGATCGCGCCGGACAACGCACCGAGCACTCCGGACACGGTGGTCACCAGATGACGTGCCAACGGCACGGGAACGCCCACCGCCGCAGCGGCCTGGACGTCTTCGCGCAACGCGACCACCGCCCGGCCCTGGCGGCCTCGCTCAACCAGCATGAGGACCACCGCGACCGCGACGACGATCACCGCCAGCCCGGTCGAGCTCACCGAGACCGGGATCGCATACAGCCCCAGCGCGCCGCCGGTCAGCGATTCCCAGTTGCGGATGACCACGACCACGATCAGATCGAAGGCGATCGTCGCCATCGCCAAGGTGAGCCCGTCGATCCGGATCGTCAGCAACGACAGCGCCAAGGAGACGAGGGCGGCCAACGCGAGCGCGATCAGCAGGGCCACGAACGGCGGCATGCCGTCGTCGAGCGCGATCGCGGCGGCATAGGCGCCGATCATCCAGGTCCCCGCGCCGACCAGCGAGAAGACACCCGCCCTGAGCGCCACCTGCAGGCTGGCCGCCGCGATGGCGAAGACGCCGATCTGCTGGAGCAGGGTCTCGTTGTCCGCGAACCAGTCCATCATGCACGCTCCGACGTCTTGACCCCGAGAAGGCCCTGCGGCCGGAGGATCAGCACCAGCATGATGAGGCCGAACGCCACCGCGTCACGGGCGTCGGCCGGCCCGTACGCGACCAGCATCGTCTCGATCAGCGCCAACCCATAGGCCGCGACGGCGGTGCCGATCACACTGCCGATGCCGCCCACGATCACGGCGACGAACGCCTTGAGCAGCAGCGACTCGCCGAAATTGGCGTCGAATCCGCTCAGGTGGATGGCCAGCAGCAGACCGGCGATGCCGGCGACGGCTCCCGACAGCATGATCGTCCCCCGGGAGAGCCGCGACGAGTTGATGCCGAACAACGGTGCGATACGCGGGTCGTACGCGACCGCGCGCAACGCCCGTCCCGACGACGACCGCTTGACCCACAGCGACACCGCGACCGTCAGGCCGATGCCCAGCGCGACGATCATCAGCTGAACGTTGGTCACGGTCAGGCCGGCGACCTTGTACGACTCGACGTCCAGCAGGCCGGGGATCCGCTTGATCTGATGCTCCGTGACGACTTCGGCGACGTTGGTCACCACGGCGGCGAGGCCCAGGCTGGCGAGGAGGACCGCCATCTCACGACGAGACTCGGTGGCCGCGCGGCGCGCGATCGGGCGGAACGCCACCACGTCCATCAGCGCCGCCAGTCCCGCGCCCACCAGAGCCACCAGGGGCAACATCACGACGAACGGGACAGCCACCGCCTCGGCCACCACGAAGGCGGCGAGCGCGCCGCTGAGGAACAGGGCGCCGTGGGCCAGGTTCAGGACGTTCGCCACTCCCCAGACGAGCGTGAGCCCGAGCGAGAAGAGCGAGTAGAGCGATCCCAGGACGATCGCGTTGATCAGTTGTTGGGTCATCGGGCACCTGTCTGTGATTCGTCGCTGAGGGACCGCGTCATGTCGACGACGCCGGGGCGGTCGATCCCCAGGGCGCGCAACTCGTCCTTGCGGACCCGTGCGCTCGGAGTCAACGGAAGGTCGGTCCGCCGCTCGTAATAGCGGGGCACCATGAAGTCGGGCAGGGACTCCACCAGCCGCTCGTGCAGGACCGCCAGGTCGACGTCGCCGACGACATCGACCTTGATGTCGTCCTCGCCCAGCTCGGACGGCACCCCGTAGACCGTCCCGGCCGTCACGCCGGACGTCGCGAGGACCTCGTGCTCGATGTAGGCCAGCGGCACGTTCTCGCCCCGGCGCCGCACGCGGTCCGACGCGCGGCCGACCAGATACAGCCAGCCGTCCTCGTCGTATCGACCGAGGTCCCCGGTGTGATACACGAGACCGCGCATCGCCCGGGCGGTCTCGTCGGGGCGCTGGTGATAGCCGTCGGTCATCATGCCGGGAATCGCGGGCCGGAACACCAGCTCACCGACTTCACCCGGGCCGAGGTAGGCACCCGTCTCGTCGACGATTCCGTAGTCGACCCACGTCGCCGGGCGGCCCACCGAGTCGTGCCGGTCGTTCGACGCGGACCGGCCGATCATCGGCGCCGGGTAGATCTCGGTCATGCCGTAGGTGTGCCAGGCGACCGTCGTGCCGAACCTCTGCTCGAACTCCTCGATCTTCGGCGGCGGCGGCGTACAGAAGACGGTGTCCACCCGATGATCGTCGACCTGAGCGCCGCGCTCCATCAGCATCACAGCCAGCGCGCCCATCAGCACGACGAAGTTCGCCCCGTCGTCCCGGGCCTGCCGCCAGAAGCTCGACGCGCTGAAGCGGCTCTTCAGGTGACCGGTCGCGTTGGCGTGCAGGGCGGCGAACGCGACATGATGCAGGGCCGCCGAATGGTACAACGGCAGCGGAGTCATCAGGACGTCGTCCTCGGACCAGCCGAACGCGTCGGCGCTCAGCGCCGAGAACATGTACAGATAGTGGTGTGAGCACACCACGCCCTTGGGCTGGCCGGTGGTACCGGAGGTGTACTGGATCAACGCCGTCTCGTGCGATTCGGGCAGCCGAAGCTGGTCGAACGGCGTGACGTCCTCGGCCGACAGCCACTCCCCGAAGCCGATGACCGGGACCCCACCTGCCTCGGTCAGGTCGGTCGGCTCCACACACACCACCTGGTCGATGCCCGGCAGGTCGTCAAGCTCGGCCAGCAAGGCGAGCTGAGGCGCCCCGACCACGACCAGCTCCGGGCGTGAGTCGTCGAGCACCGACCAGAGCAGGTGACCGCGCGCCCGGCCGTGCAGCGGAACCGCGACACCGCCGCCAGCGGTGATGCCGAGCAACGAGGTGATGAACTCGCGCCGGTTGTCCATGAAGATCCCGACCCGGTCGCGGTACGGACTGTCGTCCTTGCGCACCGCGGCCGCGATGGCCGCCGCCTCCACCGTCGCGTCCCCGTAGGTCAGCACGTCCTGCCCGTCGAACACCAGCCAAGGCCGTGAGGGATCCGCAGCTCGCCGCCGCAGCACATCGAGCACGGTGCGGTGCGGCCGAGAGGCTGCCAGGGCATAGGGGCCGAGTGGCTGTCCAGTGCCACGCAGGAGCTCCCTGTCGGTCATCGAATCGCCTTTCGACGGTGGGGAGGACGAACACTGGGCACCGCGCTCACGAGACCTGGTGAACGCCGCCGTCCCTCCACTCGACGATCAGGCCGTCGGTCCGGGCGTCCCGCCCGTCGAACGCCAGCTGGCCCTGGGCGCCCTCGAGTCCGCCCTTGGCCACGGACTCCATGGCGTCTCGCACCTCGTCGCGATCGACCGACCCCGCCTCCTTGATGGCCCGGGCCACGAACCACATCGCGTCATAGCCCTCGGCGTTGAAGTTCGACGGCTCCTTGCCGTCGTGGGTCTTGGTCCAGGCGTCGATGAACTTCTTGCTGCTCGCTGTTTCCAGGTCGGCCGAGAAGTTGGTCGTGTAGACGACGCCGTCGGCGGCTGCGCCGGCGCCCTCGAGCGTGCCGCCGGCGAAACCGAGGTCGCCGAAGATCAGGCCGTCGTAGCCCTGCTGTCGCAGCTGCCCCACGATCGTGGAGTTCTGGGTGCCGCTGACCGAGATGCCGATCGCGTCGGGGTGCTTCTTGATGAGCCGGGTCGCCAGCGAGGCGAAGTCGCCTTCCGAACTCATCACCGAGCCCGACTCGACGACGTCGATGCCTTCGTCCTCGAGCTCCTGGGGCATGAGCTTGCGGCCCCACTCGGCGTTGGACGCGCCTTCCTCGAGATAGATGAGCCCGACCGTGCCGACGTCCTTGGACTTGAGGTACTTGGCCATCTTGTCCTGGTAGGTCGACTGAGGCGGCGTCAGCCGGAAGATGTAGTCGCCGATCTCCACGACACCGGCGGTGTGCGATTGCGTAGCCACGTACGGGACGCCTTCGCGCTGCGCGATGGGCGCGACGGCCAGCGTCACCGAACTCGCCACCGGACCGAAGATCACCGGTGAGTCACCCTTGGCCGCCTGGGTGACCAGGCTCACCGCCTGCTCACGATTGGTCTGGGTGTCCTCCGCCCTGAGCTCCAGCTCGGTCCCGTCGAGGAAGTCGGTCTCGTTGATCTCGTCGATCGCGAACTGGAAGCCGTCCCGGACGCTGTTCCCCGCGAGACCAGCCGGTCCGCTCAGATCCATGACCGTGTCGAGCGTGACCGTCTGGGGAAGACCCTCGGTCGAGCCGTCGTCGTCCGAGCCTCCACAGGCGGCAACCGACATCGCGAGGCCGAGAGCTATGGCAGGTGTGAGCAATTTCTTCACGCTGAATCCCATCCGTGCATGGCGGGCGGAGGCCTCCCCCTCATCTGGCCGACCCGCTCGCTGTGTCGGCCCGAGGCGCTATCGACCGTAATCCACATCACAGGAACAACAAACATGTTCAGGTGTGAAAAGATTGTGGAGAGTTTACTGAGGTACCAGCCATCGATGCATCAGATCGCCACATTTTGATATGAACAACTATGTACAGACAGACATGACCTCTGACGCCGAGTGGATGACCACGGCCCAAGCCGCCGCGCGCATCGGTGTGAGTCGCGAGGTCTTGCTGAGCTGGGAACGTCGCTTCGGCTTCCCCCGGCCCGATCGTGCTCCCAACGGCGCGCGCAGGTACACCGCGGCGCAGGTCGCCGCCCTGAGCCTGGTCAGCGTCAGACGCCTGTCCGGCGTTCCACTGCGCGATGCCCTGGACGAGGCCGAGCGAAGCCTCCAGAGCCGCCATATCGAGCGTTCGCAAGCTCCCGAACATGTCGTGCGGGAGGTCCTGGACCGGCTGGACACCGCGGTATCGATCCTGTCCGGACCGACGATGCAGATCGAGTTCGCCAACCACGCCCATCGGAGCATGTACCCAGGCCGCGACATCGTCGGCCGGCCAGCCCTGGAGGCGTTGACCCACTCGAAGTTCTTCGACCTCGCCAGCGTCCTGCACACCGTCTCGACGACCGGTGGTCGTCTCACCTGGCACGAGACGTTGGTCCCGCACTTCGGTGAGGATCGCTGGTGGAACTTCAGCTACAGCCGGCTCTCGGTGCGTCACGACGAACCGGTGCGAGTGCTGCTCGTCGCCCGGGATGTCACCGATCATGTCGTGGCCAGGACACTGGCAGAACGACGCATAGCCGAGGCATCCGACGTCGCCTCGGCGGCAGCGGCCGAGACTCGCGCCTTCGACACGCTGTGCAGAGTGTGCGACAGCATCGCGGCAGGTGCCGACTCCGGCGATCCGAAGGTGCTTCAACTCGTCCAACAGGGCCTGAACGCCATCAGTGTGTCCTGTTGGTCCGAGACGAAGACCGGCTGGGAACGCATCGGGGCGGTCGGTGGGGCGACTCACCAGTTGCCCGGACGAGACCTGGGAGCCCCTCGAACGGACAGTCCGGTGATCGCCGCTGCGTTCGAGAGCCGCGAGACAGTCCCCAGCCATTCGTACGACGTGTGGGGCGAGGACTGTTCGGTGGACGAACGAGTGCTCCTAGTCCCCGTCACCGGGAAGGACGGCTCACACGTCCTTCTGCTGGTGGAAGGCGTCGAGGCCGGCGTCGAGCGTCCCCACCTGCGCATGCTCGGCGTGATAGCCCGACTTCTCGGCACGACGCCCGCGGCCCCCGACTGGGCTCTTCGACCGGATGCCCGCGAGACCGGTTCTGCTCGGCTCCCCCACTTGGACTCGAACCAAGAACCTGCCGAGAGGCTCTAGCCAGAATCCTGGGCACTCCTTGGAGCGCCCGTACCGCTGGCGTTTCAGCAAATAATACACGTCAAGAACACCCGCTGCCACCCGGGCCTGCCCGCTCGATCCCCACGAATCTGGGGAATAGATGGGGATCTAGCTTGCGGGACGCCGCCGACGATGGAGAGTTCCTCCAAACGCTCGCGAATCCTTCGATGGAGTTCGTTTGCCATGACCCAAGACAGGATCGGCGAGCACGCTCAGACCTCAGTTAGATTCTCCGCACCGCCGCAGGTCCGTTTCCGCTGCATTGTTATGCCGCCGGCAGGTCCCCACTCTCTAGCCCCTGAGTGCTGGTCGATTCTTGCCATACTTGGGAGCGACCAACGCACCGGATGGCGGGTGCAGGACGACGCTCGGGGCCGGGAGGGCGATAGTGAAGTACGACCTGCAACGTCTTGGGAGCATTGGCTTCCAAGACGTTGTCTCCGCACTGGCTATCAAGGTGCTCGGTGCGCACGTACGCCCGATGGGTCGCGGCAAGGACGGTGGCCGCGACATGCTGGTGAGCAACGGCATCATCGTGTGGACGGAGAACGACCACTACGACAAGACCGAGACCTGGGACGGCACTACCGTCTTTCAGGCGAAGCACAAGACAACGCTCGAAGGCCCAAGGGCAGATGTGGGTACGCTCTGGCAGCACATCAAGGCCGAGTTAAATGCGTGGGCCTCGCCGGACTCCAAGCGCGATGCCGTGCCGCATTATCTGGTTTTCGCCACCAATATCCCGCTCACGGCGGTCCATAAGAGCGGTGGCTTCGACACGATCAACGACAACATTCAGAACTTTCTCGACGCGCTCGAGGATGAAGCGGCCGAGGATCACTTTGAGGGCCGGGAGAAGGACCGAGCGCGACAAGCGCGACATGCCCGGCGTGACCGGATGCGCAGACTCCGCGCCTGGCGTCTGTGGGACGGAAACCAACTTGTGGGACTGCTCGATGCCCATGAGGGTGTCCGTCGAGCGTTCGATGGGTTCCTGATGTCGCGCGTCAAGATTCTTGGCAGGGCCGTTATGTAGGTCCTGAAGGAGAATCAGAACATGGGAAGACCCCCGCAGATCCCGGTGGAGAAGAAGACCCGGATCGTGCTCAGCGTGATCGCT
>Ga0164243_10013201_pt1 | contig 11639 bp, 15 predicted proteins | sample OricompcompostOP_FD_108781 | JGI IMG/M metagenome (GOLD analysis project Ga0164243, IMG submission 108781) | Organic Plus compost microbial communities from Emeryville, California, USA - Original compost - Organic plus compost (OP) | ecosystem: Engineered > Solid waste > Mixed feedstock >... | reverse complement strand
CGTGCCCGTGCACTTCGTCAATGACGAGAAGGCGCCCGGCATCAAGCGCGGCGGCGTGCTCAACATCGTGCGCCACGAGATCGAGTTCACGTGCCCGGCCAACGCCATTCCGGATCACATCACCGTGGACCTGACGGGCCTGGACATCGGTGACTCCGTGCACATCTCGGCAGTGAAGCTGCCCGAGGGCATCGCCCCCACGATCACGGATCGCGACTTCACCATTGCCACCATCGCGGCCCCGGCCGGCCTGAAGGCCGAGGAGGCCGAAGGCGGCGAGGCTGGCGCTGAAGAAGAGGCGGAAGGCGGCGAGGAGTAATCGCCCTCCTTCTTTGGAGCGGATCCAGGCATCCGCTCCACACATTCGCCGCATTGTGCAGCGCCGGGCCTTCCGTCCGGCCGCAAATGCTCCAGGGAGGCAAGGATGCTTCTCATTGCCGGGCTCGGCAATCCCGGCCCTCAATACCAGAGCCACCGGCACAATGTGGGCTTCATGGCGGCGGACGCCATTCATCGCCGCCATGCCTTTTCGCCCTGGACGAAAAAGTTCAACGCCTTCGTCTCGGAAGGGCGGCTCGGCGGAGAGAAGGTGCTGCTTATCAAGCCGCAGACCTTCATGAACCTTTCCGGCCAGGCGATCGGGGAAGCCATGCGCTTCTACAAGCTTTCGCCCGCCGATCTCATCGTTCTTTATGACGAACTGGATCTGGCGCCCGGCAAGGTACGCGTGAAGCGCGGCGGCGGGGCCGGCGGACACAACGGCATCAGATCCATAGACGCCCATTGCGGGCAGGACTATCGCCGTGTGCGCATAGGCATCGGCCATCCGGGCGAAAAGGCACGCGTTTCGCCCCATGTTCTCGGCGACTTCGCCAAGGCTGACCATCAATGGCTGGATCCGCTTCTGGAGGCGGTTGCAGACAATGTCGACAAGTTGGTCGGGGGCGATGATTCCGGCTTCATGAACAAGGTGAGCCTCGCCTTGCAAGGTAAGGTGGGGAATGAAAAGACGGAGGAGAAGCCCGCGCCGAAGGGGCAGAGCCATATCCGCCAGGCGCGGCCGAAGAACGCTCCTGCCAAGCTTCCTGACTCAGGACCGATGGCAGCCATGCTAAAGAAGCTCTTTGGCAACAAGGAGTGAGTCTGCCATGGCGGAAATTGGCAAGGACGACGTGATCTATATGTTCGCGATGAGTCTCGACGGCTTCATCGCCCGGGAAGACGGCGGCATCGATTGGCTCGACGATTTTCCGGCCAATGCGGATTTCGACTTCGATGCGTTCATGGCGTCGGTGACCGGCATCGTTATGGGCCGCGGCACCTATGACATCGTGAAGCGCTATGCGGAATGGCCCTATGCCAAATATCCCTGCGTGGTAGCGACAAGGCGACCGATCGAAAATCTCGCGCCCGATACGGAAATCGTGGCCGGATCGCCGCAGGAGATGCTCGACAATCTGCGCCGTCGCGGCGCGAGCGGACGCATCTGGGTTCTGGGCGGCGGCGACCTCGCCCGGCAGTTCATGGATGCGGGTCTTCTGGACACGATCGAGATCGGCACGATCCCGGTGATCCTCGGAAGCGGCATCCCGGCCTTTGGCGGCCGGCAGCCAGACCGCTGGTGCGACCTGGTTTTCGCCAAGGCGCTGCAGAATGGGGCTGTGCACGCGCGCTACACCGTGCGGCGGAATTGAGCGAGCCTCATCGAAGGCCTTGTTTCACGAGTTTACCAAATTTGTGTTTCCGTGAGTCCTTCGGAGGATTTGCAGGACGGGCAGGTCATCAAGGGCTTGACGATCATCGACCCCTTCGCCCATAGCCTGCCAACATTCTTTGAACGGGCTTCCAAGTAGGACCATCGATCCATGGGTTTCAAATGCGGCATCGTCGGCTTGCCCAATGTCGGCAAATCGACGCTCTTCAACGCGCTGACCAGGACGGCCGCGGCACAAGCCGCGAACTATCCCTTCTGCACCATCGAGCCCAATACGGGCGAGGTGGCCGTGCCCGATCCGCGGCTGAAGAAGATCGCGGAGATCGCGGGGTCGAAGGAGATCGTGCCCACGCGCATTTCCTTCGTCGATATCGCCGGACTCGTGCGCGGCGCCTCCAAGGGCGAAGGGCTCGGCAACCAGTTCCTCGCCAATATCCGTGAGGTGGATGCCATCGTACACGTGCTGCGCTGCTTTGAGGACGACGACATCACCCACGTGGAGGGCCGGATCGATCCCGTGGCGGACGCCGACACCGTCGAGACCGAGCTGATGCTCGCCGATCTGGAAAGCCTCGAACGGCGCATCGTGCAGGTGCGCAAGCGCGCCACCGGCAAGGACAAGGAGGCGATGGCGGTCCTGCCTGTGATGGAACGCGCATTGGCGCTCCTGCAAGAGGGCAAGCCCGTGCGCCTGCTCACGCGGGACCTCGATGCCGAGGACATGCGCGTCCTGCGCTCACTCAACCTGCTCACCTCGAAGCCGGTGCTCTATGTCTGCAACGTGGCTGAAAGCGATGCGGCGACGGGCAACGCACACACGACCGCGGTGGAGAAGATGGCGGCGGCCCAGGGCGCCAGAACGGTGGTGATCTCGGCGGCAATCGAGGCCGAGGTCGCCCAGCTTCCCGACGAGGAAGCAGCAGAGTATCTGGAGGCGATGGGCCTGCATGAGCCGGGCCTCGACCGACTGATCCGCGCCGGATACGAATTGCTCGACCTCATCACCTTCTTTACCGCGGGACCGAAGGAGGCCCGCGCGTGGACCGTGCAGAAGGGCGCGAAGGCACCGCAGGCAGCCGGCGTGATCCATACGGATTTCGAGCGCGGTTTCATCCGGGCCCAGACCATCGCCTATGACGATTTCATATCGCTCGGCGGCGAGACGGCGGCGCGCGAGGCAGGCAAGGCGCGCGACGAGGGCAAGGAATACGTCGTCCAGGACGGCGACGTGATGCTCTTCAAATTCAACGTGTAAACCGGACTGACTCTCTCTTCGCAGTTGCAGCAAAACTTGTGACCTTTTCGCACATGCAGCATTATTTGCGGATCATTGCCTTGGCACTGATCCGCCGCGGTGTTTAATTCCGCGTGCGACGCTCGACCTCCCAAGGGCGCCGTCAAACCATCGTTTCAGGATCGCTCGACCCTACCCTGCGCAGGGCCGGCAACGCATTGTGCTTTGAGGAGCTCATACATGCTCGGAAGAAAAGTTCCCCAGGTGACGTTCCACACGCGTGTTCGGGACGAATCCATCGAAGGTCCGAATCCGTATCGCTGGGAAGACAAAACGAGTGCCGATTATTTCGCCGGCAAGCGCGTGGTGCTCTTCTCGCTGCCGGGCGCCTTCACACCGACCTGCTCGACCTATCAGCTTCCGGATTTCGAGAAACTGCATGACGAGTTCAAGGCCGAGGGCATCGACGAGATTTATTGCATATCCGTCAACGACGCCTTCGTCATGAATGCCTGGGGCCGCGCCCAGAACATCAAGAATGTGAAGCTTATTCCGGATGGCTCCGGCGAATTCACGCGGAAGATGGGCATGCTGGTGGCGAAGGACAATCTCGGATTCGGTATGCGCTCCTGGCGCTATGCTGCCGTCATAAACAACGGCGTGGTCGAAATGTGGTTCGAGGAAGAGGGCTTCTCCGACAACTGCGACACCGATCCCTACGGCCTCTCCTCGCCGCAGAATATTCTCGCGGCCCTGCGCACGCCCGAAGCGGTCGCCGCCTGAGCGCCAGCTTCCGTTACCCCGGATGCGCGTCCGCGCATCCGGGGTTTTTTATTGCTCCGTTCTGTGCCACCAGAATCGGGTCCTGACATCGAGGGAGTCGCAGATGGCGAGCAAGCGGTGGGCCTACGAAGACATGGAAGAAGGCCGTGTGTTCGAACTCAGCGCACGAACCGTGACGGCAGAGGAGATCATCGCCTTTGCCAAGGAATTCGATCCCCAGCCGATGCACCTTGACGAGGAGGCCGGGCGCAAGAGCCTGCTGGGCGGGCTGGCGGCTTCGGGATGGCACACCTCATCGGTCTTCATGCGCATGATGTACGATTCCTTCATCGCGGACTCGACCTCCGAGGGGTCGCCCGGAATTACCGAAATGCGCTGGAGAACGCCCGTTCTGGCCGGCGATACACTCACGGGAAGCTCCACCGTCCTGTCGCGACGGCGGCTCAAATCGCGGCCGCATATCGGCCTCGTGACATTCCGCCACGAAGTGCGCAATCAGCGCGGCGAGAACGTGATCGAATGCGAGAACCCGATCCTCTTCGGTCTGCGCGATCCGGGAGCGGCAATATGAGCCTCGACACATATCTGAAGATCGGGGAGACGGTCACGCTGGGAAGCCACACCTTCACGGCGGAGGAGATAAAGCGCTTTGCCGCGAAGTACGATCCGCAGCCCTTCCACCTCGACGAGGAGGCCGCGAGGGGAAGCATCTTCGGCGGCCTCTGCGCTTCGGGGTGGCATACCTGCTCCATGTGGATGCGGTACAACATGAAGAATCTGGAGCATTCCAGGGATGAGGCGTGGGAAGGCCCCGGGCCTCGGCCCGAATTCGGCCCCTCCCCCGGCTTCTCCAACCTCAAATGGCTGAAGCCCGTCTATGCCGGCGACACGATCACCTTCACGCGAACGGCGGTCGGACACCGACCGCTCGTCTCGAGGCCGGGCTGGAGGATCCTTTCCCTCAAGGCTGCAGGGTTCAACGGCAGAGACGAAGCGGTGCTGGAATTTGACAGCGCCGTGTTGCTGAAGGCGGGATAGGTTCCGCTCTCAGTGGCCCTCGAACGCCACGAGGGTGCGCACGTCGACACCGAGCGCCTCAAGGCGCTTGCGACCGCCGAGATCCGGCAGGTCGATGACGAAACATGCAGCGACGATATCGGCACCCATTTTGCGCAGGAGGCGGACTGCGGCCTCCGCCGTGCCTCCGGTGGCAATGAGATCGTCCACCAGGATCACTTTCTCGCCGGGCGAAACGGCATCGACATGCATCTCCATCTCGTCCAGCCCGTATTCCAGGCTGTAGGCGACCCGCACCGTCTCGTGCGGAAGCTTGCCCTTCTTGCGGATCGGGATGAAGCCCGATGAAAGCTGGTGCGCTATCGCACCGCCGAGAATGAAACCCCGCGCCTCGATGCCGGCGATCTTGTCGATCTTGGAGCCGGCATAGGGGTGGACAAGTTCGTCAACGGCGCGACGAAAAGCACGGGCATCGCCGAGCAGCGTGGTGATATCGCGGAAGAGTATCCCCGGCTTGGGATAATCCGGTATCGTGCGGATCGCGGCAAGCAGTGTCTCTTCGAGCGATTGTTTCATCGGCCAGGCCCTGGATTCGCTTCTTTTTGCCCTTTCAAAGCGGCAATGAAAAGGGCGCCCGTGAGGCGCCCTTGGGAATTTCGATAGCCTTGAGCCGGTTCAGTGCACTTCGGCCCAGATCTTCCGCTTGGTGAGGTAGACCAAGCCGCCGAACAGGATGAGGAAGATCATGACCGTAAAGCCGGTCTGCTTGCGGGCCTCCAGATGGGGCTCGGCAACCCACATCAGGAACGCGGCAACGTCGCGGGCATACTGGTCCACGGTTTCGGGCGTGCCGTCCTCGTAGGTGACCTGCCCGTCCGAAAGGGGCGGCGCCATGGCAAGCGAGGGCGCGCTGATGAAATAGGGGTTGTAGTAGGTGCCCTCCGGCACCTCGACGCCCTCCGGCGGATCCTCGTAGCCCGTGAGGAGCGCATGGATGTAATCCGGGCCACCCTCGGCATACTGCGTGAAGATGTCGAGGAGGAAGGTGGGGAAGCCACGCTCAACCCCCCTCGCCTTGGCGATCAGGGAGAAGTCGGGCGGGGCAGCGCCGTTGTTGGAGGCAGCCGCCTGCTCGGGATTGGCAAAGGGCGCCGGGAAGTTGTCGGACGGAGTAGCCGGGCGGGTGAACATGTCGCCCGCATCGTTCGGACCATCCTCCACTTCATACTCGGCGGCGATCGCCCGCACCTGGTCCTCCGTGTAGCCCAGCCCCTCCAGGGTGCGGAAGGAGACCAGATTCATGGAGTGGCAGGCCGAGCAGACCTCGCGGTAGATCTTGAAACCGCGCTGAAGCTGCGCCCTGTCATAGGTGCCGAACGGCCCCGCGAAAGACCATTCCTGCGGTTCCGGCTTCTTCAGCGGATAATGCGGCGTGCCGCCTTCTTCGTGTTCCTGGGCAAAGGCGGATGTGGCGAGCGCAATACCAAGCCCGAGCGCACCCAAAGCGCGGAGAAACATCTTCATTTCCAAAATCCCCTTGCGCATCGCTTAGCGTTCGCCGACCGGCTGGGCAGAAGCCGGCGCGCCGGCCTTGTTCTTCTCCAACACCGCTTCCGTGATCGAATTGGGCAGCCGGCGCGGCGTCTCGATCAGACCGAGCACCGGCATGATGATCAGGAAGAAGGCGAAGTAGTAGAGCGTCGCAACCTGTGCCAGCGCGACATAGACACCTTCCGCCGGACGGGAGCCGAGCCATCCGAGGAAGATCGCATCGGCCGCGAACAGCCAGAAAAAGAGCCGGTACCAGGGCCGGTAGGCGGCCGAGCGGACCTTCGACGTGTCGAGCCAGGGCACCACGAACAGGACCGCGATGGCACCGAACATGGCGAGCACGCCGCCAAGCTTGGAGTCGATCGGTCCAATGTTGAAGGTGATGGCGCGCAGGATCGCATAGAACGGCAGGAAGTACCATTCGGGCACGATATGCGCCGGCGTCTTCAGCGGATTGGCCTCGATGTAGTTGTCGGGATGGCCGAGATAGTTCGGGATGTAGAAGACGAAATAGGCGAACACGAAGAGGAACACGACCATGGCGAACGCGTCCTTGACGGTCGCATAGGGCGTGAAGGCCACCGTATCGGTCTTCTGCTTCACCTCGATACCGGTCGGGTTCGTCTGGCCGGTCACGTGCAGCGCCCAGACGTGCAGGACGACGACGCCTGCGATCATGAACGGCAGGAGGTAGTGCAGCGAAAAGAAGCGGTTGAGCGTCGGATTGTCCACGGCAAAGCCGCCCAGGAGGAGCTGCTGGATCCAGTCGCCGACGACGGGAATTGCCGTGAAGAAGCCGGTGATCACCGTGGCGCCCCAGAAGCTCATCTGGCCCCAGGGAAGGACGTAACCCATGAAGGCCGTGGCCATCATGAGAAGGTAGATAATGCAGCCGAGGATCCACAAAAGCTCGCGGGGAGCCTTGTAGGAACCGTAATAGAGGCCGCGGAAGATATGCACGTAGACGGCGATGAAGAAGAAGGAGGCGCCGTTGGAGTGCAGATAGCGCAGGAGCCAACCGGAGTTGACGTCGCGCATGATCTTTTCAACCGAGTTGAAGGCGACCTCGGTGTTGGCTGCGTAGTGCATCGCAAGCACGACGCCGGTGAGGATCTGCGCCACCAGCATCAGGGTAAGGATGCCGCCGAACGTATAGGCGTAGTTCAGGTTTCGCGGCACCGGATAGGCGACAAAGGAATCATAGATCAGGCGCGGCAGGGGAAGGCGCGCATCCATCCAGCGCCCGATGCCTGATTTGGGTGTATAGGTAGAGTGTCCACCGCTCATCGAAATTTCTCTCCCTGCGCCTTAGCCGATCTGGATGACCGTGTCGGACACGAATGAAAAGGTCGGCACGTGAAGGTTTTCCGGCGCGGGTCCTTTGCGGATGCGCCCTGCCGTATCGTAATGCGAGCCGTGGCAGGGGCAGAACCAGCCGCCGAAGTCGCCGGCCTGGCCAAGGGGCACGCAGCCCAGATGCGTGCAGACACCGAGCATCACCAGCCAGTTCTCCTTGCCCTCGCCGGCCGAACGGGCCAGATCCGTCGCAGGCTCGTCGCCCGGCAGGTTTTCATTGCGCGCGACCGGATCCTTGAGTTGATCGAGCGGCACTTCCTTGGCGGCTTCGATCTCCTGCTCGGTCCGATTGCGTATGAAGACCGGACGTCCCCGCCACTTCACCGTCAGCGACATGCCGGGCTCCACGGCCGTGACATCCACCTGGATGGAAGCAAGGGCTCGCGTGGAAGCATCCGGACGCATCTGGTCGATGAACGGCCAGGCGACGGCGGCGGCGCCCACGGCGCCGGCCACTCCCGTGGCCACATACAGAAAGTCCCGACGGGTGTGTTCGGTCGAATGTTCGGTCGAATCGGTTGCGCTCACGGGGCTCTAGGTCCTTTTCCCTCATGCCTGCCGGAAGGCTTGGAATTCCGCGCCCGCCCGATCGGATCCGCGGCGGCGGGCAGGCCGTTCCCCCGGCAATTGGCGTTGGTTTCTATGCCCGACGCCATGACTTGTCCAGACGCCCGCAGCCTGCAGGGCAGATTGTCGCGGGGAAAGTTTGAGGAAATGGGAGTGAGACGCAGGATGGGCCCACCACGGCGGTCTGTCGTCCGATACGCCGGCCCCGGATGGCGGCCGCATCAGAAAAACCGAAAAGATCATAGTCTCTCTTTTCCGTTCCTTGAAACGGCTGGATGGGACCACCCATCCAGCACTCCTTCAGATCTTTCACATATTGAGGCTTACCGTGCAGCTTGGAGGCGCATCAGGATTGGCGGCCAGCAACCAAGGGCCATCCGACAATCGGGGGCCTGGTGCGGACAATCGAGCCACTCGACCGTCCGGCAGCCAATTGATCGATGACACCCTAAGGCGACTGCAGCACGCGAAGAAGATCTACGAAACTTACAAGAACTACGATTTCGAAAGCAATAAATACGTTAGCAGCAAGAATCTTTCCTCCGTCTATGAAGAGCATGTGGAAATTCTCATAAAGAGCGGAATTAATTTCGACAGAAACAAATTGGTTGCCACGGCGGAGATGCCGTACGGGGATATAGCGTTTCTGGAACAAGGAGATTCAAAGAAGGGACTAACCCATATCCTCAGCCACAAAGCCCAGTTTGAAGCGCAGGGTATTCCTGAATCTCAGATCCCGACCGCCGTCATGGGCGCTGTCACAAATGGAAAATACGTCGGCACCCAAGGCAAGAACCGGCCCGTCTATGAGATAATGTTCGATGGGTCGGTGAAATACGTAGCAGTAACTCGCGGCGACAATGAATATATTGTCAGTGCAAACCCAGCAACGTCGTATAAAATCAATAAAACCAGAAAGCCATGATACTCGCTTTTACAGGCGGATAGAACCGTCTGCCCACGGATGCGCTAACGCGCGCCGAGCCGCACAAGCACTGCACGGGGGATGCCGAGCTGGCGCACGACGTCGTCGTGGCGCTTCAGGCCACAAAGCTCGCGCTGAATGAAATAGGCGTAGACGGCATCCGCCGCCTCGCGGAGGAGATCCCTCCGTTCCGCCTCCCCTCCCTCGTGGGCGGCAAGCCTGGCGAGGCTCTCTTCGGCGCGTTTGCCCGCATTTCCGAGAGAGGCGGCCATCTCGCCGACGAGTTCGTAGTCGAGCGCGCCGACGCCCGTCTGCGGAAGGCGGGCATTGCCGGAGCCGGGTGGACGCAGCATGAACTCTCCTTGGATCATTCTCGACGGACATGCAAACCGGCAATATGGTGCAGGGCATGGCTTATGTCATCAACAGGGACGCCTGGGCCGACAGACCCGACCTCTGGCACGGAGAATGGGAAGGCCGCGCCGCGGGAGCCGGCATTTCCGTCATTTTCTTTTCAAGCGACACGGTCGGCGCGGGACCTCGGTTGCACACCCACCCATACCCCGAGACGTTCATCGTGCGGCAGGGCCGCGCCCGCTTCACGGTGGGTGGAGAGACGGTCGATGCGGAGCCGGGGCAGATCCTCGTCGTGCCCGCCGGTACGCCACACAGGTTCGAGAATCTCGGACCGGGCCGGCTGGAAACCACGGACATTCATGCGAGCGACATTTTCATCACCGCGTGGCTGGAGTAGCGTCATCCCACCGGCGCACTGAGCAGGACCAATCCCATGACGCTTCTCGAAATATCCGCCTTCGCCTTTGTCGCCGCGTTGCTCGTCATCTCTCCGGGGCCGAACGGCGTCCTCATCGCGAAAACGGTGCCCACGTCGGGCAAGGCGGCAGGTTTCGCCAACATCGCGGGCTTCTTTGCCTCCTTTTATCTGCACGGCACGCTTTCCATCCTCGGCATTTCCATCATTCTCGTGCAGTCGGCCGAACTCTTCTTCATCGTGAAGATGCTCGGCGCCGCCTATCTCTGCTTCATCGGCGTCAAGGCGCTCTGGCAGGCCTGGAAGGGGGTGACCGCGCCCAAGGAGATAGCGCCTGCAAAGCGCCGGCGCACGCTTGCACGCGCCGTGGCGGAGGGCTTCCTGACGAACGCGCTGAACCCGAAGGTCTCCATGTTCTATCTGGCGGCCTTTCCGCAGTTCATTCCCGCAGGCGCGGATGCGGTGAAATGGGGCTTTGCGCTGGTGACGGTCCATGCGCTGACCAACGTGGCGTGGTTTTCAAGTCTCGTGCTGCTTTTCTCCTCGCTCAAGGGGCTGGGCAGCAAGGCCTGGGTGCAGCGCTGGCTGAAAGCGGCCACCGGCGCGGTCTTCGTGGGCTTCGGGCTGAAGCTCGCGACGTTGAGGCCGTAGCCGGCCACCCTCCCCCGGGAAAAACCTCAGCGGCCGTCCACGGACCCGATCACGGCCACTTCACCACCGGCGGAAGGCTTGAAAGGATGGAGTGGATGTTGCCGCCCGTCTTGAGGCCGAAGATCGTGCCGCGATCGTAGAGCAGGTTAAACTCGACATAGCGCCCGCGACGCACGAGCTGCTCCTCCCGGTCGGCTTCGGTCCAGTTGGTGTTGAAGTTCTTCCGCACGATGTGCTGGTAGACAACGAGGAAGGCGCGGCCGACATCCTTCGTGAAGGCGAAGTCGGCTTCCCAACCCCCCTTCTCCTCGGGGCTTTTCAGCCAGTCGTAGAAGATGCCGCCGATGCCGCGCGGCTCGTTCCTGTGCGGCAGGAAGAAATACTCGTCGCACCAGCCCTTGAAGTTCTCGTAGTCGGCCACATCCGCGTGCCGCTCGCAGAGGAAGCGCATGGCCTTGTGGAAGGCGATCGCATCCACGTCCTCCTGGCTGCGGCGGCGGTCGAGCATCGGGGTGAGGTCCGCCCCGCCTCCGAACCACTGACGGGTGGTCACAACCATGCGGGTGTTCATGTGCACCGTGGGTACGTGCGGGTTCTGCGGGTGGGCGATGAGCGAGATGCCGGAAGCCCAGAAGCGCGGGTCCTCATTGGCGCCGGGGATCTGCTTGCGCAATTCCGACGAGAACTCACCATAGACGGTGGAGGTATGAACCCCGACCTTCTCGAAGACGCGGCCGTGCATCATGGACATCACGCCTCCGCCGCCCTCCCCTTCTTCGCGCTGCCAGGGCGTACGCTCGAACCGGCCGGGAGCATAGGCGGAGAGCGGCCCGGTCAGTTCGTCCTCGAGCTGCTCGAACGCGGAGCAGATGCGGTCGCGCAGTTCCTCGAACCACGTCCGTGCCGCTTCCTTCTTCTCTTCAATGTCTTCGGGCAATCCTGCGGGAATCTCAGGTCGTTCCATCATGTCCTCTCAGTCGCGCCCGCCAGAGCCACTCCATCGCTACAAATGACTCGCAATTTCGCATTTCGATCCCTAATCTCCTTGTCTGTCGGGTCAAGGAGTTCT
>Ga0164243_10013200_pt1 | contig 11639 bp, 7 predicted proteins | sample OricompcompostOP_FD_108781 | JGI IMG/M metagenome (GOLD analysis project Ga0164243, IMG submission 108781) | Organic Plus compost microbial communities from Emeryville, California, USA - Original compost - Organic plus compost (OP) | ecosystem: Engineered > Solid waste > Mixed feedstock >... | reverse complement strand
GCCTCGGCGCTCTGCGGGCTCGCCGGCAGCGGCGCCGAGATCGTCGCCGCGCGCGGGCTGCAGGGGCTCGGCGCGGCGATGCTCGTCCCCTCGACCGGGGCGCTGATCATCGACGCCTTCGACGTGCGCGAGCGCGGCAAGGCGATGGGCGTCTACTCGGGCGTCTCGATGATCTTCCTCGCGCTCGGCCCGCTCGTCGGCGGCCTGCTGACGCAGGACGTCAGCTGGCGCGCCGTCTTCTACGTCAACCTCCCGATCGGCCTGCTGATGCTCGCCGTCGCGCACGCGACGCTGCCGCGCCGGCCGCGGCCGCGGATCGCGCGCGACGCGATCGACTGGCTCGGCATCCCGCTGCTGATCGGCGCGCTCGGCTCGCTGACGCTTGCGCTGATGCAGAGCCAGGCGTGGGGGTGGGGCTCGCCGGCGATCGTCGCGCTGCTCGCCGCCGCCGCGCTGCTGGGGCCGCTGTTCGTCTGGCACGAGCGCCGCGCCGCCGCGCCGCTGGTGCAGCTGCGGCTGTTCTCGCTGCCGAACTTCGCGCCCGACGCGCTGATCCTCGCCGGCGTCCAGTTCGCGCTCGTCGGCGCCTCGGTCTTCGGCGCCGCCTGGTCGCAGCACGTGCTCGGCTTCAGCGCGATCCACGCCGGCGTCGCGATGCTGCCGCTGACGATCCCGCTGCTGGTCACCGCGCCGCTCGCCGGCCGCCTCTACGACCGCGTCGGCGTCAAGCCGCTGCTGGTGATCGGCGCGGCGCTGATCAGTCTCGGCCTCGTCTGGCTGGCCGCCCACCTGCACGAGCGCGACTACGACGTGCTGATCGCCGGCTACGCGCTGATGGGCGCCGGCATCGGGCTGGTGATGTCGCCCGGCACGACCGACGCGCTCGGCGCCGCCTCGCAGGGGCAGCGCAGCCAGGCGAGCGGCATCGTGCAGACGGTGCGCCAGTCCGGCGGCGTCGTCGGCGTCGCGATCCTCGGCACGATCGTCGCGCACCTCTCGGCCGTCGCGCCCGACGCGACCCCCGCCGCCCGCGTCGACGCCGCCACCGACGCCGTCTCGGCCGCCTACTGGACCGGCGCCGCGGCGATGGCCGCGATGGCGCTGCTCGGCCTGCTGTGGCTGCGTCGCGGGACGGCCGAGTGATCGCGTGTCGAGCGGCCGCGGCCGGCCGGGCGACGCGATGTCGCGGCCGCGCCGCGCCGGCCGCTCAGCGCGCCAGCGGGCGCCGCAGCCGCGCGGCGATCGCGGCGCGGGCGGCGTTGCTGCCGCAGGCGCCGTGGACGCCGCCGCTCGGATGGGCCGAGGCGGAGGCGAGGTAGAGGCCGGCGAGCGGGCCGCGCGCGCGGCCCAGGTGCGAGGGCAGCGGCCGGAACGGGAACATCTGCTGCAGCTGGCCGGTGCCGCCGTTGATCATGCCGCCGAGCAGGTTGGGGTCGGCCTGCTCGAGCGTAGGCGGCGCGAACACGTGACGGGCGCGGATCAGCTTGCGGAAGCCGGGCGCGAGCGCCTCGATCCGCGCCTCGATCCGCGCCGCGAACCGCTCCCGCTCGCGCTCGTCCCAGCGGCCGGCGAGACCGTCGCCGCCGGCGTCGCCGCGGATCGACTGGGGGACGTGGGTGTAGGCCCACGCCGTCTCGGCGCCGGCCGGCTGGCGCGTCGGGTCGGTCATCGAGTACTGGCCGATCACGAGGAAGGGATCTGCCGGCACGAGGCCGCGGGCGATCTGGTTCATCGCCTCCGACAGCTCGTCGACCGACTCGGTCACGTGCAGCGTGCCGGCGCGGCGCGCGTCCGGCGCCCGCCACGGGATCGGGCCCGCGAGCGCCCAGTCGACCTTGACGGTTCCGTCGTCGCGCTGGAAGGCTGGCAGCTCGGCGCGGATCGAGGCGGGCACGTCCTCCGGCGCCAGCAGCCGGCCGTAGAGCGCCGGCGCCGCGACGTCGGCGAGCACGCCGTGGCGGGCGGCGACCTCCGCGCCGGCGGCGGTGCGGACGGCGACGGCGCGGCCGCGCCGCACGACCACGCGCGCGACCGGCTCGCCGCAGCGGACGCTTCCGCCGTGCGCGCGCAGCCGCCGCACGAGCGCCTCGACGAGCCGCTGCGCGCCGCCCTCCGGCACCGGATAGCCGTGCTCGGCGCCGAGCCCGCACATCATCCAGCCGAAGGCGCCGCTGCCGGGCAGCTCCGGCGGCAGGTCGGCGTGGAGCGCGTTGCCGGCGAGCAGCATCCGCCCGCCGAGGCCCCCGAACCACTCCTCGCCCATCCGCCGCACCGGCAGCGACAGGAAGCGGCCGAAGCGGGCGAGCGTCCGCGGGCGGCGCAGCCGCAGCGCCAGCGCGGCGCTCGCGCGCAGCGGCGGGAACGGCGTCGCGAACGCCTCCATCAGCAGGTCGCTCGTGCCCGTCCAGGCGCGCAGCATCCGCCGCCACGCCGCGCCGTCGCCGGGCGCGAACGCCTCCAGCGAGGCGGCCGTCTCCTCGACGTCGCGCGACAGCACCGCGCAGCGGCCGTCGGCGAACGGGTGCGCGACGACGAGCGGCGCCCGCCGCCAGACGAGGCCGTGGCGCTCGAGCTCGAGCCGCCGCATCACCGGCGAGCCGGCCGCGAAGGGATAGAAGGCGCTGAAGAGGTCGTGCACGTGGCCCGGCAGCGTCAGCTCGCCGGAGCGGACGGCGCCGCCGGGGAGCTCGGCGCCCTCCAGCACGACGACCGACCAGCCGCGCTCGGCGAGCAGGTTGGCCGTCACCAGGCCGTTGACCCCAGCGCCGATGACGACCGCGTCGGGCATGGCGCATCCGTACCCGCTTCGCGGTCGTTCACGCCGCGCGCGAGGTCGTCAGCCGCTCGACCGCGAGGCTCGCGCGGCGGACGGCCTCGCTCCAGGCGCGCCGCGGGCCGGGCGCGCCGCGCAGCGGCGGGCGCTCGCGCGAGCGCAGCCGCGCGCCGCGCGGCCCGGCGCCGTGCTCGTCCTCGGCGGTCAGGCGCCCGCGGCCCATCCGCGCGGCGGCCTCGTCGTCGTGCGCGGAGGCGACGCCGGCCTCCAGCCAGGCGTAGCGGAAGGCGAGGCCGCCGGCGAGGAAGAGGACGCTCGCGGCGTCGTCGGCGCGCGGGCCCAGCGGCCCGCGCGCCCGCCGCAGCAGCAGACCGGCGCCGACGGCGCCTCTGGCGAGCGCGAACAGCGCTCCGGCGCGGCCGCCGCGCATCGCGGCGGCGGCGTGGCGCAGGCGGCGCTCGTTGAGCGTCGAGAGCGCCAGCTCGGTCACCATCGCGCCGTCGGCGAGCGTGCCGAGCGCGCGATCGGTCGGATGGCCGCGCTCGAGCCCCGCGGCGACGAGCGCCAGACGGGTCGCGGCGGCGCCGGTGGCGGTCGCCGTCGAGACGAAGATCGGCCCCAGCAGCAGCCGGCTGCGGGCCCACAGCGGGATCGCCGTCGTCGCCAGCAGGACGCCGGTGTAGGAGCCGAGGTAGCCGCCGACGACCGCGGTCGCGGCGCCGAGGCCGCGGCCGGCGCGCCGAACGCCGAGCAGGTCGGCGCCGACGGCGGCGGCGTCGAGCGCGCTGAAGGCGACCAGCGACCAGGCGCCGAGGTTCATCGGCGAGCGCGGCTTGAAGATCCGCAGCATGTTGAGGAAGCGGCCGGGGCGGCCGAGGTCGGCCATCAGCAGCAGCGGCGCCGGCGCGACGGTGCCGAGCGCGACGCCGCGCGCGATCCGCGCCGAGCGGCGGTCGCCGGCGACGTCGCAGGCGAGCGCGACGAACGAGGCGCCGGAGGCGATCCCGCCGAACCAGAAGTAGAGCGGCACCTCCCAGGTCCACACCGGCGGCTTGACGAACGGTCCGGCGAGCTGCTCGGGCGGCGGCGCGGAGCGGCCGGCGCGGTTGACCGCGGCCAGCTCGCCGGCCGGGAGCGGCGCCGCGCGGTAGCTGGTGTCCTCGCGCCCGTAGATGAACGACCAGATCGCGTCGCCCCAGCGGCTGCGCGCGCCCGCGACCGGCGCGCCCTCCCGCGCCCGTCTCCACGACGCCGGCCGCCCGTGCGTGCCGAGCGCCGGCGTGGTGTCGCGCCCGTCGCTCATCGGCCGCCCCTCCGCGCCCGGCGGGCGGCGTGCAGGAAGGCGGCCGTCGCGGCCGCCGCGGCGGCGAGGCCGGCGCCGACGGCGGCGATCGTCGCCGGCACGACGTTCTCCTGGATCGGCGAGTCGGCGGCCGCCGGCAGCCCGTAGCGCTCCGGCGGCTCGGTCAGCAGGAAGAAGGCGCCGAGGCCGCCGGCGAGCTCGTGGCCGGGGTCGTCGCCGGCGCCGTAGAGGTAGGCGCCCTCGACGCCGCGGCGGCGCAGCTCGGCGACGCGGCCGGCGGCGACCTCGACCAGCTCGTCGTAGGGGCCGAACTGGATCGAGTCGGTCGGGCACGACTTCGCGCAGGCCGGCTCGAGCCCGTCCTGGAGGCGGTCGTAGCAGAGCGTGCACTTGGCGGCGCGGCCGTCGACGGGATCGCGGTCGATCACGCCGAAGGGGCAGGCGGGGACGCAGTAGCCGCAGCCGTTGCAGACGTCGGGCTGGACGATCACCGTCTCGAGCTCGGTGCGGATCAGCGCGCCGGTCGGGCAGGCGTCGAGGCAGCCGGCGTTGGTGCAGTGCTTGCAGACGTCGGACATGAAGATCCAGTCGTCCATCCGCGCGACCGCGGCCGCGACGTCGACCTCCGCCATGCCGGCGGCGGCGCCGACGAGGTCGAGCTCGCCGTGGGCCGGCAGGCGCGGCAGCGACGCCGGCTCGAGCAGCTCGACGAAGCGGACGTGGCGCCAGGTGCTCGCGTTCAGCTCGCCGGTGTGGTCGTAGGAGCCGCCCTTGCGGAACTGGCTGCCGTCGGCCGGCAGGTCGTTCCACTGCTTGCAGGCGACCTCGCAGGCCTTGCAGCCGATGCAGACGGTCGTGTCGGTGAAGAAGCCCATCCGCTCGGCACCGTCGCGGCGGACGGCGATCTCGGTCGGGACGGTCGTGGTGAAGGAAGGAGCCGCCAGGCGAGTTCCTTCGACGGGATGCGAGGCCTCGGGCCGAGTCATTCCGCCGTCTCCTTCGGCGCTTCGGCGATCGGGTCGTCGGCGTCGAGCGCGATCGCTCTGCCGGCCGGGGCGGCGCCGGCGAGCCGGGTCGTCGTCGGCCGCTCGCGGCGCCCGGCGCGCACGTCGCAGGAGAAGGCCTTCGACTCCTGGATCGAGACGTTCGGGTCGCCGGAGAGGAGGCCGAGGTCGTTGGTCGAGTCACCCGTCACCGGGCCGCCGTAGCCCCAGTGCCACGGCATCGCGACCTGGTGCAGCGGGCGGCCGTCGATCAGCAGCGGCTTGATGCGGTCGGTGACGCGGGCGCGCGCCTCGATCTCGGCCCGCTCGGTCACGATCGTCATCCAGCCGCCGTCCTCGATCCCGCGGTCGGCGGCGAGCAGCGGGTCGATCTCGGCGAACATCTCCGGCTGCAGCTCGGCCAGCCACGGCAGCCAGCGGCTCATGCCCCCGGCGGTGTGGTGCTCGGTGAGGCGGAAGCTGGTCGCGACGAGCGGGAAGCGCGGGTCGCTGGTCGGGTTGATCGGGTTCTCGGCACGCAGCCAGCGGATGCCGGCCGGGTTGGAGTCGATCCGCGGGTAGAGCAGGTTGGCGACCGGCGACTCGATCGGCTCGTAGTGGGTCGGCAGCGGACCGTCGTTGAGGCCGCTGGGCGCGTACAGCCAGGCGCGGCCGTCGCCCATCATCATGAACGGCTCCGCGCCGGAGATCGCCTCCATCCCGCGCGCGCCCTTCGGCGGGCGGTAGCCGGGCCGCTTGTCGAGCGGGAAGTCGGGCACGTCCCAGCCGGCCCATCTGCCGCTCTCCTCGTCCCACCAGATCAGCTTCTTGCGCTCCGACCACGGTCTGCCGTCGGGGTCGGCGGAGGCGCGGTTGTAGAGGTTGCGGCGGTTGGCCGGCCACGCCCACGCCCACTCGGGCGAGACCCAGCCGCCGGCGGGGTCGTCGATCTCGCCGGGGTCGCGGCGGCGGGCCTGGTTGACGCCGTCGGCGTAGATGCCGGAGTAGATCCAGCAGCCGCAGGCGGTCGAGCCGTCGGCGGCCAGCTCGTTGAAGCTGCCGACCGGTCTGCCGTCGGCGACGACGTAGCCGTTGATCTCCTTCAGCACCGCCTCGACGTCGGGCTCGCGCAGCGGGCCGTCCTCCTCCGGGTAGTCCCAGTGGAGGTTGGCGATCGGCCAGTCGCGCTCGCGCTCGGAGCCGGCGTAGTGGGCGATCACCCGCTTGGCGAGGTGGTGCATGAACCACAGCTCGCTGCGCGCGTCGCCGGGCGGGTCGAGCGCCTTGTCGCGGAACTGGACCAGCCGCTGGGTGTTCGTGAAGCAGCCGGCCTTCTCGACGTGCGACGCCGCCGGCATCAGGAAGACCTCGGTCTGGATCTCCTCGGTCCTCAGCTCGCCCGATCTGACCTCCGGGCTGTCGCGCCAGAAGGTCGCCGTCTCGATCTCGGCGAGGTCGCGCACGACCAGCCATCTCATCTTCGCCAGCGCGCGCCGCTGCAGGCCGGCGTGCTGGGAGCCGACGGCCGGGTTCTGGCCCATCACGAAGAAGCCGTCGAGGCCGCCGTCGAGCGCGCGCATCATCGTCGCGAAATGGGAGTGGTTGGCGGTGATCTTCGGCAGCCGCGGGAAGCCGTGGTCGTTCTCGGCGGTGGCGGCGTCGTCGAACCACGCCTTCAGCAGCGAGACGGCGTACTTGTCGAAGTTGGTCCACCACCCCCTGCGGGCGCCGTTGGAGTCGACGTAGCTTCTGAGGTCGAGGTCGTCGCCGCGCGATCTCGGCATCGGCAGGTAGCCGGGCAGCAGGTCGTAGAGCGTCGGGATGTCGGTCGAGCCCTGGATCGAGGCGTGGCCGCGCAGCGCCATGATGCCGCTGCCGGGGCGGCCGAAGTTGCCGAGCAGCAGCTGCAGGATCGAGGCGGCGCGGATCATCTGCACGCCGGAGGTGTGCTGCGTCCAGCCGACGGCGTAGCAGAAGGCGGTGGTGCGCTCGCGGCCGGAGTTGGCGACGAGCGCCTCGGCGACCCAGCGGAGCTCCTCCTGCGAGATGCCGCAGATCCGCTCGACCATCTCGGGCGTGTAGCGGGCGTAGTGGCGCTTGAGCAGCTGGAAGACGCAGCGCGGGTGCTGGAGCGTCTCGTCGCGTCTGACCTCGTCCTCCATCATGCCGGCGCCGGTCTTGCCCTCGAACGCCTGCGTCGAGTGCTCGCGCACGCCGGCGGCGGCCGCGACCTCGCCGCCCTCGTACGCCCAGCTGGTGCGGTCGTAGAGGCCGGTCTCCGGGTCGAAGCCGGAGAAGACGCCGTCGAGCTCCTCGGTGTCTCTGAACCGGTCGCTGACGATCGTCGCCGCGTTCGTGTAGTTGACGACGTACTCCTTGAAGTACGACTCGCTCTCGATCACGTGGCGGATCAGCGCGCCGAGGAAGGCGATGTCGGTCCCGGCGCGGATCGCCACGTGGCGGTCGGCGAGCTGGCTGGTGCGCCCGAAGCGCGGGTCGACGTGGATCACGCGCGCGCCGCGCTCCTTCGCCTTCATCACCCAGCGGAAGCCGACCGGGTGCGCCTCGGCCATGTTCGACCCCTGGATCAGGATGCAGTCAGCGTGCTGGAGGTCCTGCAGGAAGGTTGTGGCGCCGCCGCGCCCGAGCGAGGTCCCCAGACCGGGGACCGTGGAGGAGTGTCATATGCGCGCCTGGTTCTCGATCTGCACCGCGCCCATCGCGGTGAACAGCTTCTTGATCAGGTAGTTCTCCTCGTTGTCGAGCGTCGCGCCGCCGAGGTGGGCGAAGCCGAGCGTGCGGTCGACCCGCTGGCCGTGGCGGTCGCGCTCCTGCCAGCCGCGCTCGCGGGCGGAGATCAGCCGCTCGGCGATCATGTCCATCGCCCGCTCGAGCTCCAGCTCCTCCCACTCGGTGCCGCCCGGTCTGCGGTATCTGACGGTCGTCAGGCGGCCCGGCGCCTGCACGAGCTGGCGCGAGGCGGCGCCCTTGGGGCAGAGCGTGCCCTGGTTGATCGGCGAGCGCGGGTTGCCCTCGATGTCGACCAGCTCGCCGTCGCGCGTGTAGACGAGCTGGCCGCAGCCGACGGCGCAGTAGGGGCAGACCGACTCGGTCGCTCTGAGGCCGGCGATGCGGGAGCCGGCGTCACGCGTGAGCGGGGAGACGGCCGCCTCGCCCATGCCCCAGTCGAGCGCGCGGCCGACGAGCGGGAGGCGGCGGACGCGCTCGAAGGCGCGAGGGCGGGAGCCGGGTCTGGCCATCCTGGTGGTGGTACCCCGCGAGCCGGCGCCGAACCACGCGCGGTCGCGCCCGCGGCGGCGGAGGGTTGAGCGGCCGCGGCGCGGGTAGAGGCGGCGCCATGGCGTTCAAGAGCCCGCCCGAGATCGCGAGAGCCGGCATCGCGACCGGCGCCTCCAAGGCGGCGATGCCGCCCGACAAGATGCTCGTCGCCGGCTTCCTCGCCGGCGCCTACATCGCCTTCGCCGGCCTCGTCGCGATCGTCGTCTCGGCCGGCATGGACCCGGCGACCTGGGGCGGCGTGCAGACGCTGATCACCGGCGTCGCCTTCGTGCTCGGCCTGGTGCTCGTCGTGATCGCCGGCTCGGAGCTGCTGACCGGCAACATGGCGCTCGTGCCGCTCGGCGCGCTCGGCGGCAAGGTGCGGGTCGGCCGCCTCACGCTCGACCTGCTCGTCGTGCTGGTCGGCAACCTGCTCGGCTCGCTCTTCGTCGCCTACTTCCTCGCCGTCAAGACGGGCGTCGTGACGGCCGAGGCGCCGCTCAGACGGCTCGGCGACATCGCCAGAGTCAAGGGCGAGACGGAGACCGACTGGCAGATCTTCCTGTGCGCGGTCGGCTGCAACTGGCTCGTCTGCCTCGCCGTCTGGATGGCGCTGGCGGCGGAGGACGTCGGCGGCAAGGTGCTGGCGATCTTCTTCCCGATCATGGCCTTCGTCGCGATGGGCTTCGACCACGTCGTCGCGAACATGTTCTTCCTGCCGGCCGCGATCTTCGCCGACGTGCCGGGGATCGGCTGGGACGACGCGCTGAAGAACTGGCTGTTCGCCTTCCTCGGCAACTTCGTCGGCGCCTTCCTGTTCGTCTCGCTCTCCTACTGGTACCTCTACGTGCGCGACGCCGACCGCCGCGAGCCGCCCGATCGCGCGAGCGAACGGGCGTAGCGGGGTAAGCAGTCCGCAAGATGACCACGACTCCGCCCGCGGCGGCGCCGCCGCTGACCTCGCTCGCCGCCGGCGCCGGCTGCGGCTGCAAGCTGCCGGCCGCCGAGCTGCTGCCGATCGTGCGGGGGGTGCCGGCCCAGCATGACGAGCGGCTGCTGGTCGGCTCGGCGACGAGCGACGACGCCGCCGTCTTCCGGCTGCGCGACGACCTCGCGCTGGTGCAGACGATCGACTTCTTCACCCCGCTCGTCGACGACCCCTACGACTTCGGCCGGATCGCCGCCGCCAACGCGCTCTCCGACGTCTACGCGATGGGCGGCACGCCGCTGACCGCGCTCAACGTCGTCGCCTGGCCGCTGAGACGGCTCGGCGGCGAGCCGCTGACGGAGGTGCTGCGCGGCGGGCTCGCCGTCGCGCAGGAGGCCGGCTGCGTGATCGCCGGCGGCCACTCGATCGACGACGAGGAGCCGAAGTACGGGCTGGCGGTGACCGGCACGATCGACCCGCGGCGGGTGCTCTCCAACGCCGGCGCGCGGGCCGGCGACGCGCTCGTGCTGAGCAAGCCGCTCGGCGTCGGCGCCGTCGTCGCGGCGCGCAAGCGGGGGCTCGCCGACGACGCGCTGCTGGCGCGCGCGGTCGCGACGATGACCGCGCTCAACGCCGAGGCCTCGCGCGCCGCGCTTGCCGCCGGCGCGCACGCGATGACCGACGTGACCGGCTTCGGCCTGCTCGGCCACCTCCACCACCTCTGCCGCGAGAGCGGCTTGGCGGCGGTGCTCGACGCCGCCGCCGTGCCGGCGCTGGAGGGCGTCGAGGCGCTGCTGCGCGGCGAGGGCGAGGCGGTCGCCGGCCGCTCCGGCGGGGCGGCCCGCAACGCGGCCTGGGCGGATGGGTTCGCGACGGTGGGCGAGGACGTCGAGCCGTGGCGGCGGCGGCTGGTGAGCGACGCGACGACCTCCGGCGGCCTGCTGATCGCGCTGCCGCCGGCGGCGGCCGCGGCGCTGCCGTGGCCGGTGATCGGGACGCTGCGCGAGGGCGCCGCGGGCACGATCGATGTGCGCTGAGCGCTTCCTGGAGCGGCCCGGGGCCGGTGCCCCGAACGGCCTTCAAAGCCGTCGGCGACGCGCTTCCCGCGTCGGGAAGGTTCGACTCCTTCGCCGCTCCGTCTGGTCCGCGGGCAGGGCGCGATGGGGTCCGCCGGCCCGCTGACGCTCGGCACCGCCGGCCACGTCGACCACGGCAAGACGACGCTCGTGGCGGCGCTGACCGGCGTCGAGACCGACCGCCTGCCGGAGGAGAAGGCGCGCGGCCTGACGATCGCGCTCGGCTACGCGCCGCTGCGGCTGCCCTCCGGCCGCGAGCTGTCGCTGATCGACGTGCCCGGCCACGAGCGGTTCGTGCGGACGATGGTCAGCGGCGCCAGCGGGATCGACCTCTACCTGATGACGATCGCCGCCGACGACGGCGTGATGCCGCAGACGCGCGAGCACGCCGAGGTGCTGCGCGCGCTGGGGATCTCCGCCGGCGTCGTCGCGATCACGAAGGCCGACGTCGCCGACCCGGCGGCGGCCGCGGAGGCGGCGCGCGAGCTGCTGCCCGACGCGGCCGCGGTCGTGCCGGTCGCGGCGCGCACCGGGGCGGGGCTGGAGCGGCTGCGGGCGGCGCTCGACGCGCTCGCCGCGACGCTGCCGAGCCGGGCGGCGGCGCCGGGGCCGGCGCGGCTGCACGTCGACCGCGTCTTCACCGTCGTCGGCCGCGGCACGGTCGTGACCGGCACGCTGTGGTCGGGCACGGTGGACGTCGGCGACGAGCTGGAGATCGCGCCGCGCGGGACGGTCGCGCGCGTGCGCGGGCTGGAGATCCACGACCGGCCGGTCGCGCGCGCGGAGGCGGGGCAGCGGGTCGCCGTCAACCTCGCGGGCGTGCGGACGGGGCGCGGGGGCGACGGACGCGGCGCCGCGGCGGGCGCGGGGCGCGGCGGCGGGATCGCGGGACGCGGCGCCGCGCCGGGCGCGCGGCGCGGCGGGGAGATCGCGCGCGGCGACGCGCTCTGCGCGCCGGGCGCGCTGCGGGCGACGACGATCGTCGACTGCGCGCTGACGCTGCGCGACGCGGCCCACGGCCAGCGCGTCCAGGTCCACCACGGCACGCGCGACGCGCCCGGCCGGCTGGCGGCGCTCGGCGACGACCTCTGGCAGCTGCGGCTCGAGCGGCCGCTGCTCGCCCGCGCCGGCGACCGGCTCGTGATCCGCCGCCTGGCGCCGCCCGACACGCTCGGCGGCGGCGTCGTGCTCGACCCGGCGGCCGGCCGCCACGGCCGCCGCCCCGAGATCGTCGCGCGGCTGCGGGCGCTGCGCGACGGGGAGCCCGATCCGGGCCTCGGGACGGAGGCGGCCGTCG
>Ga0164243_10013199_pt1 | contig 11639 bp, 10 predicted proteins | sample OricompcompostOP_FD_108781 | JGI IMG/M metagenome (GOLD analysis project Ga0164243, IMG submission 108781) | Organic Plus compost microbial communities from Emeryville, California, USA - Original compost - Organic plus compost (OP) | ecosystem: Engineered > Solid waste > Mixed feedstock >... | reverse complement strand
CACCCTTGACATTCCCATCGATCCGGCGAGACTGCCGGGGTGGCCGCCGACGATCACAGGCCGGTGCCCGGAGCCGCCGAGCGGCCCGGGGCGCCCGGACCGGCGCGTCCCGAGCACGGCGGGCGGCCGCCGGTGCCGCAGCCGCGGGCGCGGATCGTGCTGGCCGAGGTGTCGCGCCGCGAGGACCGGGCCGACCGTACGCGGACGGAACTGGCCCAGCAGACCCGCGTCGGTGAGGCGCTCGTCCGGGGGCTCGTCCGGGCCCAGCTCGCCCTGGCGCTGCGGCTCTCACTCGTCGTGATGATCGCGCTCGGCGGGCTGCCCTGGCTGTTCGCCATCGCCCCCTCGGTCAGCGAGGTCACCGTCCTCGGGGTGAAGCTGCCCTGGCTGCTGCTCGGCGTGGTCAGCTTCCCGTTCCTCATCGGCGTCGGCTGGTCGTACGTGCGGCTGGCCGAGCGCAACGAGCAGGACTTCACCGACCTGGTCCAGCGGCCGGAGCGCTGAGGTGGGTAACGCCCTCGTCATCCCGGCCATCGTCGCGGTCACCCTGCTCACCGTCGGCATCGGCTTCTACGGCCTGCGGCTGGCCCGGACCACCTCGGACTTCCTCGTGGCCTCCCGGGTGGTCAGCCCCACCTGGAACGCGGCCGCGATCGGCGGGGAGTACCTGTCGGCCGCGTCGTTCCTCGGCATCGCCGGGCTGATCCTCAAGTACGGCGTCGACGTGCTCTGGTACCCGGTCGGTTTCGCCGCCGGCTACCTCGCGCTGCTGCTCTTCGTGGCCGCGCCGCTGCGCCGCTCCGGCGCGTTCACCCTGCCCGACTTCTGCGAGCTGCGGCTCGGCTCGCGGCGGCTGCGCATCCTGGCGACCGCATTCGTGATCTTCATCGGGTGGCTCTACCTGGTGCCGCAGTTGCAGGGCGCCGGGCTGACCCTCTCGACGGTCACCGGGTCGGCGTACCCGGTGGGCGCCGTGCTGGTGGCCGTGGTGGTCACGGCGAACGTGGCGCTGGGCGGCATGCGGGCCATCACGTTCGTCCAGGCGTTCCAGTACTGGCTGAAGCTCACCGCGCTCGCCGTACCGGCGGTCTTCCTGGCCCTCCAGTGGCAGGCCGACGCGCGTCCCGCCGTGACCCCGCCGGACGGGCCGATCTTCCGGACGGCGACCGCCGTCGTGGTCGAGCACCCCGCGACGCTCACCTTCCCCGACGGCGAGGTCCGTGAGGTACGCGCCGGGGAGACGCTGTCCTTCGCGCCGGGCGACCCGGTGCCGGAGGTGAGCGGGGTGGCCACCGACGCCTCCGACTGGCTGCTGCCGAGCACGGCCGGCGACGACGACCGGGGGCTGTTCGCCACGTACTCGCTGATCCTCGCCACGTTCCTCGGCACCATGGGGCTGCCGCACGTGCTCGTGCGCTTCTACACGAACCCGAACGGCGCGGCGGCCAGACGTACGACCCTCGTCGTGCTGGCGCTGGTCGGCGTCTTCTACCTCCTCCCCACCATCTACGGGGTGCTCGGCCGGATCTACACCCCGCAACTGCTCGTCACCGGCCAGACCGACGCGGTCGTGGTGCTGCTCCCGGAGGCGGCCCTCGGGAGCGGGACGACCGGCCGGCTGCTCGCCGCGCTCGTCGCGGCCGGGGCGTTCGCGGCGTTCCTCTCCACCTCGTCGGGCCTGCTCACCAGCGTGGCCGGGGTGATCTCGACGGACGTGCTCGGCCGCGGGTCGGTGCGCGGGTTCCGGCTGGCCACGGTGATCGCCGGAGCGGTGCCGGCGGTCCTCGCGCTGAACGTCTCCGGGCTGGACGTCTCGCAGGTGGTCGGGCTCGCCTTCGCCGTCGCCGCGTCCAGCTTCTGCCCGCTGCTCGTGCTCGGCATCTGGTGGCGCGGCCTGACGGACCTCGGCGCCGCGGCCGGCGTGCTGGTCGGCGGCGGGGCCGCCGTCGCGGCGGTGCTCGTGACCGTGGTCGGCCCGCCGCTCACCGGCTGGCCGGCGGTGCTGTTCGCACAGCCGGCCGCGTGGACGGTGCCGCTGGCCTTCACGGTGACCGTGCTGGTGTCGATCGCCTCTCGCCGCCGGGTGCCGGCCGACATCGGCGCCACGATGCTCCGCCTGCACGCGCCCGACGCGCTGCGTCTGTAGGGACGGGACCGGGGTCGAGCAGGGCCCCTCATTACCCGGCGCGGCCGTACGTCTCGCGGATGACCGGGGGTCATCCTGGGGCCGGACCACAGTGCGGTGCCGGCCGGATACGGTCGGGTCCATGACTGGTGCGCATCCGGCGATGTCCCTTCGTGGCCTGGCCAAGGCGTTCGACGGCAAGGTCGCGGTGGCCGGCGTCGACCTGGACGTGCCGGCCGGCTCCTTCTACGGCCTGCTCGGGCCGAACGGCGCCGGCAAGACCACCACGCTGTCCATGGCGGTCGGGCTGCTCCGCCCGGACGCCGGCGTGGCGCGCGTGCTCGGCCACGACGTGTGGCGCGATCCGGTCCAGGCGAAGCGGCTGCTCGGTGTCATGCCCGACGGCGTACGCCTCTTCGACCGGCTCAACGGCGCCGAACTGCTGGCGTACAACGGCCTGCTGCGCGGCATGGACCCGGCCGTTGTCGACCAGCGGGCGGCCGAACTGCTCGACGTGCTGGCGCTCGGCGACGCCGGCCGCACCCTCGTGGTCGACTACTCCGCCGGCATGAAGAAGAAGATCGGTCTCGCCTGCGCGCTGCTGCACGGCCCGCGGCTGCTCGTGCTCGACGAGCCGTTCGAGGCGGTCGACCCGGTCTCCGCGGCGCTGATCCGGGACATCCTCCAGCGGTACGTGGGAAGTGGCGGGACGGTGGTCTTCTCCAGCCACGTCATGGAGGTCGTCGAGCGGCTCTGCTCGCACGTGGCGATCCTCGCCGAGGGTGCGATCAAGCGCGCTGGCACCATCGAGGAGGTACGCGGGAAGCGCTCGCTCGAGGAGGTCTTCGTCGAGGTGGTCGGCGGGCGGACGGCGACCGGCGAGGAGCTGGCGTGGCTGTCGAACTGACCGCGCCGGCCGCGCCGGCCCGACGGGTCTCGGCGCGGCACTTCGTCCGCCTGAAGCTGCGGGTGATGGGCAACAACTTCCGCGGCCAGGGCTGGCGGATCGCGCTCTTCGTGGTCGGTGTGGTCGTCGGGCTCTGGCTGGCCGCCACCGGTTTCTTCCTGTTCGCCGCTCCCGGCCTGGCCGACGAGGGCCGGTACGCCTCGATGGTCGCCGCGTTCGGCGGTGGGCTCATGGTGCTCGGCTGGCTGCTGCTGCCGCTGGTCTTCTTCGGCGTGGACGAGACCCTCGACCCGGCCCGCTTCGCCCTGCTGCCGCTGCCGCGCCGGACGCTGGTCACCGGGCTGCTCGCCGCCGCCGCGGTGAGCGTGCCGGCGGTCGCGGTGCTGCTGGCGCTCTGCGGACTGGTGCTCACCGCCGCCGTTCTGGGCGGCTGGGTGGCGGCCGTCGTGGAGGTGGTCGGGATCCTCGCCGGTCTTCTGCTCTGCGTCGCCGCCGCCCGGGCGGTCACCAGCGCGTTCGCCTCCATGCTGCGCTCGCGCCGGGTCCGTGACCTCGCGGCCGTGCTGCTCGCGGTCGCCGCCGCGCTGCTCGGCCCACTCCAGCTGATCGGCATCTCGGCGTTGCAGGAGACGGACTGGAGCCGGCTCACCGGGGTGGCCGAGGTGGTCGGCTGGACTCCGCTGGGCGCGCCGTGGACGGTCGGCATCGACGTGGCCGAGGGCCGGGCCTGGGCGGCTCCGGTCAAGCTGCTGATCACCGCTCTCACGCTGGTGGTGCTGCTGGTGTGGTGGTCCCGGTCGCTGGAGTCGGCGATGACCGGCGCGGCGAGCACCGGGCGGGCCCCGGCGAAGGCCGGCCCGACCGGCGGCGCCGTGGCCCAGCTCTTCCCGCGCGCGGCCGGCTGGGCGGCGCGGGACCGGTTCGGCGCGATGGTGGCCCGGGACGCCCGCTACTGGTGGCGGGACGCGCGGCGGCGGGCGAACCTGATCACCGTCGCGGTCGTCGGCCTCTTCGTGCCCGTCCTGGTCAACCTGGGCGGCGCGGGTTTCGCGATGGACGCGGAGCAGGGCTTCGCGCCGGCCGGGAGCGCGTCGTCGCCGCTGCTGGTCAGCCTCTCGATGGTCTTCGTGGGCGTGCTCGCCGCGGTGACGCTGGCCAACCAGTTCGGGTTCGACGGCAGCGCGTACGCGGCGCACGTCGTGGCCGCGGTGCCGGGGCAGCAGGAGCTGCGAGCACGGATGACGGCGTTCTCGATCTACGTGGTGCCGATGCTGGCGGTGGTCGCCGTGGTGATCGCCGTGGTGCTGGGTCGGCCCGCCTGGCTCGGGGTGATCGCCGGCAGCCTCATCGCCACGTACGGCGCCGGGCTCGCGGTGAACAGCTTCGTCTCCGTGCTCGGGGCGTACGCGCTGCCCGAGACGAGCAACCCGTTCGCGCTGAACACCGGCGCCGGGGTGGCCAAGAGCTTCCTCACCCTCCTGGCCATGCTCGGCACGGGCGCCGCCGCGGTGCCGATGGTGGTCGCCGCCGCCCTGCTCGGCGACATCTGGCTCTGGCTCGCCCTGCCGGTCGGCGTCGCGTACGGCGTGGGTGCCGCCCTGCTCGGCGCGTACCTGGCCGGGGACGTGCTGGACCGCCGCCAGCCGGAACTGCTGGCCGCCGTCACCCCGCGGCGCTGACGCGCGTCCGCCCAGGGGTGCGGATCGGTGCGCACCGGGCACCGTCCGGGCGGCATGATGTTTCACGTGAATCATCAGCCGGGCGCCGAGATCCACCACACCGACCCGTTCGCCGTGCCGGCCGGTCAGCGCTCCCCCGCGCGCCGGCTGCGGGGTCGGCTGGCGTCGCCCGTGACGCTCTGGACGGCGCCCGGCCCGGCCGGGCTCACCGTCTCCTCGACGCTCGTCGCCGAGGGCGAGCCGGACCGCCTGCTCGGGCTCATCGACGCCGAGTCGGACCTGTGGGCGGCTGCCGAGTCCGCCGGCCGCTTCGCGGTGGCGCCGCTGACCCCGGCGCACCGCCGGCTCGCGGACCGGTTCGCGGGCCTGTTCCCGTCCCCCGGCGGGCTCTTCGCCACCGGGGAGTGGACCGACACGCCCTACGGCCCGGTGCCGGCCGACGCCGGCGGGTGGGCCGGTTGTCGCCTCGACACCGCCCGGGAGTACGGCTGGGCGCTGCTCGTCGAGGCGACGATCGAGACGGTCGAACTCGCCGAGGAGGCCGAGCCGCTGCTGCACCACCGGGGCCGCTACCGCGAGCTGAACTGATCACCACCGACCGCTCAACGGAGTGACCTGAGTCACTCGGCGCAGCCAACCCGCCGTTCGGCGCAATCGCCGACCGACGCCGATCTCGGCCTTCCCCGTCGGGGAGCGCGCTTTCTACCGTGCGCGCAAATCCCCGACGCCTGTGAAGGTGGTGATCCACAGATGTCCACGGACACACCCGCGCCGGCCGCGTCCACGCCGGACCGGTACCTCGCCGTACAACGGTCGGACGAGTTCGCCGGGTTGCGTCGCGCCCTGCGCGGGTTCGTCTTTCCGATGACCGTCGCGTTCTTCCTGTGGTACGCGCTCTACGTGATCCTGTCCGCGTACGCCCGGGACTTCATGGGCACGAAGCTCGTCGGCAACATCAACGTGGCCCTCGTGTTCGGGCTGCTCCAGTTCGTTTCCACGTTCCTCATCGCCTGGCTGTACTCCCGCCACGCCGAGCGGAAGATCGACCCGGTCGCCGACCGGATCCGCGCCGAGATCGGGGAGGTGACGCATGAGGACGGTCCTCGCGGCTGAGGCGGGCGACACCACCGCACGGAACCTCACCATCACGCTCTTCCTGATCTTCGTGGCGATCACGCTGGCCATCACGGTGTGGGCCAGCCGGCAGACGAAGACGGCCACCGACTTCTACGCGGGCGGCCGGTCGTTCTCCGGTTTCCAGAACGGCATGGCCATCGGCGGCGACTACATGTCGGCAGCGTCGTTCCTCGGCATCGCCGGCCTCATCGCCCTCTACGGCTACGACGGCTTCCTCTACTCGATCGGCTTCCTGGTCGCCTGGCTGGTGGCCCTGCTGCTCGTGGCCGAACTGCTGCGCAACTCGGGCCGGTACACGATGGCGGACGTGCTGGCGTTCCGGATGCGCCAGCGTCCGGTGCGTACGGCGGCGGCCGTCTCGACCATCACCGTGTCGATCTTCTACCTGCTGGCCCAGATGGTCGGCGCGGGCGCCCTGGTCGCGCTCCTGCTCGGCATCCGCCCCGGTACGACGTTCCTCGGCATGGACGCCGACGCCGCGAAGATCGCCACCATCATCCTGGTCGGCGCCCTGATGATCATCTACGTCACGGTCGGCGGCATGAAGGGCACGACCTACGTGCAGATCGTCAAGGCGTTCCTGCTCATGGGCGGCGCCGTGATCATGACGCTGCTCGTGCTGGCCAAGTACAAGTTCAACCTCTCCTCGCTGCTCGGGGACGCGGCGGCGTCCTCCGGCAAGGGCAGCAACTTCCTCGAACCCGGGTTGCGCTACGGCGTCGAGGTGGCCGGCAACGCGACGCAGACCTTCTACAACAAGATGGACCTGCTCTCGCTCGGCATCGCCCTGGTGCTCGGCACCGCCGGCCTGCCGCACATCCTGATCCGCTTCTACACCGTCCCGACCGCGAAGGCGGCCCGCAAGAGCGTGCTCTGGGCGATCGGCATCATCGGCACCTTCTACCTGCTCACCCTGGCGCTCGGCTTCGGCGCGGCGGCCCTGGTGGGCGGCGAGGCGATCACCGCACAGGACCGCGCCGGCAACACCGCGGCACCGCAACTGGCGCAGGTGCTCGGCGTGGACTTCCTCGGAGGCGACCTGGGCGGGGCCACCCTGCTCGCGGTCATCGCCGCGGTCGCGTTCGCCACCATCCTGGCTGTGGTCGCCGGCTTGACCCTTGCCTCGTCGTCGAGCCTCGCGCACGACTTCTACGCCAACGTCCTCAAGGACGGGACGGCCTCGGAGCGCCAGGAGGTGAACGTCGCGCGGATCTCGGCACTGGTGATCGGCGCGATCTCCATCGCGCTCTCGATCTTCGCGCAGAACCTGAACGTGGCGTTCCTGGTGGCGCTCGCGTTCGCGGTGGCCGCGTCGGGCAACCTGCCGGCGATCCTCTACAGCCTGTTCTGGAAGAGGTTCAACACCTCGGGCGCGGTCTGGGCCATCTACGGCGGCCTGCTCGCGGCCGTGGTCCTGGTGTTCTTCTCGCCGGTGGTCTCCGGCGCGCCGACCGCCATGTTCCCCGACCACGACTGGCAGTGGTTCCCGCTGTCGAACCCGGGTCTCATCTCGATCCCGTTCGGCTTCCTCTGCGGCTGGATCGGCACGGTCATCTCGAAGGAGCGTGACGAGGAGAAGTACGCGGAACTGGAGGTGCGCGCCCTCACCGGCGCCGGCGCCCACTAGGGCGACGGCGGGGCGGCACGGACCGTCCGACCCGAAGGTCCCCTCCGGCGCGGGAGGGGACCTTCGCGGCCGTGGTGACGGCCGGCGCGCCGCCCCGCCCCCGACCCGGACGACGGTGACGCTGGGTAGGCTGACCGGTATGAAGGTTGCTCCCCGCTTCGGCCAAGGTCACCGCGTCCTCGTCACGGGCGGCGCCGGCTTCGTGCCGTCACACCTGGTGGACGCCCTGATCGCGCGGGGCTGCTCCGTGGTCGCGCTGGACAACTTCGTCACCGGGTCGAAGGAGAACCTCGCGCACCTGCTGGACACCCCGACCTTCACCCTCGTCGAGGGCGACGTCTCCGACGGGCTGCCGCCGCACCCGGCGCTCGTCGAGCGGTTCGACGCGATCCTGCACATGGCCTCCCCGGCCAGCCCGACCGACTTCGAGAAGCTGCCCGTGGAGATCCTGCGGGTCGGCTCGGTGGCCACCCTGCACCTGCTGGACCGCGCGCTCGCCGACGGCGCCCGGTTCCTGATGGCCTCCACCTCCGAGGCGTACGGGGACCCGAAGGAGCACCCGCAGCGCGAGACCTACTGGGGCAACGTCAACCCGATCGGGATCCGCAGCGTCTACGACGAGGCCAAGCGGTTCTCTGAGGCGGCGACCATGGCGTACCACCGCAGCCGGGGCCTGGACGCCGCGATCGTCCGGATCTTCAACACGTACGGCCCGCGGATGCGGCCGGACGACGGGCGCGCCATCCCCACCTTCATCTCCCAGGCGCTGCGCGGCGATCCGATCACCGTGCACGGCACCGGCGAGCAGACGCGCTCGATCTGCTACGTCGAGGATCTGGTCCGGGGCATCCTGCTGCTGCTCGACTCGACCGAGACCGGCCCGATCAACTGCGGGACGGAACACGAGATGAGCATGCGGCAGCTCGCCGAGACCATCGTGTCGCTCGCCGGCAGCACCTCCGAGGTGACGTACGTCACGCGCAGCGCGGACGACCCGGAGATGCGCCGCCCCGACCTGACGCTCGCCCGCGAACTCCTCGGCTACGAACCGGTCGTTGCGCCCGAGGATGGCCTCCGGCGCACCATCGAGTACTTCCGCAGCCGGCTCTGACGGCCCCCGTCGCGGCTCTGGCGGCTCTCCGTCGCGGCACGCCCGTCGGAACCTGGGTGTCGCCTGAGGGCGACTCTGGCCGACGCTACGTACCCTGAGTTACATGTCAGCCACCTGGTCCGCCCCGCTCCCGCACCTGCACCGCAGCGCCGGGCGCGCATCGGTGCCCGGCACCGCGCGCGGCGTCTCCGGGCGCGCCCGGCCGTCGGACGCACGCTGGAACCCGTCGTACGACGAGGAGGAGCCGCAGGGCGGCGGGCCGGGCGGCCCGGGCGGACCCGGCGGGCCGGGCGGTCCGCACGGGCCCGGTGGCGGCGACCGGCCCCGCCGGCGGGGCCCGCGGCCCCGGTGGGGGCGCATCGGTCTGGTGGCCGGGGTGGCGGTGCTGGTGCTCGCGCTGCTCGGCGGGCTCGGCGCCTGGCTCTACGTGCGCAACCTCGACGACGACCTGGCCCGCACCGACCCGTTCGCCGAGATCACCGAGGGCCGGCCGGCGAAGCCCGTGGAGGGTGCGCTCAACATCCTGCTGGTGGGCAGCGACTCCCGCGACCCGGACGCCCCGGTCGACCAGGCCGGCAAGTGGCGGGCCGACACGATCATCGTGATGCACATCCCGTCCGACCACCGGGAGGCCTACCTGGTCTCCATCCCGCGCGACCTGTACGTGCCGATCCCGGAGAGCGCGAACGCCGACTGCGGCTCGGGCCAGCGGGCGAAGATCAACGCGGCGTTCGCGTTCGGCGGCCTGCCGCTCGCGGTACGCACCGTCGAGTGCTTCACCGACGTCCGGCTCGACCACGTGGTGGCCATCGACTTCGCCGGGTTCAAGCAGGTCACCGACGCGCTCGGCGGGGTGGACCTGAACGTCGAGCGGACCGTCACGTCGATCCACAAGCCGTACCGCACGTTCACCAAGGGCATGAACCACATGAACGGCGCGGAGGCGCTGGACTGGATCCGGCAGCGCAAGCAGTTCCCGGACGGCGACTTCGCGCGGATGCGGCACCAGCAGGAGTTCCTGCGCGCCCTGCTGGACAAGGCGGCGAGCACCGGCACGCTCAGCAACCCGAAGAAGCTGAACGCCTTCCTCCAGTCCGTGACCGATGCCGTCACCGTGGACAAGGACTTCTCGTTGGTCGACATGGCGGTGCAGTTCCGCAACCTGCGAGGTGAGAACCTGACGTTCGTGACCAGCCCGAACTCCGGCAGCGACATGGTCGACGGAGAGTCGGTGGTGGTTTCCGACCGGGAGAAGGCGCTGGCGATGTACCGCGCGATGTCGGCCGACACGATGGCCGACTGGGTGAAGGCCAACCAGCCGCAGAAGGGCACCGACGGCGGCTGAACGGTCACTCTCCGGGCGTGACGTCCCGGGCGGCGGTGAAGAAGTTTCCAGTTCGTGAAAGGCCGCCCATCGCCGGTCGCCATCGATCCGGGCGATCGGTCAGAATGCCCGTGCCCCCGGGTGCACGGCTATTTGCCGCCTGACGAACTCGCCAGGATCGCAAAGTGTCCGTACAGTGATCCCGCCCCCTGACAACGCGAGCTGGAGCACGCATGCCGGTTCAGACCAGCCGTCGCCCTCCGTCGCTGGATGACCACCGATCGCCCATGGGCGGTGGCCCCACCATCCCCACCCAACCGCGGCGGGGTGCCGACGCGACCCCCCCGAGGAAGCGGCCGCGTCGCAAGGACCCGCTCTGGGCCCGGCTCACGGTGGTCTTCGGCGCGGTGCTGATGCTGACGAGCGGCGTCGCGATCGTCGGCAGCAAGGCGCTGATCAGCCAGGCGACCGGCAACATCGCCCAGCGGAACCTGCTGGGCGACGCGGGCAAGACCGACGCCGAGGGTGGCGCGAGCCTGGACGGCGCGATCGACATGCTGCTGCTCGGCGTGGACGCGCGGGAGCGGTGGGCGGCGGACGACGTCCGGTCGGACTCGATCATCGTCCTGCACATCCCGGCCAGCCACGACCAGGCGTACCTGATCTCCATCCCCCGTGACACCGAGGCGCACATCCCGCAGTGGGAGAAGGGCAACTGGGCGGGCGGCACCGAGAAGATCAACGCCGCGTTCCAGATCGGCGCCCGCAACGGTGGCGGCTGGGAGGGTGGCGCCCAGTTGATGGCGAGGACCATCAAGCAGCTCACCGGGGTCAGCTTCGACGGCGCCGCGATCATCAACTTCGGCGGCTTCAAGAACATCATCGAGGCCCTCGGCACCGTGCGGATCTGCGTGAAGCAGGAAGTCAAGTCGATCCACATGTCGTACGTCGACGGCAAGCCGATGTGGAACGCGGACGCCAAGAAGACCGGCAAGCCCATGACCCCGGTGGTGCACAAGAAGGGCTGCCAGGAGATGGAGGGCTGGGCCGCGCTCGACTACTCCCGTCAGCGCAAGACCCTCAAGAACGGCGACTACGACCGGCAGCAGAACCAGCAGCAGCTGATCAAGGCGATGGCCCGCAAGGCCACCGAGCAGGGCACGCTCACCAACCCCATCAAGATCCAGCAGCTCATCAAGGCCGCCGGCAAGGCGCTGGTCCTGGACACGAGCGGCGTGCCGATCGCGGACTTCATCTTCACCCTGCGCGGCATCACCGCGAACGAGCTCACCATGCTCAAGACGAACAACGGCACCTTCAACGGCAACGGCGCCGGCCGGGAGGTGCTCAGCGCCGAGACGCTGGAGATGTTCAAGGCGGTCAAGCAGGACAAGCTGGCCGAGTACGTCTTCTACCACCCCGAGGTCGTCTCCAACCGGCAGTGACCTCCATCCGGCGACCAGCGGCCGGCGCCGCGTGATCGGCCGCCGGGAAAGTCCGCGAACCGGGCCAGCCGGCACGGCGCCGCCCGTAGCCTGACGTGAGCAGCACTCACGTACTGGCGACGGGGAGGGGCCACGTCCAGGTCGGGCCAGGACGACGGGGAGCGGACCGGGGCGGACGCCGGGACCGTCCGGCCGCGTCGCGCCCGCTGGCCGCGCGTCCTGCTCGGGACGGGCCTCGCGCTGGTGCTGCTCGCCGGGCTCGCCGTGTTCGGGCTCCAGGCGCT
>Ga0164243_10013198_pt1 | contig 11642 bp, 8 predicted proteins | sample OricompcompostOP_FD_108781 | JGI IMG/M metagenome (GOLD analysis project Ga0164243, IMG submission 108781) | Organic Plus compost microbial communities from Emeryville, California, USA - Original compost - Organic plus compost (OP) | ecosystem: Engineered > Solid waste > Mixed feedstock >... | reverse complement strand
TATTGCTACGTTACCCTCATTGCGGGAGAACAGCCGTCCGATGCATTGCACGATGAACTCGTGCAATGGGTACGCGAGCACATTGGCCCCATTGCCAAACCGGATCAGCTTCAGTTTACCCACGGACTTCCCAAGACCCGTTCGGGCAAGATCATGCGCCGTATTCTTCGCAAGATCGCTGCAAACGAGTACCAAGATCTGGGGGATACGAGCACCCTGGCTGATCCCAGTGTCGTGGAGGATCTCATCGAGCATCGGCAGAATCGGTAAACGTGCTTCACCTCCGAAGACAAGCATGTCATCGCTGAACGCGAAGGGTCTCTCCCGGGCGGGAAAAAGAATCCACCCGGGAGAGCCCTCCGCCCGCGACCTCTTTCAGAGGGATCGTTCCACATCCACATACTCGGGTAACCCTCTCTGGCTTCTATGAACCGAGACGACATGCTCCGGCGGATTCAGGAGAAGCCGGATGGCTGGGACATCATTGTCATCGGAGGAGGCGCTACAGGTCTCGGTGTCGCACTCGATGCGGCTTCGCGGGGCTACCAGACGCTGCTCCTGGAACGTGCGGACTTCGCGAAGGCTACGTCCAGTCGCAGCACGAAACTCATCCACGGCGGAGTACGCTATCTCCAACAGGGTAACGTCTCGCTCGTCTTCGAAGCACTACGGGAACGAGGCCTGCTGCTCCAGAACGCGCCCCACATTGTCCACAACCTCTCGTTCGTTGTTCCGCTATACGACTGGTGGGAGGGCCCATTCTACGGTATCGGTCTGAAGGTGTACGACCGGCTGGCAGGTAAACTGGGGCTGGGGCATTCGCGCAGGCTCTCCCGGGAGGATACACTGGCTCACATTCCCACTGTGGAGCCGGAGGGGCTTCGCGGCGGTGTCATTTATCACGACGGTCAGTTTGATGATGCTCGGCTGGCCGTCACCCTGGCTCGTACCGCTGCCGACATGGAGGCCGTTCTCCTGAACTACGCCGATGTGACTTCGCTCTTGAAGCAGAATGGCCGGGTCGTAGGCGTAAAGGTTCATGAACTGGAGTCGGGGGATGTGCTGGACCTTCGCGCTCGTGTCGTCATCAACGCCACCGGTGTCTTCGTCGATACCGTCCGGCACATGGACGAAGCGGAAGCCGATTCCATCATCACACCGAGTCAGGGCGTTCATATCGTTCTCGATAGGAGTTTCCTCCCGGGCGATAGCGCCATCATGGTTCCACGGACGGATGATGGACGTGTTCTCTTTGCCGTCCCCTGGCACGACCGGGTGGTGGTGGGCACCACGGATACACCCGTGAACGAAGCGGTAGAAGAACCCCGGCCCTTCCCCGACGAGATCGAGTTTCTCCTGGAGCACGCCGCTCGTTATCTGACCCGGAATCCGGGGCCGGAAGATATCCTCAGCGCCTTTGCCGGATTGCGGCCCCTCGTCTCATCCGGAGGCAGCAAGAGCACCGCTGCGATTTCGCGCGATCATGTGCTGCTCATCTCAGACTCCGGCCTCATTACGATCACGGGGGGGAAGTGGACCACCTACCGCAAGATGGCCGAGGACACTGTGAACGCGGCAGTGGAGGTCGGTGGACTGGAGGATCGCAGCTGTATGACGCCTGCTCTACACCTGCGAGGCTGGCAACCTCAGAGTACATCCGGACATTTCAGTGTATACGGGTCGGACACCGAACAACTGCGCCTTCTGTTGAAGGAAGGGCAGGGCTGGGACCAGCTTCTGCATCCGCAACTTCCCTATTATCGTGGTGAGGTCGTCTGGGCCGTGCGCTACGAGATGGCGCGTACGGTAGAAGACGTACTTGCCCGGCGCACCCGTGCGTTGCTCCTGAACGCGCGAGCAAGTAGCGAGGCGGCGCCGGAAGTCGCTGTCTTGATGGCTCGGGAACTGGGGCGCACCATTGCCTGGGAAGAGCAGCAGGTAGCCGAGTACAGCGCGCTTGCCGCTCGGTACATGATCTCCCATTGAGCGAGTCCGGCGCTGCTCACCGGGCTATCAAGGTCTGCCTGATCGAGCAACACCGGAAAAAACGAAACCCACGGTTGTAGGATACGTGTTCTTTCCTACAACCGTGGGCTTATCGTACGTCTCAGCCGCGTGCTGTACACAGGCTCAGTTCGCAGGTGTGGACGGGGCCGAGGCAGAGGCCAGGGCCGGAGTGTTCGTGTGGGTGGGCGCGTTCATCACCTGCAAGAGGGAGTCACGCACTTCGGCGAAACGCTGCCGGTATGCTTCGGGAATTGGTTCTGCAGAAGGAGGAGACTCTTTCGAGGGGTCTACTTGTTTTCCATTCTTCCAGAACCGGTAGCAAACGTGTGGGCCGGTCGCCAGGCCTGTGCTTCCGACGTACCCGATGGTCTGTCCCTGTTTGACACGCGTACCGGGCCGCATGCCGGAAGCGATCTTCGACATGTGCAGGTATTGCGTCGTGTACGTCTGGTTGTGCTTGACCTTTACGTAATTCCCGTTCCCGCGTGAATATCCGGCTTCCACCACGACACCGTCACCGGTTGTCATGATCGGCGTACCCGTGGGGGCCGCATAATCGGTACCCAGGTGCGCCTTATAGCGCTTCTGGACCGGATGAAAACGGCGTAGGCTGTAACGCGAGGTGATCCGGGAGAACTTGACCGGAGACTTCAGGAATGCCTTCCGAAGGCTCTCTCCGTTCTCGTCGTAATACCCCGAGGCCTCACCTTCCTCATAAAGGAAGGCCGAGAAATCCTTGCCTTCGTGGGTGATCGTGGCGGCGAGGATGTCGCCCACGCCGACCCACTCACGGTCTACAGCCTGATCTTCGTAGACCACAGCGAACTTATCGCCCTTCTGGATACGGTAAAAATCGATCTGCCACTGAAAGACTTCGACGAGCTTCGCCGCAATGATAGGATCAGCTCCGCTATCGATGATGCTGCCATACAGCGATCCGTCGATGGTACCCGAAATCGTACGCCGAGTAACCGTCACCGGCCGGCTCCTGGTTGCCACCTGCCCGGACTCAGTGAGACCAATCACGACGTAGTTGATCTTGTCCGGTTGGTAGACGAAATACATGGGCTGGTCGCCCTTCTTGTAGACGCGGTACGCCTTTCCTACCTGAAGCGAACCAACGTCGAAGGTGCCTTTGATCCGCTCGACGAGCGCATGGATTTCTTCCGACGTAAGGCCGTGCGTCGTGAGGATCTCGGAGAGCGTCTGGTTGCGCCGTATGGTGCCGTCTGTGTGGGAAAATCCTTTTTGTTCGATGCCGAACTGGTCGACAGCCGGGGGAGGTGGGGGGGCAGGTTCAGGGATATGGGCTGTCTGTGCGGTGTGGGAGGGGTCGGCGTGGGCTATGATGAAGCTAACCGCGACGGCAATCAATCCAACAACACAAATAGTTTTTACAAACGTCCTGATCCGCATGATTCCGTTGCTTCGACGAGGATAAAGAAATTTAACGAGCCGGTGGAGTAGGTGATGTAAAGCAGAGACCAGCTTGCTGTCCGCAGAGTCGGAGAGAAGCATATTGTGACGAACCCGTAACCTGCGGAAAAAACGAAACCAGCGGTCCGATTGCAACAAGTAAGATTGTAAACAACGTGAAGCTTTCAGGCTCTGGTCCGTCCCCCTGCTACATGCGGCTAGCTATATCGACACGTTCGAGCGAGTCTTAAACGGGAGGTATGGATATGCGCTAAGAATCTGGAGTTACCCCGAGGCCTGGATCGGTGGGGAGGTGGATCTGGCCCTGCACGAGCTTCATGCCGGAAAAAGGATCGCGCACGAGATCGATATTTCCATCCAGATCGGCAAAATCGACGAGAGGAGCCAGATGGGCGGCAGCCGTTATGGCTACCGAACTTTCGATCATGCATCCCAGCATGACAGAGAGGCCGAGCGAGCGCGCCAGTTCGATCATACGCCTGGCTCCTCGAATGCCGCCCGTTTTGGTGAGCTTGATGTTGATGCCGTCAATAGAATCGGCTAGCGCCAGCACGTCTGCTGGCTGCTGTATACTCTCGTCTGCGATGAGCGTCGGGTGTTCCGGCGGTAAAGAGGCACGGAGCCGCCGCCAGCTTTCATGATCGCCTGCTGCGATGGGCTGCTCCACGAAGAGGACGCCCAGGTCACCCAGCCTCGGGATGAGCATCACGGCCTCCTCGACCGACCACGATCCGTTCGCGTCTACACAAACCTGAGCGCGTGTCTCTTCCCGTACGGTCCGCACGATCTGCTCATCTCGTTCCAGGCTGCCACTGCCGAGCTTCAGCTTCAGGAGCGGGAGGTCGGCTACGGACCGGGCGCGCGTTCGCAACGCATCTAACGTTTCAGGAATGCTCAGCGTGATGGAACTCACAGGGGCGGAGGCCGGATTGAGCCCCCAGAGCTGGTAGAGGGGAAAGCCGAGAGTTCGGCCCCAGTGATCGTGGAGGGCGATATCCGCCGCGGCACGCGCAGGTGCAGGGCCGGGAGGGAGCAGGTCGAGTGCGTCCTCCAGGTAAAACGCTCCATTTCCCAGGAGCCGGTCGGCATCGAGTCCTTGCAAGTAGGCAAGCACTTCGTCTATACGGTATGCATAGTAAGGGGGCAGCGCCCCTTCACCGACCCCGTCGCCGATACGGACCAGCACATTTTCGCGAACCGTGCTGCTCCCATACGCAATGCGGAAAGGTGTTCTGAGATGGAGTGTAAGTGGCTCTGCTATGATGGGCACAGCGGTGAGTTGGATTCTACGTTTTTGAGACAGGTAAGCCTTTACGGCCCCGGGCTTGCGGATCCTTACCAGCGAAACGGGCACAATCTAACGAGAAAGCCCCTGCTCATGAGAGGAGGGGCTTTCTCGTTAAACAGGATGCGGGGTTGCTTACGGTTTTGTCAGTGCCGTTACGGTGACTCCGAGGTTGTTGGGCTGTATGATCCGCAAGAGGAACGATGAACCCGACTTGACATTGCTGTACACCCGGTTGAACTCGCTTACGCTGGTGACAGGCTTCCGGTCCGCTTCCGTGATGATCATGCCCGGGCGCAGGCCGGCTTCTCGGTATGCATCGCTGGCCGGGTTGACGTCCGTAATCATGATCCCGCGTACGTCGGCGTCGAGTTGATATCGGTTTGCGATTTGTGGCGTGATATCGCTGAGCGCAATGCCGAGCTCTTCCATCATACGGCCCTGCTGCGGCTCTTCCGGGGCCGGGGATTCTGACCTCCTTTGAGCTGTCTGCTCATTATTGGACGCCGCCCCGAGCGTGACATTGACTGTGCTGACGTCGCCTTCTCTGTTGATCGTCAACGAGACGCGCTCGCCAGGGCGCAGGCTGCCGATGATCTGCGATACCTGGAGATGGTTCGTCAGATCAGTTCCGTTGATGCTCACGATGGCGTCGCCTGCCCGGAGTCCTGCCCGGTCGGCGGCGGAGCCGGGTACGACTTCGGCGATCACGGCTGCTCCGCGGGGCAGATTCAGTGCTCGGATCAGCGATTCGGAGGCGGGGCCGTACCGCACGCCGAGTTGAGCACGCTCTACCCGTCCCGTCTCAATCAACTGCTCGACGACGTTCTGGACCGTACTGACGGGGATCGCAAAGCCAATACCCTGATATCCACCCGTACGCGTGAAGATGGCCGTATTGATACCAATGAGTCGGCCGCGCAAATCCACGAGCGGCCCTCCGGAGTTGCCGGGATTGATCGCCGCGTCCGTCTGGATATAGTTCTGAACGCCCACCTCGCCCTGAGCATGCAAACGTCCCAGCGCACTCACAATGCCGGCCGTTACCGTATTGCTGAGTTCCGGATCGAGCGGTGAGCCAAAGGCCATCACCCACTCTCCGGTCCGTAGTGTCTCGGATTCACCCATCGTGATATAAGGGAGACCCGTGGCCTCAATCTTGATGACCGCAATGTCGCTGTACGAGTCGCTCCCTACGACTTCGGCATCGTACTCTGTGCCATCGAACAGCTTGACGATCAGTTCGTCAGCGCCTTCGACGACGTGGTTGTTGGTAACGATGTAGCCATCCGAACGAACGATGGCGCCCGAACCGAGTCCGGCCTGAGGTGTGCCGGGCCCGGGGGGAATCTCACCGAATGGTCCGCCGAAGAAATCCTCGAAGGGCGTGCCCTCGAAGGGATTGCGGCCCCGGCTCTGCTGCGGGTCCACGCTGCGCTCGGACCGGATCTGGACGACGGTCGGGTTCACGGCTTCAGCAACCGCGGTGAAAGCATCCTGGAGATCCATCGCTGCCTTGACGCGCGACTCGTCGATCTCCGTCCCGCCTTTCAACAGCTCTCCCTCCACCAGGTCACCGAAGGTGTTTGCGCCCACCGTGGCGAACATCACTCCTGCAACGAACATTGCGGCAAGGAATGCAGCCGCTGATAGTTTACCTTTCGCGCTCATAGTCAATGTAGTTGATACCTGACGAGGATGCGGTGCCGTTTCAGCAGCCGGAACCACGAAACGAGGTATACGGCGTAGCCGTTCGCATCTCACACTGTACTCATTTCCCGGCGTAAGGTTACAACGTGCAATCACCGCACTCTGGTATATACGCGCCCGGCTCCAGGTGGGACGATGCCGTAATCTCACTCACACTATATCGGAGTAACGCGCTGGCGTTTCACCGCAGGCGACAACGTTACGAGCATCGACCAGTTTCGTTTTCATTGCCCCGGAATACCCGGCTCTGTCATATCCCGCACGTTCAGATACCGGTCCAGTTCTTCGTCGCTGAGCAGGCCCATCTCCTTGACGACTTCTCGCACGGACTTGCGCTCCGAAGCAGCCTTCTTGGCAACCTGTGCAGCACGGTCGTAGCCGATCGCGCGGTTGAGTGCCGTCGCGATGGCCGGGTTACGTTCCAGAAGCTCCCGGCACCGTTCCCGGTCGGCCTGAATGCCCTCGAGGCACTTGGTCCGGAAAGCGTCACAGCCATTGGCTAGGATCGTAACACTCTCCAGCATGGCGTGAGCCATCACCGGCATCATGACGTTCAATTCGAAGTTGCTGTGCTGTCCGCCGATGGTAATGGTGGTGTGGTTGCCCATGACACGGGCGCAAACCATCATCATCGCCTCGCTCATCACCGGGTTCACCTTGCCCGGCATGATGGAGGAGCCTGGTTGTAGCGAGGGGAGCTGGATCTCGGCCAGCCCGCTCGTCGGGCCGCTGCTCAAGTGGCGGATATCGTTGACGATCTTCATCAGGGAGACGGCCAGGGTGTTCAGCACGCCTGACACCATCACGTATCCATCCTTGGCAGACTGGGCTTCGAAGTGGTTTTCCGCCTCACGGAACGGGAGTTTGGTCGTCTCGCTGATGAGGTTGATCGCCATGGCCGGAAACTCGGGATGTACGTTGATGCCCGTTCCCACCGCCGTACCGCCGAGCGCCAGTTCCGCCAGTTCATGCGAGCCCCCGCGGAGCCGGACGATATTGTGCCGGATTTGCGTGGCATAGCCGGCAAACTCCTGGCCCAGGCGCACCGGTGTGGCATCCATCAGGTGCGTACGTCCGCTCTTCAGTACGTCGTCAAATTCCTCAGCCTTCGCTTCGAGGGCCTCCTGAAAACGCGTCAGGGCAGGGATCAACTCGCGCTCGATGGCCAGCCGGGCGGCTACGTGCATCGCCGTCGGAATCACGTCGTTGGACGACTGTGACATGTTCACGTCGTCGTTCGGATGTACCAATTTGCTCCCCGGGTCGCCGCCGAGGTTCTCGGAAGCAAGGTTCGCCAGCACCTCGTTGGCGTTCATGTTGGTTGATGTGCCGCTGCCCGTCTGGAAAATGTCGAGCGGGAATTGGTCGTCCAGTTCGCCGTCGATCATGCGCTGTGCTGCCGCTACGATGGCGTCGGCTTTCCGGGCATCCAGCAAACCGAGAGCATGGTTAGCGCGGGCCGCCGCCAGTTTGATGATCCCCAGCGCCTCAATGAAGCGGCGGGGGAAACGCAAATCACTGATCGGGAAGTTTTCGACAGCACGCTGCGTCTGCGCGCCATACAACGCCGTGGCGGGTACGCGTACCTCGCCCAGAGAATCTCTTTCTATACGGTAGTCAGCCATGGGGGATGGAAAGTTTACTGGTTAATGCACGCAAAAAGCCGTGTTCCAGGGTTCATGGGCTCGCGTGTTCACGTATTCGGGTATTAAATGAAGGGGGCCTTGTTGTACGAATACCTGAACACTTGAATACCCGAACACCTGAACACATCAACATACGAACTCACGCGAAGCCAGCCCGAATGTACAGGTTTCCACAGGTGCCGGTGGACCTGTATCGTCACGATTTCACTAAAAAGCAAATCAGTTTACGCTAACGCGCGGGCATACTGGCATGGCCTGATTTCGTAGCTTGGCTATGATCGCTCATGTGTTCACCTTGCTTAAACCCGAATGGTAATTCTGGAAACCGTCAAAGACATGCAGGCCCACGCCGAACGGGCGCGCCTGGATGGAAGACGACTCTGCCTCGTGCCGACCATGGGGGCTCTGCATGCCGGTCATATGAGGCTCGTCGAGGAGGCCAAGGATAGAGGGGACCATGTGACGGTTTCTATCTTTGTCAATCCGACGCAATTCGGCCCGGGAGAGGACTTCGATCGCTATCCGCGTCCTCTGGATAAGGATATCACCCTGCTCGATCGGGCGGGCGGGGTGGACGTCGTCTTCGTTCCGTCGGTCGAAGAGATGTATCCGGGGGCAACCGAACAGGATGCTCCCCGCGTCTGGGTTGACGTGGAAGGACTTGACCGGCATTTGCTGGGTCCACTGCGTCCCGGGCATTTTAGAGGGGTTACCACCGTCGTAGCCAAGCTCTTTCTCGCCTGCAAGCCACACGTTGCCGTCTTTGGCCTCAAGGATGCGCAGCAATTTGTCATCGTCAGGCGGATGGTTGAGGATCTTCACTTTGACATCGAACTGGTCGGGGTGCCTACGGTGCGTGAGGCGGACGGGTTGGCGCTCTCTTCCCGGAACGTATACCTGAGTGAAACGGAACGAGAACAGGCCGTCGCACTCTCGATGGCGGTCACGGCTGCCGAACGGCTGGTGCGGGCGGGGGAACAGCGCGTAGCGCCTCTTGTTGAAGCGATGCGTCAGATGTTGACGCAGGCGGTCGATGGGCACATCGATTACGCTGACGTGGTAGATGCACGCTCGCTCCGCCCCGTCGACACGCTCGAACCAGGCCAGGAGATACTCGTTGCCGTAGCTATGAGTTTTGGAAAAACCCGGCTCATCGACAGTGCGTTTGTCCAGGTGCCGGCCTGATATAGTTCCTGGTCTTTATCGCCGGACGTATGACCCTTACGATGTTTCGCGCCAAGCTGCATCGGCTCCACGTGACCGAAGCAGACCTGTACTACGAAGGCTCCATCACGATCGATACTGAACTCCTCGGAGCTTCTGGTATCCTGCCCTACGAAAAAGTCCAGGTCGTGAACGTGAATAACGGTGCACGCCTGGAAACCTATACCATCCCTGGCGAACCCGGCAGCCGTATCGTTTGCATGAATGGTCCTGCCGCGCGCCTTGCAATGAAGGGCGACGAAGTCATCGTGATCTCGTATGCTCAGATGACGCCCGAAGAAGCACGTGCGCACCGGCCACGTGTCGTCCTCGTCGATGAATACAATAACCCGAAAGAAATTATCGATCTCCGAGTGACGGCGGACGCAGGCGCCGCTCCGGAAGATCTACCTGCCGAGATGCACGAGGCGTGATGACGCCTGTGTTGATGCGAAGGGGTGCTGTTCTTATGGCACCCCTTTTTTGTTGAGTACGATATCGTTCAAAGCGGTCAGAGGTTATACGGGATCACCTGGCGTGTCTATCTGCTGTCCGGCGCATCGTTGTCCTACCGGGTAGTAGAAGAATACATGCTCAGCAAGGTCTGGAGTAGCGCGACACAGGGCGTAGACGCGCTACCGATTGAGATAGAAACGAACGTCGCCTCCGGGTTGCCGGCTTACACGGTGGTGGGCCTGCCCGACGGCGCGGTAAGGGAGAGTTACGACCGCATTCGTGCCGCCCTGAACAATTCATCGTTGCCGTTCCCCCGCGGTGTCATCACTATCAACCTGGCTCCCGCCGACGTGAAGAAGGAGGGCGCGGCGTTCGATCTTCCGCTAGCCGTCGGATTGATGGCCTCCAGCGGCGACCTTATTCCGCAAGGCACGCTCGACGAATTGTTCATCATGGGCGAACTGGCGCTCGACGGCAAAGTGCGCCCGGTTCGGGGTGTGCTCCCCATGGCCATCCGCGCTCGGAGTGAAGGGAGGCGTGGGGTCGTCGTTCCGGCGGAAAATGCAGCCGAAGCCGCTGTCGTGGACGGCCTGGACGTGTATCCCGTCGAGCATATCAAGGATGCGTTCAACTTGTTGACGGGAAGGGGTGGCGCTCCTGCCGTATTCAGCCGCGATATTGAAGCGCTTCTTGAAGAAACCCGGCAGTACGATACGGACTTTGCCGATGTGCGAGGGCAGGAAAACGTGAAACGCGCCATCGAGGTCGCTGCAGCCGGAGGCCATAACGTCCTGCTCGTCGGGCCGCCTGGCGCGGGAAAGACGATGCTGGCACGGCGGTTACCGACCGTGTTGCCGCCGCTCTCGCTGGATGAAGCCCTTGAAACGACGAAGATTCATTCCGTAGGCGGCAAGCTTCGTGATGGAAAGGGGCTGGTTGCTACGCGCCCATTCCGCGCTCCTCATCATACGATCTCCGACGCAGGTCTCTGCGGAGGCGGCGCAAACCCTTCTCCGGGGGAGATCTCGCTCGCGCACAACGGGGTGCTGTTCCTGGATGAACTGCCCGAGTTCAAACGGCAGGTGCTGGAAGTGCTTCGCCAGCCGCTGGAGGAAGGTCGTATCACCATCAGCCGGGCCCGGTTCTCCGTGGAGTACCCGGCTAAATTCATGCTTGTCGCGTCGATGAATCCGTGCCCCTGCGGCCACCTCAACGATCCCGTGCGCCAGTGTGTGTGTGCCCCTGCTGCCGTACAGCGCTACCTCTCACGCGTCAGCGGGCCGCTCATGGATCGCATCGATCTACACATCGAGGTTACTCCCGTTCCGTTCGATGAATTGAACAAGAGAGGGGATAGCGAGCCATCGGCCAGTGTACGCGCACGCGTGGTTCGGGCGAGAGCGATTCAAGCCGATCGGTTCAAAGGGCAGGAAGGCATACACTGCAATGCCCAGATGAACTCCCGGCAGGTACGTCGTTTCTGCGCGTTGGATGCTGCTGGCCAGAGTCTCATGAAGCTCGCCATCCAGCGTCTGGGTCTCAGCGCCCGCGCCTACGACCGCATCCTGAAGGTCTCCCGTACTATCGCCGATCTGAGCGGCGCTGCAACCATCCAGCCCGAGCACGTCTCCGAAGCCATCCAGTACCGCTCGCTCGACCGCAGCTGGTGGCACGGATGATCGGGCAACCAACCCGGGTTTCCTGGCTAAATGCTGGATTACCGGAATCTCTTTCCAGCCATTACCCCACACTTCCACCTCGTCATTCCAAACCACGTCACCCTGATACATTTCGTGATCATAGGTAGTGGTTCGCCGTTGCAAAAGTGCTTTTCTTCCCCTATTTATCATGACTGCGGGAAAGGAAAGCACGTGGGTTCGACGTAGCCCGCTCGAGCG
>Ga0164243_10013197_pt1 | contig 11642 bp, 10 predicted proteins | sample OricompcompostOP_FD_108781 | JGI IMG/M metagenome (GOLD analysis project Ga0164243, IMG submission 108781) | Organic Plus compost microbial communities from Emeryville, California, USA - Original compost - Organic plus compost (OP) | ecosystem: Engineered > Solid waste > Mixed feedstock >... | reverse complement strand
TCGACGAAGGCCCAGGCCCTCACCTCCTCGTCGCGCGCGGCGATCCTTTCGAGAAGGCTTGCGACCAGTTCCTCCGAGGTCAGTTCCCCGCGCGCGATTGCCGAAGCGGCGTCCGCCGCCGACAGATCGCAGGGTGAGGTCGCCATGTTCAATACATTGCTCATCGTGATCGCCTGTCTCATCGTTCGGCCAATGCCCGGTCCGCCCATGCGGCGAAGCTGAGATGCCGGTCATCCTCATGGCGGCGGCCGACGAACTGGACGCCGACCGGAAGTCCGTTCGGCCCCCGGAAATGCGGCAGGGTCACCGCCGGCATGTGGAGATGGGTCCACGTGAAATTGAAGACCGCAGTGCCGGTGCTCTTCAGGCCGGCCGGCGCCTCGCCGGGCGCGCTCGGCGTCAGGATCGCATCGATCCCCGCGGCCATCGCCGCGTCCATCCAGGCCCGCGCGCGGACGCCAAGGCGCAGCGCGTCGCGGAAATCGCCGAGGCTCGATGCCTGTCCGACATCGACACGCTCGCGCATGAAATCGTCGCTGACGAGGTCGGGATAGCGGCTCAGTTCGTCGGCGTAGTTGCGCACCGCCTCGAACCCGCACACGATCCGATGCGCGTTGTTGAGACCCTTGAAGAAATCCGGAAGCTCGAGATCGAACACGTCCGCCCCGGCCTTGAGAAGGGCGCGGCGGCTCTCCTCGATCGCCGCGCGCGTTTCGGGCAGCGCCTCGTCCCAGTGATGCGTGCGGACGACGGCGATACGGGGTCGGGAGATATCCCCGATCTGCGGCGGCCGGTAGGGCGTCTCGCTCATGGCCGCCTTGAACAAAGCGAGATCGCCGATCGAGCGGGCCATGATGCCGACCGTGTCGAACTGTTCGGTGTTCGTGCGTACTCCGGCGTTCCCGAAGAGCTGGAAGCTGGGTTTGTAGCCATAAACGCCGCAATAGGACGACGGGCGGAGCACCGAACCGCCCGTCTGCGTGCCGATCGCGAGCGGCACATGATAATCGGCGACCGCCGCCGCGGAGCCGGAGGACGAGCCGCCCGGTGTATGCGCCGGATTGTGCGGGTTCCGCGTCTTGCCGGGATGGCGGTTGGCGAATTCGGTCGTGACCGTCTTGCCGAGCAGAATGCCGCCCTGCGCGCGGGCCAGCGCCGCCGTGGAGCTGTCCCAGGGCGGCCGGTGGTCCCTGTAGATCGGGGAGCCATAGGTCGAGGGCTGGTCGAAGGTGTCGAGGATGTCCTTCACGCCGAAGGGCAGGCCGTGCAGCAGGCCGCGCGCGGGACCGGCATCGAGTTCGCGGGCCAGCGCGCGGGCGCCCGCGCGGTCGACATGTTCCCAGGCCTGGACCTCGGGTTCGCGCATGTCGATGCGTTCGAGGCAGGCGTCGAGCAGCCGGCTCGCGGTGAGCGTCCCCTCCTCCATCCGCCGCCGCGCCTCCAGCGCGCCCAGACCGGCGATGTCATTCCGAACGGCAATGTTCACGTCAAACCATCCTTCCTCGCATCTCACGCCATGGCCGGCGCGCCCGCGCGCAGGCACGCGACCCGGTGGTCCGGCTCGACGGCACGGATCGGCGGATCGGTCTCGGCGCAGGTTTCGGTGCGGGCCGCGCAGCGCGGCGCGAAGCTGCAGCCCGGCGGCAAGCGGCTGAGATCGGGCGGCGCGCCGCCCAGTTCGCCGAGAGCGAGATCACGGTAGGAGCCGCGCACCACGCAGTTGGTCAGCGCCTGCGTATAGGGATGCCGCGGCTCCAGCAGAACCTCCTCGGCGGGCCCGTTCTCGACGATGCGTCCCGCATACATGACCGCGACCTCGTCGGCGATCTCGCCTGCGACGCCGAGATCGTGCGTGACGAAGACCATGGCCGTGCCGCGTTCCTTCTGGATCGCGCGCAACAGGAGCAGAACCTGAATCTGCACGGTTGCATCGAGGGCCGTCGTCGGCTCGTCGGCAAGGAGCAGCTCCGGCTCGCAGCTCATCGCCATGGCGATCATCGCGCGCTGGCGAAGACCGCCTGACAATTCGTTCGGATAGGCGCGCAGGCGGCGCTCGGCCGAGGGGATCTGGACGAGGTCGAAGAGTTCGCGCGCCCGCGCCAGCCCTTCCTTCCAGCTCACGCCCCGATGGCGCACCACGGTCTCGGCGATCTGGTCGCCGATGCGGAACACCGGATCGAACGCCGTCATCGGTTCCTGGAAGATGAAGCCGACGCGCTTGCCGCGCAGATCGAGCAGCCGCTCCAGCGGCATTGTCGTGACGTCCTCGCCCGCGACCTTCACCGCCCCGGTGACGCGCGCGCCCTCCTCCTGAAGGAGGCCGGCAATGGCGCGCAGCGTGACGCTCTTGCCCGAGCCCGACTCTCCCAGAAGAACGAGCGAGCGCCCGCGCTCCACCTTGAGGTCAATGCCGCGCACGACGGGAATCCAGCCCGACATGCCGCGATAGGCGACATTGAGGTCCGAAATGTCGAGAAGGGTCTCGCCCTTGCCGTGCTTCATTGGAGCGCTCCGGAGACTCTCGGCGCCCGGCTGTGTCCGGAGCCGGGCACCTGCGCCCAGCAGGCGGCGCGGTGTCCTTCCGGCGCGTCGGGCACATCGGCCAGAATCGGCATTTTCGCCGCGCACAGGGTTTCGGCGATGGGGCAGCGCGTGCGGAACCGGCAGCCGCTCGGCGGATTCACAGGGTCGGGCGGATCGCCCAGAAGCGGCGCGACCTTGATGCGGTTGCGCGGATCGAAGCTCGGCTTGGACGCGAACAGCGCGCGCGTATAGGGATGGCGCGGCGCCGAGAACAGATCGTCCGCCGCGGCCTCTTCCACGACCTGCCCCAGATACATGACGACGACGCGATCCGATATGTACCGCACGACATTGAGGTCGTGCGAGATGAAGATATAGCTCAGGCCGAGTTCATCGCGCATGCGCACCAGAAGGTTGAGCACCTGCGCCTCGACGGATTTGTCCAGCGCCGAGACCGGTTCGTCGAGCACGAGAAGGCGCGGCCGCATCGCGATCGCGCGGGCGATGTTGACGCGCTGGCGCTGGCCTCCCGACAGCTGGATCGGATAGCGTTCGGCGAAACGCGCCGGCGGCAGGCCGACGGCCGCCAGAAGATCGCGCGCATAGGCCCGTGCCTCGGAGGTCGGGACGCCGTGCGCGCGCGGCCCGAAGGCCAGCGTTTCGGTGATCGTCATGCGCGGATTGAGCGAGGAGGCGCTGTCCTGGAACACCATCTGTATGGCGCGGCGGCGCTCGGCAGTGATTTTCATGCCGGGTGCCCAGAAGGTCTCCCCGTCGAACACGATCTCGCCCGCGTCCGAGGGGGTGATGCCCGCCATCAGGCGCGCCGCCGTGGATTTTCCGCAGCCGGATTCCCCGACAATGCCCACCGTCTCGCCCTTGGCGACGCTCAGCGACAGATCGTCGACCGCGCGCACCACGCTGCGTGTACCGACAAGGCCGCCGGACAGCCTGAACCATTTGCGCAGGCCGTTCGCCGTCAGGAGCTTCTGGGCCGGACCGCCGCGATCCGCGATCGCCGGCAGAGGCGCCTCGCGGCCGAATTCGAGGCTCATCGGCGCACCTCCATGGAACGGCGGATGCCGTCGCTGACAAGATTGAAGCACATGGAGCAGATGAAGATCATCGCCCCCGGCAGCGCGGCGACCCACGGATTGGAATAGATCGCCTGGCGCAGCGCCGAGAGCATCAGCCCCCAGTCGGCCTGCGGTGGCGCGACACCGAGCCCGAGAAAGCTGAGCCCGGACGCCGCGATGATCGAGACGCTGACCTGGCTCGACGCGAAGACGAGGATCGGCCCGGCGACATTGGCGAGGATGTGCTCGCGCAGGATGCGGAAGGTGGAGGCACCGGACAGCCGCGCCGCGATCACGAACTCGTATTCGCGCACCTGCGTCGTCACGCTTTCGGCCATGCGGGCGATGGGCGGAATGAAGACGAGCGCAAGCGCGATGATCCCGTTTTCGAGACCGGGGCCGAGCGCACCGGCGATGGCGACCGCCAGAAGAATGGACGGAAAGGCGTAGAACACGTCCATACCGCGCATGATCGCCATATTGACGCGTCCGCCCGCATAGCCCGCCAGAATCCCGAGAAAGCCGCCGACGAAAAGACCGATCGCGACCGGAACGATCGCCATGGTGAGCGAGATGCGCCCGCCGTAAATGAGGCGCGAGAGCACGTCGCGGCCAAGTTCGTCTCCTCCGAGCCAGCGGTCCGCCGTGCCGATCTGCGCGAGACGGCGCGCGACGCGGGTCTGGTAGGGATCGTGCGGCGCGATGACGTCCGCGCCGATGGCAGCCAGCGCGATGACGAGCAGAATGACCGCCGCCGCCATGGGGATCGGCTGGCGGATGAAGCGCAGAAAGACCACGCTCAGATAGGAATGGTGCCGGACCGGCGTTTCGGCCGGCAGTTCGGCTTCGGCGGCGGTCGGGGCCATCGTGCCGTGCATCACGCCCTCCGGATCCGCGGATCGGTCCAGCTCTGGATCAGATCCACGACGAGGTTGAGAATGACGAAGAACATCGACAGGACGAGCATGGTCCCCTGCAGCAGGGGCAGGTCGCGCTGGAAGATCGCCGAGGCCAGAAGAAAGCCCGTGCCCGGCCAGGCGAACACGGTCTCGACCAGCACCGAGCCGCCGAGCATGTTGCCGAGTTGAAGGCCCATGACGGCGAGCGTCGTCGGCAGCGCGTTGCGGATCACGTGCCAGAGCACGCGCCGCGGCAGGAGTCCCTTTGCCCGCAATGTCGTGACGAATTCCTGGTCGAGAACGTCGACCACGCTGGCCCGCATCGTACGCGCGATGACGGCCATGGGAATGGCGGCCGTCGCGATGGTCGGCAGGATGAGGTGGCGCAGATGCGGCCAGTCCGGCCGCCAGCCGTCCGAATTGTCCGGACCGATGCCGAGCGGAGGCAGCCAGTTGAGGTTCACCGCGAAAACGATGACGAGGAGGATCGCGAGCCAGTAATGCGGCAGGCTGACGCCCGATATGGTGAAGAGGCTGACCATATGGTCGACAGGCCGGTCGCGCCACAGGCCCGCGACCATTCCAAGGATGAAACCGGCCACGCACGCGACGAGGCCGGCGCTGATCGCGAGGATCACCGTGTTCCACACGGCGCCGGCCACTTCCTCGGAAACCGGCCGGCCGCTGCCGATCGAGGTTCCGAGATTTCCGGTCGCGGCGCTGGCGAGCCAGACGCCGTACTGGACCGGCAGCGGCTTATCCAGGCCGAATTCCCGGCGCGCCTGCTCCACCATTTCCTGCGTCGCTTCGTTCGGCAGAAGCGCGCTGATCGGATCCCCCGGCGCGATATGCACCAGGGAGAACACGATGAACGTCACCCCGATCGCGATCGGAACTGCGTAAAGAACGCGGCGCAGGACGTAGAACAGCATCGTCGGGACGTTTCGGCTCAGGGTTCGATGGAGATCGGCGAGAAGTCGACGAACCAGCTCTTGGCGTGGACGTGACCTTTCACCTTCGGCGAGAGCGCGCGCGATCCGACATCGTGGACGATCCATACGAAATGCGCCTGATCGACGAACCGCGTGTGCAGCTTCGCCATGAGCTCGTCCTGTTTCGCGGGATCGAAGGTCTGGCGGATCTCGCCGGCGAGCCGTTCGATCTCCTCGTCGCGGATGCTGCCCCAGTTCGACCCCTTCGGAGCGATTTCCTCCGGAGTGACGTAGCGCAGAACGGCGACATAGGGATCGTTCGTGCTGTAGCTGTTGTTCAGGATCGTGATGCCCTTGTTCTCCTCGGCCTGGGCACCGACGCGGCGGCGTCCGCGCAGCGCCTCCCATTCGAACACTTCGAGCTCCAGCTCGACGCCGACATCGCGCAGATTCTCCTGGATGAACTCGTTCATGATGAGCGGGTACATCTGGCCCGAACCGGAGGTCGAGATCGCGGCCTTGACCTTCAGCGGCTTGTCCGGTCCGTAGCCGGCCTCGGCCAGGAGCTTCTTGGCCTCTTCCGGATCGTACTTCGCCTGGAAGCTCGGAGTGCCGAACCACGGGCTGTCCGGCGTGACATTGCCGATCGCCGGCACGGCAAGGCCGTTCAGCACCTCGACCAGGCCCTCGCGGTCGATCGCCAGGTTGAACGCCTTGCGGACGCGGATATCGGCGAAGGGCGAATCCGGCAGCTCGCTCAGCGTGTACGGCCAGACATGGGGAATGCCGTTCGTCGAGATGGTCATGCCCGCCTGCTTCAGCTTCTCCACGGTGTCCGGCGAGGGGCTTTCGGCCCAGTCGACACGGTCCGACAGGAGCGCGGCGGTACGTGCGGAAACCTCCGGGATCGGCAGAAGGACGAGGCGGTCGAGCTTCGGCACGCGGTCCTTGTCCCAGTATTCCTTGTTGGCGACGAGCTCCATGCGCTGGCGCGGAACGAGCGTTTCCATCTTCCACGGACCTGTGCCGGACGGCTGCTTGCGGAATTCGTCCCAGTTCCGGCCGAGCTTCTCGTATTGCGCCGGCGAGGCGATCAGGAAGCGCGGCATCTGGTACGGCAGCAGGGAATCGGGCTGCTTGGTCGTCAGCTCGATCGTGTAGTCGTCGATCTTGCGCCAGCTCTTGAGGGAGACGAGATAGATCTTCAGCTGCCGCTCGAAGGACGCGTCATAGGCAGCGAAATCCTTGTTCAGGGCGCGTTCGAGATTGAAGATCACCGAATCCGCGTTGAAATCCGATCCGTCGTGGAATTTCACGCCCTGGCGCAGCTTGAAAATCCACTTCGTGTTGTCGTTTTCGAGCGGATGCCATTCGGTCGCGAGCGCCGGGCGCAGATTGGCCGCTTTGTCGGCGCTCGACAGATCGTAGGAAATCAGCGGATCGTAGATCGTGTAGCCGCTGAAGCGGACGCCTTCGGTGCCCTGGTCGGGGGCTCCGTCGGTCAGCGGGATGTCCGCGAGCGTCATGGCGACGCGCAGCGTCCCTTGCGCGAAAGCGGGAGCCACCGTCAGGGTGGCGGCGACGATGCCCGCCAGGAATTTGGAAGTACGTGTGATGTTCATGACCCCCTCATTGCTCGAATTCTATAGAGTTTAAAATCTAGCTATGAAAGGGTAGCGTCAACGGATCCAAGAGGGAGGAGACGCATGAATCGCGTGCAAAAGACGCGCAAATATTTTGCAACATGGACTCGAAGCGGGCATCCGGCGCGCGCCGCGGCAGGGCGAAAGCCTTGCACTCGCAAAGCGGGCAGTTCAAAGCAGTCGCACGAAGCTTCGATGGTGGCAGGCTGCTCATGAGCGTCGATACGGACATCCGCAAGGCCGACAGGCCGTCCAAGCCGCTTTATGCGCGCATGAAGGAGGATCTGGTCCGCCGCATATTGCGGGGCGACTGGAGGCCCGGCGAACTCGTGCCCAGCGAAACGGCGCTGGCGCAGGAATACGGCGTCAGCGTCGGCACGGCGCGCAAGGCCATCGAGGAGCTTGCCGTCGAGCGGCTCGTTCTGCGGCAGCGCGGCCGCGGAACGACGATCGCCAAGGCGGACGAGCGCAGCAAGCCCTTCCGCTTCTACCGCCTGCACTACGGCAATTCGGTCCAGCCGATCTTCTCGGTGAAGTATCTCTCGGTGAAGAGCGCCCGCGCCAGCGCCGCCGAGGCGCGCGCGCTCGGCATCGCGCGCGGCAGCGCCATCACGCGCGTCGAGCGCCTGCGGGGGCACGACGGAATTCCGGCCGTTTTCGAGCGGCTGGCCGTCCGCGAGGATCTGTGCCCGGACGCCGCGGCGATTATCGGCGATCTCCAGCCCGCGAGCTTCTACACGATGCTCGAGCGTTCCTTCCACATCATCGTTCCGCATGTGAAGGAGCAGGTCCAGGTCGCCATGGCCGACGAACGCGACGCCGAAGTGCTGAAGGTCGCGGTCGGCAGCCCGCTTCTGGAGGTCACCCGTCAGGGCTATGCCCTGAACGGCGAGGTGGTCGAATTGCGGCAGATGCGGGCGGTGCCGTCTGTGCATTACAGCAATACGATCGGCGGCCCCTCCTCCCCGCCCGCGGGTTAGCACCAGCGGCGATAGACCTTGTAGATCGGTCCGGTGAGAACCGCGACGAGAAGAATGCGCACGATGTGCCAGGCGACGACGAGCGGCGGCGCGAGATGCAGCGCCTCCGCCGTCAGCGACATCTCGGCGATGCCGCCGGGCGAGGTCGCGAGCACGCCGGTCGCAAACGGAATCGCCTGCGACAGGAGCCCGGCGACCGCCATGTTTCCGAGAATGAGCAAGGCGGTCGCCAGAATTGTCGCGGGCAGGAAGCGCGCGCCGGATTTGCGCAGCGTGCTCCAGCTGAAACGCGCCCCGAGCACGCTGCCGATGGCGACCTGCGCGATGGCCGGCGCGTAGGACGGCGCGATCTGCGGCCGGTCCGCGATCAGCCCCGCCGCGATGCCGACCGCGAGCCCGCCGAGAATATAGGCGTTGAAAATGCGCAGCCGCGCGAAGACAAATGCCGCGAGACCGGCCAGCCCGAGTCCCGGAGCGAGCATGCCGGCCGGCATTTCCGGCAGATGCGAGACCGGCCCGTGGCCGCCGCCGGAAAGAAGGGTCAGCGCGGGCGGAATCGTAAGGACAATGATCACGACCCGCAGGCTCTGCGAGACCGAGACCACCGTGACATTGGCGCCGAACTGCTGCGCCAGGCCGGCCATTTCCGCGAGCCCTCCGGGCATCATCGCGAAGAAGGCGCTTTTGCGGTCGCAGCCGCCGGCGCGCGCGAGCGGGATCGAGATCAGCACCGAGATCAGGATGGACGCGCAGCCCCCGGCGATCATCAGGCCGCCGAGTTCGAGCACGCGCTGGCCGACCTCCGGCGTGAAGAAGACCCCGACGGAAAATCCGGCGATCGTCTGGCCGATCTGCCGCACGGCCGCCGGCAGCGGCAGGCTGAATCCGGCCGTCGCCAGCGCGCCGCAGGAAAACAGGGCGCCGAGCAGCCAGCCGAGCGGCACGCCCGAGCGGGCGGCGACAAAGCCGCCGAGCGTCGCGAAGGCCACGCCGAGGAGGGCGCGCACCGCGGGAGGCAGGCGATTGAACGCGTCCTGCGGGAAGCGCCGCGCCTCGATCGGTGGCGCGAGCGTTGCGTCTATCGCGGCCTCGATGTCCTCCTCGTCCGTCGCTTGGCCGTCCGCGTCCGGGACTGCCCGCCCGCTCATGCCGCGCCCTCGAACACCCAGCGCGCAAGCGCGCAGATTTTCGTGTCCATATGCGCCGCGCCGGCGATCTGCAGTCCCCACGGCATTGCGTCGGCCTGCATCACCGGCACGCTGACGGCCGGAAATCCGAGCCACGACCAATAGCCCAGATAGGTGCGGCTGCCGGTGAAGACGAAGCCTTCGGGAGCCGGTCCGGACGCCGCCGGCATGATGTAGGCGTCCGCGCCGGTCGCCGTCATGACCTGGGTGACGAGCTGGCGCGCAGCCACGCGCTTCATCAGCAGCGCGTCGTAATCGCCCGGCGTCAGTTCGCGGCTGCGCGCGAGGAGTCCGTGGATCCGCTCGCCGATGACATCCCCGAACCGCTCGATATAGCCGAGATAGGGGAAACGCATGTCATAAGCGACCATGTCGAGCGAGGACGCCGCGTCTCGGTCGAGCAGTTCCTCGAGCGCCGCGATGCGTGCGTCGGTTTTCGCCGACAGGATTTCGACGCCGCGCCCGGCAAGCGCGTCGAACTGCGCCTCGACCACGGCCTTGTGCGCATCGTCGACCTCCGACCAGCCCTTGAGGTAAAGACGGATGAGGCGGCGCGGCCTGAGCGCGGCCGGCGCGGCGGACGCCGCATCGCCGAGGCCCGGATGGTTCGGGCTGCCGAACGAAGCGATCAGGGTGATCGCCGCCCACAGATCGTCGAAGGAATTGGCGAACAGGCCGAGATGGTCGTGGCTCTCGGAGAGCGGATGGACGCCGCCGAGCGGCAGAAGGCCATGCGTTCCCTTGAATCCGATGCAGCCGTTGTAGGAGGCGGGCCGCAGCACCGAACCCTGCGTCTGCGTGCCGAGCGCAAGCGGGATGAGGCCTGCGCCGACGGCCGCCGCCGAGCCGCTGGAGGAGCCGCCCGGCGTGCGGCGGGGATCGTGCGCGTTCACGGTCGGGCCGGAAAACCCGATGGCGAATTCCGTCGTTACCGTCTTGCCGACGGGAATCGCGCCGCCCTCGCGCAGCGCGAGCACGCAAGCCGCGTCACGCTCCGTCTGCTGCCCCGCGAAAGCCGGGCTGCCGCAGCCCGTCGGCATATCGCGCGTTTCGATGATGTCCTTGATGCCGACCGGACAGCCGTCGAGCACGCCGAGCGGCCGTCCCGCGCGATAGCGCGCGGCGGATTCGTCGGCGGCTTTGCGGCACAGGTCCGGATCGAGATAGACGAATGCGCGCAGGGCCGGCTCGCGCTCCGAAAGGGCTTCGAGAACCGATTCCATGTAATCGCGCGGCGTGGTCTCGCCGCTCAGGAACCGTTGGTGCAGGGAAACGAAGGCCGGGCGGCTCCGGCTCAGGGAAACATCGTACATGGGGACGGAATCAGAAATCTTCGTGCGGATAGACGGGCGGGACGGGATCGACATCGTCCATACGTGTGCCGAGCGCGTTCTCGATCTCGTTGAACGCCTTCATCCAGAGCGAGAAACGCAGAACCACATTGCCGATCTCTTCTTCGGGGACCGGAATCCCCTGCAAGGCGAGGGCGGCGCGAACATAGTCTTCGGTGACGTCGATCATCTTTTCGGCTTTCACGCGGCCTCGCGGGCGAGCGTCCGTTCCAGATCCGGAAGACGCTGCCACCAGCCGGCGGCACGCTCATAGGCATGGGCTATGTTGAGAAGCGCGGCCTCGGCGAAAGGCCGGGCGGCGAACTGGATCGCCAGCGGCAGGCCGTTCGACGCAAAGCCCATGGGCAGCGAGACCGCCGGCACATTGGCGAGGCTGAACGGATAGACCGCGATCCGCCGTTCCATGAGGCGGACAACGGCATCGTCCGAACTCTCGATCCTTTCCTGTTCCTGCTCGATGGGCTTTGTGGCGCGCAGCATGGTCGGCGCGACGAGCGCATCGTAGCGGCGTGTCGCCTCGAGCACTTCCTCGCGCACCAGAGCCCGCGCGCGCATGGCGCGGTTATAGACCGTCGCCGGAATGAGCGCGGAGGCGGAAAGACGCGTCCGTGTCCCGACATCGAAACGGTCGTAGCGGTCGCGCAGATAATTCTTCACGAAATAGGCGGCGACATCGGCGTCCGCCGTCAGAAGCTGAAGCGGAACGGCATAGCCCGCCAGCGGCAGCGACACTTCCTCGACCCGGGCGCCGAGATCACGAAGCACATCGAGCGCCGCCGCGAAGACGGCCTTCACTTCTTCCGTCGTGCCCGGCCCCCGGGCGATTTCCTTCACGACCGCGATTCGCAGCCCCTTGACGGAACGGCCGAGACCGGCGGTGCAGGACTCGACCGGGCGCTTGCTTGTCAGCGGATCGCGCGGATCGAACCCGGCGATCACCTCGAGCACCTGCGCCACGTCCCTGACCGTCCGCGCGAGCGGGCCGATCGTGTCGCTCGTATAGGCTTCCATGATCGCGCCGTAGCGGCTGACGCGGCCATAGGTCGGACG
>Ga0164243_10013196_pt1 | contig 11642 bp, 12 predicted proteins | sample OricompcompostOP_FD_108781 | JGI IMG/M metagenome (GOLD analysis project Ga0164243, IMG submission 108781) | Organic Plus compost microbial communities from Emeryville, California, USA - Original compost - Organic plus compost (OP) | ecosystem: Engineered > Solid waste > Mixed feedstock >... | reverse complement strand
GCTGCGCCGCGTACGCGGTGCTCTGCGGCAGCACGTAGCGGTAGCCCTTCGCGCGCAGCGGGTTGCGCAGACGCACGATGTCGTCCAGCCGGAAGACCCGCAGGCCGCCCGAGCTGCCGGCCACGAAGAGGTGCTCGCCGTACCAGACGATGCCGCCGGCATGGACGCGCACGGGACGCAGCCAGTGGATGCCGAACCGCCTGACGGGCTCGACGAGCAGCACGTGGCGATAGCGCGGGGCGTCGCCGTCGGAGTAGTCGATCACCGAGATGCGGGAGCCGAGAAACCTGCGGCCGCGCTTGCCGTGGCCGTACCAGCTGACCATCACCACCGGGCGTCCCTCGAACGTCCCGGCGTCCGGCTCCGACCCGAACGCCTCGGACGATGTCGTGATGCCCTGGGGCCACCACCAGCGGGTGGTGGCGTCACGCCCCTGCCAGGTCATGCCCTCGACGGCCGTGGTGTCAGGGACCTCCGAGGGCCTGCCCGCGCGGTTCAGGTCGGCGAGCACCCGCCGCAGCCCGACCCGGCGGAACCGCCGGAAGAACCGGTCCGAGAGATCACGCCGCCGCGGGGGCTTCACGAGGCGGTACATCCCTGGAATCACCCCGCCAGCCTACGGTCGAACCGCCCGCGAGGAGCTCAGTCCGGACGCGACGCCGCGATCATCGTGTCGCTGAACAGGTCGAAGTCGTCCGTGGGCCCGCGGCCGGTGCCAGCGCCCGCGAGCAGGCTCGCCAGCTCGGACGTCGCCCGGTCGATGCGCGCCGTCAGGGCGTCCTTGCCCTGCGTGCCCCAGTCGAACGACGACGCGAACACGCCGGTTGGCACCGTGAGCGCCTGCAGGTAGGCGAACAGCGGCCGGAGCGCGTGGTCGATCGCCAGCGAGTGACGCGCCGTGCCGCCCATGGCCGCGAGCAGCACCGGCTTGCCGATGAGCGCGTCCTGATCGAGTGCGTCGATGAACGACTTGAACAGGCCCGTGAAGGACGCCTTGAAGATCGGCGTCACCACCACGAGCGCGTCCGCTGCCACCACCTGGTCGATGACGGCCTGCAGCCGCGGGCTCGCGAACCCCGCCAGCGTCGCATCGGTGATGTCGTGGGCGAGCTCGCGCAGCGTGACGACCTCGACCGACGGCTCGGCGACCTTGCTCGCGATGGACGCGACCAGCTGGTCGGCGAGCATCCGGGACGTCGACGGGTCGCTGTAGCCCGCCGAGAGTGCGACGACGTGGGTCATCAGGCGTCCACCTCCTCCTTCGCGGCCGCGGCATCGCGCGCCGCGACTCGTGCGGCGTGCGTGGGTGCGTCCGGAACGCCCTCTGGACGACGGGACGCGAACTCCGCCCGCAGCGTCGGCAGGATCTCACCGAGCAGGTCGAGCTGCTCGAGCACGATCTTCAGCGGCAGGCCGGCGTGGTCGACGAGGAACAGCTGGCGCTGGTAGTCGCCGAAGTAGTCCGCGAACGTCAGCGTCTTCTCGATGACCTCTTGCGGGCTGCCGACAGTGAGCGGCGTCTGCGCCGTGAAGTCCTCGAGGCTCGGGCCGTGGCCGTAGACCGGCGCGTTGTCGAAGTACGGCCGGAACTCCCGCACGGCGTCCTGGCTGTTCTTGCGCATGAAGAACTGCCCACCGAGGCCCACGATCGCCTGCTCGGCCGTGCCGTGCCCGTAGTGGGCGTAGCGCTGCCGGTAGAAGTTGATGAGCCGGATGTAGTGCTCCTTGGGCCAGAAGATGTTGTTCGCGAAGTAGCCGTCGCCGTAGAACGCCGCGAGCTCGGCGACCTCGGGCGTGCGGATGTTGCCGTGCCAAACGAACGGCGCGACGCCGTCGAGCGGGCGAGGGACGGCCGTGAAGCCCTGCAGCGGCGTGCGGAACGTGCCCTCCCAGCTGACGACGTCCTCGTCCCAGAGCTTGCGCAGCAGGTGGTAGTGCTCGACGGTCAGCTCGACGGCCTTGCTCATGTCCTGGCCGAACCAGGGGTAGACCGGGCCGGTGTTGCCGCGGCCGAGCATCAGGTCCATCCGGCCGTCGGCGAGGTGCTGCAGCGTCGCGTAGTCCTCGGCGATCTTGACCGGATCGTTGGTCGTGATCAGCGTCGTCGCCGTCGAGAGGATGAGCTTCTCGGTCTGCGCGGCGATGTAGGCGAGCGTCGTGGTGGGGGACGACGGCACGAACGGCGGGTTGTGGTGCTCGCCGGTGGCGAAGACGTCCAGGCCGATCTCCTCGGCCTTGCGCGCGATGGTGATCGTGGCCTTGATGCGCTCGTGCTCGGTGGGCACGGAGCCGTTCGTCGGGTCGGTGGTGAGGTCGCCGACGGTGAAGAGGCCGAACTGCATGCCGGTCATGATGCTCCTTCAACAGTTGTTGTTGAACATTCAACCACTATAGCTCCTGTGGTGTTCCCTTGCGAGTCGGGACGAGCGAGTCGGTCAGCGGTGGGTGACGAAGAAGGCTTGCAGCATGGCGGTGGACTCCGCGGCGCGGACGCCCGAGACGACCTCGGGACGATGGTTGAGCCGCCGGTCGCGCACGACGTCCCACAGCGAGCCGACCGCGCCGGCCTTCTCGTCGAAGGCGCCGAACACGAGCCGCTCCACGCGCGCCTGCACCAGCGCGCCGGCGCACATCGTGCACGGCTCGAGCGTCACGACGAGGGTGCAGCCCTCGAGGCGCCACTCGCCTCGCGCGGCAGCGGCCTCGCGCAGCGCCACCACCTCGGCATGCCCGGTGGGGTCGCCGTCGCGCTCACGCGTGTTGCGCCCCCGGCCGATGACCACCGCCGACTCGTCGAGGACGACAGCCCCCACCGGCACGTCGCCATCGGCCGCGGCATCGGCGGCGAGCACGAGCGCCTGGCGCATCGCGTCGTCGAGGACGTCGGACATGGTCACGGCTCCGATGCTGACAGACCACCGAGCCCGGCCGCTACTGTCGGACCATGCAGGTCCACGTCGCCGACCACCCGCTCATCACCCACAAGCTGACGCTCCTGCGCGACGAACGCACGGACTCCCCCACGTTCCGCCGCCTCGTCGAGGAGCTCGTCACGCTGCTCGCCTACGAGGCCACCCGCGACGTCCGGGTCGAGCCGACCGAGGTGCAGACCCCCGTCGCGCCTGCCCACGGCGTCCGGCTCTCGACACCGCGCCCCCTGGTCGTGCCGATCCTGCGCGCCGGGCTCGGGATGCTCGAGGGCATGCAGCGCCTGCTCCCGACGGCCGAGGTCGGCTTCCTGGGCATGATCCGCAACGAGGAGACCCTCGAGCCCGAGACGTACGCCGAGCGTCTGCCCGACGACCTCGCCGGACGCCAGTGCTACGTGCTCGACCCGATGCTGGCGACCGGCGGCACGCTCGCGGCGGCGATCGACTTCCTGGTGCGACGCGGCGCCGATCACATCACCGCCATCTGCCTCATCGCGGCGCCCGAGGGCATCGCGCGGGTCGACTCCGAGCTCGCCGACATCGGAGTGCCCGTCACGCTGGTCACCGCCGGCCTCGACGAGCGCCTCAACGACAAGGGCTACATCGTGCCGGGCCTCGGCGATGCGGGCGATCGCCTCTACGGCGTCGTCTGAGCGAGCCCAAGCCCACCGCCCCGCTGTCAGGGGGTCTGCACGGAGGCGGCGAGCGAGACCATGTGCCCGATGCGGGCCACCTCGGACGCCAAGAACTCCGGGCCGCCGTGGCGACCGACCACCACGACGAAGCGACGTCCGTGGCGCACCCGACCGGGGCTGCCGACGAGCACCGTCGAGTCCCACGCCGGCACGTCGGGCAGCATCGTCGCGACGTCGAGGTCGAGCCATGCCTTGGCCTCGTCGACCAGCTCAGGAGCCGACGGCGAGCCATGCATCAGCTCGGGCTTGCCCCCGACGTTGCGCAGCGCGAGCGCCCAGTCGGTGCGGAACGTCTGCGGGATGACGTCGACGAGCCGCTCGATTGCCCGCTCGGGGTCCTCGGTGAACGCCTCGACGGCCTCGAGATCCATGCTCACGCTGGCACCTGCGTTGTAGCGCGAGATCCAGTGCACCTGCACACCCTCGAGGGCATGGCAGGCGGTGATCATCGCATCGGGCATCACACCCGGCGGGAGCTCGAGCAGCACATCATCGACGGCCCGGCCGTCCGGACCGTGCTCGACGATCTCGATCGCCTCGATGTCAGCGCCGGCGGCACCGAGTGCCGAGGCCAGGGAACCGAGCGAGCCGGGAACGTCCGGAAGCTCCACCCGGAGCAGGAATGCCATGTGCTCAGTCTCCCCGCCTCACATTGCGATCGAGTTACGACGGTAGCGTGACACCGTGAGCATCGCAGCCCGTCCCACATCCCGAACCCGAACCGTCTTCCGAATCGTCGCCGTCGCCGAGGCCATCTCCTGGGCCGGACTGCTGATCGGGATGCTGTTCAAGTACGTCCTGTCGGACAACGAGATCGGGGTGAAGATCTTCGGCCCCATTCACGGCGGGGTCTTCGTCGCCTACGTCGTCACGAGCCTCGTCGCGGCCTACGTCTTCGGCTGGAAGCGGAGCACGACACTGCTCGCGCTGGCCGCGAGCATCCCGCCGTTCTTCACGGTGCTGTTCGAGATGAAGGCTGACCGCAAGGGCCTGCTGGCCCGTCGGCGCTCAGACAGCTGAGCGCTGCCGCGTGCGGGTGAGCGCCACGTACGCCGAGGCCAGCCCGAGCATCAGCACCGTCACGACGACACAGGCGATCGTCACCTCGACACCACTGTGGAGGTCGACGTCCAGGAAGTCGTACGGGTAGTTGCTGACGGCCCCGTCGGCCGCCGGGAAGGCCGCGTGCACCGAGGCGCCACGCACCAGCGTGTAGACGAGCCACACGACGGGCCAGATCGCGAACCACAGGTAGCGCCACGACATGACGATGCCGGGGCGGAACACCAGGAACCCGAGCACCGTCGCCCACGGCACGACGTAGTGGAAGAGGATGTCGAGCACGAGGTCGAGACCGTCGAGGTCGAGCGCCCCAGCGAGCACCGTGGCGTACACGATGCCGGTCACGGTGATGCCGGCCAGCGCGGCCAGGTACATGAACCCGAACAGTGCGTCCTGGCGGTCGGGGCTCGCCACGATCATCACGCAGGCGATGAGCACGAGGATGTTCGACTGCACCGTGAAGTAGCTGACGAAGTTGACGAAGCTGCGGTCGTTGTCGAGCACCACGACCGTCTGCGCCACGAGCGCGAAGGCGGCGATCAGGCCGATGGCGCCATGCCAGATACGGGCCATGGGTCAGGCTCCTGGTCTGTCGAGCAACGCCGCGAACCTGTCGACCGCGAAGTCGTAGCCCTGGGCGCCAGCGCCGCAGATGACGGTGTCGGCGATGGACGAGACGTACGAGTGGTGGCGGAAGGCCTCGCGCCGGTGGATGTTCGAGATGTGCACCTCGACGACGGGCAGCGCGACGGCGGCGAGGGCGTCCAGCAGTGCGACCGAGGTGTGACTGTAGGCGCCGGGGTTGATGATGATGCCCGCGCAGTCGAGCCGCGCCGCATGGATGGCGTCGACGAGACCGCCCTCGCTGTTGCTCTGGACGTCGCGCACGCTCATGCCGTGACGGGCGGCGCGCTCGCGCACCGAGGCCACGATGTCGGCGAGCGTGGTCGTGCCGTAGGTCTCCGGCTCGCGGGTGCCGAGCAGGTTGAGGTTGGGTCCGTGGACCAGCACCAGCTGGGGCGCGTCGGGCGAGCTCACGGCGTCACTGTATCGCTGGCTTGGCCTCCAGGACGCTGATCGACACCCGATCGGCCGGGACGCAGCGCCAGCCCGAGCACGAGCGCCGCCACGAGGCCGACCCCACCGGACGCCACGACACCGCTCGTGATGCCGGCGACCGCCGTCACTCCCGATAGCAGCGCCGGGCCACCGAATCCACCCAGCTCGGCGAGGAAGCGCCAGATGCCCAGGAAGGACGCCCGACTGGCCGGCGGCGCGTAGTCGGCGCCCAGGGTCATCGCGACACCTGAGCTCATGCCGTTGCCGAGGCCCACCATCGCGGCGACGATGCCCAGCTCGACCGCGCCGTCCGTGAGGGGCATGCAGGCGACCGCGATCCCCATGATGATCATCGCCGGCACGGCGACCACCCGACGTCCGAACCGGTCCATCGCGAGGCCGGACGGGATGAACATCACGACGTCGGCGGCCGCCGCGACCGCGAAGACCCACGACACCGTGGCCGCGTCCAGGCCCACGTGGGACGCCCAGAGCGGGATCACGACCTGCCGCATGGCACGGATGGCGTTGACCAGCAGCACCCCGACGCCGACCGTGGCGAACACCCGACGGTGCTCCACGACGAGGCGTCGCATGCTCGTCGGGGGCGTCGCCCGCATGCTGGCCCGCCCCGCCGGCTCCGACATGAGCAGCCCAGCGAGACCCGCGAGCACGAGCGCGGTGGCCGCGACCACATAGGCGCCGTCCAGGCCGAAGGCCGAGATCGCCACACCTCCCAGCACCGGCCCGATCAGCACCCCGATGCGCATCACGCCGCCGAGCGTCGAGAGCGCCAGCGCGCGCCGGTGGATGGGCACGACCTCGCTCAGGTAGCTCTGGCGCGCCAACCGGAACACCGAGCCCGCGGCCCCCAGCACGACGACGGCGACCGCGAAGGCCCACACCGAGCCGGCGGCCGCGCACACGAGGCACGCGGCCGCGCCGATCGCCCCGGCCCCGATGATCGCCCCCCGCTCGGCGAAGCGGTTGACGACCATCGACGACGGGATGCTGAAGGCGAGCGAGCCCAGCCCGAGCAGCGTCACGATCAAGGCCGCCGTGGACAACGAGGCGCCGAGGTCGCGGGCCGACAGCACCACCACCGGGAGGACAGCGCCCTCACCGACGCCGTAGAGCAGCGTCGGTGCGTAGCCGGCCATCGCGATTCGCGAGAACCGGAACTCCTCGTCGGTCACGAGAACGAGTTGATCATCCCCGTCCCCAGCGGCACGGACGAGGGTGTCCCGCAGCACATCCGACTGGCACCACGACGTCTCCTACCTAGAGTGGAGGGCGTGCAGCCCTCCGGAACCGACGACGCCCTCCGCCCCCAGGTCCTCGTGCTCTTCGGCGCGACCGGCGACCTCGCCCGACGCAAGCTCTTCCCGGGCCTCTATCGGCTCGCGGCGGCCAAGCGCCTGCCGGCCGACTACCGCATCATCGGCTCGGGTCGACACTCGCCCGGCTCCGACGAGGAGTTCCGCGACCAGGTCCGAGAGGCCCTCTCGTCGTCCGTCGGCGACCTGGACACCGTGGTCGCCGACGACCTCCTGGGCCGTCTGAGCTTCGTGACGTCCAGCGCCGACGACGGCGCCGACCTCGCCGCGGCGGTCGCCGACGCCGAGCAGCAGCTGGGCGAGGACGCCCGGCGTCTCGTCTACCTCTCGGTGCCACCCACCGCGATGGAGCCCATGATCGGGATGCTCGGGCGCGAGGGCATCAGCGAACGGGCGCGACTCGTGGTCGAGAAGCCGTTCGGCACCGGCCTGGCGTCCTCGCGCAGCCTCGACGCAGCCCTGCACGACATCGTCGACGAGGACCAGGTGTTTCGCATCGATCACTTCCTGGGCAAGGAGTCGGTGCAGAACATCCTCGCGCTGCGCTTCGCCAACGGGCTGCTCGAGCCGTCCTGGAACCGCGACCACCTCGTGTCCGTGCAGATCGACGTCCCCGAGGAGCTGACGGCGGCCGGGCGCGGCAACTTCTACGAGTCCGCCGGCTGCTTCCGCGACATGATCTCGACGCATCTCTTCCAGGTGCTCGGCTTCGTCGCGCTCGAGCCTCCCGTGCATCTCGACGCCGAGTCGCTGCGCAACGAGAAGGCGAAGGTCTTCAGCGCGATGCGTCCGATCGACCCCGACCGAGTCGTGTTCGGGCAGTACGAGGGGTACCGCGACGAGGACGACGTCGCGGACGACTCTCAGGTCGAGACGTTCGTGGCGCTCGAGGTGTTCATCGACACCGAGCGCTGGCAGGGGGTCCCGTTCCTGCTGCGCACCGGCAAGGCGCTGGCAGACACCCGTCGCACCATCACCCTGACCTTCCGCATCCCGCCGATGGGACGCTTCGGCGACGACGGCTACGGCGCGAACCAGCTGGTGCTCGAGCTGGCCGACTCACCACGCGTCAGCGTCGACCTGCACATCAAGAGGCCCGGCCCGCAGATGGCGCTGACCACCGCGTCCCTGCACCTGGACCTCGCGACGGACGACCCCGACGACGCGCCGCTCGAGGCCTACGAGCGGCTGCTGCTCGACGTCATGCGTGGCGACCAGACGCTGTTCACGCGCTCGGACGAGGTCGACCGGCTCTGGCAGCTGTGCGACCCGGTGCTCGAGTCGCCACCGCCGGCGCAGCCCTATGCCCGTGGGTCGTGGGGACCGCAGGACGCCCTCGACCTGGCCGGCCCGGCCGGCTGGCGCCTCCCCGACGCCTGAAACCCGTCGGGCGGTGGCTCACATACCTTTGCGAGGTCGCGACAGGTCTGTGAGCCACCGCCCTAGGTGGGGTGGGAGGGAGGTTTAGAGGTTGCGGCCGAAGAGGTCCTGGAGGGCGCTGTAGTGACGCTCGGCGCCGGCCTCCTGGTACTGCGACGTGTCGGCCATCGTGTAGCCGTGCAGCGCGCCCGGGTACAGCTCGGACGTGAAGGCCAGGCCAGCCTCGGTGAGGGTCGACTCGAGCAGCTCGATGGCCTCGGTGGGCATCGAGGCGTCCTGGTCGGCGTGTCCGAAGTACAGCTCGGTGTCGGGGTTGGCCTCGGCGAGGAGGCGATGGGGGCTGTGGTCCCTGTCGTTCGCCAGGTTGCCACCGTGGAAGCTTCCGGAGGCGGCGATCTTGTCGGGCATGGCCGCTGCGGTGCGCATCGAGAGCGCGCCGCCCATGCAGTAGCCGGTCGTGCCGATGGCCGTGCCGGACACGCCGTTCATCCCCAGCAGCGTGGCGACGTAGGCCTCGATGTCGGGGCCGCTCTGGTCGAGCGTGAAGCCACGCATGCGGGGCATCAGCGTGCCCATGTAGGCCTCGCGGTTCGCCGCGATGGACAGGTCTTCCTTCGGCGCGAGCTCGGCGGCGACGCCGTCACGGTAGAAGAGGTTGGGTGCCAGCACGGTGTAGCCCCATCCGGCGATGCGCTCGGCCATCTCCTGGATCTGGGGACGGATGCCGAAGGCGTCCATGAACAGCAGGACGGCGGGATGGTCACCCTCGTCCGGCCGCACGAACAGGGCGTCCGCAACGCCGTCGGGGGTGGTGATTTCGATGGTCTCGGTGGTCATGATTGCTCCTCGCCGGCGCAGGGCACGCCTGGCGTCAGAGTACGACAGTGTGACGCCCATCGCACCGAGTCCAGACGAACAGCCAGCGAGCGACCCCGGCCCCACCCCCAACTTTTGGACACTTGCGGGGCGTTCGTGGCCGGAAAATGACCCGCAAGTGTCCAAAAGTTGGGGGTCAGGGCGGGGGTCAGGGCTGGAGGTCAGGGCTGGAGGTCGAAGGTGACGTAGCCGTGGCGGACGCCGTTGACCTGCAGCTCGACCGCGTGCTCGCCGGGGTGGTAGACGCGGGTCGTGATGGGCCGGAAGGAGTGCCGCTTGGCCAGCTCGGCCGTCGCGCCGGGCACCAGCTCGCGCACCCCGAGCTTGAAGACCTTCTCGCTCAGCGAGCCGTTCTTCTTGCGCAGGTGCACGACGTAGTCGATGGCCAGCCGCACCGGGTCGGCACCGTCGTTGGTGACCCGCGACGTGAAGGCGAGCTCGGCGGTGGCGGTGACCACGGGACGCTCCAGCACGAGCGGCGCCACGGTGACGGTGGCGGGGGCGAACCCGAGCAGCGCCAAGGCACCGGGATGCGCCTTCTTGATCAAGGTCCGCAGCCCGTGCCGCACCACCCAGGCGGTGTTGGCATCGGGAGCGGACGCCCATCGCGACGCCGTGGACACCACGAGCGCCGGGTCGAGACGGCTGAGGTCGTTGAGGTGGTTGGCCACCGACCGGCGCACGTACTCGCTCGGGTCGCGGTACAGCGCGTCGAGCACGCCAATCGTGGCATCGGGGCGTGCGAGCAGCGCAGGCACGCGCGTGGCCCAGGGGAGGAAGGCCCGGGTGCCCTCGCTCGCGAGACGCCGCACGTGCTCGTCGGCGTCGGTCGTCCAGGTGCGCACGACGTCGAGGGAGCGGTGGAGGTCGGCCGCGAGGAGTCGCCGGATCGCGAACTCGCTGGTGAGCCGTGGCGTGAGCGCCGCCAGCAGGTGCAGCGCGTCTTCGTGAGCGGCGGCCCGCGACGAGCGCAACGCCAGTGTGACCGCGCTCTCGCCCACCGGCCACGTGGTCCAGCCGGCGAAGCCCGGGTCTTTCAGCATCGTGCGCACCAGGGCGTCGAAGGACGCGTCGTCGTCCGGGACGTCGGCCAGCAGCGCCGCGCTGACGAGGTCGGTGCGCGCACGCAGGCTGTTGTCGCCCAGCTCGTGCGCCACCGCGCCCAGGTGCTCCCAAGCCAGGTCGGGTGCGGCAGCGGCGAACCGGTCGCGCAACGCCAGGACGCCCACGGCGTCGATCAGCTCGTTCATGACTCCCACGCGCTACATCCTTGCCGGTGCCTCCGACATCGTCCGGGCACCTCCCGGCTCATCCCGGTTCAGAGGCTTCGGGATCCGGGGAGTCCTGCGGTTCAGGAGCGGCGACCGTGACCTCGGCGATGCGCAGCCGGTCGATCGCGGTGACCTCGAGGGAGTAGTCGCCGACCGCCACGACGTCACCGACCTCGGCCATCCGGCCGAGCTGGGCCACGACGTAGCCGCCGACGGTCTCGTAGGGCCCGTCCTCGAGCTCGACCCCGGTGGCCTCGGCGAAGTCCTCGATGTTGAGGCCGCCCTCGACGGTGCGCGCCTGGCCCGGCGGGATGCTCGAGGGCGCCTCCTCGTCGCGGTCGTGCTCGTCGCGGATCTCGCCGATGAGCTCCTCAACAAGGTCCTCGAGCGTCACGATGCCGTCGGTGCCGCCGTACTCGTCGACGACGAGCGCCATGTGGGTGCCCTCGTTGCGCATCAGCGAGATGGCCGGCAGCAGCTGGTTGGTCGACGGCAGGACGACGATGTCGCGCATCACGTCGCGCACGCTGCGGGCGTCGTCGCCCGGGGCGTTGTAGAGGTCGCGCACATGCAGGAAGCCGATGACGTCGTCGATGCCACCGCGCCCGGTGACCGGGTAGCGCGAGTACGGCTGGTCGCGCACCTCGGCGGCGGCCTCGCCCAGCGGGACGTCGTCACGCAGGAAGACCACCTCCCCCCGCGGCTTCATGACCTCCTTCACCGAGCGTTGCGACGCCGCGAAGACGTCGCCCACGATGCGTCGCTCGTCGTCGCCCAGGCTCTCGTGACCGGAGACGAGGTCGCGCAGCTCCTCCTCGCTCATCTCGTCGTTGACCGCCGACGGGTCGCCGCCGAGGAGGCGCACGACGCCGTTGGTCGAGACCGACAGCAGCCAGATGACAGGCCGCATGAGGTTGGCGAAGCGGTCGAGCGGCGGGGCCACGATCATCGACAGGCTCGCCGACTTCTGCAGCGCGAAGCGCTTGGGCACCAGCTCGCCGAGCACGAGCGAGAGGTAGGCGATGAACAGGG
>Ga0164243_10013195_pt1 | contig 11642 bp, 8 predicted proteins | sample OricompcompostOP_FD_108781 | JGI IMG/M metagenome (GOLD analysis project Ga0164243, IMG submission 108781) | Organic Plus compost microbial communities from Emeryville, California, USA - Original compost - Organic plus compost (OP) | ecosystem: Engineered > Solid waste > Mixed feedstock >... | reverse complement strand
GGCGTTGGACCAGGAGCGGACGCCGAGGTCGCCGGCGGACAGATCGATGATCGCGGGCAGCGGCGCGGCGGAAGGCGCGGCCGGGATGTCGGACGGCCGGGCCCGGACGGCGGAAGGCGGGGTGGGCGGACTTCCTGTGGACGGTGAGGCGGGAGCGGGCGGCGGGGCGGACGGGCCGGTGCCGCGGGAGCCGCGGCCGCGGTCGGTCAGGAGGCCGGGGAGGTCGACGACGTCCACTGCGAGGATGACGTCAGCGGCGTGGAGCAGGCCGGGGTCGCCGGTGCAATTGGCCGGGTGGGTGGTCGGGAACGCGACGAGGTTCTTGTCGTCGGCGTACGCGGCGCCGAGCAGGTCGACCAGCTCGCGGAGGAGCGGCGTCGCGGACGGGTTCAGGCCGGCCCGGCCGCCGATGACGACCGGCAGCCGCGCCCCGGCCAGCAGGCGGGCGGCGGACTCGACGAGATCGGGGCTCGGGTACAGCGGCGGGGCGGGCGCGTGCAGCGCCGGGTCGGGCAGCGGGACCGGGGCCGTGAGCGGCTGCTCCTGAACGCCGGCGTCCAGCGAGACGTACGCGGGGCCGGCGGGGGCGGAGTGCGCGAGCTGGTGCGCGCGCACCAGGCTCTGCGCGAACGCCGCCGGGGTGGCGGGCTCGTCGTCCCACTTGACGTACGGCCGGACCAGCTCGGCCTGGGTGGTCGCGGAGTGCAGCCAGTCGATCGGCCGGCGCGCGGCGGGGTCGGCCGGGCCGCTGCCGCCGAGCAGCAGCAGTGGCGCACGGTCGGCGTACGCGTCGTACACCGCCATCGACGCGTGCATCAGCCCGACCAGGTCGTGCACCGCGGCCGCCGCGGGACCGCCGCCGGCCTTGGCGTACCCGTGCGCCAGCGCCACCGCGATCTCCTCGTGCAGGCACAGCAGCAGCTGCGGCGCCGCGTTGCCGCCGTGGTTGACGACCGAGTCGTGCAGCCCGCGAAAGCTCGACCCGGGGTTCATCGGCAGATACCGGTACCCGAGCAGCCGCAGCAGATCGACCACCACGTCCGACCCGAACCGCGCCTCGGGCGCCCCCGCCGGCAGCCCCGCCGGGCGCTCGACGGCGGACGCGGTCGGCAGGCCCGCGGGGCGTACGGCGGTCGGCGGATCCGCCGGGCCTGCGGCGGCGGGCCCGCTCGGGCGGCCCGCCGCCCGCTCGGCGGGGGCCGTCGCGTGGCTCTTCGGGGGCTCCGGGGGTGCCATTAGGTGGCTTTCCGGCCGATGAACAGGCAGGTGAAGAAGGCCTTCCAGGCGATCTCGACGTCGTCGACGCCGGCGGCGCGGAAGCCGTCGAGGTGGTCCTCGATGCCGGGCAGCGGGTAGTCGTGGTGGTGCTTCGGCTCCTGGCGCCGGGGGGTGGAGAACCGCGGTCGTACGGCGCGGAACCGCCGGTCCCAGATGTCGGCGGGGCCGGTGTGGTCGAGGTTGACCAGCCAGCCGCCGGGCGCCAGGTGCGCGGCGGCCTCGGTGTAGAACGCGGCGAGCCCGGCGCGGTCCAGGTGGTGGGCGGCGCGCGAGGTGATGACCGCGTCCGCCTCGTACGGAAGTCCGCCGGCCGGCAGGTCGGTCATGTCCGCCGGGCGGAACTCCACCCGGTCGCCGTACGGGGCCAGGTCCGTACGCGCCCGGTCGAGCATCGCCTCCGACGCGTCGGACCACACGCCGCGCGCCTCCGGGAACTCGTCAAGGAACGCGGCGAGGAACGCCCCCGGCCCGCTGCCGATGTCGATGACCAGCCGCGGCTCCGGGCGGTCGTGCCCGACGAGGGCGGCCGCGACGCGCCGGGGGAGGGCGAGCAGGTCGCCCATCGCGTCGCCGTCCGCCCAGGCGTGCGCGAAGGCGGGGTCCCGCCACACCTCGGAGATCTTCTGGCCCTGCTCGGTCATGATCCCCTCCAGGGGCTAATGGACTAACCAAAATAGAGGACGGTGGTGCGCATCACAAGAGCTGGGAGAACGTGGATCCTTACGGGCCCAGCGTCACCGCGACGGACTTCTCGCGTGTGTAGGAGAGCAGCTCCTCCAGCGAGTTCTCCTTGCCGAGACCCGAGTGCTTCCAGCCGCCGAAGGGCGTGCCGGCCGGACGCCGCCCGGTGCCGTTGACGTACACGTAGCCCGCGTCGAGCCGGCCGGCCAGCCGGTGCGCGGCCGAGACGTCGCGCGTCCACACGTTCGCGGTCAGCCCGAACTCCACGGAGTTGGCCCGGCGCACCACGTCGTCCACGTCCCGCCAGCCGAGCACCGACATCACCGGCCCGAAGATCTCCTCACGCGCGATCGTCATGTCGTCGGTGACGTCGGCGAACACGGTCGGCCGGACGAAGTACCCGCGGTCGTACGGACGGCCGGCACCGCCGGTCAGCACCGTCGCGCCCTCCCGGACGCCCGCCTCGATGTACCCCAGCACCTTCCGGTGGTGCGCGTCGAAGGCGAGCGGGCCGATGTCGGTGGCGTCGTCGAGCGGGTCGCCGACCCGCAGCTCCTCCACCCCGCGCACCAGCTCGTCGAGGAACGGGCCGCGGACGTCGTCGTGCACGAACACCCGCGACGCCGACCCGCACGACTGCCCGTTCGACCGCGCCAGGTTCATCGCGGTGATCGCGGCGCGCGCCGCCCGTACCGGGTCGACGTCCGGGAGGACGATGAGCGGGTTCTTGCCGCCGAGCTCCAGCGTGACGTGCTTGATGTGCGGCGCCGCGGCCGTCAGCACCGCGCGGCCGGTCGGTACGGAGCCGGTGAACGCGATGCGCGGCACTCCGGGGTGGGCGGACAGCGCGCCGCCGATCCGGGCGCCGGTGCCGGTGAGCACCGACAGCACGCCCGGCGGGAGCAGGTCCTCGGCCAGCCGGGCCAGCTCGAGCGCGGACAGCGAGGTGTGCTCGGCCGGCTTGAGCAGCACGCAGTTGCCGGCGGCCAGCGGCGCGGCGATCTTGCCGGCCGCGAACTTGAAGGGATGGTTGAACGGGATGATCCGGGCGACCACCCCGTACGGCTGGCGCGTCGTGTACGCCACGGTGTCCGGGCCGGTGGGCGCGGTGAGGCCCTTGGCCTCCGAGGCGATGCCCGCGTAGTAGAGGATCTCGTCCGGTGTACTGGCCAGGTCGTAGCGCATGCCGCCGATGGGGTTGCCGGAGTCGCGGGCGTCCAGGCGGGCCAGGTCCTCGGCGCGTTCGGCGATGCGTACGGTCAGCTCGCGGAGCAGCGCCGCGCGGTGCCGCCAGCCCGCCGCCGCCCACGCCGGGGCGGCCTCGGACGCGGCCGCGACCGCGCGGTCGAGGTCGTCGGGGTGCGCGTCGGGCACGGAGCCGAGTGGCTCCTCGGTGGCGGGTTCGCGGACCGGCACGCGGGCGCCGTCGGCGGCGTGCGCCCAGGTCCCGGCCACGAACATCGGCCGGTCGGTACCGTCCATCGTGCCTCCCATCAGGGCCGCGGCGCGGGCGCCGGGGCCGCGGCGGCCGCCAGCAGGTCGTCCGCCGTGAGCTTTCCGGGGTCGAGGGCCACGTCGAGGCGCTGGGCGAGGGCCGCCAGGGGCAGCTTGCGGACTCGGCGGCCGTCCCAGCCGGCGCAGCGTTCTGCCAGGCGTACGTGCAGGTCCTCGTCCGCCGCCAGCCGCTTCACCGGTGGCCACAGGCCGGCCAGCTCCTCCAGGGAGTGCCGGATGATCGCGGCGATCGTCGCGGTGTCCGGCAGGCCGAACGTCAGCACCAGGTCCGCGCGGGACAAGAACGCCTCGTCCACGCCGGCGAGGAAGTTCGTCGTGGCGCAGAACAGCACGCGGGGCCGCTCGGCGGCGACCGCGTCGATGCCGGCCAGCACCGCGTCGGTGGCCCGGTGCACGTCCACCGGGTTGGTCTCGAGCGACGCGGCCGACCGGGCCACCGCGAACGACTCGACCTCGTCGATCAGCACGATGGTGTGCGGCCGGCGCAGCGCCAGCTCCGGCAGCGTCTCGCCGAGCAGCCGGGTGACCGCGCGCTGGCTCTCGCCGAGCAGCTCGGACGGGAACGCGTGCGGGTCGACCTCGACGTACGTGGTCGCGCCGTCCGGGGCCAGCGCCAGCGCGGCGCGCTGGGCCAGCCCGCGGGCAAGCGTCGTCTTCCCGGTACCCGGCGGCCCGGCCAGCACGATCAGCCCGTGCGGCATGCCGGCGAGCGTCGCCAGCTTCCGGCCGTGCTTGAGCGTGAGCAGCGCCTGCGCGAGCAGCCGGTCCTTCAGGCCCGGCGGGGTGATGATGTGGTCCCACGGCCCGTCGTGATGGTCGGCGGGCAGCGCGTGCAGCGACAGCACACCCTCCGGGAGCGCCGGACCGGTCACCATTCCCAGGTCGGCCGGGTGACCTCCGGCCAGTCGATGGTCGACGGGTCGCCGGCCTGCTGGTCGCGGATCGCGTCCGGCGGCTCCTCGAACAGCACCAGCGGGTCCATCAGTACCCGCATCGTGTCGAGCAGGCTGTCGAACATGTGGATGCGCACGACCTTCGCCGTACGCTCCGGGTCGGCGTTGAAGTGCTGGTGCCACAGGTAGTGGTCGACGACGATCAGGTCGCCCTTCGCCCACTCGTGGTACTCGCCGACGTCGGGCTCGGTGCCGAGGAACGACCGGCCTCGGCCCTCCACGACGTACAGCCAGGCCTCGCCCGGGTGGCGGTGCATGGACTGGCCGCGGCCCGGGCCGAGCTCGAACATCGCCATCGACATGCCGGACGCCTGGTAGCCGATGGCCCGGTCGAGCAGGAACGTGGTGCGGGTGCCGCGCGGGGTGTTCAGCAGCTCCAGGTCGTCCCAGCTGGTGTGCAGCCGGCCGGAGCGGCGGCGGGCCTGCTCGGCGGCGAGCCGCTGGCTGCGCCGCGCGTACGGGTCGGCGCCCTCGGCGGCGGGGGACTGGACGGGCTTGGCCGGCAGCTCGCCGTACGGGGCGGTGCCGCCGTCCTCGTAGATCGAGTACCCCATGGTGAACATGAGCGGCTCGGCGGAGAACGTCAGGTACCGGCAGCGCTCCGGGCCGTCGTTGCCGAAGCGGTGCCAGGACCACAGCGGCAGGTGCAGGGAGTCGCCCGGGCCCCAGTCGATCCGTTGACCGTCGATCTCGGCCCAGCCGGTGCCGGCCACGCAGAGCACCATGACGTCCCACGAGTGCCGGTTGACGTTGGTGACCGCGCCCGGCTCCAGCTCGTGCGCCAGGGCGTCCATCGTGCGGGTCGGCCGGTCGCCGTCCGCGCCGACGTACACGCCGCGGCGCACGCCGGGGGCGGTCTCCTCCATGGGGACGTCGCCCAGCCGTACGACGGTCTTCTGGTAGCGCCGCCACTCCTCGATGAACTCGGCGCGGCGCTTCTTCTGCACGTGGTAGTGCGTGACGCGGGTGGTGGTCCGGCTCGGGCCGCTCATGCGTCGTACTCCGGGGCGTTCTCCAGGTACGCGACGTTGCCGTAGCCGAGCAGCTTGAAGATCCGGTTCTGGCCGGACAGCAGGACGAGCGGCTCGCCGTCCGCGGCGAAGTGCTGGGCGACGGTGTTGTGCGGGACGTACAGCGTGTCGCCGGCGGTGATCTCGTGGCGCGTCGGCTCCTTGGCGATCCGGGCGTGGTACTTCTCGGCGATCTCGGCCTCCACCTCCCAGTGCAGGCTGTAACCACTGCCGGACAGGACGTACAGCACCTCGTCGGCCATGTGCCAGCGCTTGCCGGAGCGGCTGCCCGCCGGGACGTCGAGCACGAACGCGTCGACGCTGAACGTCCGTACGTCGGTGCGCTCGGGGGAGGACAGCACGCGCACGCGGCCGAGCGGGGTCATCTCCCAGGGGGAGTCCGCGGGCTTCACCACCTTCTTGCGCGCGGAGACGCCCGGGGTCCACAGCCGGCTCCAGTCCTCGCGGGGGCCGAAGCGGTCCGCGTCGTCCACCGGGCCGCTGCGGCCCTGCTGGACCAGGCCGAGGTACATCCACAGCGACTTGGCCTTCATCACCAGGCAGCGGGCCGTCTCGTCGTACGGGTTGAAGTGCCGGTGGACCGAGTCGGTGTGCACGAGGACCAGGTCGTCCTTGGCCCAGTCGTACCGCTGGTCGTCGTGGATCTCATAGCCCTTGCCCTGCAGGATGTAGAACGCCGCCTCGTTCTGGTGGCCGTGGCCGTGGTTGGAGGACTCCGGCGGCAGCTCGACGAAGTGCACCTGCAGGCTCTGCGTGAGGAACGGGTCGTCGCCCGGGCCGATCCGCCACCAGGTGCGGGACTTCTCCGAGTCGCCGGAGTGGGCGACCTTCGCGTCGTCAACCACCACGGAGTCGTCGCGGACGCGGGGCGCGGCGAGCTGGCGGCGGCGGAACTCCTTCAGGCCGTACGTCTCCGAGGTGATGCCACGCAGGAACACGCGTCCGCTCTTGCCCATATGAGCCTCCCGTCAGATTGGTATTACCGTTATACCGAACGGTCTGACGGGCGGTCAATCGGTGATCAATCCAGGCGGTGCACCTCGTCACAGGCGTCGAGGCCGCCGGTCCGGTGGGTGATGAGCAGGACGGTGCGGCCCTCGGTGGCGGTCAGCAGGTCCGCGGTGAGCGCGGCGGCGGTGGGCTCGTCGAGGTGCTCGGTGGGCTCGTCGAGGATCACCACCGGGAAGCCGGCGAGCAGCGTACGGGCGAGGGCGAGGCGCTGGCGCTGGCCGCCGGACAGCCGGACGCCGTGCTCCCCGACCGGGGTGTCCAGGCCGTCCGGGAGGCCGGCGACCCAGTCCCCGAGGCGGGCGCGGGCCAGCGCGTCGAGGACCGCCTCGTCGTCGGCGTCCGGGCGGGCCAGGCGGACGTTCGCGCCGATCGTGGAGTCGAAGACGTACGCGTCCTGGGCGCACAGGCCGACGATGCGGCGCACCGCGTCGCCGTCCATCGCCGCGGTGTCGACGCCGCCGAGCAGCACGCGGCCGGCGGACGGGTCGAGGAAGCGCAGGAGGACGGCGGCCAGCGTGGACTTCCCGGCGCCGCTGCGGCCGACCACCGCGACGCGGTGCCCGGCGGGGACGGTGAGGTCGAGGCCGTGCAGGACGTCCGGGCCGTCCGGGGTCCAGCGCGCGTGCAGGCCCTCGACGCGCAGGTCGTACGGGGGGTCCGGGGGGCGCGCCGGGGTGGGCGGGTCGGTGACCGGGTCCGGGGCGTCGAGGACGGCGAACACCCGGCGGGCCGCGGCGCGCAGGCGGGGGATCTGCTGGGCGGAGGGCGGCAGGGCGGAGAAGACCTCGTGCACGGCCAGCGGGGTGAGCACGACGACGGCCAGCGCCACGCCGGACAGGTCGCCGGCGCCGACGGCCGGGACGCCGGCCAGCAGCGCGCCCCACACGGCGGCGCCCACGGCCAGCGCGGACAGCGCCGCCGACACGCCGAGCCCGGCGGCGGCGCGGCGCTGGGCGCGGGAGAGGTCGCGGTCGCGGTCGCGGACCCGGTCCATGGCGGCGTCCGCGGCGCCGTACGCGATCAGTTCGCCCGCGCCGCGCAGCGTGTCCAGCGTGGCGGTGGACAGCGCGCCGCGGTGCGGGGCGATGCGCCGCTCGGCGGTGCGCGCGAACCGGCCGGCCAGCCAGGGTGCGGCTACGGCGACCAGCACGAGGGTGACCGCCAGGATCGCGCCCGCCGCCGGGAGCAGCAGGGCGACCAGCGTGACGGTGCCCGCGCCGACCACCAGGGCGATGACGTACGGGAGGAGGACGCGCAGCCACACGTCGGCCAGGTCGTCCACGTCGGAGACCAGCCGCGCGGTGAGGTCCCCGGACCGGAACGCGTCCAGCCCCGCCGGCGCGAGCCGCTCCAGCCGCCGGTACACCCCGACGCGCAGCCGCCCGAGGATCCGCAGCGCCGCGTCGTGCCCGGTCAGCCGCTCGGCGTACCGCCCGACCCCGCGAAAGATCCCAAATGCCCGCACGGCGGTAACGGCCACCATGAGGAACAACACGGGCGGATGCTGCGCGGCCCGCGCGATCAGCCAGGCCGAGGTCGCCCCCAGGCCGACGGCACACCCGGAGGCGACGACGCCGAGCAGCGCGGCGAGGGCGAGGCGCCCGTACGCCCCGCGCCCGTACCGGAGCAGGCGCACGAGCGGACGCCGCACGTCGTCCGTGACCGGCACGCTCATGACCGCACCGCCTCTCGTCTTGCCTCATCGGCATCGACCGGCGCGGCCGTCAGCTCGACGACGTCGTCGGCGATCGACAGGAGGGCGGGGCGGTGGGCGGCGAGGAGGACGAGGTGGCCGGCGTCGGCGTACGCGCGGAGGGCCGCGAGGATCTGTGTTTCGGTGTCGGCGTCCAGGCCGGAGGTGGGCTCGTCGAGGAGGAGGACGGGGGCGCCCGCGTCGGCGCGGAGGAAGGCGCGGGCCAGGGCGATGCGGCGGCGCTGGCCGGCGGAGACGCCGTGGCCGTCCTCGGTGATCTCGCGGTCGAGGGGGACGTCCAGGGCGGCCTTCGCGGCGGCCGTACGTACGGACGCGTCGGACGCCTCGGGTGCGCCAAGGCGGATGGCGTCGGCCACCGTTCCGGGCAGCGGGCGCGGGTCCTGCGGGACCCAGGCCAGCTTCGTACGCCAGGCGTCCGGGTCGAGCTCAGCCAGGTCCACGTCGTTGATGCGGACCCGCCCCGCGTCCGGCGCCACGAACCCGAGCAGGACGTCGAGCAGCGTCGACTTCCCCGACCCGCTCGGCCCGGCCAGCGCGGTGATCCGGCCCGGCACCAGCTCGAACGCCGCCTCGTACGGGGCGGGGACCGGGCGCTCCGGATGCGCGACGGTGACGCCCTGGACCGACACCCTCGACGGCACCGGCGCCGGGCGCGTCCCGCGAACCGGCGCCGGCGTCTCCAGCACCGCGAACACCTCCTCCGCCGCCGCCAGCCCGTCCGCGCTCGCGTGGAAGTGCTGACCGACCAGCCGCAACGGCAGGTACGCCTCCGGCGCCAGGATCAGCACCAGCAGCGCCGTCCGCAGGTCCAGCCCCCCGGACACCAGCCGCAGCCCGATCCCCACCGCCACCAGCGCGACGGACAGCGTGGCCAGCAGCTCCAGCGCCAGCGACGACACGAACGCCAGCTTCAGCGTGCCGAGCGTGGCCCGCCGGTACTCGGCGGTGATCCGCGCGATGTTGTCCGCCTGCGCCTTGGCCCGCCCGAACACCTTCAGCGTGGGCAGCCCGGCGACGACGTCGAGGAAGTGGTGGGACAGCGTGGCCAGCGCCCGCCAGCGCCGCCGCGTGCGCGCCTGCGTGGCCATCCCGATCAGCGCCATGAACACCGGGATCAGCGGCAGCGTCACGATGATCGTCACCCCGGCCAGCAGGTCGGCGGGCAGCACCACGACGAGGATCGCCACCGGCACGATCACCGCGAGCACGAGCTGCGGCAGGTACTTGGCGAAGTACCCGTCGAGCGCGTCCACCCCCCGGGTGGCCAGCGCGGCGGTCTCGCCGGTACGCCCGCGGGCCGGCCAGCGCGGCCCGAGCGTCAGCGCGTGCGCGAGCAGCCGCCGCCGGAGCTGCGACTTCACCGCCGCCGACGCCCGGTACGCGGCCGCCTCGCCCAACCACGCGACCAGCACCCGCCCGGCGACGACCGCGGCCAGCAGCAGCACCGCGTCCCGTACCGCACCGAACCCGTCGCCGGCGAACCCGGCCGCGATGGCCCCGGACACCAGCCACGCCTGCGCGATGACCAGCCCGGCCGTCGCCGCGCCGAGCGCCACCAGCACCCCGAGATGCGTCGCGGTGGCCCGTGCGTACCGCAGTAGCCGCGGATCCAGCGGCCTCATCCGTACCTCCCCGTGCAGCCCCGGACCAGTGTCGCAACGCGACCACCGGAATCCGATGACGAACGTCCCCGTTTCGAGCTGCGGTTTCCCCCAGTCAGGCGGCCACCCGCCGGCGGAACACCCAGTACGTCCAGCCCTGGTACAGCAGCACCAGCGGGGTGAACACCACGGCGAACCAGCTCATGACCTTCAGCGTGTACGGCGAGGACGCCGCGTTGGCGACCGTCAGCGCGTACGACGGGTTGGTCGTGGACGGCAGCAGCTCGGGGAACAGCGTCCAGAACAGCACCACGAACACCAGCCCCACGGCGGCCGTGGTCCCGGCGAACCCCCAGCCCTCGCGGCCGACCCGGGCCGCGGCCAGCCCGAACGTCAGCGCCGCCACCGCCGCGACGGCCAGCGCCAGCGCCACCGCGCCGGGCGAGCGCAGCAGCGTCCAGGTCACGAACGCGGCCCCGGACCCGGCCGCCGCGCACCCCGCGCCGATCGCGTACCGCCGCGCCCGGTCCCGTACGTCACCGGAGGTCTTCAGCGCCAGGAACATCGCGCCGTGCGTGACGAACAGCGTCAGCGTGGTCGCCCCGCCGAGCAGCGCGTACGGGTTGAGCAGGTCGGTGAGCCCGCCGGTGTACTCGCCGGCCGCGTCGACGGGCAGCCCGCCGGCGATGTCGCCGAACACCACGCCCCACAGCACGGCCGGCACCAGCGACCCGCCGAACACGGCCGCGTCCCAGCGCCGCCGCCAGCGCGCGTCGTCCCGCTTGCCGCGGTACTCCAGGCCGAGCCCGCGCAGGATCAGCGCGACCAGCATGAGCAGCATCGGCAGGTAGAAGCCGGAGAAGACGGTGGCGTACCAGTCGGGGAACGCGGCGAACATGGCGCCGGCCGCGACGATCAGCCACACCTCGTTGCCGTCCCACACCGGCCCGATGGTGGCCAGCATGGCGCGCCGCCGCGGCTCGTCGCGGCCGAGGAACGGCAGCAGCACGCCGACGCCGAAGTCGAACCCCTCCAGGACGAAGTAGCCGGTCCACAGGAACGCGATGACGGCGAACCAGACGGTGGTCAGTTCCATGGCGCTGCCCCCTAGTAGGCCAGGACCGGGCGGGAGTCGGGCACCGGCGCCGGAGGGTCGGCGTCGGGCAGCGGGCCGCGCGCGTACCGGAGCAGCAGCCGCAGCTCGACGGCGGCGAGCACCGCGTACAGCGCGGTGAACACCGCGAGCGAGATGGCCACCTCGGTGGCGGACACGCCGGGTGAGACGCCGTCCGCGGTGCGCAGCAGGCCGTTGACCAGCCACGGCTGGCGGCCCAGCTCGGTGAACACCCACCCGGCCGAGGTGGCCACCAGCGGCATGGCCGGCAGCGCCGCGGCCGCGCCGAGCAGCCAGCGGGCCCGCGGCGCACGGCCCCCGCGCGTGCGCCACAGGACTACGGCGGCGATCAGCCCGGCGCCGAGCCCGGCGACGATCATCAGCCGGTAGCTCCAGTACGTCACCGGGACGATCGGCGTGTACGACCCGGGCCCGTACGCCGCCTCGGCCGCCGCCTGGAGCTGGTCGGTGCCCTGCACGCGGCCGTCGAGGGAGTGCGTGGCCAGCAGCGACAGCAGCCGCGGCACGCGGATGTCGATCGGGCCGAGGCTGATCAGCGAGTACGCGGCCGGCGCCGCGGTGTTCGCCAGCGCGTCGCTGGCGGCCATCTTCATCGGCTGGTACGCGAACATCACCCGGCCGATGACGTCGCCGCTGAGCAGCAGCGCGGCCGACGCGCCCAGCGTCGTCCACGCGCCGACCCGGGTGGCCGACCGGAACGCCGTACGGTCCGGGCCGGTGCGC
>Ga0164243_10013194_pt1 | contig 11642 bp, 6 predicted proteins | sample OricompcompostOP_FD_108781 | JGI IMG/M metagenome (GOLD analysis project Ga0164243, IMG submission 108781) | Organic Plus compost microbial communities from Emeryville, California, USA - Original compost - Organic plus compost (OP) | ecosystem: Engineered > Solid waste > Mixed feedstock >... | reverse complement strand
CGGCGCACAGCAGGTCGTCTTGCTCGATCGTGGCGAGGGCCGCTTCGAGCCGCGCGACGTCAAGCTTGGCCGCAAGGGGGACGGCTACGTTGAGGTCCTGAACGGCGTAAATGACGGCGACAGAGTCGTCGTCGACGGCAACTTCCTCATAGATGCAGAGAGCAACCTGCAGTCCGCACTGAGGGGCCTGTCGGCGGCACCGGCCAAGGCGGCCAGCCAATGATCGCGCGCCTCATCGGCTGGTCGGCGCGCAACCTGATGCTGGTGTTCATTGCCACGGCGTTCGCCGTTGTCGCGGGTCTATGGGCGCTGACGCACTTGCCGCTCGACGCCATCCCGGATCTCTCCGATACGCAGGTCATCGTCTACACCGAATTCCCGGGTCAGGCGCCACAGGTGGTCGAGGATCAGGTTACCTATCCGCTCACCACATCGATGCTGACGGTGCCACGCTCTAAGGTCGTACGCGGCTTTTCGTTCTTCGGCGTGTCGTTCGTCTACATCATCTTCGAGGACGGTACCGACATCTATTGGGCGCGCAGCCGCGTTCTCGAATACCTCAATGCGGCCGCCAAGCGGTTACCTGCGGGCGTCACGCCAACGCTCGGGCCGGACGCGACCGGTGTCGGCTGGGTCTATCAGTATGCGGTGCTGGGCAAGAACAAATCGCTGGCTGAACTCCGCTCGCTGCAAGATTGGGAGATCCGTTTCGGATTGTCCAAGGCCGAAGGCGTCGCCGAGGTGGCGAGCGTCGGTGGCTTCGTCAAGCAGTACAGTGTCGTCGTCGATCCGGGGCGCATGCGTGCACTCGGCATCTCGCTGCAAAAGATGCGCGAGGTCATCCGCGACAGCAACATGGACGTCGGCGGCCGCACCCTTGAGCTGGCCGAGCATGAGTTCATGGTACGTGGCCGTGGATATTTGAAGAATACCGCGGATATTGAGAACATCGTCGTCAAGATGAACGGCGGCACGCCGGTGCTGCTGAAGGATATCGCACGCGTCGAGATCACGCCCGACGAGCGGCGCGGCATCACCGAATTTAACGGCGAAGGAGAGGTGGCAAGCGGCATCGCCCTGCAGCGCTCAGGCGCCAACGCGCTGACGGTCATCGACAACGTCAAGGAGCGCTTGAAGGAGATAGCCCCCTCGCTGCCTGAGGGCACCGAAATTGTCCCCGTATACGATCGCTCCGAACTCATTCACCGCGCCATCGCCACCCTCAAGTCGACCCTGTTCGAGGAAAGTGTGGTCGTCGCCTTGGTGTGCATCGTATTTCTTCTGCACGTGCGCAGCGCGCTCGTCGCCATACTCATGCTGCCCGTCGGTATCCTCATGGCGTTCATCGCCATGAAGCTGTTGGGCATCGGCTCCAACATCATGAGCCTCGGCGGCATCGCCATCGCCATCGGCGCAATGATCGACGCCGCGATCGTCATGATCGAAAATGCGCACAAGCATCTTGAACGAGCGCCGCCGGATAAGCCGCGTGTCGAAATCATCATCGAAGCGGCCTCCGAGGTTGGACCGGCGCTGTTCTTCTCCCTGCTTATCATCACCGTGTCGTTCCTCCCGATCTTTACCTTGGAGGCGCAGGAGGGCCGTCTGTTCGGACCGCTGGCGTTCACCAAGACCTTCGCCATGGCCTCGGCGGCCATCCTCTCGGTGACGCTGGTACCGGCGCTGATGGTGGTCTTCGTGCGCGGGCGCATCATCCCGGAAGCCAAGAACCCGCTCAACCGCGCCCTGATCGCAATCTACCGGCCGGTCATCCGCGGCGTGCTCAGAGCGAAGATGCTGACCATCGCGCTGGCGATGATCGTGGTCGGCATTTCGATATGGCCCATGCTGCATATGGGCAGCGAGTTCATGCCCAACCTCGATGAGGGAACGCTGCTCTACATGCCGACGACGCTGCCGGGAATATCCGTCACCAAATCCGCGGAACTGCTCCAAACGCAAGACCGCATCATCAAGACGTTCCCGGAGGTCGCCTCGGTCTACGGCAAGGCGGGACGCGCGCTGACGGCAACCGATCCAGCGCCCACGGAAATGTTCGAGACAATCATCAACCTCAAGCCGAAGGACCAATGGCGTCCTGGGCTCACCGTTGATGCTCTGATCCAGGAAATGGACCGATCCCTGCAGTTTCCCGGCGTCTCGAATGCGTGGACCATGCCGATCAAGGCGCGCATCGACATGCTGTCGACCGGCATACGCACGCCCGTGGGCGTGAAGGTGATCGGCAAGGATCTCACCGAGATGGAGAACGTCGCCCGGCAGGTGGAAACCGTCCTCAAGCCTGTGCCAGGAACATCGAGCGCCTACGCCGAGCGCGTGGTCGGCGGATACTACCTCGAGGTGATTCCGGACCGCGCGCGTCTGGCACGCTATGGCTTGATGGTTGCCGATGCGCAAAACGTGGTGGCATCGGCGCTCGGGGCCGAGCCGATCACCACGACGGTCGAAGGACGCGAACGCTACACGGTCGTGCTCAGGTATCCGCGCGACCTGCGCTCGGACCCCCAGACCATCGCCAAGGACGTCTTGGTCGGGCTGCCGGGCGGGGGCACAGTGCCGCTGGGAGAGGTCGCCGATATCGAACTCACGCAGGGTCCCACGTCGATCCGGACCGAGAACGGCAAACTCGCAACGTATATCTTCGTCGACATTCGTGACCGAGATCTCGGCGGCTATGTCGCCGATGCCAAGAAGGCGGTAACCGACCAAGTGGTGATGCCTGCCGGTACCTACCTCATGTGGAGCGGCCAGTTCGAGTATCTGGAGCGCGCCGAGGCCCGACTTCAGATGGTTGTGCCGGTGACGCTGATGATCATCTTTCTGCTGCTCTATCTTAATTTCCGGCGCATCACCGAAACGCTCATTGTCATGCTGTCTCTGCCGTTCGCCTTGATCGGCGGGCTATGGCTGATGTGGTGGCTCGGCTTCAATATGTCGGTGGCGGCCGCGGTCGGATTCATCGCTTTGGCTGGCGTGGCCGCTGAAACAGGCGTCGTGATGCTTATCTATCTCGATCACGCGGTAGAGGAGATTATGCTGCGCTGCGGGAAGGAGCGACGCCCGTTTTCGAAGGCTGACCTCTACGAAGCGATCATGCTGGGCGCGGTGGAGCGCGTCCGGCCGAAGATGATGACGGTGGTGGCCATCATGGCCGGCCTCCTGCCCATACTGTGGAGCACCGGAACTGGCTCGGAGGTGATGCAGCGCATTGCGGTGCCGATGATCGGCGGCATGGTCTCATCAACCCTTCTGACACTCATCGTCATTCCCGCCATTTACGGCCTCATCAAAGGATGGCGGCTGCCGCCTGCCGTTTCTCTGGCAGAGAAAGGAACGGCTCTTTCTGGCTTTTGCCGGCTCGATATTGCGGAAGATGAACGTTATCTGAAGACCATCTTACCCTACGATCGGACCTAGTCGGCAATCGCCGAGGGGCAAGTCTGGCCGGCCCACACCACGGCGCAGACTCGCGGTCCGAGAAGGTCGCATACACTTTGAAGCACGCGCAAACACGGCATCCTCGAGCGGCATTCGAGGACGTCCGTTCGCCCGACCAACGGTTTCACCCCCAATGCCTCACACTATCTCTTTAAGTAGGTACTAAAACCGCTTCGTGACTGACGTCCGCGAGGCACATGTAAAAGCCTAAGTTTCTAGGGTCCGCACTTCAACACGATACCCGTGGTCCAATACTGGACGACGCCCACCCAACGGCGACCCGAGTATCGAGAATTTATGCAACCCTCGACACTGGGCGTGACGTCACGGTGCGCTAGCCAACGAAGCCTATGGAGCTGAATTGGAGCAGATAGCACTTTTTACAGGGATTTCGGGTTGGCTTGGGATGCAGAAGACGCGAGACAACAATTCCCACATTGAGTACCGGCCGGATCCCCAGATTATCAGTGACTGTCAAAGAGACGGTGACACGAGCTGGCTGTGACGTCACAGCTCCGGGAAAGCGGTCGAAGTTGCAACTGAAACGGTGCCGTCTCCGGCGCGTCCAGACTGCGTTCCCCGGTCGGAACCTTTGCCTGTCGCTGACGTTGGCCCGGTTGGAGTTTTCCGGCATCAGTCGGGTAATCGTAACTGGCTCAGATCACATCGCCGATCCTCGCCTTGCACAAGTTCAGTTGCCGCGCCCGTTTCGCGGCGGGTCTGGGTCAGTGATCGATGGCGTTAGCGCATCCGCACAAACGGCGGCATTGCCGGAACGATTTTCTGCGAATGCCGCAAGCTGAAAAGAACCCAGGGGCAACTTCGTAAGGAAGATGATGTCGTATATCCGCTTTTTAGCAATGATCGCCGTCTCGACCGTTTTGATGTACGGCCTGATGTACCTCAACACCTACGAGCTGGATCACGTCTTCTTTAGCCAAACACGCGCGTGGATGGCGCTCGTTATGGGCACGGCCATGACGATCGTTATGCTGGGTTTCATGTGGGGGATGTACGAAAACAAGCGCGTCAATGTCGGCATCGTCGCTGGCAGTTTGGTCGGGTTCGCGATGGCGCTTTGGCTCGTGCGCAGCCAGGACACGGTCGGCGATCTCAGCTACATGCGGGCGATGATCCCACATCACTCGATCGCGATCCTAACAAGCGAACGCGCGCATATCCGCGATCCGCGCGTCCGCAAGCTCGCCGACGGGATCATCGATGCGCAGGTGCGGGAAATTCGCGAGATGAAGGTGCTCATCTCGGAAATCGAGCAGCATCCTATACCGGATGAGCAACCGGACCTTCCACCGGCACGCTAGACAAAGTGCTACGTCCGGAAGGAGCATTCGCGGGCCGAGCCAGATTGTGGAAGCCGCGAGCAAGTCGTCGACCCACATCTAGATGCTGCAATTCTCCCTGTGGTACGAAGGCGTACACGCTCAGTCAGCAGCACACTGCTTGATCGCCCGCAAAATCCGCGGCCCGAGCCGCTGCCAAACGATTCGGCGTCACCACCACATCATCGGAAAGATACGCCGTGCGCAGTGCTGCGTGGGCGGGCTCATCCAGAGAGAAGTCCGTCAGCCGATTGTAGAAGAGGTCAGGCCGGGCAGCCACGAGCTGGACTTTGCCGTCGTTTGGTTCGAGGGACCTCGATCGAGAGCCCGTAAACCGGGGATGCCCTCTTCTCGCCGGCTGGGAGCATCAAGAACCCACTATGGCATCTCAAACTTAGCCAGCAAGCTGTGCCCATCGGACAGTGCGCCCGTGACAACAACTTTCGCGCCCTTCGCTAACGGCGCTGTGAGCTTGCCAACGAGCTTATTGGGCTCGACCGGCTTGAGATCGATCTGAGCCGTCTTTCCAGCGTCTTGCGTAATTGCTCTCACCTTAGCCCCGGCAGAGCCCATCGGTGCGTCTGCTTCCCCGGTCAGGTAAAACGTCACCTCGGTCGCACTCGGCACAAACTCAACATGGTGACCGTCGACATCGACGACCGCGCCGCCATTGGGACCCTTGGCGGCTTCGTGCGCATACGCTCCGGATACGGTAGCAAGCCCGAGGACGGCGGCGAGAGCTAGCGTGAAGTTGAGTTTGCGATGCACGTGAATACTCCATTTCTCGTGATTGGTTAAAACGCTTGTATTGGTTTAGTCGCCGAAGAAGGCGCGCGGGCGTCGACGAGACGCTGAAGAGAACGCTTGCCGAGCTTGAGAAACAGAACGGGCGTCAGGACGGCATCGAGCAGCGTCGCGCTGATTAATCCGCCGAATATGGTCACCGCGACTGGGTGGAGAATTTCCTTACCCGGTGCGTCGGCCCCATAGAGCAGAGGTATCAGCGCCGTCCCCGCCGCAAGCGCTGTCATTAATACCGGCGTCAGACGCTCAACGCTGCCGCGCACGATCAGCGGACGCCCGAAGACCTCACCTTCGTACAAAGCGAGATTGATGTAATGGCTAATCTTCAGGATACCGTTGCGGGCCGTGATCCCCGTCAGCGTAATGAAGCCGATCATGGAGGCGACGGAGAGCGGCTGATCCGCGATCCACAGCGCCGTCACGCTACCGATCAAGGCGAGCGGCACGTTGCCCATGATGATGAGTGCCAGCACAGCCGAGCGGTAGCGGCTGTACAAAACAACAAAGATCGAGGCAAGCGAGACCAGCGATAGACCCAAGATCAAACGCGACGCTTCCTCTTGGGCGAGGAACGAGCCCTCAAGGCTCGTCGAGTATCCCGTCGGCAATGCCGTGTCTGCGAGCACGGCCCTGATCCGTTCGATGATGGCAGCCATGTCCGAGCCATCAGTGTTGGCCAGCACGACCATGCGGCGACGGCCGTTCTCCCTTAGAATCTGATTGGGACCTTCAGTCTCTTCCACCGTGGCAATGCGACTTAAGGGAACGCGACCTTTCGGCGTTTCGATCAGCAGATCGCTCAGACCGGAAGTCGTGCGATCGCTTTCCGAGAGCCTGAGCACCACGTCGAACCGGCGCGCACCATCGATGATGGTCGATACCGTACGGCCGTTGGATAGGCTTTCGAGCGCTTCCGTGATGGCAGCGGGCGTCACGCCAAACAAAGCGGCGCGGTCCGGATCGACACGTATTTCCAGCTGCGGGATCAAAACCTGCTTTTCGAGCTGTAGATCAACAAGCCCCGGCACTTTAGTGAGCTTGCCGCGCAGCGTCTCGGCAAGGCGGCGCAGCGAATCCAGATCGTCCCCGTAGATCTTGAGCGCTATCTCAGCGCGCACTCCGGAGAGCAAATGATCGAGCCGGTGCGAGATCGGCTGGCCGACGTTGATGGTCGCGGGCAACACAGCGAGTCTACGGCGCACGTCCTCCAAAATGGCCTCACGTGTGCGTTCAGACTTGTCCAAGTCAACATCGATCTCGCTTGAATGCACGCCTTCGGCATGCTCATCGAGTTCGGCGCGGCCTGTGCGGCGGCCAACCGTTTTGACTTCCGGCACTTCCGTCAGAAGGTTCTCAGCGATCAAACCGATGCGATGACTTTCCTGGAGAGAAATACCCGGATTGAAGGCGAGGCTGATGGTCAACGTGCCTTCATTGAATGAGGGTAGGAAGGATCGCGGCAGAGCGGTTGCCGCCAGTCCGGCCAGTAGAACGGCAACCAGCGCCGTCCCGATCACCCAATTGGTCCGTTCAAATGCCCATGCCAGCAATCGTTCGTTGCCCCGCTTAAGTTTACGGACAAAAGCCCCATCGCGATGATCGAGCTGCTTTGCGCTGCCGAGCAGATAAGACGCAAGAACCGGCGTGACCGTGATAGACACCAAAAGACTCGCCAGGATCGAGACGATGTAGGCAACGCCCAACGGGGCGAACAAGCGGCCCTCAATGCCCGTCAAGGCAAAGAGCGGGATGAAGACGAGAACGATGATGAAAGTCGCATAGACGATACCAGACCGTACTTCGATGCTGGCATCGGCCACGACCTGCAGCAGCGGTCTTGGACTGGCGCGTTTGCTATTTTCTCGCAGGCGTCTGTAGATGTTTTCCACATCGACCACGGCGTCATCCACGAGTTCGCCAATCGCAATCGCCAGGCCGCCGAGCGTCATCGTATTGATCGATAAGCCAAACGCTTTGAAGATAAGAACTGTGACCAGAAGGGAGATCGGGATTGCCGTCAGCGAGATCGCCGTAGTGCGGAAGTTGAGCAGGAACAGAAACAAAATGACCGCCACAGCGACCGCGGCTTCAACGAGCACGCCTTTGACGTTGTCGATCGAGGTTGAAATAAAATCAGCCTGACGGAACAGAATTTGATTGGCGCTGACCCCATTCGGTAGTCCTCGTGTTAGTTCGGCCAGCGCCGTCTCGACCTGACTAGTCAGTTTGATCGTATCGGCACCGGGCTGTTTCTGAACGGAGATGATCACGGCAGATGCGCCGTTAAATCCTGCATCACCCCGCTTCACACGCGCCGCATATTCGACGGCTGCGACTTGCCGCAGAAAGATCGGTTGCTCGTCCTTTGTCACGACAACGACGTTGCGTAAATCATCCAGCTTTGTCGTGCGGCCGAGATTGCGGATCAGATACTCGCGGTCATTCTGATCGACAAACCCGCCACCCGTGTTGGTGCCAAAAGATTTGATCGCTGTTTCGATCTGCTCGACACTCACATTCAAGCTGGCGAGTGCCGCGATATTGGGCGTCACCCTGTACTGGCGAACCTCGCCGCCGATGGGGATGACCTGGCTCACGCCTGATATGGACAGGAGCCGGGGCCGGATAACGAAGTCAGCAACTTCGCGCACAGCCATCGGGTCCGCCTTGTCGCCGCCCGTAACGGCAATCAGCATGATCTCGCCCATGATGGAGGAAACCGGCCCCATCTGGGGCGTCACGCCGGGCGGCAATTGTGAAGCGATGCTGGAGAGCCGCTCCGCTACTTGCTGGCGATTGCGATAAATGTCGGTGCCCCAGTCGAACTCGGCAAAGACAATGGAGAGGCCAATGCCTGCCACCGAGCGTACGCGCGTAACACCGGCGATGCCGTTCATTGCCGTTTCGATCGGATAGCCAACGAGCTGCTCGACTTCGGGCGGGGCCAAACCTTCCGCTTCCGTCATGATGGTGACGGTTGGCTTATTGAGGTCGGGAAACACATCGACTGGAATGGAGGAGAGGCTCATGCTGCCCCACACCACTAGAATGGCGGCGGCTGCCAGCACCATCAGCCGGTTGTTGAGGCTCGCTTTGACAAGGAAATTGAACATTGCGCGCCTCCTTACCGAACCTGATTGATGAGTTCGGCCCCGCGGACAACGACGCGCGTGTTTGGCTCCAGCCCTGCCGTGATGCCAATGCGATCGGCGTCAATTGGCTCACTGGCTATGACGCGCTGCTCAAACCGTTCCGGTCCGGTGTGTGCCCACACCACCGATTGGCCATTGCCTGATCGGACCACGCTGGAGCGCGGCAACGGGATGGCCGCAATCGGCTCATCTACAGGTGCATGCACCGTGACCGGCTCGCCGATGCTCAGCCCCGGATTTCTGCCCTTAATCTGAAAGCGCAGCGGCACAGCCTGCTGGCGCAGCGTGAGCCCTCGACCTGCAAAGCTTAATTCTATTTTGTGTCCATCCGCTGTGGTGCCGATAGCTTCCTTATTATTCTTCTCGACTCCCGTAGCTGCTGCACTGTCGAACGCGAGTGCCTCAACCCATAAACTGTCGGGATCAACGATCTGGAATAGCAGGGTCTGTGGTTCGACCACCTGACCGGATGCCGCATTAGCCTGCGCAATCACACCATCAGCCGGAGCGATCAGCGCTTCCCGTTCAACAACTGGTTTGATCTGGTCGCGTCGCTTGCGCAGCGCGTCAAGCTCAATGCGGGCATCGATGACCTGACCTGCGGGTACTGCGTTGCCAGACAATGGCTCAATGCGGCGCAGTTTCGCTGCGGCGAGGGCGATTTGGCGATCGAGATCACCAGTCGTTTGACGGATATCGCTTTGATCAACCAACTGCACGCTCGGAAGGAGATAGCCAAGAACATCGCCCGCCTTCACCCGGCTGCCGATTGCCGGAAATCCACCTTCCGGCGCTTCGATACGGCCTGCCAATAGAACCTGAACCAGACCGCTCTTGTTGGGATCGGGGATGACCTGACCAATCAGACGAACCGTTTTTTGTGCGGCACTTGCCGCTGCCGTCCGGACAGTCGTGACTTCCAAAAGTCGTTGCGTCGCCTTTGGAACGAAGACGGCCCCATCTTCCGTACGCCTAGCGGTTTCTCGAAGGTCGAGGAGGGCGATTCCGGCCAAAGTCGCGCCACTCGTGCTTCCATTCACCAGCATGACCGCCGCGAGAGCAACGCTGCTCATTGCGGCTATGCTGGCCAGCACCATACCCGCGCGACGCACGGTGCCGCTGGATGTGAGTGCCACTAGTGCCAACAATAGCGTAAGCGCCACGGCGCCCGCAGGTAGCCACGCGGAGATCGAAGGAAACTGCGGCAACTCTGGCGCAATATGATCCCATAGACTGTTGTGCTGGTCGGCAGGTGCAGCCGCTGCGGGAACGGTCAGGCTTCCGATCAAGAGATCCGATCTCTCGCCCGAGGTGACCGCGAAGGTGAGATCGTAGCGCCCCGGCGTTTTGACCCATGGCGCATTTAGCTCATACAGTCCCTGCTTTTCGGTGGCTTTGGTCGTAGCGTTCCCGACGGTCACTTCGATCGCCGCCCCGGGGACAGGGGCGTTGGTCCAGAAGTCATTCACATAAAGAATAAGTCTGCCGTCACCAGCACCTGTAGGAATGCCGACGATCTCGAAAACTTCGGATGTCGCCTCGACGCGAGGGTTGGCATTCGTTTCAACAACAGGTCTTTCATCATGACTGTGATCCTCACCCCCGTGCGCTAAAGCGTCGGTTGATGAGAAGGATACGGCAAAGAGGGCGATCGAAGAAAAGAGCACCCTAGCGGCCCTGTTCCACCGCATCGATTTTGTTGTCGTTTTGCTCATCGCCGTATCCTCATTCATCGATCGTATTGTGCGGGCCTTACTTCGACTGCTTGGCGAGCCAGCCCTTCATAAAGGCGATCTCGGAGTCCTGTGCCTTGATGATGTCTTCAGCCAGTTTCTTCAGTTCCGGGTCCTTGCCGTATTTCAGAACGACCTTGGCCATGTCGATCGCGCCCTGGTGATGCGGGATCATCCCTTGGGCGAAATCCACATCGGGATTGCCGGTAAACGCCATTGTCATGTTCTTGTGCATCTTCTTGTTGACCTCGGCGAAAGCCTTGGAGGATTCGCTGCTGTCGGCCCCCATCGCTTTCGTGTCGTGCATGCCTTCCATTTTCATGTCTCTGTGGTCGTGCATGCACTTCATGTCCTGCATGCACTTCATTTCGTCCATGCCCTTCATGTCATGCTGGGATGCCGGGTCTTCTGCGCGCGCGGTGAGCGGGATAGCGAGCAGTGTGAGAGCGATAATTGTTGATAGCGTTTTCATGGTTGTGGTCCTTACCTGTTTTTGGTTGCGGGTCATTGTGGTGAAGGAAGTCATCGCCACACACCCCGCTAGGTCCCGGAGAAATCCGGATGCTGGCGTCCAAGATCGCTGCACATCACGCGCAAGGCCTCGGCATGACGCTTCATGCAGGGTCGCTGGTGTGCTCGCGTCTCACGGTGAGGATTGCAGCGCGGACAACGACAATGCGTTGTCCAACCGCTAAGCGGCTCCGGCTAAGACTACGGAGCGGAGGATCAGACCTTTGGTGGTCGATCGAGGCCGAAGATGAGATCGGGATACGGCCAGCCCAAAAGAGCTAGCTGAAAGCTTTTAGCTTCACGCTGGTTCAGGCCGTAAGGCTGCGTGGTGGTCATGCCCAATGAACAGCAATGACCGGCGCCGCACGACGATGCACCCTGACAGCAGCATGATCCGGGTGTGCACCGGACGATGATCGTGCCGGACGATGGGTTTTCAACCGCGAAATCGGTAAGTCCGGATTTTTCCGAACTGTGAGCGCGCAAAAGAGGAACGGCGTGTTGCGACTTGGTCCGTGAATCTGAGGTTGGAGAATAGGAGGCTGAAGTCGGTGCGCCCGTAGGACCCGTGTGCGCGTGGCCAGCATGTGCAAACGCGGTCGTCGCCAGCCCCGCCATTAGGGCCAGCAGCGCAACGACGACTT
>Ga0164243_10013193_pt1 | contig 11643 bp, 10 predicted proteins | sample OricompcompostOP_FD_108781 | JGI IMG/M metagenome (GOLD analysis project Ga0164243, IMG submission 108781) | Organic Plus compost microbial communities from Emeryville, California, USA - Original compost - Organic plus compost (OP) | ecosystem: Engineered > Solid waste > Mixed feedstock >... | reverse complement strand
GTGGCCGCATAAACATACAACCTTAGCTGACTCGCTGACGCTAAGAATATAGTACAATGCTGGTCGTATCCAGTTTTTGCCAGCTCTTGTCCGAGAACCGTCCATTCCACGTAGGAAAAGACCAAAAAAAAGGATCCGAAAACACCATAAAAATTCCCAAGATCCGTTGATATTCCCGAGTAGTGTCCTTCGTCCATAGAAAGAGTGCCGATATGGGAAACAAAAATAATGAATCGGTAGACTTCGAAATCCCGCGAAACCCTTACGAGAAGAGAAAGGACTTTTTGGCCTATGATCTGCGGTGGCATACAGCTTGTGCCCCTGTATAGAGCTTTGCGCGAGGCGAGAGAGCACACCATCTGATGTGGCCAGAAAGCACTTGTCCCTCATCATCCTCACCAGATGGCCTGCGAGAGACCAATGGTAAGTAGATGGCGTGGATAGGATTCGATGACGGTGGTGCCTCGGCCAAGGCGAAAGTCAACTCGCCTTAGACACCTGGCCTGCTTCTTCCAAAGGGACTCGCAGTGGCTTGCTTCCCGCCGTGCTGCCGCCCTATTCTCCGAGTCGCCAGAGGACTGGACTTGTAATGGAATGGGAGGTGTGATGAGGAAGAAAAGAAGAGAAATTAAACACCGGGGAGGACCCGGCCCCGTCATTCTTTGGATGCCAGACCAGTCCGTCTCATAATTCGCCAAACGCCCGTGAATCATTGCCACCGTTCCCTGTACGCCTTGCGCTCATAACAGCTCGGAATTATTGACACTTTTCGTCCCCATTGTCCACGCCAGTTGTGTTTGTGTATGATTTTCTTGGGATTGCGTTGCCCTTAGAGGTCTAGCTAGACCTGAGAGCTTCACGGCATCTTGCTCAAGCAACCACACCAACTTGAAATCGAGTCTTCACTCAGACTGGTGTTCTTCGGACCCAGTTTCCGAGCGAGCCTCGCCTTTGTGTACTTTTTGATGTCTGCGAAGATTCGAGACAACCGAGAAGTGCTTTCCGCAACCTTCAACTTCGCACGCGTACGCTGTTGTTGATGAAACCCAATGTTAGCTAAACGTATTCCATCGAACATCAATCTTAATAAGTAAAGGAGGAGCTTACGTTTTTCACCCGTATGGCTGTACATGTGCGTTTGTAAAGAACTAGGTCGAGTGAACCGCTTGTCGCACACCTTGCACTTGTGCTTCTTCTGCGTGCTCGATGAGACCTTGGAACTGAACTGGCTCATCAGTGACTGGGGCGCAGGCGGTACTTGGCTGGTCATCAGATTCTGTGGTCGTGGCAACGTGCGAGTCCTTGAAAGATCCATGTCCGAGCCCATTGCCGAGTAGTCACTGAGAGATGACTCTCGATACGTGCTGAAGTTGCTGGTCGAGGAGATGGATGAATTCGTAGAGTGCGTCGTGGGAGGGAATCCGTACGAATCTGCCGACCCTCGCTGAGCTCGGGGAGGAGCATAGATGTTCCTCGGGGTCTCCTGGCTCATGGAAAGAAGGCCGTGGCTAGCGTCCATGGCATCAGGATATCCACGCCTGTCGTGATGTTGTAGGGCGCTAGCGAGAGGTGTCAGTCCGCGAGGCTTACTGGCAAGGTCACGAGTCGTGGGGAGTACTAACGGTTGAGAGAATCTCCTGGCGTCAGGTGCCGGTGGCAGTGTGAAAGGTGGCCGGATGGGGTTTTGCGTATAAGCTAGGTTATCGTAAGGCGAAGTCGGAGCCGGATAGTGCGCATGGACTGGAGACGAAGAAGCGTAAGAAGGCTCTCCGTACTGAGCAGTTGTGACGTTGGGAAGCCGATTTAGCCCTAGTAGATCTTGCGCTAGAAGCATTGAGTAAGTATTACAACCGGATCCATGAGGGCGGCGTTAAGAGGGTCCGGATATTTACCTGCTGATGTGGCCGGCACTGGCATCGATGCATATGAGGCGGACGAAGATACACTGCTCGTGCTCGTCCTCGCATTGTGATGTCTAGGCATGCAATTCATACCCATTCCGGGGTTTAGGGTTTGATGGTGATGATGCGCGCTGTGATTGCTGCTGGCATAGATATTGTTCCCAACGCTGGGGGCCGGTGTAGAAGACCACGGGTCTGAGAACTGTGGTGGTGAAGCCGAGGAAGGGTATGAAGGATCAAAGTTGAGCGGCCCGTACCGCTGGTTTGTGTCGAGTGTGAGCGTCATGGTGGGCGGCTGTATATGGTCCAGGTCTACGTCCTTTGGTCCTTTGGTTCAACTATGTGCCTCTCTATTCGAAGTGTCGATGAAGGTATGAGCCAAGTATGTTGTGAGTGAGAGTTGGAAGGAGGATGTTTCTGACAAGGTGATATAGCCAAGGCGGCGGCACTTAGATATATAAGTGTGTGTTGGTGAGAAGTGGGTCGCTAGATGTGTTTGAGAAACAGGGGGCGGGACAGGTTGTGTCTTTAAATGTCGCTTGGGAGGTGTCGGGGAGTGGGAAGCACTGCCAGGCCTGCCCACTACTTTTGCAAGAAGTAGTTGGGTACCAGTGATTAGAGGGTGAGCAGGATGTCTCTTGTCAGTGGTCGAGGCTGCAGGTTGGCTGCATGCGAGTTGAAGAAAGCTCAATGTTGTCTCTAGAAATGTGATTCTGCTTCTCCCCCTTCTTAAGTAGAAGAGCCTGTTGTCTTTCTCTCTTTTTTTCTCCCTTTTTTTTTTCTTTTTTTTCCTGGAGAGGGCGTTCGTCTCTTACTGCAAAGTAGAGAGCGTCAAGCAACAAGAACAAGAAGAATTAAGAGATTGAAACTGAGGATTGTGTGTTCAATGGGTTCGGCTTTTTCTTCAAGAGTACAGTGACCAACAAACAATGTCAATTTGAAAGAGATGTGATTCGGTTTGGTCGGGTTGGGGATGGCAGGTAGTAGTAATAGTCCCGACTTGAGGTGGATATGGGTACAATTGCATGGAGTAGACGATGGGGAAAGTGGGAAGTGGGCAGGGTAAGAGAGGGTAGTAAGCAGGATGGAGAGTGGTATGTAAGTTGTTAGGGTACAATTGTACTTTTTGAGGTGAAGAGGGTGGTCACCGATCCGGGACCAGCTGAGGACGGCCGAGTGGGCGGGAGATGGGTCCGGCACTACTCGGTAGATGAGTGGTGAGATGGGGGAAAACCCAGAGGCGGTTGTGCAAGGGTCAGGGATCAGCACGCGAGATCTATCGAGAATCTTTGGTCACAGCCTTTGTGATCAACCTAATACTGGAAATGTTGTCGTCGAGAGGAGGGCAGTGATCGTGGAGAGCTCAATACCGCTTTCGTCAATGTCGATCTGGATGCACTGCTTCCGAGCTACTGCGGGTTCCGATCGATGGTGTTTCGCGATGAGGTAAGAGAGGAGGATAATCCAACTGAGCTCGCCCGCCGGTGCCTTGTAGTTGATATCCTGGTCGGCTCAGGGGTTTATGAGCATGGATTGAAGCCTAAGATCTCAAGACAAGAGATGGTCCAAGGGAAGGAAAGGTATGATTCAGATAGGTCGACAAAGTATTATAGACTGGCGATAACCAATCGATATATATGAGAATACGCAGACCTCGTTGTATGAGTGATGGTTATCAGTTACACCTGAGGAGAGGAATGGGAGCAGAAGAAGGCCTTTTTACACTACAAGGAGGATGGGGTCCGGTATGGCTCTTGACGACAGATGATGTCGAGTCGACAAGAGCACCCACAACACCAGTAACATGGGGCAGGGGGGTGAGAAAGTTGGAGTTGAGCTAACCTAGAACTCTACCCATCGCTCGTCTGGCTTCTTCTACAATTCTCCCTCTCTGTACGTACACCTACTTGGAGAAGTAGGTATGTACAGGCGATTACTCACTGGTGGATGCATTATTAGACCTAGGGGAGACCGGAGACTTCTCAGGATGGATCCCAGCCCAGGGAACATGGACTAGACCTGGATGTGATACGGTTAAAGCATAATTGTACGAAGTACAGCACGGTAGCTAATGTATACTGTATATCTCTTGGAGAGAGTAAGGGAGGGTGTGTCCACAAGGACCCTAAGGGTGTGTGTTTACCGAATCCAGGGTGTGGGTGGGGTGGGGAGGAGCGGTTCAGCCAGGGCTTTTTTGAAATACTGCCAGGAAGTATATAGTACTTATATATTATACACAATGTTGCGAAATATGTTGGTATATACTACATTTGGTATACTCATCGGACCCACTTATCGTTGAAGCGCCAAGTACCCAAACTCGGACTGGTACCTTGTTACTACCCTGGTGGCCATCCGCCCTGCGCCAGACCCAACTGGATACCCTCGCTCCAACGAACAGATTGATTGATGCTGTGGAGTACGAAGTACACTACGCCAGGCCAGCGTACGAGAGAGCCTGTGAAGGACTGTCCCAAGAGTTATGTACTTACCCTGACAACTATAGTCTACGTAATCTTCCGTACCTATCCTGTTTGCACAGTACGCATGATATGAGTAGCACTTGTTTATACGGTTGCTCTAAGTGGATCACAGCCTTCATATTGGACGAAAGCGGCCTTGAAATGGCACGGTCGTGAGAGCAAGATTCACTCATAAGTGACAGAATCAAGATGGGGCACCCAACACATCCAGGGTGACCAGCATAGACCATCCGGTCTTGCATTTTGTCGCATCTTATTGTCCATTGCTTCACTTGCGTGACAACAGTCACTTGGTACGCGAGGGGCGAAAATCTTGATCAATTGATGTCATTCGACGTGATGGCCTCAAGGTTCCAGGTCTGTCTCTCGTAGGCGAGGCAGAGAACGAGCTAGCGGGTGGAAGGCGATAATTTGTGGCGGCACAAGTTCTCGGTATTACTTCAGAAGAGAAGAAGGAAAAAAAAACATCCGGACTTCGGGGAGACATAGCATCACCAGAGACGGCAAGGGAACAATCCCAGTCAGGTCATCTGCTTCCTTTACGATGAGATGGAGGATGTGTGCTACGAAGTATGAGTGGGCTCCGAATGCAGGGACCGAGGTCTTGATCCCTGTGAAGGTGCCAACATCTTTCAAGGCTAACGAATGGATGAAGAATTGGTCTGAATTGGATGCCCCGATGAGAATTCTTATCGAGTGGTGAGGTTGATGTGAATTTTCCCTAACTGGTACTAGCACTGGTTCGTCCAGACTTCTTGTTGCTTCGATCAGCTGTTGCGCGGAGTGTTCGAAAGCGCGACCACGGCAACTTGCTGCAGACCGCGGCAATCATTGTCGCCTGGCTTACAGGGACGCAGGCAAGCATTTTTTTTTTTTTTCCAGGTGGCGTTCTTTATCGCCGAGGACTCCCTGTCATCGCAACTTCCCGTGGTCTGTTCTTCCGAATTGGGATTCTGACCTGACAACCTAGCGAACCAAGTGCATGCATTTGTGGATGGTCTTCTTGAGGGAATGTGGGGAAGAAGCAAACCCGGAGGCCAGCCAAGAGAAGATGGCCTGCTTCCCTGCGTCTCTCAACCGGTCCTGTCAGGAGTTCCGAGATCGATGGATCGCCAGGTCCCTCCGATTAGACTATTTTTTCTTCCCACTTGTGTATGCGTACAATATGAATATCAATTGATGTGCTTTGTCATGGAGTTTGTGTGTCTATTCTGGCGGAAGAGACCACCTATGATGTAGACTGTTATACCAACGCCCCAAGACAGAAGTTTGTGAATGTCATCCAGAAAAAGGAGTAAGGCAAGGGGAAGAAATTTACGATTCGTCAACTCAGAGACCCGCTCTCTCAACGCTGCCATGTGAAAATCGACAGGGCCTTGACGTGTGAAGAAGGACCATTGGAGCGCACGAGGTGAGGAAGGAGGAAGGGACAGTGCGCTTCGTCGATGCATCAATACTTGTCCGAAGGATGATGACATCTGCCATCGTGAATCGTATTACCTCTTCCTGAGCACATCTCGTTCACGGGGATAAGGTTGGAAAAACAAGCCACCGGCTATTATGGCACAAATCTCCTCGCCTTTCTTGCCTCAGTTTTCTTTTCTTCCAACTCTTTGGTCTGGAAGACTCGATAACCGTCAAGAAGATTGTGTCAGGTGAGTGTCGAGTACACTAGTCGAGATCGTGTCAAAGTCAATTTGAACCGACCGTTTTTTTCTCTATCTTTCATCTCGTACCGCTTAACCAAAGCTGGGTTAGACAACTTCGCGCAATATTTCACCCCCAGAAATTTCCAGCGGCACCATTCGCTCCTTCAGCTCTACGAGGTAATTCGTACTTTTCCCTTTTCAGGGTCCATGGCCCAAGCTGGGGCTTTTAAGCAGTTACGTCAGAGGCACCGCTGGCCCGCTCTGAGCTGTGCCAATGCGACAGCGGACTCCTCAAACACCTAGGATCCGGCCTGTAAGAGGAGATCCAGTGTGTTGGCTTCAATGTTGTCTTGAACGTCATTGCTTTTTCTGAGTCCCACCATCCTTTCTCCCGAACCCTTTCTGGGGGTTTACATGGGCGTGCTCGTCTTCGTCTACGACTTGGAAGACGATGGGGAGAATGTCTCGGTCGAAATACATACGAGTCGGACAGGGAAAAACTGCTTCGTGTGGTCGAGGGATTCAGTGATGACCAACATTCTACGATTGTCGAAGACGAACAATAGACGGGCCGACGTTTGTGGTTTCACTGGGCATTCGCGTCAAGGGCTAGGACTGACGCGCTGCGAGGATGATATGTTGTTAGCCTCCTCGGTCCTGCGAGCTTGCTCCTTGCATTCAAACGCGCCTGCCGCCGAGGTATAGCGTTGGACCATTGGTGGAAGGGTGCGTCGCTAGGTGAACGATCTGATTTTTTTTTTACTTTTTTATTTTTCTTTTCTGTATGGGTCGAGCATCACCATCAGACGTTGCTCCGAGAAAACAGTCGGGTAATGCCATGCGTGCGCCCGAGGGCGGATCCTTGGGGGAGTCGGTGCCATCAGTGGGACACATGAGGTTCTGTCAAACACCGAGCCTCGAGACATTCCAAGCAGCATTCATCCCAGCAACGTGGGCCTAATGAACGAACGAAGCTACTCGAGTGAGAGCCACACGATGTCTTAATTCGTTTTCTTCGTCTCTCTTTCTTAATTATTCTCGTGCCCTGCACCTTTGACTCACCTGAAGAACGGCCCGAAGACATTATCTATCCCCTGTCTTTTGGGCTGGAGCCACTCCAAAGGTGTGGAATATTTAGTGCCGCAACTATGGCATGCTCCAAGTGGTCTGGCCAGTCCCAGCAAGTAAACTGGTAATTTTACTGGAGCAAGTGCCCTCCCCCACAGCCTGTCATTACTTCATTCTCATGTCCCCAACGTGTCCATTACAATTGTACCATTTTGATGTACCCACCCTCTCCCGCATCACCACCCCGGTCTCCCACCCGTTTCCTCCCCGGCCTTGCTCAACGACTAGCACGCCCCAGCCCCTGGCGCTCTGTCGGCAGCATCGCGGACGATCAGCAAGTGGCGTTGGCGCTAGATTCTCTATCCGCCGCGGTGACGCTGGGCACCCTAGTATCTTGCGTCAATATTCGTTGATGGACTCTTCACCTGATATCGCGCCTAGTGCAATTAACGACATGGAGTCAATAATACGGAGTCGTGGAGCTCTGCAACCCCATACCCACCCCTTTAGCTGCCCGCCGGGAATGGGCGCTGGTGCATACGATCCTGCAACCGTTAATGCGCCTGGTCCCGGCATTTGGCCTTGGACTCGGCGGTTCCTGAACGGATAAAATGACTCCCGGTAGCTTCGATTAGGCCAGCCCCATGACGAGCAAACCGAGGAAAACCAGTCCCATTCGCTACGAAGTACGCATAGTGGAGGTTTGGGAGGCCCTTCCCGTCTGCCATGTTTAAGTGCGAGGTCGCCGAATAACAGTGGGCATCGGAGTCGATGAAGTGGCACACTGAGGCTGTGACATGCGAGCCCTACGTACGCGTGTCTAGTCGGCGCAATCAAGTCAGATTGATCCTCTCGCTGAAGGCCCCTGACTCGTATTCTCGAAGACAAACTCAATCTACTTCGTAGTAAATTTTTTTCCCCCTCGAGTTGATTATTTTTATTCCAGGCTACTTTCTTTTTCCTTTTTTTAAATTATAAACTAGAATCCTTCTTTTGGGAATGCCAATTAACTAAATGTTGCACAGCGCGTTGGAGTGGCAGGATCACCCGTCGATAATACCTTGTACCTGCATATCGAAGCCGACGCGCAAGTGCGAAGTACCTTTGTAGTTTAGACCCTATCGTAACACAGTGACATTCTTTCACCGCACGTTACCCTTAGCCCGGGGCTGACGAATATCGAACCCGGGTGTGGTAGGGAAAACCAAGATCAGCTTGCGCGCAGGTTTCTAGCCTGAATGGTTGTTGCCTGCGGCTTGGTTGTCTAGTTTCCAAACGGTCCTAGGCATGCTGGTGAGGCTGGCAGTGCCGGGCCGAATTCAGGGCCCTTTTGGGAGGGTTTGGTCCTTGGGGGTGACCGGGCCCCTTGTGGTATCAGCCAGGATAGGGATGGTCTCAACACTGGGAGAAAGTCATGTGGCGCCATATGGGAAAAATCGAAGGGTCTGGTCGTGGCATGTGGTTTTACACTACGAGTTTACTCGTAAACGAAAAAAAAAGGGACACCATTCAAACTAAATCCATTGAGCCGGCACAGTTTCGGCAGTCGGGTGAGGCGGGCGGGGAGCGGAGGCTTAGTGGGTTGGTTACCACGCTGTAGCGTGGTGGAGGTGTTAGTGTCTGGTCCCTCTGGGTGAGTAGGACAGTGTACTTTCGTGGACAACCGAGCCTGTGCTCGTGGTGTTATAGTGGGTATGAACCACGAATTAGAAGGCGTCAGTGAGGCTCTCAATCCATTGGACACTGCTCAGAGCGTTACATCTTGTGGGGGATCCACGGTAGTCTTGGACTCCACCTGCACTCTGAGCGTCATCTCGACGATGGATCTTCCGCGCTAGGGATAAGAGTGGCATAGTGGCTTGCATGAGCAGAGGGAGCAAAGGTCTTAACGACTTGAACTATTTCATATGGAGTATGGAGTACGAAGTACGGAGACTATTACTAAGTGGTTTTTACGACGAAGTCCCGTTCCATTGTCAGGTTGTCTATTAAACTACTGAGGTAGTAGAGGCCAGACCCAGAGAGAAGCGGGAGGCGCGATAAGATTGTGCGCAATTGTCGCGGCCAAATGTCGCAGCATGAGGCCTCTTGCAACCCGAATGCAACACTCCGGCATTGCGGCTTTATCCAATATCGAAACACCTCGGCCTCGAGCACGGATGTGAACTTGGCTTTTTGAGAGGCTCGGTCAGATGTGCGCATCAGGTGCTTCTGAAATTCTGAGGTCCAATTCCTTAGGAATTTGACTGGTTCGACATTAAACACGGTAATGGGAAGCCGGAGGCAATACTATCACGAAAAGGGAGCGGGGAGCGCGGGATTCGGATTGAACTTCCCGGGAGGGGCCCTTGGGATTTAGTGGCTGGCGACCACAACAGTGAGGAACAGCAGAGGGAATTGATTCGAACAGAGCTACTAGGCACTAACAAGTCGCGAAGACTGGAGTCTAGACTACCGCCGTCAGGTGGTGTATGCGAACTAGTCCAGCACCGTCGTGTGGTAGTGAGCTACACTACTTCAAGAGGTAGTCAAAAAGATTTGAATTGAGAAAGAAAGGAAAAAAACCTCGCCAAAAGACGAGTGGGCCGGTGGGTTGATGAGTTGAGTGGGCCGATGCCTGGTCTGAAAGTGACAGGTTCTCTGCGAAGTCGCACCCCTGCTCCGAGACCACCTCCTTTTCGCAGCGGAGGAATGCAAGGCCTTGATTTTTCTTTTTTTCCTGCTCTTTTCTTTTTAGCGGACTTTCAACTTTGAACGTCAACGGGCTTCTCTGGCTGCATGATGGCGTAGCCGGACGCGGGAGGAACATCTGATTTGAACTTGTGTGAATGGGCCGTAGGGCATCATGGGAGAGCACAGGTGTCTGTCTGTTTCTATGTGATCAAAAGGTGCTGGAGCCGGCTTGCAGACCAGCCGGCCTTACGTTAGATTGGACGCTAAGCAGACACTAGGGTCGAATATGGTAGGGTCCTGGTCGGGTATTTGGAATGAAGTTGCAGGTCGTGGGAGGAGCGATTGCGCTAGCGTGATGCAATGCTAAAGCACGTTGCTCGTAAAGGCAGGGCGTCGTCCAACCATCAACGTTCTGGTCTTTGCCCGGCTTGGTAAAAGTACGCTCAGGTCATGTCCAGCCCTTACATCCTCCGCTCCACTGGTGGTAGACCTACTTGGTAGTGCAGTGTGGCCTGGCCAGTCAGCCAGGCCAGACCGTTCTTAGCCAGCCAGGTGGGTGAAGACTTTCCACACAGAGCCCAACATCACGATTGCACTGGACCCATATTCCCATATTCCTCCGGCCCAGCCTCTAAACAGTCTCCCCTCCTTTCTATCGGAGATAGGCCAACTTCGTAATACCTTCTTTTGCGCTTACCGCTAGTCTCGACCTTGATCGAGTGGATACAACTAAACATTTTCACGCTCACTATCACTGACCGGTGGTGCTCTTTTCCTGAGGAGTGGATCAGACGGACAGACAGGCAGACAGACAAACAAACATGCTCACTCCCACCGATCCACGCAAGGCATCCATTATCCATTGTGTGAAGCCGGCCAACATGATGAGTGTCCAAAGCTTCGCCCACGGGGTCGTATCTGCACCGAGGACCCTCTTGCGATGCCACTCTCCTTCATATACGAAATGAAATTGAATGATGGCGACACGAACTTTTTTCTTTCCTATCTTCACCGCGTCCAAATTCAGAGTATCGCGGCATAATACTTCATCCTCCAAGGCAGTCAGCAAAAGCAGGTGGAGGTGGTTTTATTCCTTTGCAGTTCAGAGGTTTGGCTTAGCGTCGTTTTTTTCCAAGGGGCACCGTCGATCATCTTCTCGCCCTACCAGCTGATGGGGGGCCAGTGCAACGGTGAGCACCCATTTCATAAATTAAGTAAACCCGATTGAGACACATGAAACAATTTTGACAAGGGGACCCTTGCAGAGAACAAGGTTAGCCTCATCTTGCGCACTGCTGTCCAACGAGCAACCGGGTAAACCGACGATTTTTTTGTTCCTCACCTCCCACGAGCGCTGAACGGGATGAGATTGAATGGCAACTGGAAGGCCCGGAATACGGGATAATGACACCTCAATGCGAATTCGGACATGCATCGCGAAATTTCATCATGTGTGTGAGCCGGTTCAGCTGCGATACCAACGTTACGACTCCCACGCGACAGGCACCCGCTCAACGAGCCCAGAATTTACGAAGGCGGAGGAAGAATTGTCTCGAGAGTGATAATCTAGCATTGATACCTTTGTAGTATGGAAACATGGCCAGCCTGGAAAGCACTGGCTTTCGGCTGTGTCCAAAGCCCTCCGAAGCAGTGGTTGCTCTGGTCGTCATTTTCTCCCATATCCCGAAGGCCATATCCATGACGACGCGGGTCTGTGATATCCCGACGCGCCTCAATTGATTAAATGATGCATTCAGACTAGGAACGGGGGATATTCGGCGGACTTTTTCTTTGGCTCACCAACTTTTCCAACTAGCCGCATATCGCGGTTGCATCCGCAGCATGTCATAATTGGTATTACTCGTTGGT
>Ga0164243_10013192_pt1 | contig 11643 bp, 10 predicted proteins | sample OricompcompostOP_FD_108781 | JGI IMG/M metagenome (GOLD analysis project Ga0164243, IMG submission 108781) | Organic Plus compost microbial communities from Emeryville, California, USA - Original compost - Organic plus compost (OP) | ecosystem: Engineered > Solid waste > Mixed feedstock >... | reverse complement strand
GACGGCCTGAGATAAGCCGACGGCAGCCACGTCACTACCTCCCTGGAGTCGGTCGTGCCCCCCGACCGGCACCGGGACTTTCGGCCAAACAGCCGCGCCAGCTAGACCGAAAGTGGTGTCGTCAGAGGAGCACTTTAGCCGCCAGAGGGCGCCTGCGGGGGGATCGAACGGGTATCTATCCCGATCGAGTAGTTACTAACCGGTGTCCTTGTAGCACGTTCGGGTTAATGTGCGGGTTGTGGCTAACGGTTCACCGGCCCAGCCCGATGAATTTTAGTTAAGGCATGCGGCCTGCGCGTGCATACGTTTCGTGCATTTGCCGTGTGCGCCGAATCGGTACCGCCAACCGGATGGCGCACGGCGTTCATCGAACGGACGGGCGCGGTCTTCTCACCGTTCGCCCGGGCCGGAACCGGTGGCCGGAAACACGCGTGCGGAGGTTTCGGGCCACGCCCGGCCGTTGTCCTGCGCGGTCGTCCCGCGCTTCAAGATCACGCCGCCGACGGTCACCGTCGGTCAGTGTCCTTTCGTGCGGGTTCTCAAGATCGTCGCACCACGGAGGGTTGAGCGCTGTTCTGGCCGTGACTCAGCGTTGATGGGGGCGTCGAGTGGCCCCGGAATGAACCCGGTCGTGCGGACTTGGTCGCGATCCCCCGCGCGGGCGAAAAATGCTATGAGGTCTGCCGGTGGCCGAACAGCGTGACGCCGACCGGGGGCAGGCCCGCGACGCTGGACATGAGCTGGAGGAACGCCTCGCCGTGCGGCCGCAGCGCGGCGTCGGTGGGTGTCCAGGAGGCGCGTAACTCCAGGTCATCGGTGCGGGCGGGGCCCGCGATATCGCCGAACCGGGCGGAGGAGGTCTCGGTGACGGTGCCGCCGAGCGCGGTCCACGAGGCGCCGGAGGACTCCAGCGCGTCGGTCAGCCAGGACCAGCCGACCGCGGGCAGGAACGGGTCGGTCGCGAGTTCGCGGTCCAGTTCGGCGCGCACGTAGATCACCAGGCGCAGTACGCCGTTCCAGGCCTCCTGACCCTCCGGATCGTGGAGCAGCACGAGACGGCCACTGGCCTGCACGTCGGCGGGGCCGGTGGCCTCACAGCTGAGCGCATACGACCACGGGGCGAGCCGCTGCGGCGCGCGCACGGTCTCCATGGTCATTTCCGGCCTCGGCCGGACGGCTTGCAGCGCCGCGACAGCTTCACGGAACAACTCGGGCGCATGCGTCATCGCGGTCACACAGCCGACTTTAAGCCGCGACTGCGACCGTGAGGCGTAGACGCGCCGAGGAACGGTGAGCCTGGCCGTGGCACGATGACTACGATGCCCGCTACCGCTCAGTCGTCTCCGCGGTCCGCCCAGCGCGATCTGTCCGAGGCGCCCCTCCTCGTCGCCGCTCGCGGCGGCCGCCCTTCGCGGCTGCCCGTGTGGTTCATGCGTCAGGCCGGACGATCGTTGCCCGAGTATCGCGCGGTGCGCGAGGGCGTGCCAATGCTGAAGGCGTGTTTCGACCCGGAGATGCTCGCCGAGATCACGCTGCAGCCGGTGCGCAGGCACGGCGTGGACGCGGCGATCCTGTTCAGCGACATCGTCGTGCCGCTGGCCGCGGCCGGGGTCGACATCGACATCGTGCCCGGCACCGGACCGGTGCTGGCCAAGCCGGTGCGCTCGGCGGCCGACGTCGCGGCGCTGCCGGTGCTCGACCCCGCGCAGGTCGCCGCCGTCGCCGAGGGTGTGGGACTGCTCGTGGAGCGGCTGGGCGAGACCCCGCTGATCGGGTTCGCGGGCGCGCCGTTCACGCTCGCCTCCTACCTGATCGAGGGCGGGCCGAGCCGCAACTACGAGCACACCAAGGCGCTCATGCGCAGCGATCCCGGGCTGTGGCACCGGCTGGCCAGCCGGCTCGCGGACATGGCGCTGACGTTCCTGCGTGCCCAGCTCGACGCGGGCGCCGACGCGATCCAGCTGTTCGACTCCTGGGCCGGCACGCTGTCCGAACGCGACTACCGCGAGTTCGTGCTGCCGCATTCGGCGAAGGTGCTCGGCGGGATCGTGGAGTACGGCGTGCCGCGTATCCATTTCGGCGTCGGCACGGGCGAACTGCTCGCCGTCATGCGTGAGGCGGGTGCGGACGTCGTCGGGGTGGACTGGCGCATCCCGCTGGACGAGGCCGTACGCAGGCTGACCGCGGCGGGCGGCACCGCGCCCGCGGTGCAGGGCAACCTGGATCCGGCGCTGCTGGGCGCCTCCTGGCCGGTGATCGAGGCGGAGGTCCGGCGGGTGGCGGCGGAGGGCCGTGCCGCCGCCGGGCACATCTTCAACCTGGGGCACGGCGTGCCGCCGGGCGCCGATCCCGAGGTGCTGACCCGGGTCGTCGAGCTGGTGCATTCCCTGGAGCCCTGATGCGGATCGCGGTCGTGGGGGGCGGCGTCTCCGGGCTGACGGCCGCCTACCGGCTGCGCCGCCGCTTCGGCGACGGCGCGACCATCACCGTGTTCGAGTCGGGCGAGACGCTCGGCGGCAAGCTCCGCACCGTCGAGTTGGCGGGACTGCGTTTCGACGTGGGTGCGGAGGCATTTGTCGTGCGCCGTCCCGAGGCCCGCGAGCTGGCCGAGGAGCTCGGCCTCGAACTGACGCATCCGACCGGCGCCCGCTCGACGCTGCGGGCGGGCGGGCAGCAGGTCGGCATGCCGGGCGGAACGGTCATGGGTGTGCCCGCGTCGGCCGGATCCGTCGCCGGGCTGCTGTCCGACGACGGCCGCCGCCGGGTGGCCGCGGAGGCCGGGCTGCCACCGGTGTCCCTCGAAGGCGATGTCTCGCTCGGTGCCCTGCTGCGCGAGCGGTTCGGTGACGAGCTGGTGGACCGGCTGGTCGACCCGTTGCTGGGCGGCGTGTACGCGGGCGGCGCCGACGGGCTCGGCCTGCGCGCGACGTTGCCCGGGCTGGCCACGGCACTCGACTCCGGCGCGAGCACGCTCACCGCGGCCGCCGCGTCGCAACTGCCGACATCGCCCACTCCCGGACCCGTCTTCGGCACACTCCGCGGCGGGCTCGGCACGCTCGTCGACCGGCTCGTCGAACTGGGCAAGCCCGAAATCCGGCTCAGCACCCTCGTGAAGGGCCTGCGGCGCCGCCCCGAGGGCTGGACCCTGGAGCTCACGGACGAGGCCGTGGACGTCGACGCCGTGCTGCTCGCCGTGCCCGCCCCGGCGGCCCGCCGGCTGCTGGAACCCGTCGTGCCGGCCGCCTCGGCCGCGCTGGGCGAGGTCGAACTCGCGTCGATGGCCGTCGTCGCGCTCGCGTTCCCGCCCGGCACCGAACTGCCCGGCGCGTCGGGCGTGCTGATCGGGGCCAAGGAGCGTTACCCGGACGGCAAGCCGCTGGCAGCCAAGGCGTTCACCTTCTCCAGCCGCAAATGGGCGCATCTCGACGGCGGCCCGGTGCTCGTGCGTGGTTCGGTCGGGCGGTTCGGCGAACCCGGTGCGCTGCGCGCGGACGACGACGAGCTGGTGCGGCTGGTCCGCGCCGATCTCGCCGAGCTGGCCGGCGTCACCGCCGAGCCGATCGACGTGCGAGTCACGAGGTGGGGCGGCGGCCTGCCGCAGTACGGCGTCGGCCACCTCGACCTCGTGGACCGAGTCGAGCGTGCGGTCGCGGACGTACCGGGGCTGGAGATCACCGGGGCGACGTTCCACGGTGTCGGCATCCCGGCCTGCGTGGACACGGCGACCCGGGCCGCGAGCCGTATCACCTCGGGGGCCGGGCGCGGCTAGGTAGTGCCAAGATGGAGCCATGGCGCGCCTGAACTACCAAGAGCTCAACGACACCATCCGCTACACCGCCTGGTCGGTTTTCCGGGTCGAGCCCGGCAAGCTGCCCGACGACCGTGGTTCGGCCGCGAGCGAGACCACGGAGTACCTGGACGCCCTGGAGGGCAAGGGTGTCGTGGTGCGCGGCGTGTACGACGTGTCGGGGCTGCGCGCGGACGCCGACTACATGATCTGGTGGCACGCGCAGGAACCGGAACAGGTGCAGGCCGCCTACACCGGATTCCGCCGCACCCCGCTCGGCCGCGTGTCCACACCCGTGTGGAGCCAGTTCGCCCTGCACCGGCCCGCGGAGTTCAACAAGAGCCATATTCCGGCGTTCCTGGCCGGTGAGGAGTCACGCAAGTACGTCTGCGTGTACCCGTTCGTGCGCTCCTACGAGTGGTATCTGCTGCCCGACGAGGAGCGCCGCAAGATGCTCGCGGAGCACGGCAAGATGGCGCGGGACTATCCGGACGTTCGGGCCAACACCGTGGCGTCGTTCGCGCTCGGTGACTACGAGTGGATTCTCGCCTTCGAGGCCGACGAACTGCACCGCATCGTGGACCTGATGCGCCACCTGCGTGGCAGCGAGACGCGGCGGCACGTGCGTGAGGAGATCCCGTTCTACACCGGCACGAAGGTGCCGCCCGCGGAGTTGATCGCGGCACTGCCGTGACCGGGCTCTGGGGGGAGCTGGATCTGCCGGAGGCGGTCGTCACCGGCGTGGAGACGGTGCTGCCGGGCCCGTTCCGGGTCGCGCACGCGGCGGCGCAGAGCGTGGCCGCGGCGACCCTCGCGGCAGGGGAGTTGTTGCGGCTCAAGGGAATCGACCCGGGCACGGTGTCGGTCGACCTGCGTCATGCCGCGGCGGCCTTCCGCAGTGAGCGTTATCTGCGGGTGAACGGCTCGTCGCCGGGTGACGTGTGGGCCGGGCTGTCCGGGGACTACCGCGCCGCCGACGGCTGGGTGAGACTGCACTGCAATTACCCGCACCACGGTGACGCGGTGTGCCGGGCGCTCGGCGTGCCCGGCGACCGGGACGCGGTCGCAGCGGTTGTTTCGCGCCGTCGCGCCTGGGACGTGCAGGAAGTGGTGATCGCCGAGGGCGGGGCCGCGGCCGCGATGCGCAGCCGCGACGAATGGCTGGGTGGCGAGCAGGGCCAGGCCGTCGCCGCGGCGCCGCTCGTGGATTGTTCCCGTGTCGCACCATCTCCGGCCCTCGCTTTGTCCAGTTCGGACAGGCCGCTCGGCGGGATCCGGGTGCTCGAGCTGACGCACGTGATCGCCGGCCCGGTCGCCGGGCGCACGCTGGCCGCACACGGCGCCGACGTGCTGCACATCGGCGCGGCGCACCTGCCCGCGCTCCCCACGTTGTTCATGGACACCGGCCTCGGCAAGCGTTCCGCGCATGTCGATCTGCGCACCCCGGCCGGGCGGGATGTCTTGTGGCGCTTGGTTTCCGAGGCGGACGTGTTCGTGCAGTCCTACCGGCCCGGCGCCTTGGCGGGACTGGGTTTCACACCGGAACGGCTCGCCGAGGCGCGACCGGGAATCGTGCTCGTCGAACTGGACGCCTACGGGTGGTCCGGTCCGTGGGCCGGCCGGCGTGGTTTCGACAGCCTGGTGCAGATGGCCGGCGGGATCGCCGCGCACGCGGGCCTGGACAAGCCGCGGCCGCTGCCCGCGCAGGCGCTGGACCACGCCACGGGCTGGCTCGCCGCGACGGCCGCGATGCTCGGCCTGCGGCGTCGTGCCGTCGAGGGCGGCAGCTGGCGGGCGCGACTGTCACTGGCCAGAACGGGACTGTGGCTGGATTCCCTCGGCCGGCTGGACGCCGGCGGTGAGCTGGACGCGTCGGATCTGCTGGCGGACATCGAAAGTGGCTACGGGACGCTGACGCACGTGCGGATGCCGGGCATCCTGCCCCCGTCGCCGCCGCGATGGGACCGCGGTTCCCCGCTGCCGGGAGCGGATCCGGCGCAGTTCAGCCCTTCGGCACCAGGCGCAGTGCGATCGAGTTGATGCAGTAGCGCTGGTCGGTCGGGGTGGCGTAGCCCTCGCCCGTGAACAGGTGACCGAGGTGGCTGTGGCAGGTCGCGCACAGCACCTCGGTGCGCACCATGCCCAGCGACCGGTCCTCGCGCAGCACCACCGCGTCCGAATCGGCCGGGTCGAAGAACGACGGCCAGCCGCAGTGGCTCTCGAACTTCGTGTCGCTGCGGAACAGCTCCGCGCCGCACGCGCGGCATTCGTAGACACCCTCGGTCTTGGTGTCGGTGTACTCGCCGGTGAACGGGCGCTCGGTCGCCGCCTGGCGGAGCACCGCGTACTCCTCGGGCGCGAGCTGCTCCCGCCATTCCTGCTCGGACTTGACCACTCGGGGCGGCGTGCCGGTGACGGGTTCCATGCGTTCCAGGTTACCCGGCGAGCCAGTGCACGGCCCTGACCACGATGTCCCACGAGGCGACGATCACCCCGAACACGATCAGCGCCGCGACCGTGGCCGCGATCCACCAGGTCAGCCCGCCGGCGCGATGGCTGGAGTCGGCGAAGTCGGCCACCTTGTGCAGTGACGATTCCACGGTGAAACCGGGTTCGCAGCGCTGCATCCGGTCCAGATGCTCGGCGAACGCCTGCGCTTCGGGATCTTCCGGGTCCAGCCCGGCGAGATCCTCGTCGAAGTGGTGGTTGCGCTCGCTCGCGGCCATAGGACCACGGTAAGGCATCAGCCGATCCGGGTGTCAGCGTCGATCAGCAGCTGACCCTGCGAGTTCACCACGCGCCAGTGCGGGCGGCCCACTCCGTCGATGGTGACGTACATGTCGACCGAACCGTCCGCGTTGGCTCCGCCGTCGGCCCGGATCGTGCCGTACCCGCCGACCTTGTGCGCCGTCCAGTAGGCCTGGAAATCGGCCTGGCTGCCGAACACGGCCTGTGCCGCCGGGGTCAGCAGGGCCCACGCCGCGGCCGAACCGCGGCCGCTGAGGTACTGGTCGACGACGTTGCCGGCCTCGGAGTAGCCGACGGCGCCGCTGTTCGCCGTCTGGCCGAGCGCGGCCGAACTGGCCGAGCTGGCCGGGCTGGACGGAGCCGCCGAGGACGACGGGCCGCCCGCGGCGTTGGGCTGGGTGGTGCCGGTCTGCCCGGTCGAATCGCCGCCCTGGTTGAGCACGATCAGCAGGACCGCGGCGACCACGACGACGACCGCCGCGATCGAGCCGATCACGATGCCCTTGCGCCGCTTCGAGCCCTGCGCCGTGGCGGGCCGGGCTGCCGGACGCTCGGGGATGAAGGCCGCGGTCGGGTTCCGTGGCGAACGCTGCTGGAGCGGCGCGGCGGCCGACGGTTGCTGCGTGCGCTGCCACGGCGGGCGTTCGGCCGGGGCGGGTGGCGGCGGGTCGGCCGGCACCGCCGCGGGCTGGCGGCCCGTGGTGTAGAGCGGGGGAGAGACGAGGGTGCCCGCGCTGGCCTCCGGTTCGCCGGACGCCAGCGCGGAGAGTCTGTCCCGCGCTTCGGCCATGCTCAGCCGTTCCTCCGGGTCGATCCGCAGCAGGCTCATCAGCAGCGCGGTGGCCTTTCCGGACTGCTTCGGCGGGATGACCTGCCCGTTCGCGGCCGTGTAGAGGAGTGCGAGCTGGTTGCTGCTGTTGCCGTAGGGCGGCTGGCCCTCCAGCGCGTGGTACAGCGTCGCGCCGAGGGAGAACACGTCCGAGGCCGGCGACGGGTCGGAGCCGCGTGCCAGCTCGGGCGCCAGGTAGGCGGGGGTGCCGCCGATCAGGCCGGTCTGGGTGAGCGTGAGGTCACCGGCGGCGCGCGAGATGCCGAAGTCGGTGATCTTGGCCGTACCGGACTCGTCGATCAGGATGTTCGCCGGTTTGATGTCCCGGTGCACGATTCCGGCGCGGTGCGCGGCGACGAGGGCGGCCGCGACCTGCTCGCCGATGCGGGCGACCTGGCCTAATGGCAGCGTGGTGTGCTCGGCGAGTACCGCGGACAGGCTCTTCGACGGCAGGTACTCCATGACCAGGCATGGGTCGCCGTCCTGCTCGGCGATGTCGAAGACGACGATCGCGTTCGGATGCTGGAAACGCGCCGCGTTCTTCGCCTCGCGCATCGCCCGTTGCCGCATGCTGGTGCGCTCGGCCTCGGACAACCCCGGCTGGGCGAGAATCTGCTTCACCGCCACCGCGCGTTCGAGGCGCTCGTCGACCGCGCGCCAGACGACGCCCATGGCGCCGCTGCCGATGTGCTCAACGAGGCGATAGTGCCCTGCGATCAGCTGACCGGTGTCGATGGGACTACTCCTCGGAAACTACCTGCATTTCTTGGCTTGACCGAGCGCGAACATCGTCCTCGCGCACCGCACCGAGTGTAGCGGTCCGCCTCGTGGCGCTTCCGTAAGCTGTCCCCCGTACGACCTTGATCAATCCGAGGGCCCCGACCAGCGCGAACGCGAGGTAACACGCTAGCAGTGCCGGTGGCGTGCCGCCGGTGAGCGCGTCACCGAGCACCACGACCGCGACCGTGCCCGGCAGGCTGCCGAGGACGGTGCCGATCAGGTAGGGCCGCCAGCGCACGTCGAGGATTCCGCAGCAGTAGCCCAGCGGCGCGAAGGGCACGACGGGGATCAGGCGCAGCGAGGTCACCGCCAGGATGCCGCCGTCGGACAGGCGTTCGTTGACCGCACGCACGGATTTGCGGTGCATGTGCCTGGCCACCAGATCGCGGCCGAGCAGCCGGGCCAGCCCGAAGCCGAGCATGCCGGAGATCGCGGTCGCGGCGAGTGCGACGGCGATGCCGACGACGTCGCCGAGCAGCAGCCCCGCCGCGAGGTTGAACACGGTGCGCGGGATGGGGGCGACGGTGAGTACCGAATAGGCCGCCAGCAGCAGGAACGCGGTGGCCGGGCCGTGGCCCGCCGCCCAGTCGCGCAGCTGTGCCGGACTGGGTACCGGCAGCACGAACGCGGCCACGACCGCCGCGACGAGCACGACGGCCGCGACGATCAGCTTGGTGCGGCGGGTCATGGCACCACGGTATTGCACGGCGTTTGTCCGGTGGTGCGGGAGCCGTGGTGATGTTGAGCCGGCACGGTGAATCCGGACGTGTCCCAGTCGCAGCCGAGGCTCGCCGGTTCCTTGGTGACGCTGCGCCAACTGGACGAGACGTACTTCGAGCCGGCCTGGAAAGCGTTGCGTGACAGGGAAGTTCGCCGATGCACCGGAACTCACGGTGTTTTCACCGAGACCGGGCTGAGGCGGGTTACCGCATCGCGCTGGCGGTCCCGGCGGGTGTACGAGAAATGCGGGTTCGTCGCCGAGGGTGTGCTGCGCGACGCGCTGTGGTGGGACGGGGCGCCGACACGACGCGGTCGTGATGTCGGTCCTCGCGCCGGAATGGCGGCTACGGTGAACCCGTGCCCAGAAACGGCGAAGCGGTCGAGTACCAGGTCGGCGAGCGCGCGGTGCGGTTGTCCAGTCCGGACAAGGTGTACTTCCCCGAGCGCGGGATCACCAAGCGGCAGGTGGCCGAGTACTACCTCGCGGTCGCGGAGCCGCTGCTGCGCGCGATCCGTGACCGGCCGACCACGCTGAAGCGGTATCCCGATGGCGTGACCGGCGAGTTCTTCTATGCCAAGCGGGTGCCGAAGGGTGCGCCGCCGTGGCTGGAGTCCGCGCGGATCACCTTCCCGTCCGGCCGGACCGCCGACGAGGTGTGCCCGACCGAGGCCGCGGTTCTGTTGTGGGCGGCCAATCTCGGCACGTTCGACTTCCACCCGTGGCCGGTGCGCCGCCCGGACGTCGACCATCCCGACGAGTTGCGCATCGACGTGGACCCGTCGGACGAGACCGGTTTCGACGACGCCGTCCGTGTGGCGCAGACCGTGCGCGAGGTGCTGGACGAGGCCGGGCTCGTCGGCTATCCGAAGACGTCCGGCGGGCGCGGGGTGCACGTGCTGGTGCGGATCCGGCCGGAGTGGGACTTCATCGACGTGCGGCACGCGGTGATCGCGCTGGGCCGTGAGGTGGAGCGGCGGATGCCGAAGCTGGCGACGATCGCGTGGTGGAAGGAGGAACGCGGCGGGCGCGTGTTCCTCGACTACAACCAGGCCGCGCGGGACCGCACCATCGCGTCGAGCTGGTCGGTCCGCGGCACGAAGCGGGCCACGGTGTCGACGCCGCTGACCTGGGAGCAGCTCGGGCAGGTGCGCCCGGACGATTTCGACGTGCTCACGGTCCCGGACTGGCTGGCCGAGCACGGCGACCCGCATGCCGCCATGGACGACCGCGCATACGGCATCGAGACGGCCCTGGAGTGGTACGCCCGCGACGAACGGGACCGCGGCCTCGGCGAGATGCCGTATCCGCCGGACTACCCGAAGATGCCGGGCGAGCCCAAGCGGGTACAGCCGAGCAAGGCGCGGGACTGACCAGGGGAAACGTCGCAAGCACGATCAACTCTAGGTTCGCGCATCGCTGACTCGCCCGATAACTTCGACGTCATGGCGGCACCGATTCCCGCCCTCGTGACCTCGTTCGCGCGGCATCTGCGCGCCGAAGGGCGTGCCGACCGCGCCGCCTAGCTCGCCCACAGCGGCCAGGCGCCCGATCTCGACCACCCGACCCAGGACAACCTCGTCGGCCGGCTGCTTGCCGAGGAGGAACTCGACACCAATCCCATGGCGGAGATCCGGAAGCCCGCGCTGCCGGAGAAACCCGTTCCCGTGATGTCCGACGACGACCTCATGGCGTTGCTGAAGGCATGCCACGGGCGGGGATTCGTGGAACGTCGCGACGAAGCCATCATCCGGTTCCTGCTCGACACCGGCATCCGTGTGGCCGGGCTGTGCGGACTCACGATCGACCGTGAGATCGAGGGCAGCGAATCGGCAGTCCATTCATGGAACGCGAATCCTAAAGGGCCGTGTGGCGTGGTTCGCCATCCTTTGCATTGCCGTGCAAGGCCTGCTCAGGAAAGAAGGCGATCGACCCGGACGCTGGTCCCGGGTGACAGCAGGAGTTTCATCAGCCATCCTTTGCGGCACAATGCAAAGGATGGCGCATCGCGTCACCGAGACCTTAGAATTCGTTGTCGATGGTGGGGCTTGGCAATTCCGTGTGCGGATGTCGTCGTCGGATGGTGGGGTCGTCCGCGAGTCCGGAGATCTCAAAACCATGAGATTCCGAGATGTGGCGATCTAACATGCCAGTGCCGGAACAAGATCCACTTGGGGGAGCCAGCCGTGTCCTTGCGGATACACTTCACTGCCGACGACATCGCCCGTACCCGCATCGTCGCCGAGCCCGATCCGATGTGGGAACTGGTGCTGAGTGTGCATCAGCTTCAGTACCGCCACGTCGGTGACCAATACCTCGTCTGGCGCGAGCACGCCCTCGAACGGACCAACGTCCCGGCGTGCCGCCGGCACCTCGACGTATTGATCTCGATGAACCCGGGCCACGGCGACTTCCCCGACTTCCTGACGCCGCGTGTCGCCGGTGGCGGCTTCCCGGCGGCGCTGGAGACGGTTCTGACCACGCCGCGACAGCGACTCCGTGCCGAACTGCGGCAGCACATGCGAAAACATCGCGCATCGCGCCGGTCCGCCGCCGTGCGAGCCATCGCGGACGGGAGAGCCGACGGCATCCGGTCCCTTGGCCGGGCGACAACGTGGTACCACGATGAGGTCCTCGCGCCGTACTGGCCGCTGGTGAGGCAAACAGTCGTTGACGATCACGTGGTGCGGGCAAAGCACCTGTCCGACAACGGGCCGGACAAGCTGCTCGCCAACATTCCCGGCTGTACCCGGTGGGTGCGCCCGGTACTGCACCTCGATT
>Ga0164243_10013191_pt1 | contig 11644 bp, 9 predicted proteins | sample OricompcompostOP_FD_108781 | JGI IMG/M metagenome (GOLD analysis project Ga0164243, IMG submission 108781) | Organic Plus compost microbial communities from Emeryville, California, USA - Original compost - Organic plus compost (OP) | ecosystem: Engineered > Solid waste > Mixed feedstock >... | reverse complement strand
GGGCCGAGCTCGATCGCGCCCGACAAGGCGATCACCTCCGCCGTGATGCCCTTCCGCTGCAGGTACGCCTTCGTCGTGCGCGGGTACTTGCTCGCGACCCGCAGGTGCGCGAGCGCGCGATCGTCGATCCGCGCGTCCGCCCGCTCGGCCACGATCATGCGGCAGCGGCCGATGCCGAGATCGAGCGGCTCGAACAGCTCGCGCCCCTCCTCCACGAGCACGTCGCTGCCCACGACGCCGAGATCCGCCGCGCCGTGCGCCACGTACGTCGGGACGTCCGCGTTGCGGAGCACGAGCACGCGCAGCGCGCCGCAGTCGTGCACGAGCCTCCGCGTGTCCCCGAACACCGGCGACAGATCGTAGCCCGCGCGCGAGAACACCGCGGCGCTCTCGTCGAGGATGCGCCCCTTCGGCAAGGCGAGGATGATCGGCCGCACGTCCGCGCTAGCGTACGCGACCGGGCGGGCGGCGCAAACGCCGGACGGCGCTCACTGCTTCGCGCGCTTGATCTTCGCCCCCACCGCGCGGAGCTTCTTCTCGATCGTCTCGTAGCCCCGGTCGAGGTGATACACGCGCAGCACCTCGGTCTTTCCCTGCGCCACGAGGCCGGCGAGCACGAGGCTCGCCGACGCGCGCAGGTCGGTCGCCATCACCGAGGCGCCGGTGAGCTTGGTCCCGCCCCGCACGACCGCGACGCGTCCGCTGATCTGGATGTCCGCGCCCATGCGCCCGAGCTCGGGGACGTGCATGTAGCGGTTCTCGAAGATCATCTCCTGGATCACGGACTGCCCCTTCGCGAGGCACGCCATGACCATGAACTGCGCCTGCATGTCCGTCGGGAACCCCGGGTGCGGCTGGGTGACGATGTCCACGGCCTGGAGCTCGCCGGTGCCCTTCACGCGCACGCCGCCTTCCTCGCCCGACACCGTCACGCCGGCGGCCCGCAGCTTCGAGATCACCGCGTCGAGGTGCTCGAGGCGCGCGCCCTCGAGCAGGACGTCGCCGCGGGTCATCGCGGCCGCGACCGCGAACGTGCCCGCCTCGATCCGGTCCGGCATGATCGCGTGCTCGATCGCGTGCAGCTCGTCGACGCCCTCGATCGTGATCACCGCGGTGCCCGCGCCCTGGATGTTCGCGCCCATCTTGTTGAGCACGGTCGCGAGCTCCTCCACCTCGGGCTCGCGCGCGGCGTTCTCGATCACGGTGCGGCCCTTCGCGAGCGCCGCGGCCATCATCAGGTTCTCGCAGCCGGTCACCGTCGGCATGTCCAGCACGATCGTCGCGCCCTTGAGCCGCTTGGCCTCGACGTCGACGTAACCGTGCTCGAGCGTGACCTTGGCGCCGAGCGCCTGCAGCCCCTTGAGGTGCTGGTCGATCGGACGCGCACCGATCGCGCAGCCACCGGGCAGCGACACGCGCGCGCGGCCGTACCGGGCGACGAGCGGGCCGAGCACGAGCACGCTCGCGCGCATCGTCTTCACGAGGTCGTAGGGAGCCTCGAGCTTCGGCTTCTTCTTCCCCGCGGGCGGCGCGATCGACAGCGTCCGCTTCGTGCCCTCGACCTCCCAGCCGAGCATGCGCAGGAGCTTCGCCATCGTGCGCACGTCGGCGAGCTGAGGAACGTTCTTGAACGTCGACGCGCCCGTGGGGAGGAGCGCGGCGGCGAGGAGTGGCAGGGCGGCGTTCTTCGCGCCGCTGATCGGGAGGTTACCGACCAGGCGGTTACCACCCTCGACGACGATCTTGTCCATACGGCACCGGTGGACGTATCACGATCCGTCCGCCGAGAGAACGTCCCGACCGCGGCGGTTTATTGCGGCGGTTCGCGCGATGGCGCGCGTTCAGGGCCGGTCAGCCGACGTCCACGGCGATGTCGCCGCCGCGCATCCGCACGCGCACGGTGCCGCCCTGCTCGAGCCCGAACGCGCCGAACGCGATGTCCTCGAGCTGGCGGGTCAACGTCGAGGACAGCCCGCGCGCGCCGGTCTCGCGGCGGAGCGCGTCGGCCACGACGTGATCGAGCACGGCCTCCTCGATGACGAGGTCGAAGCCCTCGAGCTTGAACTCGCGGGTCATCCGCGCGACCACGTCGCTGCGCAGGATGTCCTTGAGCGTGTCGGCGTCGAGCGCGCGGAACGGGACGACGCGCGTGAACCGCGCGACGAGCTCGGGGAGGAACCCGTAGGCCTGGAAGTTGGCGATGTTCTCGACCTGCTCGGCGGAGAAGTCGACCGCGATCGCGTCCGGGTCGACGCTGCCGCCGAGCTGGTCGCGGCCGAAGCCGATCTGATCGCGCATCGCGCGACGGTGCGCGATCTGCTGGAACCCGGAGAACGCGCCGGCCGCGATGAACGCGATGTCCGCGGTCGACATCACCACGTGGTCGGCGTACGAGCTGTGCGTCAGATCGAGCGGGACGACGACCTCGCTCGCCTCGAGCATCTTGAGCAGCTCGCGCTGCACGCCCATGCCGGTGACGTCCTTCGTCGTGCCGGCGCCGGCGAAGATCGCGTTGTTCTGCCCCGACGCGATCTTGTCGAACTCGTCGAGGCAGACGATGCCGATCGAGGCGAGCATCGGGTTCTCGTCGGCGGTGTGCAGCAGCCGCGTCAGGATCGTCGACGGGTCCTGGCCGACGTAGCCGGTCTCCGAGTAGGTCGTGATGTCGACGAGCGCGGTCGGCAGCTTGAGGATCTTGCCGAACAACGTCTCGACGAGGAACGTCTTGCCCGAGCCCGTCGGGCCGACGCACAGGAAGTTCGACTTGCGCGGGAGCTCGGCGCGATCGACACCGTCGACGTAGATGCGCTTGACGCGCTTCACGTGGCGATACGCCATGAGGCACAGCGCGCGGCGCGCGTGGTCCTGGCCGCGGTAGCCATGTTCCTCCAGCGCCTGGAACATCGCCTGCGGCGAGGGCGAGGGGAGCTCGCGCACGAACTTGATGAAATGTTCGAGCCCCTGCTTGCGGACTTTCCGGTTGGGCTCCACCGAGGACGATCGTAGCCGATCCAGATCGTTTGACCAATCGACGCCTGGGGTGGCCTAATCACGGATCGTGAGCACGCCGAGCCTGGTGCGTCCTTTCCTCGATGCCGCACCGGCGGCCGTGAGACCGGCCCTCGAGTCCGTCCCGGAGCTGGATCGGCGACTGTGGGCGATCGTCGCGGAAGGTCGGGCCGCGTGGCCGGAGCTCCCGGTCGAGGCCCACCACGTCGTCGCGTTCATCGGGCGCCAGGTCACCGCCGACCTCGCGGAGGCCGCGCTCGACGGGCTGCGCCCCGCGGACCTCTACCTGGCGTGCGCCTGCGCCCACCAGCTCCCGGCGGCGATCGCGGCGTTCGATCGCGACTACATGAAGGAGGTCGAGATCGCGCTCTCCCGCATGCGGGTCACCGGTGCGCGGCTCGCCGACGTGAAGCAGCTCGTCCGCCAGCGGCTGTTCGTCGGCGGCGGGACCTCGGGGCTGCCGACGAGCGCGGGCAAGATCGGAGAGTACGCCGGGCGGGGGGACCTCCGGCGCTGGGTGCGCTCGGTCGCGGTCCGCACGTGCCTCAACGAGCTCCGCAAGGGCAAGCGCGAGGTCCTCGTCGACGACGACCACCTGATCGCGCAGCACGCGGTCGCCGCGGACGATCCCGAGATCGAGTACATGAAGCGGACCTACGCCGTCGAGTTCAAGGCGGCGTTCGCCGAGGCGCTCGCCGGGCTCGGCCCGCGCGAGCAGACCCTGCTCCGGTATCACCACGTCGACGGCCTCAACATCGACGAGATCGGCGCGATCTATCGCGTGCACCGGGTGACCGCGTTCCGCTGGCTCGAGAAGGCCAAGGAGCAGCTCGTGCGCGCCACCCTCGACATCCTGCGCGGCCGGCTGCAGCTGCCATCGTCGGAGCTCGACAGCGTGCTGCGCATGATCCGCAGCCAGATCCACCTCTCGATCGTGCGCCAGCTCGGCGGACCGAGCGACAAGGTCGACGACGACGCGATGGAGCTCGACGAGAGCGAGATCGAGGAGATCGAGCCGTCGTGACGCGCCGGCTGCCCGAGCTCGGGATCGCGGTCGTCGTCATCGCCGTCGTCGCGATGCTGATCGTGCCGCTGCCGCGGCCGCTGCTCGACGTGCTACTCGCGCTCAACATCGCGATCGCGGTGGCCCTGCTGATGGCCGCGGTGTTCACCCCGCGCCCGCTCTCGTTCGCGTCGTTCCCCACCCTGCTGGTCGTGACGACGTTGTTCCGCGTGGGCCTCGAGGTCAGCGCGACGCGGCTGATCCTCGCCGACGCCGACGCGGGCGAGGTCGTCGCCGCGTTCGGCTCCTCGGTGGTGTCCGGCAACCTCGTCGTCGGGCTCGTCGTGTTCGCGGTGATCACGATCGTGCAGCTCGTCGTCGTCGCGCGCGGCGCGGAGCGCGTCGCCGAGGTCTCGGCCCGGTTCGCGCTCGACGCGATGCCCGGCAAGCAGATGGCGCTCGACGCCGAGCTGCGGTCCGGCGCGCTCGACGCCGAGACCGCGCGGCGCCGCCGCGCCGACCTCGAGCGCGAGTCGCAGCTCTACGGTGCGATGGACGGCGCGATGCGGTTCGTCAAGGGCGACGCGATCGCCGCGATCGTGATCGTCGTGATCAATCTCGTCGGCGGCCTCGTGATCGGCGTCGGCAGCCGCGGGATGTCCGCCGCCGAGGCCGCGCAGACGTACTCGCTGCTGTCGATCGGCGGCGGGCTCGTCGCGCAGATCCCGTCGCTGCTCGTCGCGGTGGCGTCGGGACTGCTCGTCACCCGCGTCGCGAGCACCGGCGATCGCGCGCTCGGCGAGGACCTGGCGCTCCAGCTCGGCGGCCAGCCGCGCGCGCTCGCGGCGACCGCCTTGCTCCTGCTCGCCCTCGGGATCGTGCCCGGCCTGCCGCTCGCGCCGTTCGTCCTGCTCGGGGGCGCGCTCGCGCTGGCGGCGATCGCGGTCGCGCGGCGCCACCCCACGCCGCCGCCGAACGTCGACGAGCCCGGCGCCGATCGGGTCCGCGGCCCGCGCGTGGCGTTGCGCGTGCCCCGCGCGCTCCACGATCGCCTCGCCGCGAGCCCCGGCGCGCTGCACGAGGCGCTCTCCGAGCTCCGCGCCGACGCGGCCCGCGCGACCGGCGTGCCGATCCCGCCGCTCGCCGTGACCGTCGACGCCGCGCTCGCCGAGGACGAGGTCGCGCTCGCGATCGACGCGACCCCGGTGGCGTATCTCCCCGCGACCGAGCTCGCCGACCTGCGCGTGCGGCTCCCCGGTGCGCTCGCCGCGATCGCCCCCGAGCTCGTCGGCCTCGATCGCGTGGCGGCGCTCGTCGAGCAGGCGGCGGTCACCGCGCCGGTCCTCGTGCGCGAGGTCGTCCCGCGGATCGTGGGCCTACCGGTGCTGACCGAGATCGTGCGCGGCCTCGCCCGCGAGCGCATCCCCGTCGAGGATCTCGCGCCGGTGCTCGAGGCGCTCGCGGTCCTCCCCACCCCGGCGGGCGGCTTCACCACGCGCGACGTGGCGAGCGTGCTCGACCCGCTGCGCGCGCACCTGCGACGGCAGATCAGCGCGCGCTGGGCTCCGCGCGGTCAGCTCGCCGTCTACACCGTCGACCCCATGATCGAGGACGCGGTGCGCAGCGCGATCGAGCAACGCGAGGGGGCGACCGTGCTCGCGCTCGAGCCCGCGATCGCGCACGACATCGTCGCCGCGGTGCGCACGACCCTCGGCACCGGCCCCGCGGTGATCCTCGCGAGCGGCGACGTCCGTCGCCACCTGCGCGGCCTGCTCGAGCCAGAGCTCCCCGAGATCGCGGTGCTCGCCGCGCACGAGCTCGCGCCCGGCACGTCGATCACGACGAGCGGGCGCATCACCGTGTAGCCATGCGCGCCCCGCGAACGCTCGGCCTCACGCTCGGGCTCGCGCTCGGCCTCACGCTCGGGCTGGCGCTCGGCGCCGGTGGCGCGCGCGCCGAGCGGCCGCTGCACGGTAGCCTCGGCGGCGGCGCCACGACGGTGCTCACCGGCGCCGGTGGCGATCGGCTCCGCTTCGACGTCGCGATCGACCTGAAGCCGAGGAGCCGCTACGGCGTGCTGCTCGCGTGGCGCGCATTCGACGGCGAGCACCGCGGCCTCGTCACCGCGGGCCTCGTCTACGAGGGCGCGGCCGCGCGCCCGCGGCTCGTGCTGGACCTGCACGCCGACGCCGGCGTCGATCTCGATCGCAGCGCGCCGCTGGTCGGCGGCGGCGTCCGCGCCACGGTCGCGCTCGTCGGGCCGCTCGGCGTGGCGCTCGATGGCGGCGCCTATCTCGTGCTCGACGGGATCGCCGACGCGCAGCTCCAGCTCCAGTCGACCGCGCGTCTCGTCCTCGGCTGGTGACCTCGTGGCGCGAGAGCGCGCAGCTCCCGCACGTGCTCGCCGCGCGACGCGGCCCTCGATCGCGCTCGCCGGCTCGCTCGCGCCGGAGCGGGCGGTTTCGCGACAGACTGAGCCGGAGTCGTGGGCTCCATTACTCGTGTGGTTCTCGACGTTTCGCTGGCAATGAACATTTGCACATCGAGATCGCTTTCCCGGAAATTGTTGTTGAGCGATCGCCCCCGGGAATGATGAAAGGGAATCGCGTGGCCACGGGTGGTGTGGCTGCTTGGTAGGAGGCAGTAAAGATGGCGCTCGGTACCGTGAAGTGGTTCAACGATGCCAAGGGCTACGGCTTCATCAGCCGGGCTGATGACGGGAAGGACGTGTTCGTCCATTACTCGTCGATTGCGGGCGAGGGGTTCCGTACGCTGACCCAAGGACAGCAGGTCGAGTACGACGAGCAGCAGGGACCCAAGGGGTTGTTCGCGGCGAAGGTGTTGAAGGTCGGGCAGCCGACTCAGTGATCGCACCGAGTTCGCCTCGGCGCGAGGTGTGTCGCGCCGCGAGCACGAGCGAGCGGACCGTCAGCACACTCGTCGTCCACGTGACGGCGCGTGTGGTGCCGGAGGGCACGGCGGTCAGGAGATCAACGCGCGATCTGCGTCGCGCGGAAGTCACCTGACTTCGTGCGCGTCAGCACGATCGCGAACGCTTCCTTGGTCGTTCGCACCTGCAACACGAGGCTTCCCTCGGGCAGGTTGGCGGCTCCGTACTCGCTTGGAGTGAGTAGTTTCCATTCTTTCATCGGGCCCGACTCGACGATGAGCCCGGAGTACATGTCCTTGAGGTCGGCGGCGGTCTGCGCAGCGACCTGACCAGCGGCGTAGAACGGCACGCTCGAGTACTTCACGAGCTTGTCGACCGAGGCGGTCGCGAACGCGGAGACCCACAGGTTGGCCGCGAACACGGCCTCCTTGTCGGTCACCGACGTTTTCGGTGAGACCCGCTGCTTGGCGCGGCCGTCGTCGGGGGTCACCGGCGTGCCGCCGACCGGCGCGCGCTTCTTGCCGGGGAGCTTGGCCGTGTTGCGCACCAGCTCGCCGTCGTCGAGCACGCCGGTGCTGCTGTCGGTCGGGATGTCGGTGAGGATGTACGGCTCGACGTTGAACGTGCCGCACTGGCGGTAGTTGCGATAGAAGCCCCAGCGCAGGTAGACGCGGCCATCCGCCGAGCGGATCGCCTCGGGCGTCTGCTCGAACGGCGCCGACGACAGGACGACGTCGATCGCGGCCACGTCGAACTCGGTCTCGCCGGAGGTCTTCGCGATCGTGACCTTGTGGACCGAGCCGTCGGGGTTGACCGAGACCTCGAGGTTGACCCACAGGTCGGGGTTGTTCAGGTGGTGGCTGTGGGACTTCTCGTCGAGGTTGTCGAGGAAGTCGAACGCCCACAGCTCGTGGATGCGGCGGTGCATGCGCGCGATGTAGACGGCGAACGGATGCGCTCGCGTCTTGAGCGCGGTCTGGTTTCCGACGCGAACGTCGGGCACGAAGTTCTCGAGCGAGCTCTTGATCGCGGCGAGCTTGCGCTCCCAGCGGCCCTTCTTCGCGGACATCTTGCGCGCGGCGACCTGGCGCTCCTCGTCGACCTTCTCGCGGCCCATGATCCGCTCGTAGTCCTCGAACGCGAGCGGCGTGTTGAGCCCGGGCGTGCCCCGCTTCCCGGACTTCCTCCCGTCCTTGCCCTGATCCACGATCCTGCCGCGACCGCCGATGCCTCGCATCGAGAGCACGCCGGGGGACCGCTCACCGGTCCCCTCCTCGCCGTTGTCGCCGCCCTCGCCGACGATCCCGCCCTTCGCCACCTCGGACGTGCCCGAGTGATCGGTCTCGCGAACGCGCTCGTCGGTGGTCGCCTCGGTCTGCTCGAGCTGCCGGATCTGGTCCTCGGGGCCACCGATCTCGGGATCCTGGTTGTCGCTCTCGGCGGACGCGACCTGCTTGCCCTCGGACTCCTTCTCGAGGTTGGTCTCGTCCGCGCGCGTCTCCTCGGCGACGTCGCGGTTCTTGTCGGACAGCTTCGTCGCGTCATCGGGAGCCTCCTCGACGACGTTCTTGTCGTCCTTGACCTCGACCATCACCTGGTTCGGCGGAGGCGGCTGGATGGGCTTGGGCTCGTTCTGCTCCGGCGGCGGCGGCGGAGGAGGCGGCGGGATCGGCGGAGGCGGCGCCTCCTTCGGCGGCGGCGTGATCGCGACCTCGAGCGGCTTGTCCTCGAGCTTCTCGGCGTCGATCGGAGGAGGCGGCGGTGCCTCGGGCGGCGGCTGCACGAGCTCGGCGACCATCTGCTCGGGCGTGAACGAGACGTCGATCTCCTCGGGCATGAGCCCGAACTCGGCCGCGATCTTGGTGTCGGCGGTGACGGTGACCGGGCAGTCGAGCGGGTTCGCGGCCGCGGCGAGCAGGTCGCCGTCGAGGCACGTCGCCAGTGGATCCCCGAGCAGCGGCACGAGCACCGCGGGCGTCCGCATCGGCAGCTGGTGATAGCCGCCGAACGTCGCGCCCTCGTCGAGCACGGCGGTCAGCCGCACCTCGGTGCCCGCCGGCAGCTCGAAGCGACAGCTCGGCCCGACGATCACCTTCGTCGCGCCCGGCGCGGCGCCACGATCGCGCACCTGCCGGGCGAGCCCGTCGAGGTACTTCGCAGACGCGACCACGCCGTCGACCGGCGGGAGGTCCGCGAGCCGCTCCCGCTCCGCGGACTCCGGCACGCAGCGTACGAGCGGCGCGTTGTCTCCGACCCGCGTCACGAGCACGTGCCCGCGCCCCTCACCCGTCAGCTGGATCGTCAGGTGCGGATGGACCTCGGGCCGGGTCAACGCATACGTGGCGTACGCCGCCCCCTGCACGACCACCGATGCAACCACAGCCGGGGCCAGCAGCCACCGGCTGCGATATGCACGTTTTCGACGGCGCACCGCGCGCTCAGTTTGACATACGCCGCGCGATTGGGTTGTCCCGAAAAATCAGCTACAGCTTGCGGTACACGCCGACCACGATCCCGATGATGTCCACCGACTTGAACTCGGATCGGCGGACGATGATCGGGCTCATGTTCGCGTTCGCCGGCTGGAACCGGATGCGGTCACCCTCGGGGTAATACCGCTTCACGGTCGCCTCGCCCTCGATCATCGCGACGACGATGTCGCCGACGCCGGCCGACGGCGTCTTCTTCACGAACACGTAGTCGCCATCGAAGATCCCGTCCTCGATCATCGACTCGCCCACGATCCGCAGCCCGAACACCTCGCGGTGCCCGCCGAGCAGCATGCGATCGATCTTCACGGTGTCCGTGGCGTTCTCGACGGCGAGGATCGGCTGGCCCGCGGCGACGCGGCCGAGGATCGGGATCTCTGCCATGTCCTCGTCGGAGGTCTCGAGCGCCTGGATGTTCCCGGTGCCCATGGCGGGTCGCCGCAGGGGAACGACCTCCCCGCTGCCATCCGGCAGGACCGGGCGCATGGCCCGCGACTTCAGATCTTCACGTCGGAGGTGACCCTTCTTCTCGAGCGCCTTGAGGTGGTCGTTGACCCCATTGGTCGACTTGATCTTGAAGTGCTCTCCGATCTCGCGCAGCGTCGGAGGAAAGCCTCGCTCCATGATGGAAGCTGAAATGAAATCGAGGATTTCGCGCTGGCGCTGCGTGAGTGCGTCGGCCATGTTCACCTTCTTCCGTCTACTGAACGGAATGACGGTACTGAACGCGTCATCAGCCTGTCAATTTTCTCGCCCACTTTCTCGCCCGCCCGGGTCCGGAACTCCGCGAGCCGGGCGCAGGATCCGAGGATGAGCTGGCTGCACCTCGTCGTGCTCGGCGCGGCTGGCGGCCTCGCCGCGATGACCGCGGCGGTCGCGGATCCGTCGGCCACGAGCCCGTCGAACGACCGCCGCTCCGCATCCCTGGAGAGGATGCAGAGCTCGATCGAAGCCGGCGACGTCGACGAGGCGATCCGACAAGGCCAGCTCGCCGGGCCCGTGATCGTCGAGCGCGCCCTCGCGTCGAGATCGCGCGCGACCCGGCTCGCCGCGATCGCTGCCGCGCCCGGTGTCGAGGGGCGGAGCGAGCTCCTCGTCGGCCTCGCTCACGCGGCCGCGGGGCCCGATCGCCGCATCGCGATCCCCGCGGCGACCTCCGCGCGAGCGATCGCGCGCGAGCTGCAGCGCGCGGCCGAGCGCGACGAGCTCTCCGACTATCACGCCGCCGCGGATCTCGTGACGTGGCGCGACGCGTGGGCCGAGCGCGCGCTCGATCGCGAGCGCTGGATCGAGCTGCGCGTGCTCGCGCTCGACGTCACCGCGGCGCTCGAGCTCGCGATCGCCCGCGCGCGCGCGCGCGAGGGGGAGCGCGCGGAGCCGGGCATCGGCGTCTCCCTCGAGGCCGCGCTCGCGGATCCGGATCCGGCGTTCCGGCGCGCGGCCGTCGAGGTCGTCCCGGTCCCCACGCCGCACGGTCTGCGCGCGACGCTCGCGGCCGCCGTCGTGCGCGACACCGATCCGCGCGTCGCGCTCGCCGCGGCGCAGGCGCTGTGCGCCGATCTGGTCGCCGATCCCGCCGCGCCGATCCTCGACGCGCTCGGCGAGCCCGGGCTCCAGCGGATCCGCACCCTCGTCACGCTCGACGACGCGCCGGTCGCCGTCGTGCGCGACGCCGCGCGCTGCCTCCGCGCCGATCCGTCGCCCGCGAGCCGCGCCGCCCTGCGCGCGATCGCCGGACGCGTGCGCTAACCCGCGGGCGCGAGGCCGAGCGCGCGCGCGAGCTCGCCGTAGACGGCGCGCCGGAACGCGACGATCTCGCCGGCCTGGGCGAGCTGCGCGAGCGTGCGATCGTCGTCGTCGGGGACGAACAGCCGGTCCCAGCCGAGCAGGTGCGGGCCCGCGGGTCGATCGGCGATGCGGCCGGTGCACGTCGCGGTGAACAGCTCGAGGTCGGCGCCGGGCGCGCGCCGCAACGCGACCACGAGCTGCATCTGCGCCGGCGTCTCGCGCCACCACTTGCAGAACCGGTTCTCGTTCTCGGAGTCGAGCTCGAGCCGCAGGCTCTTGCCGTCCATCGTGAGCAGATCGACGGCCTCGGCGAAGCAGCCGCTCGCGACCGGGTGGGCGAGCACCTTGTCGCGCGCGCGCTGCGCGGGCTCGGGCGCGCTGGTGTTGAACCCGGTCTGCAGCGCCTCGACGGTGATCGAGAGGTCGGGGACGATCTGCGCCAGCTCCGCCGCGCGCACGTCGTTG
>Ga0164243_10013190_pt1 | contig 11645 bp, 6 predicted proteins | sample OricompcompostOP_FD_108781 | JGI IMG/M metagenome (GOLD analysis project Ga0164243, IMG submission 108781) | Organic Plus compost microbial communities from Emeryville, California, USA - Original compost - Organic plus compost (OP) | ecosystem: Engineered > Solid waste > Mixed feedstock >... | reverse complement strand
GTACGCTGACACCGCTCTCCGGCAGGAGAGTGACACCTTGCACGCGATGACCGGGAGACAACAGGTCGTGAAGAGAGTAGCCGTCCTCCTGGCCGGCGGAGTCGGCTCCCGGGTGGGCCTCGACATCCCCAAGCAGCTGATCAAGGTTGCGGGCAAGACGATCCTCGAGCACACGCTCTCGGTGCTCCACGACCATCCGCAGGTCGACGAGGTGCTGATCCTCATGTCGCCGGGCCACCTCGACCCGGTGCGTGAGATCGTGCGCAAGGGTGGCTATGAGAAGGTCACCGCCATCCTGGAGGGCGGCGAGACGCGCAGCGAGACCTCCGTGAAGGCGCTCGACGCGATCGGCGATCCAGAGGCCCTGGTGCTGCTGCACGACGCCGTGCGGCCGCTGGTGAGCCACCGGATCATCGGCGAGTGCTTCGAGGCGCTCACCCGCTTCGAGGCGGTCGACGTCGCCATTCCGTCGGCAGACACGATCATCGAGGTCGACGAGCGCGACACGATCCGCGCGATCCCTCCGCGAGCGGCGTTGCGCCGGGGTCAGACTCCCCAGGCGTTCCGCGTGGGCACGATCGCCCGCGCCTACGAGCTTGCGATGGCCGATCCCGACTTCGTCGCAACCGACGACTGTTCCGTGGTGTTGAAGTACCTCCCCGACGTGCCGATCACGGTGGTGCCGGGCGAGGAGCGCAACATGAAGGTCACCGAGCCGATCGACGTCTACATCGCCGACAAGCTCTTCCAGCTCACCAACGACACCGGGGCCGACACCCGCAGCGAAGAGGCGTTCCGGCAGTCGCTGACCGGCAAGACGATGGTTGTCTTCGGGGGCAGTTACGGCATCGGCGCCGACATCGCCGAGCTGGCGCGCTCCTACGGCGCCAACGTCGCGTCCTTCAGCCGATCGACCACCCAGACCCACGTGCAGCGCCGCGAAGACATCAGCAAGGCGGCTCGCGAGGTGGTCGACGCGCACGGAAGTATCGACTTCGTCGTCAACACGGCCGGTGTGCTCCCGCGGGGAAGCCTGGTCGAGGCCAGCGACGAGACCATCTACTCCGCGACCGACATCAACTACATCGCACCGATCCTCATCGCCCAGGAGTTCCACCCATACCTGAAGGAGACGCAGGGCAGCCTGCTGCTCTTCACCTCGAGCTCCTACACGCGTGGCCGCAGCGGCTACAGCCTCTACTCCTCCGCCAAGGCGGCCACGGTCAACCTCACGCAGGCACTCGCGGACGAGTGGGCGGCAGACGGCATCCGGGTGAACTGCGTGAATCCCGAGCGCACCGGCACACCCATGCGTACGAAGGCCTTCGGGGTCGAGCCGGCGAACTCCCTGCTGGAGTCCACGGTCGTGGCCCGGGCGTCCCTCGAAGCGTTGGTCTCGCCGAGCACGGGCCACATCATCGACCTGCGACGGCTCGACCCGCTGGCGCTGGCCATGCAGGACTCCCACGACTACCACAGCTGACCCCCCACGACCAGGAGAGTGAGCGACCTGTGCCGGTGTTCCTCAAGGACGGCCGCTCCGTCCTCTTCATCCACATTCCGAAGACGGGCGGATCGACGATCGAGAAGCTGTTTCGGCGTGCGGGGTGGGCCCAGAAGTTCCGGGAGACCCGGAAGAGCCACCCCCACGTGTTCCCGCTGCGCCGCTGCTCACCCCAACACCACCACGGGGCGCTGCTCAGCGAGCTCTTCGACGTCTCGCGTTTCGACAGCGTCTTCCTGGTCACCAGGGATCCGCTGAGCCGCTTCCGCTCCGAGTACATCATGCGGCACACCACGTCCCCGCGGACCGACGCCGCCTCGGTCGCGGCGTGGCACGACAAGCAGTTCGCCAAGTACGCCGCCAACCCTTACCACCTCGACAACCACTTGCGGCCGCAGCACGAGTTCCTGGTTCCCGGCGCCCGGGTGTTCCGGCTTGAGGACAGCCTGGAGGCAGCCGTGGCCACGCTCAACGAGGAGCACGACCTCAAGCTGCCAACCGAGCTGCCGCACGCACTCAACAGCCAGAAGCGCTCCGGCGTGTCTAGCTCGGCCGTCGAGCTCTCTCCCGAGGTCGAGGCCAGCCTCCGCGCCACGTACGCCGAGGACTTCCGCAAGTTCGGCTACGCCTGAGCCGACATATCCTGAGCTGTGAGTTCAACGCCTGACGAGAGCTCGGAGGCGACGCAGCAATCGACGCCCCAGGAGCGCCACGATGCGTGGGCGGGAAAGGTCGTCGATCGGCGTCCGCCGCTCCAGCTCCAGTCGCCCGTCGGCGATCGCCGCGCGCAGATTCTCGGCCTCGTTGGCTGCGTCTCGACCGATTTTGTAGTCGCGGACCACCTGCTCCAGCCGGCCCGGCCGGCGACCGTCGGGAGCCGGCGCAGGCGCGAGGCGCGTCGCCACCAGCATGAGGCCTGCCATCAGGCTGGCCACGGCGTCCGCGGGCACCGGCGCGTCCCAGTCGTTGCGCCCTTCACGCCCTGCTAACGCCGGATCAGACAAGAGGTCGAGATCGCCGATCACCGGCACACCGATCGCCCGGATGCGCTGGACCATCTCGCCGCCGAGAGCGCAGATCCTGGCCACTGCCCATGTCGGTGTCGCCAAGCGCGCCTCGTCCGGGCCGGGCGCGCGCTCGAGGAGGTGTCGCACCGCGCCAAACCGCAGGAACGCTGTGTAGTCCGCCAGATCCCACTCTCGCGCCATGAACTCGCGGTTGAAGGACCGCAACATCGAGATCTCCGGCAGCGTGAGCGAGCGGTTGGCCGACTCCTGGGGCGGCTCCAAAGTGCCCGGTGTGAGGCCGAGGAGGCCCTCGAAGGTCGTCATCAGCATTCGGCGGTCGGAGTCGTCCACGACGATCACGGTCACGCGCCCTGCGCCCACCGCGTCGACCCAGCGTTGCACAAGCTCATCGTGCCGATGCCTCCGCCAGAACGACGGCGTCACCGCCGGCGCCTCTCCTTCCGCCAGCACCTGCGCGAGCCAGCCCTCGTAGTCGAGCGCGTCGTCGTACTTCACCGCCGGTCGGTTCTGCATGTACTGCTGCCACTGTGACGGCACGATGCGGACCAGGGGACGCAGCGTGATCACCACGTGCACTCGCTCTCCGCCGAGCGCCTCGATGATCGACGGGATTCGCTCGGTGGAGGCATCGGAGAAGAACTCGCTGCTCACCACACGCATGCGCGCCTGGCTGGTGCGTACCTCCCCGACGAGCCGCAGCCAGGCACGTTCGCCCGCATCGCTCGCTACGGTGGCCAAACTCGCCCCGGAGGCGGCCGCCATCGCAGCTTGCATCGGCTGGGATTTGGCGCCCGCGTAATGCACTCCTTGCTCAGCCAGTGCCTCACGGTTCAGGTGAAAGGCCTTCTGCAGCGTGGTGGTGCCTGTCTTGTGGGGTCCGATGTGCAGCACGACCGCGCCGTCGGGCACCGTATGCGGGTCGCGCTCAGCCACGACGTGTCCTTCCACGGCGCGGCAGCAGCCGACGAGCCAGGTCCGCCGACGACGTAGTCTCGACCCACCCCGGCTGACGGAGCTCAGCATCCAAGGCGGCAGACTCCGCATGCAGAGCCGCGAGCTCGTCAGGCATCGGCGTGCGGTCGGGCGCATGGAGCGTGGCGACGGCCTCCAGCACCGAGATCGCGCATCGCCCCGCTTCGGCAGGGGTCAGCTCGGCACCGGCCGGCAATCCGTCGACCACCGCTTGACGCAGGCGGCGCGCCACGAGTCGCTGGGCGATGCCCTGCTCCGCGAGGTCACGGTCGAGAGCCACGACCACGGGTGCCTTCGATGCTCGATCCACGCCCGGCATGCTACTCGGCGGTCGACGCCGTGCACCGCCGAGGACGGCGGGACCGTCCGGCATGGACCCGGGCTAAGGTCAGCCGCATGCGCGGAATCATCCTGGCCGGCGGCACCGGCTCACGACTGCACCCGATCACCCTCGGCGTGAGCAAGCAGCTGCTGCCGGTCTACGACAAGCCGATGATCTACTACCCGCTCAGCACGCTGATGCTGGCCGGCATACGCGACATCCTCGTCATCACCACGCCTCACGAGGCGGACCTCTTCCAGCGGCTCCTCGGCAACGGCGACCAGTTCGGCATCTCCCTCACCTACGCCGTGCAGCCCTCCCCCGACGGCCTCGCGCAGGCCTTCCTCATCGGCGAGGACCACATCGGCTCCGACCGCGTCGGCCTGGTGCTGGGCGACAACCTCTTCTACGGCGACGGGCTGGGCACCCGCCTGCGTCGCTTCGAGGATCTCGATGGCGCCGCGGTCTTCGGCTACCGGGTCTCCGACCCGACGGCGTACGGCGTCGTCGACTTCGCCCCCGATGGCACCGCGCTCTCCCTGGAGGAGAAGCCGGAGCACCCGAAGAGCAACTACGCGGTGCCGGGCCTCTACTTCTATGACAACTCGGTGATCGACCGCGCACGCGGCCTGACGCCGTCGGCGCGCGGCGAACTCGAAATCACCGACCTCAACCGGCTCTACCTCGACGAGGGGACGCTCCAGGTGGAGGTGCTGCCCCGCGGAGCCGCCTGGCTCGACACCGGCACCTTCGACGACCTCAACGAGGCCGGCAACTTCGTGCGCGCCATCGAGGCACGCCAAGGCCTCAAGATCTGCTGCCCCGAGGAGGTCGCCTGGCGGCTCGGCTTCATCGACGACGCCGGGCTCGCCAGCCGCGCGGAGAAGCTCGTCAAGAGCGGGTACGGCGCCTACTTGCTCGGGCTACTCGAAGCCAGGTAGGCGTCCAGCGCCTCCCACTGGTCACGCGGCTCGAAGCCGGTCGCCCGGAGCCTGCTCAGATCGAAGACGCTGTTGAGCGGGCGAGGCGCCATTACGCGGCCCTGGCCGTATTCGTCGGTGCTGACGGGGTCGACGTCGCCCGCGTCGCGTCCACGGGCCACGAAGACCCGCTGGGCGATCTGTGCCCACGAGCCCGGCTCACCGGCGTTGGAGACGTTGTAGGTGCCGTACGGTGCGCCTGACTCCAGCAGGTGTCGGGTCGCACGAGCTAGCTCGTCGGCGAAGGTCATCCGCCCGACCTGGTCGTCGACGACCGCGGCGCTGACGCCGCGCTCGGCGAGACCGGCCATCGTGCTGACGAAGTTGCTGCCCTCGCCGATCACCCAGGCGGTGCGCAGTATGTAGTGCGCACGGTGCTGCATCACCGCGAGGTCGCCGGCCGCCTTGGCCTGGCCATAGACCCCGAGGGGGCTGAAGGGCTCGTCCTCGGTGTGCTCGGCGCGGCTGCCGTCGAACACGTAGTCGCTGGAGTAGTGCACGAGCGTGAAGCGGTGCTCCGCCGCCAGGCGGGCCAACTGGGCCGGGCCGTGGGCGTTCGCCGCCCAGCAGCCGACGCGGCCCTCATCGGACTCCGCTGCGTCGACCGCCGTCCACGCCGCCGCATTCACGACCAGGTCGTGGTCGCCCCAAGGCCAGGCGGCCAGCGACGCCGGATCGGCCAAGTCGAGCTCGTCGCGCGTCACCGCGCGCGCATCGGGCATCAGGCGGTGCAACGCCCGGCCAAGCTGTCCGCCCGCGCCGATGATGAGCGGACGACGCCGAGAGACCGGCCGCACCGCCTCCAGCCGCGGATTGTTGCGGTCCTTCTCCGAGACCTCAGCGCGGTCGAGGGGAATCGGCCAGTCGATGGCGGCCGTCGGGTCGTCCAGGGCCAGGGCCGGGTAGGTGATCCCCGGTCGCCAGTGGTCGTTGACCAGGTAGGTGTAGCAGGTGTCGTCCTCCAACGCCTGGTAGGAGTTGCCCACGCCCCGCGGCACGTAGACGCCGACCTCCGGCCCGATCTCGATCGAGAAGGTCGTGCCGAAGGAGTCGCCTTCACGCATGTCGACCCAGGCCGCGAAGACGCGACCCGTCGCCACCGAGACGAACTTGTCCCACGGCTCGGTGTGGATGCCGCGGGTCGCGCCGCGTGCCTTGTTGAACGAGACGTTGTTCTGCACCGGGCCGAAGTCGGGCAGTCCCAGCGCCGTCATCTTCTCGCGCTGCCAGTTCTCCTTGAACCACCCGCGCGCGTCGGCGTGCACCGGCATCCGGACGACCAGCAGCCCCGGGATCGGGGTCGCTTCGACCCGGAGGGTCTCGACAGGCTCGACCACCGGGTTGCGCTCGGCCAGCGGGTTGCGCTCGGACGTCGGGTGGGTCTCGACAGGCTCGACCACCGGGTCGGGCTCGGACGCCGGGCGGGTCTCGACAGGCTCGACCACCGGGTCGGGCTCGGACGCCGCGCGGGTCTCGACAGGCTCGACCACCGGGTCGGGCTCGGACGCCGGGTGGGGCTCGTCGGCCGGGTGCTGGTCGGACACGCTCACTGGCCCTTGGCGGCGTACGCCGCCTCGGTCGCCGCCTTGTGGGGCCGCCACCAGTCCGTGTGGTCGGCGTACCACTCGATCGTCCGGGCCAGGCCGGAGGCGAAGTCACCGTGCTCGGGCTGCCAGCCCAGCTCGGTGCGGAGCTTGGTGGAGTCGATGGCGTAGCGCAGGTCGTGGCCGGCGCGGTCGGTCACATGGTCGAAGTCGTCGGCGTCACGACCGAAGTGGGCGAGGATCATCCGCACCACCTCGAGGTTGCTGAGCTCGCCGTCGGCACCGATCAGGTAGGTCTCCCCGATCCGCCCCTTCTGCAGGATCGTCCAGACCGCCGAGGAGTGGTCGTCGGCATGGATCCAGTCGCGCACGTTGAGCCCGGCTCCGTAGAGCTTGGGCCGCCCACCGTCGAGCACGTTGGTGATCTGGCGCGGGATGAACTTCTCGATGTGCTGCCACGGCCCGTAGTTGTTGGAGCAGTTCGAGAGGGTCGCCTGCACGCCGAAGCTGCGCACCCAGGCACGCACCAGGTGGTCCGAGCCGGCCTTGCTGGCCGAGTAGGGGCTGCTGGGGTTGTAGGCCGTGGCCTCGGTGAACCGCTGCGGGTCGTCGAGCTCCAGGTCGCCGTAGACCTCGTCGGTGGAGATGTGGTGGAGTCGGTTGCCGGCCTTGCGCACCGCTTCCAGGATCGTGAAGGTGCCGAGGATGTTGGTGCGGATGAACGGGCTCGGGTCGCCCAGCGAGTTGTCGTTGTGGGACTCGGCCGCGTAGTGCACGACCGCGTCGTGCTCGGCCACCAGTGGCTCCACCACCGCTGCGTCCGCGATGTCACCGACGACCAGGCGCACCCGGTCGGCCGGCAGGCCGTCGAGGGCCTCACGGCTGGCCGCGTAGGTCAGCTTGTCGAGCACCGTCACCGTGGCATCGGTGTGGGCGACCACGTGGTGCACGAAGTTGGAGCCGATGAAGCCGGCGCCACCGGTCACGAGCAGACGGTCCATGGCACCGACCCTATGTCAGCGAGTCACTGCCGAAGAACGCGGCAACCACGCGCTCGGCGGCGTGCCCGTCCATCCAGTAGTTGTACTTCTCGTGGAACGCGGCCCGCGCGTCGGCGTACTCCGCGGTGAGCGCCGGGAGGTCGCGCAGCCGCTCCACCACCTCGTCGGCGGTATCAACCATCGGCCCCGGCGCGGTGTCGGCGTAGTCGAAGAGGAAGCCCCGCACCCCGCCGGTGTAGTCGGCGAGGTCGGGCACCAGGAAGATCATCGGCTTGCCGGTGAGCGCGAAGTCGAAGCGCAACGAGGAGTAGTCGAGCACCGCGGCATCGGCGGCAAGGATCAGGTGGTTGATCTCGGGGTACGCCGACACGTCGACGACCCCCGCCGCGTCGGGCGCCCGGTCCTCGACCTGGGCATGGAAACGATGCCCACGCATGAGCAGCACGTAATCGGGGCCGAGCGCCTGGCTGGCGTGCTCCAGATCCAGGTGGGAGACGAGCTCGGCCTGGCGCCAGGTGGTGGCCAGGTCGTCGCGCCAGGTCGGCGCGTAGAGCACCGCCTTCTGGTCGGGGCGCAGGCCGAGACGCTTGCGGGTCTCCTCACGAAGACGGCCCGCGTCGGGACCGACGAGCATGTCGGCCCGCGGGTATCCGGCGCTGTGGATCTTGCCGTCGTAGGCGTATTCGGTGCGGTAGTACTGATCCATCTCCGGGGCCGGGGTCAGGATCAGGTCCCAGTCCCCCGACGTGCGCGCCAGCTCGTGTTCGATGCGCAGCGGTGTCAGGCCCTTGGCCTTCCACATCCGGATGCCCATCGACTTGGCCGGGTAGCCGTGGAAGGTCTGCAGCAGGCGCTGCCCCGGCCGGGTGTGGTACCAGCGGTCGACGTCGATGTTGAGGCAGAGGTAACGCGCGCTGCCCATCAACTCATACCAGCGCCGCGACCGCATGACGACCGGCACGCCGCCTTCGGGCACCCACGACGCGTGGTCTGCCACCCCCCAGTAGAGGGTCAGGTCGGGGCGCACACGACGCAGCTCGTCGTGGATGGCCAGCTGGCTGTCGGTCGCGGAGGCACCGTTGTAGGACTGGAGGTAGACCGCGTCGTCCTCGATCGGCCGGGTGCGCGCGAGCACCTCCAACTGCATGGAGCGCTGGGCGTAGGGTCCGATCTCGTCCTCGGCCAGCGGCGGCTGAAGATGGATTCCGGCGGCCCAGCCAAGCCGAATCGGCCGCGCGCGGTAGCGGGCCGTCGACGTGTGATCGAGGAGGCCGGCCAGCAACGTCGGTGAGACCAGCACCCGCCGTCGATCGGCCGGGCCGCGCAGCCCGAACCAGTAGCGGCCGACCGGAAGCGGCGCCGTACCCAGGCCCCACTCGTCCCACGAGGTCGCGAACCTGGCGGTCACAGTGCCGTCCGCCGCCGTCGTCAACGGCGCCTCCACGGTGGTACGCCGCCCCTCCAGGAGCAGGCCGACGCCCTGCGGTGCGGCACCGAGCCAGTGCCCGGTCACCTCGACTGCGTCGTCGGTGAAGCGCACCGCGTCGAGGACAAGGGCGTCTGCTGCCTCCAGCACGGCGCATTCGCCCAACGGCGTGCGGCTGACCACGAGGTCCCCTTGTCCCTCGGCAAGCCACAGCTCGGGCCCTCCGGGCCAGGCGAGCGCGATCTCGTCACCCTGTGCCGTGGTGGCCAGAAGCGTCCACACCCGGTCGGGACGGTCGCTCCAGGGTCGCGGCAGCTCGAGGGTAAAGTCGAGGAGCCCGTCGCGCGGCTCCAACGCGGCGCGGGCACCCAACCCCCTGCTGGCGCCGGCGCGGATCTCCTGCAGCGTGAGCCCGGCCGGGTCGATGGTGCCGTGGAGCTCGCGGCCGCGCACGGTGACGGCCACGAGCCGAGCGCTGAGGTCCGGGAGGATCTCCAGGTGCAGGCCACCGCTGTCGGGGCGGATCGGGCGCACGCGCACGCCGTCGACCCGGCGGGCGGCGAGCTGGGCGGTGCCCATCATCCCGGCCGAGCCGCGGTCGTCGATGGTGTCGACCCGACCGGCGCGGGCAAGGCCGCGGGCGCGCATCTCGACGACGACGTCCCAGGTCTTCCCCCGGCCGATGTCGGCGCCGGTGAGCGTCACCAGCTCCGCCACCGGCACGTCGACGTCGACCACACCCCAGGAGTAGTCCTGGTAGCGGTGCCCGTCGCGATGGTTGGCCTCCAATGACCGGGAGACGGTCGCCGCCAGGGGAAGGCGGAGCGCCGGGTCGTCGGTGGCGACCAGCATCACGTCGACCTCGGGCGGTTCGATGAGGCTGACGTAGTCGATGCGGCAGTGCAGTTGGAGGGCCAACGTGGCGTCGTCGACCCACCGGACCTTGCGGAGCACGGCCCGCAGCGGCGTCTCCTCGGGGCCCATCTCGAAGGTGTCCCGCGGGATCTGCCCGTCGAGGACGTCGCCGACCGGGAGCTCGGCGAAGACCCGACCGTCCACCACGTCGGTAGGCCGGTTCCCGTTCTCGAACCAGCGAGAGGCGACGTAGCGCTGCAGCGCCTCGCGGTGGTCGTTGCGCACCAGCCACAGCTTCACCCGTGACTCGGCCCGCAGCCGGTGCCAGGTCTCGTCGTCGACGCGGCCCAGGATCGTCTCGACCAGCTCCTGCAGGGTGCGCCACTGCGCCTCGTCCGCCCGCTCCACGTCGTCGAAGAACGGCTGGACGGCCACGTCGAGCACCGCCCAGAGCCACCAGTCCCGGGCGGCGGGGATCTGCAGGTCCTCCACCACCTGCCAGATGGCGCGCTGGTCCTCCAGCCAGTCATCGAGGCCGGCGATGGTCTGGATGAGGGTGCCGATCGCGACGCCGTCACGTCGTCGGGAGAGCAGGTAGGTGGGCGCGGTGATCAGGTCGAAGGCGGCGGCCTTCGCGTAGGAGGCCAGGGCGACGTCGGCACCCGAGGGGTTCGCGTCGGTGAAGGCGAGCCCCGCGGACACCCAGAAGGACTTCGCGATCAGCCGGTTGCCCAGGCCCAGATCCGTGACGGCGACCGGTGCGGCTGCCAGGGTCACCCCACGCCGCAGCGTGCGGTGTGCGGTGTCGTACGGCGCCTCGGTGCTCACCGCGGTCATGTTGCGGGGTGCCTCGAGCATGCCCACGGCCATCTGCGAGCCGCTGGCCGCGACCGACCGCACCAGGCGGGCTATGCCATGGGGCAGCACGTCGTCGCCACCGGAGACGAAGAGCAGGTGGGAGCCCCTGGCGCGCGCGGCTCCGTGGTTGCGTGCCGCGGCGATCCCACCGGCCACCGGCGCGAGCACCCGGATTCGCCAGTCCTCCTCCGCGTGCGGGGCGGCGGCCTGGAGCACCTTCGTCGTGTGACCGTGCGGCACCACGACGATGTCGAGGTTGCGGTAGGTCTGGTTGCGCAGCGACTCCAGGCAGGGACCGATCCGGGTGGTCGTGTCGTCGCTGACCGGCAGGATCACGCTGACGAGCGGACCGTCGTACCCGCGACGGAAGCGCCGTGAGGTGCGGCCCGCCCAGCCTCGGAGTGAGGTGGGGGCCGCCTTGGCCATCTGCTTGGCGAGCCTCTCACCGCGCTCCCGAAACCGCACGCGCTACCTCCTGGTCCTTGGTTGGGGCCCCGCGATCGTATCGACCGCCGCGACCTCGGCCGTCCCCGGCGGTCGTGCGGAACCATGACGCCGGCCCGGGGCGCCGCGCGGGCTCACCTGGAGATCGCGCGGGCGGGATCTCCTAAGGTAATGCCGACCGCCCCCACCATCGCGATCGGAGACATCTCGCCCGTGACTCGCGTCCCCGACGTCTCCGTGATCATCCCCGTCTACAACCCCGGCATCCATCTCACCGCCTGCCTCGACTCACTCCTCGCGCAGACGCTCCCGCAGGAGCGGTTCGAGATCGTGGCGGTCGACGACGGGTCGACCGACGGGAGCGGCGAGCTGCTCGACGCCTACGCCGCGAAGCATCCCGACCTGTTCACCGTGGTGCACCAGGAGAACTCCGGCGGTCCCGCCGGGCCGTGCAACGTGGCGCTCGACCTCGCCCGCGGGCGGTTCGTCTTCTTCCTCGGCTCCGACGACTGGCTCGGCTCAGAAGCCCTCGAGCGCATGGTCACCGCCGCCGACACGTGGGAGTCCGACGTCGTCTGCGTGCGACTGGTCGGCACCCACGGCCGGGAGATCTCGCAACGGCTGTTCGAGGAGAACCAGCCCGAGATCCCCTTTCCCGACCAGCGACCGTGGCTCACGGCCAACACCAAGCTGTTCCGCAGGTCGGTGCTC
>Ga0164243_10013189_pt1 | contig 11646 bp, 9 predicted proteins | sample OricompcompostOP_FD_108781 | JGI IMG/M metagenome (GOLD analysis project Ga0164243, IMG submission 108781) | Organic Plus compost microbial communities from Emeryville, California, USA - Original compost - Organic plus compost (OP) | ecosystem: Engineered > Solid waste > Mixed feedstock >... | reverse complement strand
CCGCTCATGTCCGCATAGGCGGACATCATGGACTCCTTCAGGTCAAAATAATCCTCGACGGTCAAATTTCTGATTTCTACAATATCGCTCATAACAGGATGATTGTTCTTTATTTAAGTTAACATATTTCCGGCAAAGAGGTTTACGGGGGCGGCCGGGGCGGCGGGAGAAAATTTGCAGGAACCAAAGGAATTTATTTACTTTACATACCTACTGATTTTATCCATCCATCCTCCGGACAACCTGCCCTAGTTTTCACTTAATTCATCGCTATGCCTGTTCAAAACCGGGACATCGTTGTTATTGGCCTGCAGCCATGGTACACCCCGATTGGAAGTAACTGCAAAAACATTGCCCTGGAATTTTCCCGGCACAACCGCGTGCTGTATATCAACGCGCCGCTGGACCGCAAGACCCTGCTGACGGAGAAGGAGGACCCCAACATCCTCCATCATAAATCCTTGTTAAAAAATCCGCAGGGCTCACTGGTACGCCTGAACGACAATATGTGGAATTATTACCCGCTTTCGGTAATGGAATCGGTGAACTGGCTGCCCTCCACGGCTTTGTTCAAGGCGTTCAACAAGGTGAACAACCGGCGGTTTGCCCGGGAAATCCGCAAGGCCGTGCGCCAGCTGGGTTTCCGGGATATCATCCTCTTCAACGACAATGATATTTTCCGGGGCTACCACCTGAAGGAGTTGCTGCAGCCGGAATTGTACATCTATTACAGCCGGGATTACCTGCTGGCGGTGGATTACTGGAAAAAACACGGGCAGGCGATAGAGCCGCTGCATATTGCGAAGGCGGACATCGGGGTGGCAAACTCCATGTACCTGGCGGAGCGTTTAAAATCGTATAACCCTAACAGTTATTACATCGGGCAGGGCTGCGAGCTGTCCCTCTTTGACCCGGCGCGCGCCTATGCCCGCCCGGCGGACATGCCGCCTGCCGGCAGGCCGGTTATCGGCTATGTAGGGGCGCTCACCAGTTTGCGGCTGGATATACCGCTGATAACGGAAATGGCTACACGGCGGCCGGATTGGGATTTTGTGCTGGTAGGGCCGGAAGACGGGGACTTCCAGGCGTCGGCCTTGCACCGGCTAAGCAACGTGCACTTCCCCGGCCGTAAGCCGATGGCGGAACTGCCGGCTTATGTAGCCGCGTTTGACGTGTGTATGAATCCGCAGCTGGTCAATGACATGACGATCGGCAATTACCCGTTGAAGGTGGACGAATACCTGGCCATGGGCAAGCCCGTGCTGGCCACGGCTACGCCTACGATGGAGCTGTTCCGGGAGTATGTGTACCTGGCTGCTAACGTGGACGGGTATATTAAAATGGCGGAGCAGGCGCTGGCGGAAGACAAGGGAGCGGAAGCCGCGCGCAGGCGTGCGTTTGCGCTGTCGCACACCTGGGAGAATTCCGTGGCGGCGATTTATGAGGCGATAGGAAAGTTTGAGCGGAAACAATGATAGCCTGATATTTTTAGTATAAAAAAGCGGGTTGCATCCGGCCGGATACACCCGCTTGCTTTTTGATGGCGCAAATGTGTCCATCATGTATTAAAACCTCAGACTTAAAACTTTAATATCCGCTCTGTCCATTTAAAATTCCCCTCTCCCCGCACATCGATCATATGCAAGCCGTTGGGGAGCGTACCCAGGTCCAGTTCTATAAAGTTCACGCCGTTGAGCGGGTAATTGTATTTGAATTCCGTTTGTCCGCGCAGGTCGTAGATGGTGACCCTTGCCATGCGCAGGTGCGCTGTTTTTATTTCCAGCCGCACTTTGCCGCGGGTAGGGTTGGGATAGCAGCTGACGGTGGTGGTATCGCCGGGGTTATCGCTGGCATCCACTACCACTACTTTCAGGGTAGTGGTGGCGCTGAGGCCGTCGTTGTCCGTCACCACCAGTTTAAAGCTGTACACGCCTTCCGGCATGTTGGCAGCCGTGGCAATGGCGGTGCCGCTGCCGGCGAGGTGTATGCCGGGGCCGCTGAGCTGCGTCCACGACCAGCTGACGATGTTGCCATCCGGATCGCTGCTGGCGCTGCCGTTGAGCGTTACCGTGTTTACGGGCAGCACGATGGTATCCGGGGCGGTGGCTACTGCAACCGGCGGTTTTTTATCTACCGGCGCCTGCTGCACGGTTATTTGTACTTCATCTGTAGCGGTGAGGCCGCCGTTATCTTTGACGGTTAACCGGAACGTATATACGCCTTTTACCAGGCCGGATGCAGTGGCTTTCGCGGTGGCGGCGCTAGTCAGCGTAGCGGTATTCGGGCCGGCGGTTTGCGACCAGGCATAGGAGGCAATACTGCCATCCGGGTCAGAAGAGCCGGAACCATCCAGCTGCACGCTGCTCACCGGCAGGGTGATGATGGCATCGGGGCCGGCGTTGGCCTGCGGCGGTTTATTGGCCGCATCCTGCACGGTGACCACCACATCGTCGTAGGCGCTGAGGCCTTTGTTGTCCGTAGCGGTGAGGCGGAAGGTGTACACGCCTTTTACGAGTCCGCTCACCGTGGTTTTGGCCGCGGCAGGCGTAGCGATGGTAGCGGTGCCGGGGCCTGCCGTCTGCGTCCATTTATAGGTAGCGATGCTGCCGTCCGGGTCCCTGGTGGCGGAGCCGTCCAGCTGGGCGTTGTTGGGCAGCACGACGGTGAAGTCCACCCCGGCGTTGACGGCCGGCGGTTTGTTGGCCACTACTCCACCCCGCTTATCCTTGCTGAATTGCAGCATCCATTCGTACACGTTTTTACCGTCTTCCCGGTAGTTGGGATCGTAGGCTTTGGACCAGGCGTCGTGACCGCTGGCGTTGAATATCGTGAGCCTGGCCAGGGGATTGGGCGCGGGCACGTATGCATTGATGAGCGCCACCCAATTTTTGGAGGCGGCGGAAGGCACCGTAGGGTCGTTCTCGTTATGAAGGGCCCACACGGGCAGGTTATTGGAAGAGATGAATACGGATTGAATGGGGAGCGGACTGCGTAAGGGGCCGGGATCGTACGCGCCGCAGATCGGCACGATGGCCGCCACCCGGTTACAGGAGTAAATCTGTGAGCTCACGTAGCCCCATATCACGCCGCCGCCCCGGCTTAGGCCGGTGAGGTACACGCGGTTGGTATCCACGTTGTAGTTGCGGTAGGCGTATTCGATCAGTGAGTCGATATTTGGAAGGTTAGGAATCCCCCTGAACTGCGGGCATAATACCACGAACGATTCGGTGGAATCGCCCACTTTGAACGTAGCCGGAAATACGCCCTGGTTGATCAATTTCGGAGGACCGTTGGTGATCACGCGGTTGATTTCCGTGGTGCCGTTGCCTTCTTCTCCCAGGCCATGAAAGAATAATAGTAAGGGAAATTTTTTCCCTGTGGCGGCGTATCCCTGCGGCAGCGATTCGAGCAGGCCGGCGGGATTATAAAGACCAGTAACGCGTGCAGTAAGTTTCCCCTGCTGTGCAAATAATTGCGGGGCTGTGAGCAATAGGAACAATAACATGCCTGCATTCATCACTCTCTTCAATCTCTTATTGAAATCCGTGAGGTTATTCATAGTAAAGACTGGTAAAGTTTTTCCCTGATATGTTTACGATTTTAGGCGTACGAGGTTAATAAGTACAGTACAAAGAAAGATAATTTTCATAAACAAATAGTAATTTTTTTTCATATATATGCCCAAAAATCATAAAGCATAAATTTTTAATATATTCAACTGACGGAATTCCAACATATTATTTAATTATTTTATTAGAAATTAAAATCATCTAATTTTAAAAAAAATTGTATCTTGCCGCCAACTCCAACTATATCCTGTTTATAAAGCCTGCACAATATTGATAATCCCGGACTTGAAAAGCAGCCGTCACACTGCGTTACAGGTTCTTTATTATAGTTAATCGTATGGCATCCAGGCTGATGAGTGTAATCAGGAATCATCATTTTCAATCCTTGCTGGGGAATGTGGTTTCGGCATTTTTTAATATCCTCTCCTTTTCGTTGCTGGTAAGAACCTTACCGGAAGCGACTTTCGGGGAATGGGTATTTTTCCAGGTGACGTATAACCTGCTGGATCAGATCAGGACAGGCTTATTGCAATCCGGGCTGATTAAGTTTTACGCGGGCGCTCCTGCCGTCATCGCGCGGAAGGTTTGCGGCAGCGCGTGGTACCTGGCCATTGCCATTACGTTGGGATTCCTGCTGATCAGCGTACTTGTGCTGGGAGCAGGCGGCCGTTTCCTGGATCAGGACTGGCAGTTCTTCTTACGTTGCCTGGGGGGCATCCTGCTGCTTTCCTTACCGCTGAACTTCGCCACCTGGCTGTTGCAGGCCAAACGCCAGTTTGATAAAATTGTGCAGATACGCATTTTGCAAAATGCCAGTTTCCTGCTGCTGATTACTGTGATGCATTTTACCGGCCATTCCGCTTTATGGATGGTGACCTGCGCCTATGGCGCCGCCATGCTGGCGACGAGTATTTACTGCCTCGCGCACCGGTGGACGGGCATCCGGGCCCTCCGCTTCAGGGGTATGGCGGAAGTAAAATCCCTTTTCGTATATGGGAGGATGATAGTAGGCAGTATGGCGGCATCCACGTTTATTCCGTATTCGGATAACTTCTTTATCCGCACCCTGATCAACCCCGCGGCGGTGGCCATTTACAGCATTCCGCAAAAATTCATGGAAGTGATCGAGATCATATTGCGGAGCTTTGCCGCTACGGCGCAGCCAACGCTGAGCAGCGCGGCCAACCGGAACGACCCTGCGGCCATTGCCCGGACCTTTTGTAAATATACCGGCGCTATCACCTTCCTGATACTACCTTTCATCATAGGCCTGCTCCTCTTTATTCATCCCCTCATCATCCTGCTGGCGGGCAAAGAGTACCTGGTGGCCCTGCCGGTTGTCGCCATCTTTTTGAGCTCGGCTATCCTCTACCCGATGGACCGCTTCGTGGGCGTTACGCTGGACATGATGAACAAGCCGCATCTCAACTTCTATAAGAACCTCCTGAAGCTGGGCATCAACGTCGCGGGAGACGTCCTCTTTATCTGGCTCTTCATGGACCTGCGGGCCGTAGCGGCCGCCTCCTTCCTGAACCTCATGGCGGGCATCGTATTCGGCTATTATTGTTTGAAAAAGCAACTCGATATAACGGTCAAGGATATACTACAACAAGGCTGGACAGCCTGCATACAGATACTGGAGAAGATCCCTGCAAAACTACAACTGGTAAAAAAATGAATACCTCATGCGTTTAGCGTTCCTCATCCTGGCTCATAAGAACCCGGAGCAACTACACCAACTACTCTCCCGCCTGGCGCATCCGCTGGTGGACTGCTACGTTCACCTCGACGCCAAGGCCGACCTGCAGGATTACTGGCCCTGCACGCAACTGAGCCAGGTCTATTTCATCCCCTCCCGGGTAAAAGTGAACTGGGCGGGCTTCAGCCTTGTGCGCGCTACCTTAAACCTGCTGGAGGTTGCGCTGAACAGCCGGCGCAGGTATGTAAACATCAGTTTGCTCTCCGGGCTGGATTATCCCCTGCGCCCCATGCAGGAGATATTCGATTTTTTTACCGTACACCACGGCAAGGAGTTTATGGACATCATGCCGGAGCAGGAAGTGCAGGCCACGATCAGCAAGCTGGATCAATATCATTTCGAGGACTTCCACTTTAAGGGAAAATATTTCATGACGCGGTGGGTGAACCGGCTGATGCCGGTGCGCAAGCTGCCGTTGGGGTACAAACATTTCGGCGGCAGCCAGTGGTGGAGCCTGAGCGAAGAATGCGCGCGCTACTGCCTCAACTTCATCAACAGCCATCCCGCCTTGCTCAGTTACTACAAGTACACCTGGGGGGCGGACGAATTTATTTTCCATACCATCATCATGAATCACCCCGAGTGGCGGCAGAAAGTGACGCATGACAACCTGCGGTATATTGACTGGTCGGAGAAAAAGCCCAGCCCAAAAACCTTTACCCATGCGGACCTGCCGAACCTGCTGGGTTCCGGGAAACTATTTGCCCGTAAGTTTGATACCACCCTCACGCCGGATATATTGCAGCAGGCGGACAGCCTGATGCAGCAAACCGTTTGACCTATTGGGCACTCGCAGGTTTGGCGATTTCGTGCTGTACAAACATTTTGTTGTAGAGCTCTTCCACCTTGCGGGTCATATGGGTGATGCCATGGTCCGCACGGGCGCGTTCCAGCGCAGCCGCGGCAAAGCGTTTGCGCAGGGGTTCGTCCGCAGCCAGGCGGCAGATGGCGGCGCATAAGGCAGGCGTATTTTTAGGCGGCACGAGCAGGCCGCTGACTTCATGGTCAAATGCTTCGCGGGTGCCATCCACATCGCTGGCGATAACCGGCTTGCCTACAGCCATCGCTTCCAGTACGCCGATGGGATAGCCTTCCCAGAGGGAGGGCAGGCAATAGATGTCGATAGCCTGCAACACGCCCGGCACATCGCTGCGGAAGCCGTCCAGCACTACGGCGCCGGCTATACCGAGTTCCCGGATAAGCTGTACTGCAGCGGACTTCAAGGGCCCCTCGCCTATCATCAGGAGTTTTAACCGCGGATGCAGCTGATGGGCGGCGGCAAAAGCGCGGATCATACCCAGCGGGTCCTTCTGGTGAGTCATCCTTACAATGAAGCCGATCACGATGTCCTCTTCCGTAAAGCCGTACTGAGCGCGCAGCCCATTGTCGCTTACCCCGGGATGGAATCGCTGCAGGTTCACGCCGTTGCGGATCACGTGGGATTTAAATCTCCCGAAAGCCCTCAACCCCGTTTGCCGGTTGGCGGCGGAAACGGTGATGTTCATGCCGGTATTGCGCGTGATCCATTTTTCAATCAGTATCCTCGCTTTGCGGACGGGGTAGGATAATCCTTCGTGGAAGGACCAGCCATGCACCGTATAAATCACGGGAATGCCCAGCGCCCGTGTAGCCGGGAGGATGTTGGTGTTGGCGCGGGTACCGTGTACATGCACGATGTCAATTTCCTCTTCCAGGATCAGCGTTTTCACCGCTTTCCATATCCTGAAATCAAATGCTTTGGTGGAGTGGATAACATGCACGGGGATATTCATTTGCTTCAGCGCATCCACCATGGGGCCATCGGTAAATGAGAGTACCACCGGTGCAAACCGGGAGGTATCGAGGTGGGCCACGAGGTCGAGTATATGGCGTTCGCCACCTCCTACCTTGCCCTGGTGAATAGTTTCCAGGACTTTAATTCTTCTGTTACAACTCATAGCAGTAAAGGCTGTCAGAATGGTTTGAGGTGCCAGCTAACGCCTTTCCAGAAGGCGCGCAGGTGCTTCCATTCTCTTTTCAGCAGAAACGTCAACGTATTTTTAGGTATAGTGATGCAGGTAAAATATCCGGCGAACAACAGCAGCTGCGGCCACTTCACATTGCGGCGCATGAACAGGATGCGGTTGCGGGTCAGGTAATAGGTTTTGAGCGCGCTGTATTTACCGGTGGTCATGGACTCTTTGTGGTAAATCAGCGCGGCAGGCTGGAAGTACACGCGGTAGCCCATCCTGCGGAATTGCTCGCACCAATCGAGCTCCTCGTAATAGAGGAAATAAATATCCGGCATGGGGCCTACCCGGGCCATGATGCTTTTTTTCATCATCATGGCGCCGCCATGGGCATAGGCCGTGTCGGCAATGGCGGTGTACTGCCCGTCGTCCCGGGCGCCGCGGCCTATCATGCTGTTACGGCCCGTCAGCACATCTACTTTATGATAGCCGGCATATTCGATCACGCCGGGCTGGTAATAAAAATGAAATTTCGGGCTCACGATACCGGCGTCGGGATGCGCGTCGAACACTGCCAGCAGGCCTTGGATGAGGCCGGGCGTAAATTCCGTATCATTATTCACCAGGAACAGGTATTCCCCTTTTGCTGCCGCGATGCCGAGATTGTTGCCTCCGGCAAAGCCGCGGTTACGCTCGCTCCTGATCACCCGCACGGCCGGGTACACTTCCTGCAGCAGGGCCGTGGGATCTTCTTCGGAAGCATTGTCCACCACGATCACCTCTACATGCGTATAGTCGTTCCGGTGAATAGAGGCCAGCAATGCCTGCGTGACTACCGGGTTATTGTAGTTGACCGTAATGATGGAAACGAGCGGTATGTGACTATCCTTCAGCATCTACCAGGGGATTATTGATGGCGGTTTTGTGGTGACTGGTATGTATAAACGTATTTTCAGCGCCTTTGAGGCGAAACAGCAGGGCCAGCATAATACCAATGGCGCGGGGCAGGTTCAGCACTGCCTGTACAAAATAGCGGGCAAAGAACCTGCGCGGGATGGGCAGCAGCAGGCTGCATGCGTTGAGGGCCCACAAAACCAGCCAGTAAGTAACAGGGAGCGTTAAATAGCGTCCCAGTACCAGGCAGAGTACGGGCATAAAGGTCAGGTAGGCCAACAGCAGCATGCGTGGCGGCATCAGGTTATGAAAAACGAAGAGGTTCAGGTAGTCGAAATTCCCCTGCTTTAACGCGGCCCAGCCGTTGGCGCGGTATTGCCAGAGGTAAGAGTACTGCGCTGCCAGCCAGCGTTTGCGCTGTTTGGCGAAGGCGGCGGGGTTGTCTATTTTTTCATCGAACACGAGGGCGTGCTCCATATACAAAATCGGTTGCGCAGGCAGGCCCAGTTCGCGGAAGACTTTCTTCTCGGCGATCATCATCTGCAGGATCTTATCTTCCCCGGTGGCGTCTATCTGCGACATGATATGTTTGATCAGCCGGTAGTGGAATACCATTCCCGAGCCGATGACGGACGACGATAAGCCCAATGCGTTACTGCCTTTGCGGTAGATGTGGTTGGCAATAATTTCATTGGCGGTATCCAGTATGGCAAACGGGGAGTCAATGTTTTTGGCTACGCGGCGGGCCTGAATGACCTGATGCCCGTCCAGGAAGGCCCGGTTCATTTTCAGGAGGAAGTCGGGGTCCAGCAGGTTGTCCGCATCGCTGATAATGGCGCCGTCATACGATTCCGGCAGTTGCGCAAATGCTGCATTCAGCGCTTTGGCCTTTGTGCTTCTCTCGAAGCTCACCGGCACAACAATGGCGCTGGTGGCCGCCAGCACCGCCATGGTAGCAGGCTGCAGGGAGTCCGCAATGACGACAATATCAAAAGCCTCGCGCGGGTAGCGCAGGGCTTCGTGTTGTTGTACGGTAGATAAAATAATGGCATCTTCCCGGTAGGCCGGCACCAGGATGGCGAAACGGTGATAGCGCGCGGGAGATGCGTAGTCCGCTTGTTTTTTCCTGCTGAAGGAAGCTGCCATACAGAACAACAGGTTGTAAGCTACCCACAGGGCCGGTATGGCAAATAAAATGGCTTCTATAACAGGCATGCCTAAACGTTTTCTTTCTGCACGAGGGCAAATGGAGTATTCATCATGATCCACATATCATAGCCGAAGGAATGTTTGTTGGCATAGCTGATGTCCAGCCCTATCCTTTCCTCTACGGACATATCCTTGTTACCTCTCTTGCTGATCTGCCACAGGCCGGTGATGCCTGCCGGCGCGTTGAAGCGCTGGGACCATTCGTCCGTAGTGAGCGAGGCGGCTTCGTAGAGCGGTAAGGGGCGGTTGCCTACGAGGGACATATCTCCTTTTATCACGTTGAGCAGCTGGGGCAGCTCGTCGATACTGGTGTTGCGGAGGAAGGCCCCGAGGCGGGTGATACGGGGATCGTTGGAAACTTTGTAGAATACGGCGCCGCCTTCGTTGTTGCCGTACTGGTTCAGGTGCGAGAGCTGTTGCAGCTTTTTATCGGCGTCCTGCACCATGGTGCGGAACTTGTAGAAGCGGAATACCTTATAGTTCCTGCCGGCTCTTTTGGCGGCGTACAGCACCGGCCCTTTGGACTCGATGCGGATGGCCAGCGCGATGAGCAGGAGGAATGGCAGCAGTACGAGCAATAGCGTACTGGCGGCCACTACGTCTACCACACGTTTCAGAAAATAGCCGAAGGTCCATTTGGCGGCTTGCTGCCGGCCTTCCACGGGCGTTTCCTGGCGCGTGATCACGCTCAGGTATTTGAACTTGCTGACGAAGGCGATCTTGTTATCCAGGGTACGCACGAGGCATTCGCGCGTGATCACCTCATCGATGAAGCTGTATTTGCGGGCAAAGGTTTTGAGCTGGTCGGACACCTGTTCGGAGTACATGAAGAACGGGATGGAGCGCAGTATCTGGTTGTCCTTGAAATACTGTTCCCACTGTTCGCATTCCTGCTCGTATTTGCTGTTAAAACGGTAGATGATGACAGCCGGAATTTTCCGGAATACATTCAGCACTTCAGAGATGGCGGCCTGGGCAGCGTGCAGGTCCTGCACGACGAGGAACTTGAAGTTGCCGGGCGTATCCCTGATATCCAGGTAGGTATTGCCGACGAAGATGACAATCTTTTCGGGGTTCAGTTGGCGTATCACAGCGGTTTCTGTTTTCTCAGGCACAGGTTTCATCGGTGTAACAGGAGTTAATCCAGGTGTAGACGTTCCCATAATTACGATTTGGCGTTAAACAATCATCAGCTTTTAAAAGGCAGCGGCCAGTTGTCCGCTGAGGATATCCGCCACGGAGGCCGACAACTGAACGGGATCAAACGGTTTGCTGAAAAAAGCCTGAACATTCTGGTATCTGTTGACTGTCGCGGTGGTATCGGCATCGTTACATGCGGACAATACGACAACAGGGATATCGCGGTATAGGTTGCTGTCGGACAGGAACTGGATCAGTTCATATCCGTCTATATTAGGCATTTGTAAGTCGGTAATGATCAGGTCCGGTGTGTTTCCTTTGGCCAGCCACGACATAGCTACCAGTCCGTCCTGCGCAGAAATCACATGATAATTCTTACTGAAGATTGCTTCCAGTAAAAACCTGATAGGTATGCTGTCATCAATAATTAATACTTTCTTTTTCATTCCACCTTCTTGTTTAAATGGTTTGGATTGTCAGCATGGATACAGCCAATGCGGCAGCGCAACCATGAGAAGGCTTTAAATGGGATGTGGTCGAAAATATCAGATAATAAAGGTGGTTTCTCGGAGGATACTTGCGGAGATACGGTGATCTCAGGGTCATAGGTTGTTATTCAAAAATCAGGACGCCACAACCAGGCGATTTAGATTGAGTGTAAAATTATAATTCTTTGTAATTTACATACTTTCTTTTTTGTGAAGGATATTTTTTTCCGGGTGAATGCATCAATTTCAGTCGTAAGTGTTAAAACCGGGGTTGTACGAGCGATTAAATTCCCACTGCTGATTTTGAAATACTGATATTGATTTATAATTTTACCCTCCCAATTATACCTGATGCCGTTATCTCCAATCCCAAATCCCTGATAATATCTATGGAACGAAGACTTTTACTGATACTTGGAATTGGTGGTTACGCATTATTACTGCTCATTACCATTTTACACCGGCAGCCGCCTTTGTTTGACGAGCCGCTGTTTGTGCGCAACCTTTACCTGTTCGACCGGGTGGGCCTTTCCCGTACCTTCCTGCTGGAAATGAACGACCAGGCGCCTGGCCCCCTGTATCAACTCATCCACTACCCTTTATATGGCATTACACACTGGCAAACTCCCGGTATCCGT